>Ga0180434_10010376_pt1 | contig 10000 bp, 6 predicted proteins | sample SS_ome_7_FD_132453 | JGI IMG/M metagenome (GOLD analysis project Ga0180434, IMG submission 132453) | Hypersaline lake sediment archaeal communities from the Salton Sea, California, USA - SS_1_D_2 metaG | ecosystem: Environmental > Aquatic > Non-marine Saline and Alkaline > Hypersaline > Sediment... | reverse complement strand
TGATCCGCTTTTCACGGACGGCGTTTACAATAGCCCTCGCTGTGTTTCTGCAGTACCTGATAGTCGTACTTACTGGAAAGGAAGATGCAAGATAGAGCATTATTTCGACGATGCCGACTTTTCCCTCGAGCATGTACTTATCCGCATCATGCAACGGAACCTGATCAGGTACGCGAACGACGTGAAGAAGTTCAACGCTCCCCTGTTTTGCTTCACAGAGTTTATAGGTATTTCGGACAAGGTCTAACGCATTGTCGGGATTGGCTACGGATACCATGACACGGTATTGATCCCCGGTCAATGGTTCTTCCTTTTCCTCCTCGAGGACGAGGATTTCCTCCTCAGTAGCAATTGCTCGTGAACGAGAGTAGAACCGATAGATGACAAAACCCGAGATGATCCAGACCGGAGCGATTATCCATGCCAATAGACTCATGTGAATGAGCCAGACCGCGAGCACGGCCTGGCAGATGATTGCGATAATAGGGAATACGGGAAAAAACGGTTGGATGAAACCGTAGGAAAGCTCATCCCCCATATTACTCCTGACTTTTATAACACAGATATTTACCAGAAAAAACAGAAACAGGAACATTATACTAGCGCTGGAAGCGACATCCATAGTGGGAAGAAAGACGGCAACAAAAATGAGGAGAATACCCGTGAACATCAGCGCTACCCACGGAGTTTTTCGGTATGAAGAAATCCGAGAGAAGAATCCGGGGAGCATGCGGTCTCGCCCAAGTGCATACGAGGCACGCGTAGCCGAATAAATCGTGGCGTTCAGTGCTGAGGTGGAGGCGAAGATAACCGCCAGAGTCAATAGTAGGTTGGCGGCGGGCATAAGACGAGCCGCTGCCTCGCCAAATCCTCGTTCACGGAATGACCCGATCCATTCCCAGGGAGCTCCTTCTACTCCGGGAGAGCCTGCTTTCACCGCAACTATGGTCGCGAATGCGACGGCAACATAAGTGAGCGTCACGATATATACCGAGTAGAGCATGGCCTTTGGTAGATTCCGTCTGGGATCGATTGTCTCATCCCCGGCCTGGGAGATAACCTCAAATCCCTCAAAAGCCACATAGGTAAAACCCATTGTTACCAACAAGCGTGACCACCCATGAGGAAGGAATGGTGTGAAATTCTGAAGCCGTGAAGGATCCTTGATCGCGACGATTACGCCAATTATCCCGATAACAAGGAGAAACGCGGTCTGTCCCAGTGTAAAGAATGCACCGATCTTACCGGTTTCCGACGCTCCACGATAGTTGATATACAAGAAGAAAAGGGCGATTGCCAACGCCGTAAACTTTGTCGCGATGATGGATTCGCCGCCTATCCAATCGAGGAGACCCAGGTTGTTGAGATACCGTAATGTATAGATTGAAAATGTAAGTGCATACATACTGCCCGCCACCGTGGATGCGAACCATTCCATCCATCCCGCGAGGAAACTCGTCCCCCGCCCGAAACCCATTCGAGCGAAGTTGTAGGCACCTCCGGCACGTGGTACCGCGGAAGAAAGTTCCGCATATGACATTGCCGTGAAAAGGGCGAGAACGCCGTTGAGAGCAAAGGTAAGAATGACTCCCCCGGGTCCGGATTCATGGATGGCGTTTCCTACTCCCAGGAAGACACCGGCGCCGATCATCATCCCGAGACCCATCATGGTGATATGGAACAGGGATAATTCGCGGGAGAGTTCTGATGATACGGCCGGCTTATGACTCATTATCCAGATCCTTGAGAATCTCACGAATCGTTCCAAGCCTCTTGTCCGCGATGCGGTCGATGGCTCTCCGGCTCCAGAAAACGAGGTAGGACAAGAGTAGAACTGCCGCTATTGTAATGATTATACCGAGTATCTGATTAGGGGTCATTGTGTTTCCATTTGAGGGATCTTAGTAACATCATTAAGGGGAGAAGTCTAGCATACGTAAGGACAGGGAGTCAAGGGGAAGCTGTATTTGGCAAGCATTCAGCTATCAGCACTCAGCTTTCAGCTTCGGAAGGATCCATTCATCAATCCGCAATCATCAATTCATTTACCATTTTCTTGCAGTTACGTAACCGTATCTCTATACTGTAACCCGCGAGGGAAAAGGAATAATTCTTCGCCGGGAGAATAACATGGCCGAGTTGCGAGTGGGAACTTCGGGATACAGTTTTCAGGATTGGCGCGGAGTGTTTTATCCTGAATCCATTCCCGATTCTCAGATGTTAGACTACTATATCAAGTATTTCGATTGTGTTGAGATCAACAGTACATATTATCGAATTCTAAGTCCTTATTCCTTTTCCCGTATGGCTGAAAAAACACCGCCTGGTTTCGCGTTCATCGTCAAACTCCACAGAAGCATGACCCACGACAGAGCCAGTATGCATGAGAGCATCGATCAATTCAAGGCGTCGATACAGCCACTTCGTGATGCCAATAAAATTCATGGTCTTCTCGCGCAGTTTCCATGGGGATTCAAGAACACCAAAATGAATCGAGAACATGTTGTAATGTTGGGTTCGGAGTTTTCTGAAATGGACTTGTATGTGGAGTTTCGAAATGCGAGTTGGGCTGAACACGGCATCCTGAAATTTCTACAATCAAACGGGTTGTATTACTGCTCCGTGGATGAACCGGAACTCCCCGGACTAATGCCGTCAGAAGCCCATCTTTCAGGTGATAAAGGGTATGTTCGATTTCACGGAAGAAACAAGCAGAGCTGGTGGCGGGGAGATAGCTCCAGCCGATACAATTATTCATACATGCGAGACGAATTACTTGGATGGTTGAAAGACATAAAGAAGATGGAGCCCCAGACCAAACGAATCTACATCTTCTTTAATAATTGCCATGCGGGTCATGCCGCAAAAAGCGCGATTCTCATGAAAAAACTACTCGGTCTCGACGTACCCGAAATCATTCACCAACAAGGCGACCTCTTCGAAGACTGACGAAATCCGTTCCGAATCATACCTTGATCGTATCTTTTGAATGCCGTCGCAGATATCCGTGGGTTTATCCGTGGAGCGCGATTCGTGAAATGTACGTGAACAATCACATATCGGCTTATTGAAGCAAAGAGTATACGTATTGTGCGCGTTTCCGTTAACAATTCGTTGGATGGTAGTTCTATCCTCTGGAATGGAAGGAATCCGGGTTCGTGAAAAAGGCAAAAATTTTTCCCGTACTAGTCCGGATCTGGCCCGAACTACTACTTGGACTACTTCTATCCCTGGCATATTCGATTCAGATTCCGCTCTGGCAGGCTCCCGACGAACCTTCTCATTTCGGAAATATTCTATTTGTCAGAAAGCAACTCTTGTATCCAATGACCTACGGGAATTCAGGTTTAAAGGGTCCATTCCGTGGCGAAACGGTTCAACCGCCTCTGTACTATTGGGTCGCGGCGGCAATTACGGAACCGTGGGTTGATCATGGTGACATTGATGTCAACCCTGTTGAGGATATTGCGTGCAGAGAGGATAAATGGCGGATCAGACCTACGAAATTGACTCTCTGGCCGTTCACGATTCGATGTGTCAGCATCGCGCTTTTCCTTACCACACTGGTGTTGCTTGGACGTGTAGCACAGCTGATTCGACCTGATGATATCCACTTTTCCGCAACCGCTGTTGCCGCGATGATCATGGTGCCCCAGGCGGTGTTTATGGGTTCGGTTATATCCAATGATCCCGCAGCCATGCTCATGGGCACGATCCTGTTTTCTCAGGCGGTTATGCTTTTCTATCGATCTTCTCCGTGGTACTGTCTTGTCATGGGAATTACAGCAGTAATAGGTGTGGCTACAAAATTTAACCTGGTGCCACTGTATATTGCCTCCCTTATAGTCGTTATTATCCGATTCAGGCATTCGACAGGGAAATGTATAACCGGTATTGTTCTGCTATTGCTTCCAATAATCTCTGTCGTCGGTGCCATTGCTCTATTGAAACCAGCGCTTTTTTCCTCGATTCAGTTTATTTCCGAGGATCGTACGATTCGTCTTGTTGCATATCGACCTCTTCTGGCGATCCCCCTTTCCTGGGAATCGTACTGGGGACTTTTTGGTTGGATGAATGTTCATGTTTCCCCCTGGATTCGTTCGGGATTCTTCACAGCCACAATCATCCTTGCCATGGGATATATCAGAGGATGGAGAACGCGGAGAGGTATCCACCGTTTCGACTATGCGGCGCTCATTTTTTCAGGTTTGGCAATTATGGCTCTTTTTGTAGATATACGTCATTCCTGGCAATCACAGGGACGCCACGTATTTCCGGCAATAGCGCCACTATCAATTATAGGTGCATACGGAATGAGAGGGTTTCTATCGCCCCGGAAGGCACGTCTGGCCGCGTATCTGCTTGCATTAGCAGTTAATATTTACGTGCTTGTGGTGCTTCTGCCCTCGGCATACGCTCAACACCCGAGCGATCTTTCAATCGGGACATCGTGTTGTTCAGGGCACCGCATGACCTGTGAGCTATCACCCGGCGAAGTCGAACGTCAGGTGTTCGTAAGTTCCGATTCACATCTCCGACGGGTCGGGATTGTGCTTGCGACGTTCGGTCATCCGTTTCGCGGGGAGGTTCGTTTGACACTGAATGAACTACATTCAGGCAGAAAGATCGCGGAGAGACATCTGAATAGTGATGAGATCCGGGATATGGCGTTCCATTATCTCGATTTTTTACCAATACGGCGTTCACAGGGTCGGTTATACGAAATAGAGGTAGAGCTCATGCCTGAGTACCATGGACGGATCGGAGTGTTCTGCAACGATGTAGATATATGCGGAGATACGTATAGATCCACGGGAGAAGGGGATTTGAAATTCGTTACCTATCATTCCATTGGATCGGAGTCTTGATGTAATGCGATTCCGTTCAACCATACCATTTATTTTAGTGATAATCCCTTTTCTCGTAATCGGATATATGTACGTAATGGAGGTTCCCCTATGGGAGACTCCCGATGAACCATCGACTTTTTCCGCGGCGCATGCAGTGGCGAAGGTTTACCGTGTTCCCACGCTCAATGAACAACCTCTGTATCCGGGAGTATTGCTGAATGCGAAACGGTATCCCCCGCTTTATTTCGTATTAACAGGGGTAATGCTTCGTCTGGGACCAGAAGTTGTGCCGGAGATCCGTGCCAATGCATGGGCTCCGGTTTCTCCCGAGGTTGCGCTCTATTACCACGGAGAGGGAGTGAAGGGTGATTCCTTCCCGGGTTCGGGGTATCTTCGGCTTATTCGGATGGTTTCGATTCTCATGGGAATAGTTACCCTGATTTTTGTATGGCGCACAGCGCGGGTACTCGATTCGAGCGCTACACTGATTCCCTATATCGCAGTCACGGTGTTCGGATTAACGCCGACATTCATATCATCACATGCTTCCATCGATCCTCTTCCCCTGGGCATACTGTTTTCAAGCATTATCATGTACCAGATTCTTTCCTTGTGGAAAGGCGATGATAGCGACTCCATGCTTCCATGGCGCCTCCTCGCCATTACATTGTTTTTAGGCTTTATAACACGCATGACACTGGTTATGTATTACCTGCCCGTGTTCTGGCTTGTCCTCAGAAAAAAAAATACAAATCGGCTGAAGCTTATGATGCAGATGGTGTTTCCACTTCTCCTCGGATGCACGTGGGCACTCATACTGGCCCCCGGCGCCATGCTCATGTCATTCCGTCAGCTTGGTTCGCTCCTCGCGAAAATCGATCCGGTATACCTTTCCTTCGGCGGACTCAGAACGATAATCGTTCATGCGAAAAATTCATTCTGGGCACGTTTCGGTTGGGCGAATATCTACGCGCCTGCATATATCATAGATATTTTTGATGTAATCGCTATTCTCGCGCTTATCGGTTTTGGAATACGGATCGTCCGCAATCGTACCATCAGGGATATTCTTCTTCCGCTCGTGGTTCTTGGCATAGGGTTTTTCGGATTTATTAAAGGAAACATGTGGCAACTCGATCCGCAGGGAAGATTCATTCAGTTGGTTATCGGAGCATACGCTCCACTTGGCGCTCTGGGCCTTGCAGCGATTGTTCCCTATAAAAGTAAAAAGACGGTGACAGTGATTTTTGGCGGTTTGTTATTGGTGGTAATGATCGGAACGAATATATACGCGCTGAAAGAGATTATACGTCCCGCATATGCATTTCGACGTCCGGATAATATCTCCATTGGAGTATACCAGGAGCGGAGTGATTTTGTCTGGGGCGGTGAATCGGCGGGGCAGTCGTTCATTTGCCGACAACCGGGGCTGTCGGGGGTTGATGTCTATGTTACCCCGGCGCGACTCAACGAGGGGAAGATTTTGGAATTCAAGTTGATGCAGAGTCCCCTTGTTGATGATCCCATTGCCATTGCAAGAGTTCCCTATCCTGGACCGGGAGATAATCCATACGTGGGATTCGATTTCGAACCGATACGGGACTCCGCGGGTCGGAACTATTACGTGGAAGTGACCAGGATTCCCCACATGGCGCCATTAGGGGTATGGTATACGCTGGAGGATCGCTATCTTGGCGGTGGGCGGTACGCGGACCGGATACCAGCCCAGGGAGATCTCCGTTTTACGACGTATATTACGAATCTGCCAGTTCCTGATTAATCGCGTCGCAGACCGAGACGAGCGATTTACCTGACTCATTGGAGATTTTTATACAGTCTTCCATGGATGGTTTACGCCGAATTGATCCATCGGGCAGTATCGCTGATTTGACTCGGACGATACCCAGTCCTGTTTGAACCTTTTCCTCTGAACGTTGCAGAATCAATCGATTAACCACGTGATATCTGACTCCAATTGTCGTAGTCTCCGAAAAGAGCATTCCTACTATATCGGAGAGAAGACTGATGGGTGCCAATACGATTATCGTACTTCCGGGGCGTCCGGATCTGATGATCGCACTTGTCCACCATGCATCACGCGCACCCGCATGGCGAAGCCGGATTAGTAATGGGGGAATCAATTCGGGATTCATATCATCTATCGTGGTTTCGATCTGGTAGATGGATTCTTCGCTGGAGTCAATCGGAGTTTCGCCGGTATGAAGACGAAGATACCTGCGGGATGAGTCTTCTTTGCCAATGAAAAAACCGGTATGTGTGCTGCCCAGCCGGATTGGAGGCGGGGTGCCGTGAGTTGCCATGGCATTCATGACAGCTACGGCAACCGGGCTTAATACCGCACCGCGATCATCGAGGATAATCTGTTTTCCCTGCAAAAGCCGGGTGACTGAAGTTTCGACGCCTCTCCCGACCACGTACGAGGAACGATACATGGGATCAAGACCGAGCATGGCATGCCCTAAATGAATTCCAAGTATACATACGGCATCAGGTAACGGTGCAACGCCATCAGGAAAAACACCGCAGTCCACGAGTTCGCTGATTGTGGCGACTATATATTTGCGGACGGGACCCGGAATCGGCTGAAAGTGGTCAGATTCAATGGAAGACAAAGAGATTCGATCGAATTTTCCTGTTGCTATAATACCGGCATTTGCTCCGGTAAACGGGGGAATATCCACCGGAGTTCGACAGAGCTCCCATTCGGTAATTCCGGTGTCCCTGATTTTCTGTTCCCACTGAACTTGATCGAGTCCCGCATCAAAAAGTGCCCCCAGTATCATGGATTCCGTAACACCATCTGATAAATCCCAGTATGCGGTTCTCATTTATTTCCTCCGGCCTTAAGAAAACCAAAGGTTGAAAGTTACATGTTGAAGGTTGAAAGTTAAAGATTCAACCCGCATTCCTCACCAGTCTTCATCTGCATCCGCAGATTTGCATGCCCTCTCTTCGTCTTTCTCGTTCATCCTTCTCGACGTATCGCAATGAATACGTCTCCGAGGTCTTCACCTGTTGTGAGCGCAGTCGAAGGACTCGCAGGCCTTGATAGAGCATACATCTCGACGGATTCGAAACGAAGCCCGGAGAGAAATGCGGGTTAAACTCTATAAATTGCGGGATGTTATGATTGAGGAGATGGGAAAAATTGATGATTGATGATTTGGGGAAGTGAGGAGAATGATTGCAGCCAAAGGTTGCTGTCGGGGGTCATGAGCCAAGAGTCAGGGGTGTAGAGTGGAACAATTACATTCTTGCCCTTGACGCTTGACCATTGACTCTTGACTCAACCGGCAGTTGGGGAACATCGAATCCGTCGGCCGACGGAAACTTCGAAATGAAGAGGATCTCCTATCCTTATCCTAACTTCGATGTTGAACGTTGAATGCGAAACCCGGCGTAGCCAAGAGCGGAGCGAGGGCGAAGACTGGTTGAAAGTTTGATGTTCAGACCGAATGAATTTCCAACATCCGGCTTCGCACCTCTTACTATTCATCAATTCTTTACTGGCTCCTGACCACAGCCTTCGGCTGCAATTCATCATTCATCAATTCCGCAGCGCTCGTCTATCACATCAAGAAGTTCGTCGTATGATTTGGTGGCGAAGATTGTTGGTCGCATTCGTCTGGCGCCGGGAAGTCCCCGGATATAGGCGGAAACAACGCCTCGTGTATCCGGAAAATCATCTTCCCGCGGATCGAGTTCCTTCTGAAGGGATACATGCCGTCGTGCAATTGCCAGGCGCTGCCGTTCCGATGGGTCGGATTCGGGATTCTTGCCGTGCAGTACATCCCATGATTGACGTATCAGCCAGGGCCTACCCACAGCGGCACGTCCGATCATAACGGCATGACACCCGGTGGTGTTGGTTAGGTTCGCCGCGTCGTCAGGGGAGCGTATACCACCGTTTCCGATGATGGGGATACGTACCGATTCAACCGCCTTTTGGATCCATTCCCAACTGGGAGGTGTCGCCGGGGAATCGGTTTTCGTCCTGGCATGAATGGTAATGGCCGCGACGCCCGAATCTTCCAGAATATGAACCGTTTCAAGTACATTGATTGAAGCCCTGCTCCATCCCAGACGTATCTTTGCCGTGACTGGTATGGCTACGGCTTTACAAACCGCCCGAGTAACCGTTTCGAGGTTTTTGAGATCGCGGAGCATTGCCGAGCCCGCACTATTTCCAACGATGCGACGCGCCGGACAGCCGAAATTAAGATCGATGAGCCGTTCTCCCGTATCTTCAAGACGTTTGGCAGCCTTCACCATGGATTGTGAATTGGAACCAAAGATCTGAACAGCGCGAGGTGCGTCGTACGTAAATTGCTTTGCGAGATGCCATGCGCTCGCATCATCGCGAATCAATCCCTCCGCACTGGTGAGTGGTGTGATAACATATGCTGATCCAAATTCCAGCGCAATTCTCCGGAAGACCGGACCCCCTGCCCCCGCCATTGGCGCCATGATCACTGATAGTTCTGGTAGAAAAGATTCAACATAAGATTCGGACATTATCGATTCCTGAAGACGAATTCATCTATCCCTTCTCGTATCCAGTCGAATATACGACTTTCACGGCGTGGATCTATGAGTTATCACCTCCACGTAGAGAGGATATTTCTCGGGTGCGGGTACTATTGCTGGGGGGCCACGCTTCCGCGTTGCCGCACTATGAGGTACAAACGTTCAGACGTGCGGAAGCCCGATTCTCCATTTTCGGGACTCGGCAATGCCTCTGAATGCAAATCGGGAATACTATTGTTCAAATTGATTTCGATCCCGATCCCGATTTGTAACGTATCTCCTGAAAACCATCATTCAGCAGCTTGTCCCTCGAAGCCAGCCATACTTGCCATGAGCAAGGTCGAATGGGAACGTAGTGAAGGCGTAGTGGGATCATCAATTCTTCACTGACTCCTAACCGCAGACCCTTCAGGGCTGAGGATAGATCTAAAAACCATGAACTCCTATTCTTTTCTCTTTAAACCCAAAATCATTACATCCCTAAGTTGAGCGATTGTTATCGTAACGAGGCAAAGAAGAGGCTTACGAGTCATGAAGTTGGAGCGATTTTGTGACGATAGCGTATCCAACCGATACGGTGGAGAAGCGAAATCGTGAAACGA
>Ga0180434_10010374_pt1 | contig 10001 bp, 7 predicted proteins | sample SS_ome_7_FD_132453 | JGI IMG/M metagenome (GOLD analysis project Ga0180434, IMG submission 132453) | Hypersaline lake sediment archaeal communities from the Salton Sea, California, USA - SS_1_D_2 metaG | ecosystem: Environmental > Aquatic > Non-marine Saline and Alkaline > Hypersaline > Sediment... | reverse complement strand
TGGCCGTCTGGTCGGTGCTGTGCGAGTCGAGCACCACGACACGCTCGACCCGGCCCAAGGCGCTAAGGCATCGTTCGATGTTGACCGCCTCGTCCTTGGCGGCGACCAGAATGGTGATCGGAAGCGGGGATGTCATGTATCTGTTCCTCCGTAGGATGGGACGATCGGAGCGAGCCCCATCACAGCGATTTGGCTATTGTCGGCAGTTCCAGTGTTTGTAACACTTCAGCCGTCTGAAGTACGTCATTCCCGCGCAGGCGGGAATCCAGGCGATTTGCGCAGTTCGCTGGATTCCCGCCTTCGCGGGAATGACGGAAAACGTCCTGCCGTCAACGTACCGCTCCATTCGACTGAAGTGTTACCAGTGTTTCATGTTCCGGTGGGGCTCGCTGCGCTCGGCCCACCCTACGTGACTACATTGTCTCATGCTGCTTTGCGGAACGGTTCGGCCGCGGGCTCAAGCCCGAGCATCATTCGATATAGCCGGACATAGTCCGCAGCGATCGCCTCGGGACGAAATCGCGTCACGTTTTCGTAACCCCGCGCGACCAACTGCTCGCGGTAGGATTTGTCCTCGATCACGCGAAGGATTCCTCGCCGGATGTCGGCCACCTCCAGCGGATCGACCAGGCAGGCCGCCCCGCCGGCCACCTCGCGCATCGACAGGATATTGCTGGTGACCACGGGCCGGCCGGTCGCCTGGGCTTCGAGGATCGGCAGCCCGAAGCCCTCGTAGGTCGAGGCGAACACCACCAGATCGGCTCGGCGGTATTCGTCGATGAGTTGGGCGTCGGAAATCCGCGCGTCGGTCGAATAGGCGATGCCGCATTGGTCCAACGTCTCACGCTGGCTCTCCGACAAGTTGCCGATGATCCGCAGCCGGCACCGCACGCCGCGAAGCGCCTCGGCCACGCGAAGGAGGTTCTTGTTCAGCTGTGTGCCGATCTGCAGCACCACCGGCTCTTCCTGGCAGAACGGCTTGGGCGACGGCCGGAAGGCCGTCGGGCACGGGTCGTGGACCACATGGATCTTCGCCGGGTCGCACCTCACACTGGCGAGCAATTGTTGCCGGGTCGATTCGGAAATCACCGAAACCCACCCCGCCCGGCGAATCGGCAGGTAGAACCAGAAGAACCAGACGATCCAGCGGCGCACGCCCGAGAGCCGCTCGAGGTTGAAGCAATCGTGGATGGTCAGCAGGGTCGTCTTCTTCGGCAGCAGCAGCGCGAGGAAGTGGACGTCGCCGGTGATGTGGTTGATCTCGCCTTGCCGGAAACCGGCTTCGACGATGTTGTACAGCCGCTTCATGATGCCGGAGCTGCGGAAGCGCGACCGAACCACCTCGGCCTCGACCTCGGCCGGCAGTGCCTCGCGGACCTCGTCGAACACGCGTTCGATGCTGATTTGACCGCCTTGCGGTCGGCGTTGGAAGAAGGTTACTTGCACAACGGCCTCCTCCCCGGTTGGTCTGCGAAGCGGCGCGGCAATGTGGGCCGACCAACCGTTCCACGCATCGGAGCATGCGGCAGTCGCCGCGGCTCCGGCGGCCGGGCGAGATATTGCTGCAATTGTCGACCGCCGCGGACGGCCTTCGCGTCGAGCCACGCAAGCAACACCATCGACGCGAGAAAGAAATTGCCCGGCATCTTGTAGCGCGTGTCGTCGGCGGCGAATACCGCGCCGAGGAACAGAAACAGAAACGTGGTCGCCACGAGGCAGAAGGTGCGTTGCCAGAACAGTTTCCCGCGGCGCAGCCACAGCCGGTAGGCGACATAGCCGAACGCGCCCATGTAGCAGAGCGAGCCGACGCTGCGCAGAAGGGTGATCCAAAGCAGCGGCGTCTCGTCGAATTTCATCGGGTTCAGCGGCAGCGGCGAGACGATGTAGTAGAGATAAGGGCCCACCAGCGGCAGGTTGTAGATCTTCATTCCCAGGCCCGGGGCGCCTTCCATGCCGCCGTCCATGCCGTGGGCGAACAGCCCGCCGATCTCCCGCTCGCGGACCTGCAGCCCCTTGACCAACCAAAACGCGATCAGGCCGAGCACCACCGCGGCGGCGGCCGTCTTCACCAGGTCGAGCCGCAGGGCCTTCGCCGTTCGGAAGTAGAGCACCGCGGCGGGCAGCCCCAGGTAGATCGGCCTCGATGTGGTCAGGATCAACACGCCGGCGGCGATCAGCGAAACATACAGCATCGGATGTTTTCGATAGTCGGACGTGGTGCCGACGAACGTGGCCAGCACGCCGATTTGCAGCAGCGACTCCTTCCGGCACATGCCGGCGTAGACAATCGGGTCGAACGCCAGCAGGAGAAAGCAGCCCAGCAGAATCCAAGGGAGTCGGCGGCCGACATCGTCGAACAGATGGAAGATCAGGGCCAGGCCGACGCTTAAGAAGACGGCGTTGAGGCTCAATGCCACGGCGTGGTAGGCTTCCAGCGGGCTGCCGCCCTCCAGGGCCGCCGAGCCGACCAGGCCCAGCAGATAGGGCCAGCCGGCGAGGCTCCAATGGCCGTATTCGTTGTGGATGTAGGCGTCGCAAGTGGCCGGCAGATGCCAGGAGGAGCACTGCAAGTCTCGGGCAATGAGTTCCGCCTTTTCGAGATACCACCAGTCGTCGCTCCACGCCCAGGGTGCGTCGTAGACGCCCGCATACTCGAAAACCACAATCGCGGCGACGGCGAAGCAGGCCAGAAACGGCATCGCCGCCAGGACCACGCCTCGCCCTCGCAAGTTCGGCGCCAGCACGTAAAATGCCGCGACCACGAAGGTCCACTCGACCAGGTACAGCCCCAGCAGTTGCTCGGGATGCTCATAGGGGCAAAGCACCCAGCAGGCCGCCAGCACCGGGCCCAGCGACAGCAGGTAGGCCAGCGCGTATTGCAGGCCCCGGGCGCCGGCGTGCGTCCGAGGCGTCGGCAGGACGTGCAGGGGCTGGTGGGTGAGGGTCATGATGAATGATCGAACTGTTGGTGGTCCCGCCTTCAAGCGGCCTTCCTATGTTCCGTTACAGAGTTGCCACATGAAGGCGGGACTACCACCGAAGCAGCACGACGTTCCCGCCGGGCTTGCCGGCAAATCCGCGCGGCCCGGCCGATCGAGTAGCCGTAGGAAAGCACCGACCAGGGCATCCGCCAGGGGCGAGTCAGGGCCCGTTTGTAGAACACCCGACGCCGGAACTGGACAAAGAACACCTGCTTCCAGAAGTACCATCCGGGGAAGAAGTGCTTCATGTGGAAGTAGACGGTCGAAAACGACATCCAGTACTCCGGATGCGACTGGCTCGACGCCTTGCGCACGCCGCCGCCGGGCATTTGCTTGTGATCGACCTTCGCCTCCGGGTCGAAGACGACGCGGCCTGGGAGCTTGCTCAGTTCCAACGCCGCGTCGCTTTCGTTGTAGAGCGGGCCGACGTAGTGGGGATCGTAGCCGCCGACCGCCCGAATCGCCGACACCCGCACCGAATGGTTCGCTCCGATGAACGAGGCGACGCGCTGGAGCCGCTCGGTGCCGTCCAGGGCGAACGGCTCAAAGCCCAACGGACGCACCCAGGGGGTCGCCTTCGCGGCCGGGGTATTGCCATTGGCCTGGATCGTGCGACCGGCGACGGCCAGGATCGTCGGATCGTCGTAGTTGCGGGCGTGTTTCTCGATGAAGCCGGGCACCAGGTCGACGTCGTCGTCGATGAGGATCAGCACCTCGCAGGCGGTTTCCCAGACGGCTCGATTCCGGGCCGCGTTGAGATTCGGCGGCGAGTGCCGGATCCACCTGAGCTTGCCTTCTTCGTGGCGCGCGTGAAGATAGGCTTCCGTTTCCGGCTCGTGCTCGGGCGTCTGGTCGACGACCAGCACCTCATCGGCCGGCGGATCCTGAGCCAATACCTGCTCGAGCGTTTCGATCAGGACGGCTTCACGGTTGAACGTCGGCACGGCGACGCTGACTGAGATGTGATATGGTGAATCCATTTACTTCTCCGTCCTGCAGACATACAGCTTCATATTGCCGAACACGGCCGCCAACATGCGTCCGGCCACGTCGCCGGCGGGAGACGGGTTGCCTTCGATCGTCCGCACGCAACGCAGCGGGACGGCGAAGACCTTGTTGAGGATCGTCCGATCCGCGCAGGCAATTTTCGCGAGCTTGCGGTACGGTTCGATGTCGCACAGACCTGACGCCGCGGAAAAGCACCGCTGCTCGACGATCCTGAATCCGTGGGCCGTCAGGAATCGCCGCATCTCGGAGGTGGTGAAGACATATTCGTGAAAATGGAAATCATTGGCCGGTCCATCGATGCGAAACTCGCGGAGCCGTTCCTTGTGGTAGCTGATCCGCCCGTCGAGATCGATTTTTCTGCGAGTCGGCATCACCGCCGAAGCCCAGCGGCGCGAAAGGTTCATGTGCGGAACGGTGACGAAGAAGTAACCGCCGCTTTTTAGAACCCGGCACGCTTCGGCCAACTGCCGGTCGACACCGTCCTCGAAGTGCTCGATCACACCGCCCGAGTAATAGCCGTCGAAGTGGTTGTCCGGAAAGTCCAGGTTCCGGATATCGCCCACGCGGACGTCGAGTTCCGGAAATAGTGCGTTGATCTTCTCGACCGTCGCCCGGGCGAAGTCGACGCCGACCGTCTCGATGCCAAGCCCGCTCAGGTGGCGGACGTATCGGCCGTCGCCGCATCCGCCCTCCAGGAGCCGCATGCCGGGCTTCAAGTGGCGCATCATCGTGCCGATCAGTTCATGCCGGACCTCCGGCGGCGTCGAGCACTTCTGCTGCCAGTCGCCGTCCCAGTTCTGATCCCAGAAGGCGTCGTCCTGACCGTAGCAATCGTGAAGATATCGCTTTCTCACGTCCTCTGCTCCCAAGCGGAAAGACACGTCTCGTAGAATGTGACGGTGTCGACGACACAGCGTTTCGTGGAGAAGCGATCCCGCGCGGCCCTCTTTCCGTTCTCGCCGAGCCGGGCCGCCAATCCCGGATCGTCCAACAGACGCTTGACCTTCTCGGCCACGTCGGCCGGGCTGTGGGGATCGGCCAGCAGCCCGGTCACGCCGTCGTCGATCACCTCGGGGCCCGCGTGCAACCGGCTGTAGACCACCGGCACGCCGCAGGCCATCGCCTCGGCCGGAACCAGCCCGAACGCCTCCCGCTTGCTCGGAAACGCGAACACCCGGGCACGGCGCATGCAGGCCAGCACGCTCGCGTGGTCCAGCAGCCCGGTGAAGTGGACCCGATCGGCGAACCGCTCGCCGAGGATCTCGCGGATCGTCGCATCGGCGAGCCGGCCGTTTTCCACCTTTAGACCGCCGGCGTAGACCAGGTGCAGGTTCGGATAGTCGGCCAGGAACGATCGAGCCGCTTCGGCCAACACATACACGCCCTTGGCCTCCTGCACCGTGCCGGCGAACAGCACGTAGTCGTCGGGCAGCTCGGGCGGAGAGGCTTCGTCCTGCTCGTCGCACCGGACCGGATTGTAAACCACCGAAAACCGCGATGGCTCGGCGGCGTATTTCGTCTTCGTCTCTTCGGCAATGTGGCGCGATACGGCGATCCAGTTGCGATGCAGGCGCAAGGCACGTTGTTCCAGCAGTCGGTGCGAACGCTTCGCCGGAATGCTCGCCGAGTGCAGCCGGACCACTACCGGACACCAGCGGAACGCAAACGGCAAGAGGCCCTGATACTCGGGCAGTTCGACCAGGTCGATCTGCCGGGCCTTTGCGTGCTGTTTCAGCCAAGAGTAGAGCCGCCGCCGGTTGACCAGCCACGCGGCGCCGCGCATGGTCGACTCGGGCAAGGTGACCACGCGAACGCCGCCGTCGTCGCGTTGGCCGCCGCGGCCGCCGTAGCCGAGCACCGTCACGGCATGGCCCGCGTCGACCAGCGCATGGGCCAGCGTGTGCGTGAAGATGCCGATACCGCCGATGCGCGGATGCGGGGGATATTCGTTGCACACCAGCGCGATCTTCATGGCGTGCTCCCCAGCGCGTGGATCGTCAGGGCGAAGGGCCGGTGGATGCGCCCCGGCAACCGGTTGCCGAGCCGCTTCAACTGATGGGTTTCATTCGGCCCAAGCACCCGCAAAAACCGCACGGCAATAACGTAGACCATCGCTCCGAAGGCAACGGCCACCCCGAGCGTCAACCAACTCTCGGGCATCCAGGCGACGAGCCACCACGTAGCCAGCCCGCAGCACGCGCCGGCCAGCAGCGTGCGGCCGACGCTCCCGAAGGGAAAGGCGAAGCCCAGCCGCCGGACGATGAACCAGGTGCCCAGGGCGATCATCGAGCATTGGACGAACAGTTTCGACCAGGCCGCCCCCGATGCGCCAAAACGCGAGACGACCAGAACCCCTGCCGCGACTGCCAGAAGAGCGCCGAGAAACCCGCCCAAGGCGATGAAGCCCGAGCGCTCCTTCGCGTAGACCAGCGCCGAGCCGATCGTCGAGAAGGCCAGCGCCGACCCCGCGGTCAGCACCATGGCATTGGGCACCGCGGGAGCGAACTCCGGCCCGAACAACAGCGGGATCAGCGCGGGCATGATCGCCGCGCCGCCGAAGGCCATCGGGACGACGAGGAAGGCCATCAATCGAGTTGCCGTTGCGTATTGCCGTTGGATAACATCATGGTTGCCGTCGCCCGACAGATGCGCAAAATGGGCCATGAACGCGCCGCTGAAGAGTTGGGCGACCTGCCGCACCATCAACGCAAAGCTCAAGGCCACGGTGAACATGGCCACCTCATGGGCGTTCCAATAGCGATCAAGGAAGAAGATTTCCATCCGCGACCAGACAAACGCCGAGACGACCAGCGCCAGCCAGGTATGGACGGAAAACTTCCACACGCGCCGACGCAGCTCGACCGGCAGCGGCTGCTCCGTCCGGCCGGGCCTCAGAAGCGTCAGGCTATAGGCGGCCGGGATCATCGCCCCGGCCAGGTAGCCACCCAATGCCCCGGGCACGCCCCGGAAGAAAGCGCCAACGCCGACGCCCACGATCAGCGCGACGGCGGCGGCCAGATTGATTCGCCCGAGAAGATCGAACCGCTGTCGGCCCGCCAGATCGGCCCGATTGATCGCCTCCAGCGCTCGAGCGACGAACAGCACCATCAGCAGCGGCAGGGCCGTTGCGATCTCGGCATATTGCGACGAGTGGAAGAAGAGCACGCCGAGCACGGCCGCCCCGATCAGCGACAGGAGCAGAAACCGAAGAAAGACCCAGTGGGCAAATTGCGCCGCCCGGGCCGATTCGTGCTGACCATGCAGTTCGGCCAGATAGCGGGTGAGGCTGTTGGGCAACCCTAAGCAGCACAGCAGGTTGGTGATCTCGATCAGCCAGATCATATAGGCGATCCGGCCGACCCCCTCGGGCCCCAGCATCCGCGCGATCAGCACCTGCACGACCAACCGTCCGACGAGATTGCAGACGCTCGCCGCGGCGCTCCAACCGGTCTTCCGCGCAAGCGATTGGTCGCCGGGCGGGGGTGCTTCGGGGGCGGCAGCGCGGGCAGTGGCCTTCGGGATCGTCGCTGGGGCTGCTTGCACGGGACGTAACTGTTTGCCAGGTCCGAATCTGGGGGGGCGTGGAGCCTATGTTCCAGCCGGACTTATAGTGGTCCGGGCAATACCGGTCAAGCCGGATTCCATGCCCCTACGCCGCCTCGCGTCGCGGGGACTCGTGCGCGGTGGGGAAATGGGGGGCCGGGGCAGCGGCCGGCTCGATCGGCAAGGTGGCGGGCACGTCGGTGCCCAGCGCCGCCTCGACCACATCGCCAAGACGCCGGCAAAGGGCCGTCTTGCTCAATTCCGCGCGGACCGCACGCTTCGCCCGAGCGCCCATCGCGTCGCGCAACGGCGTAGGCATCGCCACAAGCTCCTCGATCGCCGCGACCATCCCGTCGACATCGCCGTGGGCCACCTGCCGGCCGATCTGGTAGTCGTCGATCAGCTCGGCCACATGCGAGGGCCGAGGGCCGAGGAACAAAACCGGCCGGCCGACCGACATGGCCCCGTAGACCTTGCACGGATGGACAATGCCCACCCCACGCTCGCCCAGGCTCACCAGATGCACGTCGGCGGCCGAGAGCGAGAACCGCAACCGTTCGATTGGCTGATAGGGCAGGTCGAGGATATTCGTCGCTCCGGCGGCGACCGCCTCGCGGACTTGCTGCTTGCAGCCGCCGCCTCCGATGAACGCGAAGACCAGATCGTCTCGATCCTGCAACCGCTCGGCCGCGCGAAGGACCGTGGTGATCGGATTGGCCGGACTGTGGTTGCCGGAATACATCACGACGAACTTGCCTTTGAGCCGATGTTCCTTGCGGAACGGGTTGACATCGTGGCGAACCGTGTCGAGATGGTCGTCGTGCGGCCAGGGAGGGAATACGGCCAGCTTGTCGCCCATATCCCGCTTCTTCCGCAGCCGTTCGGCCATGAACCGATCGAGCGTTACCACCGCGTTGGCCCGACCCAGCGCAAGCCGGTTGAACCGCTCGAACAGCCACACCAGCGGCGACCGTGGGCCGACCGCGCCGAGGCTGACCGCCTGGTCGGGGTTGATGTCCATGACCCAATAAACCATCGGCACGCGGCGAAGCATCGCGACCAGCAGTGCGGCGGCCGAACACATCGGCGGCGAGGTGCTCACGAGGATTCCGCCCACGTCGCGCGCCAGCAGCGCCCGAACGATCGCTTGCAGAAGAAACAGAAGTTGGCCGACGATACGCACCGGGATCGACCGCTTTCCGAACGAGCCCAGCGGCAGCCGGACGATCTCGACGCCGTCGCGCATTTCAAGGCGCGGATAGCGGATCTCCGGCGCATCGTAGCCCCGGGCCGAGGTGATCACCCGGACCGAATACCCCCGCTGAACCATTTCCACCGCCGCGTCGTGCAGGTGCTGGCCGACTGAGGCCGGGTCGGGCACGTAGACCTGGCTAAGAATTAGCAGCCCCGGCCGTCGCACCAGCCCGAAACGTCGGCCGTCGGTCTTGTCAGCGGCATCCCGATGGCGGGGCTTTCGCCACGGCCGTTTCCGGGTCTGTCGGGAGGAGGTGGGTAGCGACATCGTGCGGCCTCGAGGGTGGATCGGGGGCAGCACATGCTATCGAGGGGGCCAGAGCGGTTCAAGGCCAGTTTCCGTTCGGCCTCTGCCCCCCCTACGCCCCCGCCCATCACTCGGCGGTGGCCTGCTCAACCATCTGCTGCCAGAAGTCGTGCGCCCGGCGGTGAAACGCCAGGACCTGGCGATGCCGGGCGGGGTCGGCCAGCTTGAGTTGCCTTGCCCGCTGGACGACCCAATCGAGGAAGAACTCGGCCGCCCGCTTGCTGACGCGCCGCTGAGAGCCGATTTCGACGTAGTACGGCCCGGTCATGGCGAACCGGTAGGTCTTCGGTAGATCGGTGACCACACGCACCAGGAACCAGCCGCTACGGTCGAACCGCAGCTTCGGCAGCCGGCCGGTCTGGGCGTACTGCTCCAGCGGCACCGAGTGCTCCACCTCGCCGTTTTGGATGATTTCCAGGTAGCTGATCGGCTGACGGGTAGAGAGGGTCAGCCCGATCTCCAGTTCGATGGTTTCGCCTTCCGGCGCCTGGAAAACATGCCCCGGCAATTCGCCGTGGACGGTCGGCCGCATCAACGGGCCGTTGGTGACAACGACCCGCCCGGTGCGAAGGTTCTCCCACCAGGCGGCGTAATCGAACTTCGGGCCGACGTGGACATACATGCGGTTGTAGCCAACCGGGTTCGGCGCGGCGCCGGAACCGCTGCCGGCCGACGGCGGGATCCGCAGCCCGCATTCGAGCAGCTTGAAGTAGATGTCCTGCGACCATCGCGCGTTGCCGTGCGGCGGGGGATAACGCTGCTTGTCGCGAGGTCGGCCCTCGCCTTCGTCGCAGAGCATCGACGTGCGGCGGAAATGGTCGTGGGCCACCTGGATCGAGTCGACCTGCCCCAACGCGACGAGCATCGGCATATCCCAGGCGTAGGGCTTGCCCAGGTCGACCCAACCG
>Ga0180434_10010372_pt1 | contig 10003 bp, 7 predicted proteins | sample SS_ome_7_FD_132453 | JGI IMG/M metagenome (GOLD analysis project Ga0180434, IMG submission 132453) | Hypersaline lake sediment archaeal communities from the Salton Sea, California, USA - SS_1_D_2 metaG | ecosystem: Environmental > Aquatic > Non-marine Saline and Alkaline > Hypersaline > Sediment... | reverse complement strand
TCATAGCGCTGCGAGTTCATCGTGTTCTCCTGTGTTGAAAGACAATCGAGCCCGTATGAATCTAAACTGGGCCAATTGTCCCAGCCAGGAGAACACGCTCATAGCTTCTCGGGGCTCTGATCGTCTACGTCCGACACGGGGTTCGGACGCTACGTTCGGCGCGTTCTCGGACCCCGAGAATCACACGGGCGAGACGCCCATGCTACCCTGGATTTTAAGGTAGATAGTCCACTACCCCAGGATTTTCGCCATCGTTTCGCCGATCGTGGCGGGGCTGTCGCATACGGCGATGCCGGCTTCTCTTAGGGCCGCTATCTTGGATTGCGCGGTTCCCTCGCCGCCCGAGATGATCGCTCCGGCATGTCCCATGCGTTTGCCGGGCGGGGCGGTTTGCCCGGCGATAAACGCGACGACCGGCTTGCTGAGGTTTTGTTTGATATGCGCGGCGGCTTGTTCCTCGTCCGTTCCGCCGATTTCGCCGATCATGACGATCGCGTGCGTTTCGGGATCGGCTTCAAACATGTCGAGCAGTTCGATGAAATTCAGTCCCTTGACCGGGTCGCCGCCTATGCCGACGCAGGTGGTTTGTCCATATCCTTGCTCGGTGCACTGCCAGACGGCCTCGTAAGTGAGCGTGCCGCTGCGCGAGATGATGCCGACGTTCTTGGTGCCTTTTTCAGCGGGTTTGTGAATATAACCGGGCATGATGCCGATTTTGCATTCGCCCGGGGTGATGACGCCGGGGCAGTTGGGGCCGACGAGCAGGACGTTCTGATCGTCCAGATATTTGCGGGCTTTCACCATGTCGAGCGTGGGTATGCCCTCGGTGATCAGCACGCAGAGCTTGACGCCGGCGTCGGCCGCTTCCATGGTTGCGGCGGCGGCGAAGGGGGGCGGGACGAACAGCATCGAGGCGTCGGCGCCGGTTTTCTCGACGGCTTCGTGCACGGTGTTGAAAATCGGCAGCCCGTGTTCGGATTTTGTGCCGCCCTTGCCGGGCGTGACGCCGCCGACGATATTGGAGCCGTAATCGAGACATTGTCGCGTATGGAAGGCGCCGGCTTTTCCGGTGATTCCCTGGCAAATAACTCGCGTGTTTACATCGACCAGAATACTCATGGTTTCGGTTTCCTTGCAGAGCCCTGTTCATCAACCCGTCGCCGCGTCGACGCCAGTGTTGTAAACGCTCTTTATATCGCGCAACCGGCGGCAGGGAAAGCGCTGTCATGTTGTTTGACGAACTGTCAGCATCCAGCGATCAGCCGCCAATCAGGATCCGAGGCGTCGGCGAGGGCTCTTATTAGGGTTCAGCGTCCCCGCGCGGCGCTCGCTTGCGCTTCGCGTTCGGTTACAACGAGTCCTCGGCCGTGCCGCGGAAAATGGTCGCATCTAGAAAAATAATCAACCGGAACGAGTCTGGCGCGCGACGTTGTTTTTTGTAAAATGGCGCGTGTAGTTACGATAGCTAGCGAGAGCGGGCGGGCAAACGTCACGCCGCGGCGAAGGAGACGCGATACATGGACGCACTAACGAATATGATCGGGCGCGAAACTGATTTGCGTAAGGTATCCGCCATGCTGCGTGAACGCGCGGTGCAATTCGGCCCGAACGTAATCGGGGCGCATCATGTAGTTTGTTCGGACGAGTCCGAAGTGGAATGCGTCGAGGTCTTTCAAGAGGAGTTTGTAACGCCGCTGTTGCCGAACCTGGGGCCGGACAAGAAGGCGGCGTTTCGCACGAGCAATCTCGGCGCGCGGTATGAATTGTGCTCCTCCCATATCGCCGAGCACCACTACGCCACGCCCGAATCGCGGCTCTCGGCCAAATGCGTGGTCATTAAAATCAACGGCCACGTTTCCGAGACGGCCACTCTTGACGGCCGGGTGTTCGGTCCGATGGAACGCTACGAGGCGGAATCGAACGCCTGCGGAGCGCTGCATGCGCTGCTCGCCGGCGTCGATGCGCCGTTTACCGATGAACTGCGGCAGGCCTTCGTCACGGAAGAATTGGATCGCGTGGCGGCGTTATGCGACTCCCGCCGGGTGGACCCGTCGTACCGCTATCTCATCGCGGCGATGGTCAGCGCTCGGCTTCAGGCCGGGCGCGCGGCTGACGACGTGCGGGATCACAGCGAGTTCACTCCGACGGTATACCTGATCGTGCCGTGCATAACCCTCAATCGACCCGGACCGGACGGCGAGATCGTCTGCGGTTACTACATCGCGGATTATCGCGGGATCGAACCGCACGACGAATATCACGGCTTGGGAGACGACCCGACCAGCTATCGCGTTGAGGACGGCGACGACGGTTTGTACATAACTAACGTTTGACAGGGCGCTGCGGCGCCTGCAACGCTTGCACGAGAGTTCGTTCAGACAGCGTGCTTAAATCAGAATCCCGAGCGCCAGCGAGCGGCTTACACGCTAACTACTTAAACCTCGCGCGATTAGAAGCGAGCACGCTTTATGCAGTATTGGTATTATTCGAGCGTTTTCAGTTTTTCCTCGAGCGGGGCTTCCGGCGTGAAGCCCGGCCACTCCGGCTGGATGCTTTTCAGCAAGTCGTGCAGCAATTGAATCCAAGCCGCGTCCGGTTGCTCGGTGTTCAAGACGGCACGCAGCGTCTCGCGTACGGCGGGGGCCGCTCGTAGGCCGAGTTGTTCGATGGATTGGCGCGCCGGTTGATTTTCGGGATTCTCGCGCAGCAGACGCAGCCACTCGATTACCAGCGGTTTGTCCACCTGCTCTCGAATCCGTCGCGCTTGTTGCAGCAATTGCTCGAGGTCGTCGTTCAGGTCGGCGGGCATGGAGGCCGGCGGGTTTGTTTTGAAGGCCGCGAGCATCGCCGCCGCCTGGTCTATTCCGTCGGGATTTAAGCGCTGCTTTATCTCATCGCGAATTCCCGCCCAAAGCGCCTGGCCGTCGAGCGGCGGGTCGCCGGCGGCAAACGCGGCGGCGATTTGAGCGTCGTATCGGTTGGTCATCAAGGTTAGGCGGAGCAATTCCAGCGCCACGCGCGGAATATCGTCAGACGCCGCCGCACGCAGGTCGTCCAGGGCCGCTAAGTATGTTGAGATAGCCGGTTCGAGTTGCTCGGACGCCTCATATTCGGCGGCGAGCCTGGCGCGCAAGCATCCCAATTCGCCGCGCGCGTCGGCGACGGCGGCCAGACGCTTCTCCGCCGCCTGTAATAGTTCAATCGCATATCGACGCCGGGAGGCGTCGTCGCCCGGCAGGAGCGCCAGTCGACGAGAGATTTCATCGAACGGCCGAGCGGCGACAAGCGGGATCAAGCCGCGCCAAGCCGTCAGTCGGATCGATTCCTCGGGTTCCTGTTCCTGCGACAGGCGCGACCAGAGCGCGTCGATATGTTCATCGCCAATGGCGAACTGTGCGATGGTCTCCACGGCCGCTCTGCGTACCCCGAGATCGGGATCGGCGATGACGCCGAGTAATGCGTCGAGGAGTTGCTTTACGGTTAAAATCGGCTTCTGAGGAGCGGATTGAGTAGAGGCGGGATGTCCGTTGATTTTGACCGTCCGCGGATCGGCCAGAACGGCTATGCCGCGCACCGCCGCCAGCCTTACCGCGCCCGCTTCCGCGGTATCGAGGCAGGCCACGAACACGCCGCCGCTGCGCGGATCTCCCGTACGACTCAAGGCCCAAAGCAAACGCTCGCGCAGCGATGATTGTTCACGCGGCATGTTCTCGATGTGCGTTAATAGCGACGAGGACACCTGCTTGCGGGAGGGCGCTTGGAGCACGCCGCGCTCCGCCAGGCGTCCGAGAGCCGTAACCGCTTCGTTTTTTATTGTCGAATCCGACGATAGAAGAATTTCCAGCAACGGCGTGACGCTGTCTCCGTCGCCGACATGCCCCAATCCGTTGACCAGTGCTCCTCGCACGATACGGTGGCATTCATGCGGCAATAATTGCCGAAAACGCTCGGCGTCTGCCGGATCGCGTAGAGCCACAACGGCGCCGGTCGCGGCGGCGCGTACCTCCGGCTCTATGGCGGTCAATAATCCACGCGTTCGTGCGATCGTCTCTTCGGAAAGCGTCTTACCCTCGGCCACCATGGCCTGTGCCAATGTAAGCCCGAGTTGGCGCACGGCGGGGGATGCATCAGCCAGATAAGAAGCGATGAGCGCCGGGCGTTGAGCTTCCGCCGAGCGCGAGTAGATGTCGCGAAGTGCGGCGGTTAGACGCAGCTCGAGATTGTTGCAGGTGGCCTCGCGCGCCTGGTTTTCGCGGATGAGCCGACGTATTTGCATGCGGCGCCACTGCGTCGCCGGGGTGTTTTGAACACTGGTCCACCATGCGCGAGCGGCTTCAGCATCGCCGTGGAAGTCCTGTGCGGTGGTCTGTTCAAGAGTGTTCAGGGCCGCCTCGGCGATTTCCACGTTCGGATCCTGGAGCGTTTTCATTAAAACCGCGGCGGCTTCACGTTGCGTCATCATTCCGAGCGTTTCGATGGCGGCGAGACGGGCTGTTAGATGTTGGTCGGCCGATCCGACTAGAGTTTGCAAACGTGGCAGGACGCGCTCGACCGCGCCGGAGGCCAAGGCGCCGGAAGCAGCCTTGCGGACTTCGATATCCGTGTCGCGAAGCATTTCGATGAGCGGCAAAATATATTCAGTCGTGACGGCGGCGGGGTGGTCCGATAAAGCCTGCGAGATGGCTATTTTAGCCGCATAATTGGGACTATTTAGTATGGCGACAAATCGCGGGAGCGTTTCAGGCCAATATAGCAGGAGCAATTCCCGCGCCCCGGTCCGGCGCGCCTGGGGTGAATTCTGTCCCTCGATGATAGCAATCAAGTCGTTGAAGCGCTGCTGGTCGAACACGTGCTGGCTGGTCGGTTGAGCGGTCTGAGCCGAGACAAGGCTCGGACACAGCGTCAGGATAAGAAACAACCCAGGTGTCCAGAGGAATTTCAGCCGCATCGCAAACCGCTACCTCGTAGTTCAATCGCTTCCGGGCGACCGACGGACCGTTTCAGCCGCTTGAGGCGAAAGCATTATAACCAGGGCGTCTGGTAGGCGAAGGCCGCGTTCGGGAAAACTTGCGAAAACGTTATGAAAGCGCCGGCGCGAACTCTAATGCCGCTCCGATCGTACTCCGATAAGACTGGGGGACGCGCCCGCTTGAACCGGGCGGGATCTCTGTCTATGCTGAATACATGGGCGGTCTGGACGCCCTCCCTGGGAGGACTGAACGTGACGCGTTTGCGTGCGAGCATATTACTGTTCGGGTTATTGGTGCTGACAGCGCCCAGCTTCGGCGGCTTCTACGAGGATTTCTACCGCGGTATGCGCTTGGCGGCCACGCCTAGCGGCTCGCCGGTTAGCGCCGTGGGCGGCGGCGGCATGGCTAACGGCGCGCGCTTCGGCCGATTGCGAATCGTGCCGAACGAATTCGGCGACGGGCATCGTCTCGAATTCGATCGCACTTTCGGGACGGACTCGCGCGGTCGTCAGGAGGTATTTGATATCGGTCCGCTGGAGTTGACGCTTTCCGGGGCGACGTCTTCAACCGTTCAATACACCCGCAATTTGGCGCCGACACTGAACATTGACGCTTTCACCAACAATTTCGCGTATCTCTTGAGCAATAAAACCGGAGTGCAGGATTTTGAACTCCGCGGCAATTTAAACGTAAGCCATCAGCTAGAAATCAACAAGTTCGGCTTTTACTACCTGGATCTTGAAATCAACCATACTAACGCCTCGATGGTCGCGGACGGGATCATCGTGGACGGCCCTGAGGATACGGATTTTGACGTCGGACCGATCAGCATTCGCGGGAACGTTTTCGTCGATTTGGCCGCGGCTGTGTTGGGTCCGACAGGTTTCGATACGTCCGGGCTCGAGGGCATATTCCCAGAATCTCCGATCGCACGAATAAATGACGAGCTCAACTCGTACATCGATCAGCAACGCCAAGTTCTCGGCGAGGTATTCGCGGCGGATTTGGCCGACGGCGCTTTGGATACGGGGAGCGCCTTGGCCGCGCGTGATTTCGCGGGCGGCCTGACGGGGCCTCTCGACGCCGAACCCGCAGTCCCTGGGACGTTCGGAAACATACCGGAGTCGGCGACATTGCTGCTGATCGGCGCCTTGACCATAATGGCCGGGCTACGCCGACGGCTATAGCGCGGATTTCTTTTTTCTGTAGCGGCCGACGCCCCTGTCGGCCGTAGATTACTCGATGATACTTTCAGATAACACGTGACGGGCAGCGTGCCGCGGCACGCACGCACATGCGGCGCAACCACCCGCCGCTGCGGATCCCGGGCGTGACAATCCGACGCTGTGCCGCCGGCGTCGAGTTGCGCATCAAAAGAGCAGCGGAGCTTACGGCTATTTTTCCGACTTGGTGCATCCGCGGGCTGTTTCACGGGACTGGTTAGATTCCGACGCCTGTTGCTGATACTCCAGCGGTTCGTCGTAATCGGCGTAGGCGCGTTTCAACGCCGCGTGGACCAGGCCCAGAAACATTGGATGCGGCCTGAGCGGGCGGCTGGTCAGTTCAGGGTGGCCCTGCGTGCCGATGAAGTAGGGGTGCATATCGGAGGGCAGTTCCAATATGTTGTAGATCTCGGCCCGCGGCGACTTGCCCGAGAAGATCATGCCCTGCTGCTCGAACCTCGACACGTATTGCGGATCTACTTCGTAGCGATGTCGGAAGCGCAGGCGGGCTTGCGGGCCGAACATGCGGGCCGCCAGAGTGCCCTCCTTGACGACGGCGTCAAACCCGCCGAGGCGCATGGCGCCGCCGAGCCCTTCGATTTTCTTTTGTTCCGGCAGGATGTTGATGACGGGGTATTTGCACTCGTTGTCGATTTCGGTCGAATTGGCGCCGTCCATCGAACAGACGTTACGGGCGAACTCGATCACCGCCATCTGGAAGCCGTAACAAATTCCCAGGCTGGGCAGATGCGTCAATCTGGCGTGTTTCAGACAGGCGATTTTTCCCTCGGCGCCGCGCGTGCCGAACGCGCCCGGAACGACGATGCCGTGCAGATCCTTCAGCGCCTCCGGCACGTTTTGGTCGTCGAGTTCGGTGGTGTCGATCCATTTCAGCTGAACCTTGGCGCCCAGTCGCACGCCGGCGTGTTCGAAGGCTTTGATGATGCTGGCGTAAGCGTCGCGGACGGACGTGTACTTTCCCGTGATGCCGATCGTCACCTGCCGATCCGCCTGCCGCAGGCGCGTGACATAGCTCATCCAGAGTTCACGCGCGCCGCGTTCGGCGTCGTCGTCCGCGCGATCCTCGAGTTCGAGCCAATCGATCACCGATCTATCGCAGCCGGCGCCGCGCAACATGTCCGGAATCTGATAGATGCTTTCGCAGTCGTGCATGCTGAAAACGCGCTGAGGCGGGACGTTTGAAAACAGCGCGATTTTCTCGCGGACTTTTCGCGCGGCGGGTTTATTAGCGCGGCAGGCGATCATGTGCGGCTGGATGCCGCATTCCATCAGTCGGCGGATGCCGAGTTGGGCCGCCTTGCTTTTCTGCTCGCCGAGCGAGGGCGGGTCGAGCACGTAAGTCAGCGCCACGAAACAGACGCTGCGCTGGCCTTCCTCGAAAGCCAGTTGCCGCATCGCCTCGATGTAGTAGGCGTTTTCGACGTCGCCGACGGTGCCGCCGATTTCGACGAAGACGACGTCGGCTCGGGCGGCGACGGCCAGCTCGCGCAGACGGTTTTTCACCTCGCCGGTGACGTGCGGAATCATCTGGACGTCTCGTCCGAGATAGCCGCCCGTGCGTTCGCGTTCGAGCACGCGGCGGTAAATTTGTCCGCTGGTGGTGAAGTTCAGGCTGGTGACGTCCATGTCGAGGGCGCGCTCGTAAGTGCCGAGGTCCATGTCGCACTCGGTGCCGTCGTCCAGTACGAACACCTCGCCGTGCCGGTAGGGATTGAGCGTTCCGGAGTCGATGTTGAGGTAGCCTTCTAGCTTGACCGGAGAGACGCGCAGCCCCTTGTCTTGCAGGCACTTGGCGAGCGAAGAGCTGAAGATGCCCTTGCCCAGTCCGCTCATGACGGTGCCGAGTACGACGACGTACTTGGTCGTGCCGGGCTTGTAACCTCCGGGCAGGGGCAGGTAGAACTCCGTGTCAACCGAATGATCGCGGATCGAACTAAGCAGGCTGTCGCCGTCCATAAAACCTCAAGAGTAAATTTCCTTTCTTGTCTAGCTTTTTGTTCGCGCGTTATGGCGCGCGACGAACCGCCGGTAATCTTCCGGCGTGTCGATGCCGGGCGCCCCGTGGTCGACCACCGTCACGGTCATTGAAAAACCGTTTTCCAACACGCGGAGTTGTTCGAGTTTCTCGACTTGCTCCAGTACGCCGGGTTTCCAACCGGCAAAATCCAACAGGAAATCACGTCGATAAGCGTAGACGCCCAGATGCAGCAGCCATGGCGCCGTCGCTTCGCTCTCTCGCGGCCATGGTATCATGGCGCGAGAAAAAAACAGCGCCCGTCCGCGACGATCACGAACAACTTTTACGCAATTCGGATCGCGCGGATCGGCGGCGGGGGGGAAGGGGCAGGCCAGCGTCCCCATTCGGCACGTATCATCAGCCGCCAACGACTCGACCAGGCGATCGAGGGGCGCCGGATCGATCTCGGGCTCGTCGCCTTGGATATTAAGGATGATGTCGTCCGCGGCGCCGTCCATGCCGCGGACGACCTCGGCGATTCGATCGGTTCCGGTTCGGTGATCCGGGCTGGTCATGGCGGCTTCGCCGTCGAAAGATCGTACGGCCTCCGCGATTCGCTCGTCATCCGTGGCGACAATGCAGCGATCGATCCGCCGGGCGGCGGATACTTGTTCGTATACATGTTGTATGAGATATTTGCCGGTTTGTCGGGCGAGAGGTTTCCCTGGGAAGCGTGTCGAGCCAATGCGGGCCGGTAGGATGGCGACGACTTGCATATGATCTTCCGTTGGCGGAAATAATAACGTCTCCAGCATATAATGCAAATCACGTCTTCACGAGACACTCGGGCGGGGGCATAATACCTCAAGAATCGCCGAATCCGACGCCGATAGTTGACTGGGGAGTCTTGGCCGACGACGGCTTCCATTTTTGTTCTTGTACCTTGCGACAGCAGGAGGCGTGTTGATGCACCGTTTTTCGCTTAGCGCTATTTTCGCAGCTTCAATCGCTCTGGTTAATATCGCCGGCTGTCCGCTGACCGGCGCCGCCGATCCTGCCGACGCATCGACGCCGACGACCATGCACGGCTCGTGGAACGGCGTCCTGAGCCGCACCTCCACCAAAACCGTCGATGATATTCAGGGGACGCCGCTGCCGAGCAAAAGCAGTCTCTCGATAAGTTTCAACAGCAACTATGTCGCCGTGGGCTTGCCGATCTGGGGTTTCGACAACGCTTTCGATCAGACCACGGTCAAGAGCGCGGCGGGCGAGACGGAGACGTTTAATTACGAGGCGAACCTGCCTTACCGGAACATCACGCTCGTTGCGACCATTCGCGAGGCTACGTATGGGGAGTCCAGCGCCCGGGTCGTAATCGATCTGACCTACGCCTCGACGGACGCCGCCCAGGGCCTGACGGAAGACGGCGCCGGCGTCATGACCATTGACGCCGAGATTAACGGCGCCACCATGACCTTCACCGGCACGGCGACGTACACGGTCACGCAGACGGCCAACAACAATACGATTCAAACCAGCGAAACCATCACCTGCACCGGCACGCTGACCAAGTAGGCGCGTCAGTCAATTAGAACGCGTAGCGCCGGCCAGAGCCCCCCAGAACGCGCAGCGCCTGCCAGCCCAACCAGAACGCGCAGCGCTAGCCAGCGCCCAACCAGAACGCGCAGCGCCAGCAAGCACCCTGCTGAGCCGCCGCTATGACTCCGGACGCTTGCTTGCGCTGCGCGTTCTGATCTTGTAACACAGTCGAGACGCCATACCCCACATCGTCCAGAAGGACTTATCGCTACGCATCCAGTGCGGCATCCGGT
>Ga0180434_10010371_pt1 | contig 10003 bp, 5 predicted proteins | sample SS_ome_7_FD_132453 | JGI IMG/M metagenome (GOLD analysis project Ga0180434, IMG submission 132453) | Hypersaline lake sediment archaeal communities from the Salton Sea, California, USA - SS_1_D_2 metaG | ecosystem: Environmental > Aquatic > Non-marine Saline and Alkaline > Hypersaline > Sediment... | reverse complement strand
GCGCTGGTCAAGGCCCTGGTCCGCCAAGGCTGGCTTACGCGGTGGCAGGCCGGCCAGTTGCTGGCCGGCCGGGCCGCCTTCCACTTGGGCAAGTACCGGCTGATCGACCTTCTCGGCAGCGGCGGGATGGGCCGCGTCTTCCTGGCCGAGCATACGACGATGGGCCGTCGCGTGGCGCTGAAGATCCTCCCCAAACGGCTGGGAAAGGACCCCGCCCTGCTCAAGCGGTTCCTGACCGAGGCCCGCGCCATCGCCGCACTCGATCATCCCAACATCGTCCATCCCTACAGCGTCGACAGCGAGGGCGATCGCTACTACCTGGTGATGGAATACGTCGACGGACGCGATTTGCAGCGGATGGTCGAGGCCGACGGGCCGTTGCCGTTCGACCGCGCGGCCCGCTACGTCCAGCAGGCGGCCGACGGCTTGGCCCACGCCCACGGCCGCGACATGATCCACTGCGACGTCAAGCCGGCCAACCTGCTGGTCGGCCCGCAAGACACCGTCAAGATCCTCGACATGGGCATGGCCCGGCTGATCGGCCGGGGCGAAGACTCCTCGGACGAGAAGGACGAGCGGCTGTTGGGCACGGTCGACTACCAGGCGCCGGAGCAGGCGGTCGAGAGCCCCGACCTGGACCATCGCGCCGACGTCTATTCGCTCGGCTGCACGTTCTACTTCCTCCTGACCGGCCGGCCGCCCTTTCCCGAGGGCACGCTGCACGAGCGAATCCTCAAGCACCAGACCGAGACGCCCCGCAAGATCGCCGAGCTGCGGTCCGACACGCCGGACGAGCTCGCCGAGATCTGCGAAAAAATGATGGCCAAGGCGCCCGACGAGCGGTTCCAGTCGGCCGGCGACGTGAGCGAAGCGCTGGCCAAGTGGCGGCTCGTCGAAGGTCCCGACGCCGACGCGGTCGTCCTGGAGCCCGCCGAGGACGAGGACGAAGAGCAAGAGGACGCGGAAGGGGAAGACGAACGCGGCGCGACCGACGTCGACGACGAGACCCCGCCCGCCGCGGCGACGGGCGGGATTGCGACGCTCGTTGCCCGGGTGAGGGCGATCGCCTCGGGGCCCCGGGGCATGCTCGTGCTCGTCGGCGGGGGGGGGACGCTCGCTTTGATCCTGCTCGTCGTCGTGGGATTTCTGCTGCTGCGTTCCGGCGGGGAAAGCGACCCCACGCCCGACGCGCAGGCCGCGGCGGCCGAGGCCGGGCCGCCCCCCGTGGAGTTGGCCGACGTCGAGCCGGCGGGGCCCGCGGAAGAGCCCGCGAAGGACGACGGTGAGTGGCCCGACCTGCCCGACCTGGGGAACTTGAGGGACTTCGATCCCGAAGCGGCGTTCGACGCCAAGGCCGACGGATCGGCCAAACCCAAGGCCGCGGCCCCGCCGAAGGGGTCGGCACCGAGCAAGCCGCAGCCCAAGCAGCCCGCGTCGGAGAAGCCGGCCCCCGAACCGACCAAGCCGGAAGCCAAGCCCGCCGAGAAGCCGGCCGCCCAAAAACCCGAAGCCGAAAAACCCCCGCCCGAGAAGCCCGAGGCGAAGGAGCCGGAACCGGAGAAGACCGCACCGGCCGCGAAGGAACCGGAGAAGGAGAAGAAGGCCGAGAAGCCCAAGCCCAAACCGAAGCCGCCCGCGAGCCCCCTGCGGGAATTGGCCGACGCGATCGATCTGCCCGAGTTGGGCCCCTCCGGCACGCTGGGCGGTCAGCCGGGCGAGGAGTTCACGCTCGGCCGGATTCCCACGGCCCCCGACGTGGCCTGGCAGCTCTACCTGCTCGGCGGCCCGACGGCCATGAAGAAGGGGCGGACGTTCACGCTCAACCAGGATCGGACCGAGGCCGCCCAGGCGAGTTGGCTGGTGCAGCTCGAGACCAGCACCGGCAGCGGCGACCCCACCGTGGAGGAGATGGCCGGGATCCGGCGCGAGGGCGACGCGCTGAAGTTCCAGTGGGCCGACGACGCCCCGTCGTCGGCCAACTACTTGCGAAACTGCATCCTCCAGGTCCGCGTGGAAGGAAAGAGCAAGTACGTCACCCTCAACACGCCCAAAACGCTCGATCCGATACCCATCGACCTCGAGATGGGAGCGACCAGTGTCAAGCTGCCGGTCAAGTGGCTTCCCGACGCCGGCACGCTGCGGGTGGAGATTACCCAGGTCGAAGGCCGGGAGGGACACGTCGTCGAGCCGCCCGAGCCGGCCGATCCCGAGGACCCGCTCCTGCTCGCCTTCCCCCGCACCAACCGGCACGGCAACACGGTCGACCGCGTCGCCTTCCGGATGAATTTCACGCCGCGCGCCTCGGGCGTGCAGGTCAAGCTCCAGTTGCTGGAGCCGCCGCGCGAGGTGTTTCGCAATCTCCGAGGGAACGCGGCGCTGCTGAGGACGCAGCTCGAGCTCAAGCTCGACGAGGTCAACAAGAAGCTCCACCCCCCAAGGGGCGAACCGCCCCGGGGCACCGAGAAGGCCAAGCTCGACCGGGATTACGACAGTATCGAGATGAACCTCTGGTACATCAACTTCTACGAGGAAGTCCAGGGCAAGGCGATGATCCACTTCCGTCTGTTCACCGAAGTCGACGGACGCGAGGTGGTGCTCGCGGCGACGCAACCGCCCGCGGAAACGGCGAAACCGGCCGCGAAAGAATAGTCGCGCCTGCTCGGCCAAGAGCGTTCCAGCCAACGTGAGTGGCGCATGAAGCGACTGGTGAGCCTGGCGATTCTTCTCAGTGGAGCGGCCCTGGTTCTCGGCCAGGAGGAGGGGACGTACCGCGGCAAGCCGGTCGCCGCGTGGACCGCCCGGTTGGCCGACGCCGACCTCCGTGCCCGCTGGCACGCCACCTACGCCCTGGGGCAAATCGGTCCCGACGCGGCCGACGCCGTGGAGCCGCTCAGCCGGATCGTGGCCGACAAGTACGACTACGAGTACGTCCGCGGCGGGGCCGCCTGGGCGCTGGGGCGCATCGGGCCGGGCGCCGAGCCGGCCGTGCCGCGCCTCGTCGACACGCTCGAGTCGAAGCCCCAGCCGGTGGCCTCCGTGCGGCGCACCATTCCCGAGGCCCTTGGCCACATCGGCCCGGCCGCCAAGCCCGCGGTCCCCGTGCTGCTAGCGCTCCTCGACGACGAAGACCGCGGCGTGCGCGTGAATGCCGCGGCCGCGCTCTGGAAGATCGCCCGACACGACCGGGCGATCCCCGCCCTGGTCGACATGCTCCGCACGGGCACGGGCACCCTGCCCTACAAGGCGGCCGTCGCCCTGGGCGATCTGGCGGGAGCCGTCGGAAAAGGGGACGGGGCTGATTTGCCGGAACGGCCCGAAGGGGGCTTCGCCCAAATCAGCCCCGTCCCCTTTTCCGGTGAGGCCACGGCCGCGTTGATCGACGCCCTACGCCACCCCGACCCGGACGTCCCCCGCGCCGCCGCCCGCGCTCTAGGGCAAATCGGTCCCGCGACCATTCCGGCGCTGCGGGAAGCGCTCGGCGATCCGTCGGATCAAGTCGGCCGCTCGGCCGTCGAAGCCCTCGGCTGGATCGGCCCGCCGGCAATCCCCGCGCTCGTCGACGCCCTCAAGAACGACAACCCCGTCGCCCGCGCCACCGCCGCCCGCGACCTGGGCCGCCTGGGCCCCCAGGCCCAAGAAGCCCGCCCCGCCCTGATCGAAGCCGTCGACGACCCCGACCCCCAAGTCCGCACGGCGGCGGGGTGGGCGATTGGGCGAATCGGATCCGCAACGGATCGGCAGCCTGGGTCTCCGCGCGAATGAAGCGGGTGCGCATGCTGCGGCCGTGTTGATCGAGAGTACGCAGTCGACTTCCCAGAAGAGCGCCACGGTGGAACGATGTGGGGTCCGAACCCTTGGCTCACGACCGGCGTCCCTGTCCTGGCTTTGGCCCTCTTGCTCCACAGCCTGGTCGGGTTGATCGCGATCTGGGCCGCGTTGGGTAGACCGCACTGGTTCATTCGTCTGGCAGTGCTCGGCGGCCTCCTGTCCCTCGGGTTGCCGATCGGGGCGCACGACCTGATACTCATCTTCGCGACGCAATCGGTCCTGGTGCTCGTGACGCTGACGCTTGTCCGAGCCCGCCTCGGCCGCACGAGCCGGCATGACGACGCGACGACGTCGAGAGCGGCGGAAACGCGCCGCGGGCCCCAGTTCTCAATTCTGGATTTGCTGCTTGCGACCGCGGTGGTTGCCGCCGTGGTCGCGCTGGCGGTCCGCGTGTCGGCAGATGTTTGGGAGGTCTGGACTGCGAACGTCCTCGTTCCCTTGTTCTGGCCTCAAGGCATGCCCGTGATGCCGGCCGGGTTATTCCTATACTGCCCTTTTCCGTTGACACCCGCGGCTCCATGGCTGGTCTTTGGGGGCGTGGCCGTGTTCTTCGGCCTTTCCACGCTTGCGGCGGCCTGGATAGGGCTGGGGCGCCGGCTTTTGTGGCTGCGTCTGATTGTGTTTTGTCTCATCCCCACGTCGGCAATCATGGCCGTGTGGCTGGCACTGTGGCGCGAAGCGAGACACTCGGGCAGAGAGGAAGGCCGGCGCGGTGCTTCTGACGCCGTGCTTATCGTTCGCGCGAGATCACGGGTCGTCAGGCGTTGGGCCGCGAGAATAGCGATTCCCCTTATCTCCCTGGCAATACTGGTCGTGCTGGGCCGCGTCTACTACGTTCTCGCCACGCCGCTGCCGATTCCGGAGACGGCGATTCCCGAGAACAACGCGTACGCCACCCTGGTGCGCGCGGGTCAGTCGCTCGAAGACATGGGCGCAATCGATGTGGCTACGGCGACGCAAGAGGAGCTCGCGGACCTTGTTCGCCCCAAGAGAGCTGCCTTCGAGCCGGTTCGCGCCGCGCTGGCGCAACCGTGTCAGGTGCCCGTGGACTACGGGTCGGTCGATTTGAAACTGGAGGACCTCTCGTCTCTACGATCGCTTGCGAGGGCTTTCCACGCCGAAGGCAAGCTGGCCGAGATGGAGGGTCGCACCGAGGACGCCGTCGAGGATTACCGGGACATGATCCGGCTCTCGCAGGCCGGCGCGCGTGGTGGGCTGCTCATCCACGCGCTCGTCGGCTGGGCCATAGAAGCCCTCGGCGTGGCAGCACTCCGCGACGCACGTGCCACGCTCGACTCCACGGAGTGCCGCGAGCTGATCGACTTCCTCCGGTCGATCGATGCCGCTCGGGAGCCCTTCGACGAGATTCTCCGGCGGGATCAAGCCTGGGTGGACCATGCGTACGGATGGCAGGGCCGGCTGTCGCGCATGCTCGAAAAGGAACGGGACCCGCCCCCCGGTCAGGAGCCCGCGTGGGCAGCGAAGGCGCGGATGCGGCTGCTCGTCGCCGAGCTGGCGATCCAGATGTACCGCCAGGACCACGGGCAACCGCCGGAGACTCTGGCCGACCTGGTGCCGAGGTACCTGCGTTCGCTGCCGCAAGAGCCATTCCGCGACCAGCCCCTGGTGTACCGGCTCACGTCGACCGACTACCTGCTGTACAGCGTGGGCCCCGACGGCCAGGACGATGGCGGGCAGAACACACCGTGGTGGAGGGGAAACCCGAGCGATCTGTTCCTGGACGATCCGCCCGAGGAGGAGGAGGGGGAAGAAGAAGAAAGCCCTTGGGATGGCGAGGATTGACCTTCCGGAAAGAAGATCATTGCGTCTCGGCCCCGTCTTCCCGGGAATCCTCGTCCGGTGTCTCCGGATCGGCCCCCTCGCTCGGCCCATCGTCCCCGCTCGCGGCGTCCTCGATACGGTCCTCGTCGGCCTGATTGCGTGGAGGTGCGTCGTCGCGATCGTCCGTCGTCTGAGCCCGTTCGGGCGACTCGCCCTCCGCAGTGGCGTCCGAAGCGCCATAGACGCCCGTGCCCGCCGGGGCCATGCCGGTTTGGGCGAGGGTGCAGGCGATCTTGGGCCAGGCGGCGGGGGCGAGGGATTGGGAGGAGCAGCGGAGGACGACGAGCGTGTCGTCGTCGAGGCCGAAGGCGAGGCGCTGGGGGGCGAGGATCGCGCCGGCCGAGCGGATGGCCGCTTCGACCCGGGCGGTCCATTGGGCGGTGCCCCGCGTGTCGACGGCGTGGATCGTGCCCGAGTCGTCGCCGAAGTAGATCGTGTCGTCGTCGCCGACGACGGGCGTGCCTTCCACGGGGCCGGCCGCCTGGTACTGCCAGCGGATCTTGTGCGAGTTGCCGTCGACGCACACCAAGAGGCCGCGCGGCTCCCGGCCGCGCTGGGCCTGGGAGACGCCCACGTAGATGTGGCCGTGCGGGTCGATCACCGGCGAGCCGAGCAGCATGCCGGGCATGCGCGTGGCCCAGACGGCCGCGCCGCTGGGGGCGAAGCCGTAGAGCATTTCATCGCGGGCGGCGACGACGAGGACGCCGTCTTCGGTCACGGCGGGCGACGAGTTGAGGTATCCGCCGGTGTAGCCCTGCTCGGCCGCGTGGTCCCAGAGGTTTTTGCCCCGATCGGGTCCGAGCCGGATGGCGAAGAGGTAGCCGTCCTCGGCGCCGATATACAGGACGCCGCCAAGAATGACGCCGGCCGAGTCGAACTTGCGCCGCGAGCGGAAGTAGGGCTTCTTGCCCATCTTGCCGTCGTGGTCGACGCGGACCAGGCCGCCGTCGTAGGCGCTGATGTAGGTGTTGCCCTCTTCGTCGCAGACGGGCGCGGCCCAGCCGAGGGGCTCGCCCACGTGGGCCGGGGCCCAAACCTGCTTGCCCACCGAGCTGACGCAGTGCAGGAATCCGTCGCCCGAGTGGGCCCGGATGCTCCCGTCGGGCGCGACCACGACCGGCCCGGGCACGTGGCTGCCGATGACGTACTCCCAGAGGATTTTGAGGCTCGGCTCGCCCTGGTCTTCGACGGCCAGGAGCCGGCCCTGGGTGCAGAAGATGATCTGCCCCTCCGGATCGACGGCCGGGGCGTTTCGCATCGGCTTGGCGTCGGTGTTGTAGGGCGGCTGGTCGGGATACGCCCAGGCGAACTGCTTGGGTCGGATCACGTCGGGCCGGGTCTTGGGCCGGGGCGTCGGCGGCTTGGGCTTCGAGGGCGCAGGCCTTGCGGTGCGTCGCGGCCGCTTGGCGCGCGGGGGTGCGGCGCCCGAGGGCGTGGCGTGGCGGGCTTTCCCGCGCGCCGGCGGTCGGGCCTTGGGCGGAGTTGCCGGTCGCGGCTTGCCGGCCTTGCCCCCCTCGGGCAAGGGGGGCGGCGGCGCGTGGGGTTTCTGCGGCTTGCGCGCGGGCGGTCGCTCGGCGGGCGGACGGGCCGGCTCGCGCGGCGCCGGGGGGGGCGGTTGGCCCGCCGGTTTTTGCGGTGCCTGGGCCGGCGGCTGGGCGACGGGCCGTTGCGGCGGCGGTTGGGCCGGCCGCTGCGGAGCGGGGCGACCGGGTGGTTGCTGAGGCGGCTGCGCGGGGGTTTGGTCGTGCGGCGGAACGGGCTGCGCACGCGTTGGCGGAGCCGGTTGCGCCGGGGGCGTCTGGGCCGGGGGCGGCGGCCCGGCCGCGCCCGGCGGGGGCGGCGGCGCGGCGATCGGCGAAATGCCGCCATGCTGCGGCGGATCAGTCGCCTGCGCGGGTGGAACGCCCGGCTGCGCGGGTGGGGCGGCTGGCTGCGCAGGCGGTGTCGCAGCCTGGGCGGGCGGCGACGCCGGTGGCGCGGGCTGCCCTCCGCCCGGAACCACCCGGAACAGCCCCACGGCCTGGCGCCCACATTGCGGACAACTATACGGCTGCGTCGGCCGCCGGAGCTCGTGGCCGCAGTTGGTGCATCGAAAGGTTTTCATCGAGGAGACCTGTTGTTCGGGGGCGTCACCGGACCTCGACCGTCGCCTTCGTGTAGACCCGGCCGTTGTCGCGGAGCACGATCCAGCCGCGGACTTCGGTGATCTCAACGCCGCGCGAGCTGGCCGTGTGACGGGTGGAGTCGAAGCGCTCGCCCGGGTGGACCAGCTCGATCGTGTTGTTGATCCCGGCCGTCTCGCAGCTTCGCTGGAGCCAGTCGGCCAGCGCTTCTTCCATGGGGTGCGTGCCGGGGTCCGCCTTGGGCTGCCAGCGATAGAAGGCTTCGCCGATGTCCTTGAGGAGTTGCGGCAGTCGCTCGGGCGGGGCCGACTGGAAGACCAGCAGTTGCCCGGCCAGGGCACACGCGCCGGCCTCGCCTTCCAGCACGCCGTCGAGCAACTGCCGGCGCTGGAACGCCAACGCCGGGTTGGCGGCCAGCGCGGGCCCGAGGATGACCTGCTCCCACTGGGCACTGCTGGGCGCGGCCGCGTCGCCGGCCGTTTCCTCTTCCTCGGGCGGAGCCAGCAGGTTGGTGAGCTGGTGCAGCCCGGCGTCGAGCTGGGCCTGGAGCGCGTGCACGGCGTCGAGGACGGCCGCGCTGGTCACGCCGTCGCCGCCGGGTAGGGGGCTGGCCGCTTCGGCCAGCCGCTGGACGCTTGCCTCGACGCGGTCGAGCTGCTCACGCAGCGGCGCGCGCGCCGCCGGCGTTTGCTCGGGCGCGTCACTCGGCGCGGGGCTGGCGGCAGGCGCATCGACCGGAGACGCGGCGGCCAGCCTGTCGACCTTTTCGGCCAGCTCGGCGATTTGTTGCCCGACGACGCCGGCCGCCTCATCGGCGTCGCCCGCGGGCCTTTGCGACTCGCGCCGGACCAGGTAGTCGGCGATCCGGCGATTGGCCTGGGCGAGCAGCTCGCCGAGCTTCGCGAGTTGGCCGGTGAGCTGCTCCAGCTCGCCTGGTTGGTCGCCGCCGCGCGTTTCCGAGGAGTCGGCGTGTTGGGGGTCCTTCTTGCCGAAAGCGGCGGCGGCCATGATTCTGGCTCCAGGCGATTAGTCCCGTTTCATCGAACTCGCAACGTGCGAACCGAGGTGGGGCACGTTGCTCCAGGCACCAAGCCCAGGGGTTGCAACCCCTGGGCTTCGAGGAGGCTCATCTCCGCACACGGCTGATCGCAGCCGTTCACGGGGACAGTCCCCCTCGCGCCGCCAAAGGGGACAGGTCCATGTTTTCGGCTTGCGCGTCGAAGGCGACGGAGCATCAACCGGCCGAAAAATGGACCGGTCCCCCCGTGAACGGTTACGGCCCATCAGCGGCTCGCCAGTTGTCCCACTTCGATGTTGTCGAGCCCTCCGGTATCGAGGTAGTAACGCTCGTCGGCCAGGGTGCGCCAGGTGAACTGCACGTTCTCGCCGAGGATGGCGTCTTCGCCGGCGACGATCCCGGTCACGGATTCGCACTCCAGACTCTCCTCTTCCTCCCCGGTGGCCCGCTTGCGCTTGATCTTCACGTGGACTTCGGTCTTGCCGATCCGGTCGCCCGCGTCCATCTTGAGCACGTAGACGGGCGAGGCCTGGGAGTCCTCGCCGGCGTTCATCTTCCGCCCGATGATCACGCGCTGCGAGCCGGTGGAGAACTCGGTGATTTCCTCGCGGGCCTGCTCTTCGGCCGGCTCGAAGAGGATCCGCTCCTTGCGGATACCCGAGGTGGCGTCGGTCATCACGCCCCAGTAGTACGTGTTCTCCTTGGCCTTGCCCTTCATCTCGAATTTGAATTGCGGCAACATTCCGTGCCGTGCCATAAACTCGATGGCGGCACCCACCACCACGGGGCTCTTGGGATCTACGATCACGCCTGGGTTGTGTCCTTTTTCATCCTGGTACGGATACCGGTTGTCGGCGTAATGGTGGTGCATGGGCACTATCCGGGAGGCCGATAGCGGAACGTACATCCGCACCAGACGTTGGATGTAATTAAGCTTAGACGGCAGACCGGCCAGAAGCACAACGTCCGAATTGTAGTCGACGATCCGTTGACAATAGTCGAACAGTAACTCATCGAAAACGTCGTGTACCACTCCTTCAAACTCGTTGCGGTTGAGGAACAGGTCAAGATCCTGCTGGACGGTGTAGTATCCGGGGCCCCGCATCTTGTCGAAGACCTCCTGGAGTGAGTCGGTCACCGAAGGATCGACAATCTCGGGATCGGTGTGGGAGATCGGCTCGTCGACAATGTC
>Ga0180434_10010369_pt1 | contig 10005 bp, 10 predicted proteins | sample SS_ome_7_FD_132453 | JGI IMG/M metagenome (GOLD analysis project Ga0180434, IMG submission 132453) | Hypersaline lake sediment archaeal communities from the Salton Sea, California, USA - SS_1_D_2 metaG | ecosystem: Environmental > Aquatic > Non-marine Saline and Alkaline > Hypersaline >... | reverse complement strand
CTTTGCCGGACTCGACAGGAGCACTCAACTGGAGTTAATTAACGCCAATATCCGACGGATCAGCAGGTTGGTTATCGAACCTCGGTTCCGCGGCCTGGGCCTGGCAAGCCGGCTGGTTCGTGAGACGATGCCGCTTGTCAACGTCCCCATAATCGAGGCCGTAGCCGTGATGGGATGGGTCAATCCGTTCTTCGAGAGAGCAGGAATGAAGGCCTACAGGGCAAAGCCGTCCGCATCAAGCGTGCAGTTCGTCGAAGCGCTCAGCGTCATCGGCATCGAACATACCGAGCTGATCGACCCGGAGCGGGTGCAGCACAAACTCGAGAAGCTCGGAGATTGCGAAGCCCGGTTCATCGAGCATCAGATCCGTCACTTTCTCAAAAGCCAAGGCCGACGCAGGGACATGCCGCCAGGAATCGAACGCACGCGATACATCCTGACAAAACTCTCCGCTCGACCGGTCTATTACATCTGGTTCAATCCAAAATTCACAAAGGAGGATAAATAATGCGAGAAAGCAGAATCCAAAATCAAGTATCCAGTATTCCTATCGACAGTTTTGCCGCCCATCCGTGCAATCCCGGCCGGATGAGCAAGAGGAGCTTCGCCAGGCTTGTTCGCAATATCGAGCGGACAGGCCTGTACGAGCCGCTCGTGGTCAGGCGGCTCGGCAACCGCTTCCAGATTATCAACGGACATAACCGCTGGCTGGCTCTCAGGCAGCTCGGCTATGAAACTATCGAGGCTCTCGTATGGGACCTGGACGACGTCGAGGCCGAGATCCTGCTTTGTACACTCAATCGCCTCAAGGGCTCGGATGTGCTGGACAGGAAACTCGCACTGCTCAAAAGGCTCAACCGGAAAATGGAAGCCACCGAGATGGCAAAGATTCTGCCTTTCACCCGCTCGCAGATCGAGCGGCTGGGAAATCTCAAGGTTCCATCGGCACCCGCAAAACTCGGCGACAAAAGCCTGCCCGTGCCGATGGTGTTTTTCCTCAGCGATGCCCAGCAGCAAATCGTTGCCGAAGCGCTGGCTTCCGCACCTGCAGGCCGTAACGAAAAAACCAAAGCCGCAAGAAACGCCGCGGCAATTACTTACGTAGCTCAATGCCTTATCGAGGGCCAAAGATAATGCACCGTCATTTTAGGAACGCACGACCTTTTAGAAACGCAAGAGTCAAAAACGTACGGCTTTTTGGATACATACGACCTGAAAGTGCACGATCCTTATTCAAAAACCTTCGCCGTGGAATAAATGGTCGTAGTCCTTTTGATTAATCAAAAGGACTATAAGCATTAGGCCATCGGAAGGCAGTTGAAAGGTCATTTATAGACTATCGGAACTAATGATTTGAGGTTTGGATTTGAAGATGAAGATTAAATATGTCCAGTTAGAGTCTGGTGCGTTCCTGACGGATATCGACTTCGTTCAGTTCAAGCCGGCAGAGATGGGCGTTTATTGCTACCTGATTCTGTTTCTTACTTCCAACAACGGCAAATGCGATTTTGATCCGCAGGCACTGAGCCGAGTTTGTAATTGCGGCAGCGTCGAAGAGTTCGAAAAGATATGGCAGAGAATCTCTAAAAAGTTCCGGCTACGCAATGGCATTCTCCGTCACAAACGCGTCACGAAAGAACTCAGCAGGGCGAAGAAACTTCTGCAAGCCAAGCGTAGAGGCGGACTTAGCACGGCCAGGAAAAGAAGGCACAGCACCAGCATAGCTGTCAGCACTGCTGACGCTAAGGAAACGAAACGAAAAGGTAAGTAAAGATATTACGAATACGAATACGGCTGATCTTTCAGCTATGACTTCGGATTCGCTTCGCAATGAACAGCTTCGTTCGTTGTATTTTAACGAAGCGCTTTGCCGGCTTATTCCGCCCCGGAGCCGGTTGGACCGGACATGCTTTCGCAATGTCACCAACTGGCTGGTAGAAGGCTGCGCGAGCAGGCGGTTCAATGCCGAGATTTTTGAGCGCGTGCTGGACTATGCAAAACAGGCCCGCCAGGGTAATAAGCCCGCTGCGGTGTTCATGTCCATATTGAAAGAGGAACTGGGATACGAGCGGAAAGGAAAAAGTTAAAAGTAAAAATAGAAAGGGGAAAGCTTCAAAATGAATGCTGATATTATGATTGAGGATGTCGAGCCGGGACGCTGTAAGACAATGCTCGCCGAGGCCGAGATCAAGCGTGACCGTTTCGCTCAGCAGCGTGCGGCGTGGGAGTGCCTGAAGTTCTTCGAGAACACAGCCGCGACCAAGACGGATTTCCAGTTGCGTTTTGCGAGCATGCCCGACGACGATGTCACGCTTCTGAAGGCCTTCTACAACGTCAGGAGCGACGATGATCTGCTGAGAATGATCTGCCGCTTCTGGAACGTCTAAGCTTTATACTATCGATTCGATACCCTTTCGAATTAATTTACTGTTACCTGGATGGAAAAGGTTTTCAAAGGCTCAGCATCTTCCCATGCCCTGTGATAGATAAGTTCGAGTGTCATTTGTCCTTCACTTACGGCCCTGAAGCGGAAGATTTCCCGGCCGCCGGCGCCGACCATTGGAGGATCGGTAATCTCGGACTGTTTGAACTCCGGCTTGCCGAGCTGGAGAAGAACAGGCTTTTTATTTTTCTCCGGCTCCCACCTGTACCCGGTGGAGGGATTTGATTCGAGCGTAACAACAAGTACCTGGCCCCGCTCAAGCTCGATTTGGCCGTCGTTATTATCCTCATTAACTTCTACAGTTGCAGCCGGCGGGTATACTTTGTTGAGATGCGATGTAAGGACTGTCAAATCCTGCACATCGACGATGCCGTCGCCCCATGGCACCGGGGCAATGTCGCATAACTGGTTATCTGTGCCATAGTGGTCAAACATGATGAGCATGTCGGCGGAATCTACGATCCCGTCGCCATTCAGGTCGGCAAAGTTGTCCGGCATTCGAATAAGAAATATTCCACCGATCCAGTCATCCTCAGTTCGCGTCGGGGGATTTTGATAGCGATACTCCGCCATAAAAATCAGGTTTCTGTCCGGATTGACAATACCGTCCGGCATACTCTCATCGTCAAGATGAAACTCGTTTCCGGAACCAACAGAGCAGGCAATGCTTGAAAGGTCATGCTCGCCGTTGGAATACCAGGCATCCAGCGACAAGATTCCATTGGCATCGTCAACAGCCTTTATGACACAGGTTCCCTGCCCGCAGGTGTAAGGGACGCCGCCGGGGCCGGTTTCGAGAAATCGAACCTGATAGGTACCTGCAATGTCAGCCATTTTGATCGCCTGATCATTTTTCTTGATTATAATGTTGTATCCCACACCATCTCCCCTGCCTTCTTCAGAAGTAACTTGGCAGGCAAATCCAATGTCCTCTCTACCGAGATAAAAGGTATATTCAGGGAATGGAGGGAGGGCAATCAAACTGTTTGCGTCATCGAGCATCCAGTCCATTATTGCGGATTCAATAATGCCATGATTGTCCACCCAGGTAAATACAGCGTTACCATTTGGGTCGAATGTAACATCCCCCCCACCGCAACTATCACCATCTCCCGGGATGGTTACCGAATGGCCAAAAAAGCTATGGTTACCGAGGATATCATTGACATCTGCATTGATTGCTTTGCGCGTGAAAATATCGATTCCTTCCCCGCCTCCGCCAAGAACAGTTCCGGCGTGAATCATGACATTGCCATTGAAGGCAATGTTATAAGGCTCAACCGGGAAATTGACATCGTCCGTAAAATTGATATTGATCGACCAGTCCGGCTGGGTTGTAGTAGTGAAAGACGACGAGAGCTCGTGAGAGCCGTCGTAGTCCTCCCACTGCTGATACCATTGATTACCGGCTATCGACACGGTTCCGTGTTTGGCCCATGGCTCACTGCTGTCGGCATTAACGCTGAGACTGCCGAACCAGTACTGACCGCTCAAGTCCGGACTGCCAACCGAAACAGTAGACGATAAGATAACGATTGCGATAACAATTTTTGTGATTGACCGTTTCATTTCACCTCTCTCCTGTATTTTCTATGTTCCGCGATTTCCCTATACTACATTTCATTTCCCATTTCCTTGAAACACTCCTGATAGTCCAATTATAATCTTCATTGGGAGCTTGTCAAGAGCGGTGAGTTTGTAATTTTTCGAATACGTTTTCCATACAAATTGTTAAATCACGTTAAATTGGGTAAGGATTTTGAGTATTTTCGACCAAAAGCGACGGTAGTTGAAAACAAAAATCTGAAATTTGAAAAAAATTTTAATTCCATACCAAACAAAGGTTTACATCAAAAACTCTGTCTACAATTTTGTAGATTTTCGCATCAAACGCGCAGGTAGCTCCAATTATAGGGGGCGGCTTTTTTTCGCCCGGGTTTGAGAGCGGGCCGCCCGCAATGAAAGAATTGAAAATGAAGAATTGAGAATGACGATGGAGTGTTATGACAAGCACCGAAGCGGAACTTCAGGAGATGCTTGAGACCGGCCGGTATCTGGGGGCCGGGCCGCGATACCTGCTCTTTTATTACGGGCAGCTTGCGATTACAAACGACGCCGGATTGAATCGCTGGCCTCAAGGGCCGAAGGTGGTCGTCGCCGTTATCAAGGCTCAGGAATGTGCCGGCGGGCTCAACCCGGCGAGAAAGGCGTATCTGCTGGTGAAGCTGCATTTGCTGGAAGATGTCAGGAAAGCACAAAGCCGCAGTGCTGGTGAAGATCGACGCCGGCTCAGTTTGCAAAGGACTTGAAAATGTCAAAGAAGGATGCCACTATACCTCTGCGGGAGCTTCCACAGTCGATAGCGGCCGAGGCTGCGATATTGGGCTCGATAATAATCGATCCACCGTGCTTTGCCGAGGCGACCGAGCTGCTCTGCGTCGAGGCGTTCGGTTATTACGAGAACCGCGATCCGAAAAGTCTGCCGGGATTATCGACGGGATTCTACCAGTTGGACGAGATAACCTCGGGTTTGCAGAATGGCGATGTGATTGTGATAGCGGCTCGCCCGAGCATCGGCAAAACGTCACTGGCACTGAATATCATCGAGAATATGCTGCTCAACGAAGATGTATCGGTCGCTTTGTTCAGCCTTGAGATGGGCGGTGTGCAGTTGGCCGAGCGGATGATGTGCTCGCTCAGCCGGTTGAAAAATCAGAAGGTTAGGAGGAACCATCTGGACGATAAAGACTACACCGAGGTGGCGGACGGTATGGGACGACTTCCACCGAGACGCCTCTGGATTGAAGAAGCCTTTGTGCTTACTCCTCTTGCCATCAGGTCGAGAGCCAGGCGTCTGAAAGCCTCACACGATATAAAATGTATCGTCATCGACTATTTGCAGCTTATCAGCACTCACGGTCGGCATGAAAATCGCCAGCAGGAAATCACCAGTATAAGCCGGTCGATAAAATCTCTGGCCAGGGAGTTGGATGTCCCCGTCATATTACTCAGCCAGCTCAACCGGGCGCCTGCAAACCGCAGCAATTTTATGCCGAGGCTCACCGACCTGCGCGAGAGCGACAGCATCGAGCAGGACGCCGACGTTGTACTGCTGCTGCATCGGGAGGATTATTACCATAAGGGATGGGCCGATTACTGCAATACGAACGTGGCGGATGTTATCGTCGCCAAACAGCGGAACGGCCCGGCCGGAGCGATAAAACTGACATTTCTCCCTGAGCTGTCGCGCTTCGAGAGCTATGCGATGGCCGACGGTTTTTGATAAGCTCGGTTTGTGATGGAACCCGATTCTATAGCGGCAAAATTGACCGTTTCAGATTTTGTCATATAGCCCTGAATGCCGAATAAATCGGGCAATTGGCTAATTGATAACTCTGAAATCGGCTTTTACAGCGTTTGTTCCAATGTCTGCGGTTGTTTTTTAATAAGAAAAAACAGGAAAATCCTCTTGACAATTGCCTTGATATTGACGATAATGTTCGATATTAGTTAGTATAGGCAGGGTTTCATCTTGAAGCTTCTTCCTGAACAATCGGGGCGGCATGTCGCATTTGTCGTGTAGGTCTTTTTGTTTTGGTGTTTTATGTTGGAATTATTCGTTTCTAATAGGGGTCTTTTTTTTCAATTTTTTTGGTAATGTGAACATTTTCAAACAGGGAAAGAGGTTGTGTAATGACGAACAACGGGGAAAAAAACCTTATCAGTGGTCCGTGGTCGTGGACAGAAGATGATATAAAGCTGCTGAAACGGCTTTATCCACGAGGAAATACCAGGAAGATAGCCGAGAAGCTTTGCCGTCCTTTGACGGCGGTAAGGCAGAAAGCTTACGACATGGGTATGAAAACGGACATATACAACTATTGGACAGAAGATGAGTTGGAGGTGCTTTCTGAACGTTATGCCGATACGGTAACAGATGAGTTGGCTGAGCGATTCGGACGGTCTGCAGGATCAGTAAAGACCAAAGCACGCCAGTTGGGGCTTAAGAAAAGTTCGAGTTATCTGAAAGCCATTAAATCCCGCCCTCGAAAACGACGCAGGAAACGAGCCTGATTTTCGACGGCGTTCCGTCATAAATGTTATATTTCCAGTTTTTCTGAGGGTGATTACTGGCAGCACATATTCGGTATGCCATCAGTAGATTCATTCACACCCGATTTTCATCTCAAACCGGAATTTTGGTAAATCTAATTGGAGGGAATAGCCGTGACTAATGCAAAACCATTAAACGCCAAACAGCTTGCCGTGATTGAAGATTTGTTTGCAGGCGAGTCGGAAGAACATGCGATTCTAAAAAATCACAATATCAGCAGAAAGCTCTACGACAAGTGGCTGACCGATGAGGGCTTCATCGAGCATCTCGATCGGCGGATGGTCTGGGAATACCGTCGCGGGGAGTTAATGCTCGCCCGCTTCGTACGTAAATCTGTGTCCAATCTCATGGATCTCACAAAATCCAAACAATCAGAAACTGCACGCAAGGCCTGCATTGACATTATCACAATCAGCGGCAATTGTTTATCCTGCAGACAATCGGCGCAAGTTGATAATCCAGCCGGAAGCCCCGAAGCCCAGCCGTTTACGTCCGAAACCGCCGGCAGACTCTTATCCGTCTTGGCTGAAGCGAAAAGGGCTTAGTACGTCGTATCATAGACTGATTTTTTTGCCTTATTATACTTTTCCAGCCTAAAGTATAATTAGGATTCGATTATTAAACGAAAGTATAATAAAATATGATGCTGATACGGTATGACTAAAGTGATGGTAAAACAGCAGAATGCACAAGAATTAAGGAGTCGATGGATATGAGTCAATTCGACTACACACGGCGAGGATTTTTGAAGGCGATTGGAGCCGGGGCGACGGCTCTGGCGGCAACAGGCAGAGTTTCTGGTGTCGAGCGAAAGGCGGCGGGCAAGCCGAATATTTTGATGATTCTGGTCGACGATCTGGGCTATGGAGATTTGTCCAGCTATGGGGCAACGGATTTGAAAACTCCTCATATCGACAGGCTCGTCTCGGCGGGGATGCGGTTCGATAAATTCTATGCCAACTGCCCGGTCTGTTCGCCGACGCGGGCGGCTCTGTTGAGCGGGCGCTATCCCGACATGGTTGGTGTGTCGGGAGTAATTCGCACGCATATCACCAATAATTGGGGCTTTCTTGCTCCACAGGCTGAGTTACTGCCGAACCTGCTGAAACCGGCCGGCTACCACACGGCTATCGTCGGCAAGTGGCATCTCGGGCTGGCTTCGCCGAACACGCCGAACGAGCGCGGCTTCGACCACTTCCACGGCTTTCTCGGCGATATGATGGACGACTACTATAACCACCGTCGGCACGGCAATAATTACATGCGTCTCGACGGCAAAGAAATCGACCCGGAAGGCCACGCCACCGACCTGTTCACGCAGTGGTCGATTGGCTATATAAAGCAGCGCGCCAAATCGGACAGTCCCTTCTTTTTGTACCTGGCCTACAACGCTCCTCATACGCCGATTCAGCCGCCCGCCGACTGGTTCGACCGAGTGAAGAAACGCCGGCCCGGCATCGATAAGAAGCGAGCCAGGCTCGTCGCACTCATCGAGCATCTCGACGACGGTATCGGCAAAGTAATTGCGGCATTAAAAGACGCCGGAGTAAGTGACAATACGCTGCTGATTTTCACATCCGACAATGGCGGCCAGCTTAACGTCGGAGCCAACAACGGCCCCCTGCGAGCGGGAAAGCAGGACATGTACGAGGGCGGCATCCGCGTGCCGATGTGCGCCGTCTGGCCGGGAAAGATTCGGGCGGGAACGCGCGGCGAGCGAGTGGCGCTTACGATGGATTTGTATCCGACCATTTGCGAAGCCGCCGGGGCGAAGATTTCTCACAAGATTGACGGGCGCAGCATTTTGCCGACGCTGCTTGGCAAATCGCAGCCGGACAAGGACCGCTTTTTGTTCTGGGTTCGCCGCGAGGGCGGTGGTTACGGCGGGCGGGCATATTACGCCGTACGCTACGGCGACTACAAGCTCGTGCAAAACAGCCCCTTTGAGCCAATGGAACTTTACAATCTGAAGGATGACCCGCGGGAGCAAAAGCCTCTCGGCAGAAAGAACAAAATGTACCAGAAGCTCTTTACGGCTCTTCGCAACCACATAATCGAATCCGGCGCCGTACCCTGGCAGAAATATCCGGTCGAAATTAAGACGAGTCAATAACCGCAAACGTATGAGGCGATAAAATCGGAGGCAACGCTGAAATGACAAAGAAAATCCTGAGCGCATTAGTATTTACCTTTTTGCTGCCGGTGCTGGTTTCTTGCAGCTTGGCACAGACCGTTCTTGTCGAGGCCGAGGGCTTCGCGAACCGCGGCGGCTGGGTGATTGATCAGCAGTTTATGGATCAGATGGGCTCGCCGTTCCTCCTTGCTCACGGTCTCGGCAAGCCGGTCGGCGACGCCGCTACGGCCGTATCGTTTCCAACAACGGGCAGCTATCGCGTCTGGGTGCGGACGCGAGACTGGGTAGCTCCGTGGAAGGCACCGGGAGCACCCGGCAGGTTCCAGCTTATTATCGATAATGAACCGCTCGAAGCCCTGTTCGGAACAGAAGGCGCCCAATGGCACTGGCAGAACGGTGGGCTGGTGGAGATTAAGAAAAAACAGGTCGTGCTCAAACTGCACGATCTGACCGGCTTCGACGGCCGGTGCGATGCGATTGTTTTCACGATGGATATGAACTTTGTTCCGCCGAACGAAGGTGAGCCGATGGCGACTTTTCGGCGAAAGCTGCTCGGCTTGCCGGAGGTGGCTCAGGATGCAGGCAATTATGATTTGGTAGTAGTCGGTGGTGGTATCGCCGGCACGTGCACGGCGGTTTCGGCGGCGAGGCTCGGCCTGCATGTGGCGCTTATACAAAACCGTCCCGTGCTGGGAGGCAACAACAGCACGGAAGTCCGCGTCCACATGAACGGTGAAGTTAATCTGCCGCCGTACCCGGCCCTTGGCGGCGTCGTTAACGAACTGGATTCCGGGCTTCGTGGCAACGCCCAGCCCGCCGAGCATTATGACGACCAGCGGAAACTCAAAGTCGTTCGGGCTGAGAAGAACATCCGGTTGTTTCTGAATATGCACGCCTTAAAAGTGGAAAAGCGGGGCGACCGGATTGTCGCTGTCATAGCCCAGCATATTCAAAAAGGCAACCGGTCACGTTTCACCGCTCCATTGTTTGCTGATTGTACCGGCGACGGCACGCTCGGATTTCTGGCCGGCGCCGAATACCGGATGGGGCGTGAAAGCAAAGAACAGACAGGCGAATCTCTGGCGCCTGAAGTGTCCGACAAAATGACAATGGGCGCATCGGTCCAATGGTATTCGACCCAAAGCGGCAAACCATCGAGATTTCCCGATTGTCCCTGGGCTCTGCAATTTAACGAACAAAGCTGTCACTACCTTACCCGTGGCGACTGGGACTGGGAAACGGGAATGAACCGCGACCAGATAACCGAATTCGAATCTATTCGTGACCATGCTCTTCGTGCCGTCTACGGTAACT
>Ga0180434_10010368_pt1 | contig 10005 bp, 7 predicted proteins | sample SS_ome_7_FD_132453 | JGI IMG/M metagenome (GOLD analysis project Ga0180434, IMG submission 132453) | Hypersaline lake sediment archaeal communities from the Salton Sea, California, USA - SS_1_D_2 metaG | ecosystem: Environmental > Aquatic > Non-marine Saline and Alkaline > Hypersaline > Sediment... | reverse complement strand
GAAGGAGCTGCGGCAGTTCTTTGTCCATTTCACCCTGTGCGGGGACTCTTTCTTAATACTCTTCTTGAGTACCCTCGCCACCGATGCGGCGTCCCCCGCCAATGCCGTCTCCACCGGTCCCAGGGCACCCAGCAGTTCCGGCTCGGGGGAGGTCTGAACCACCTTGGCCCTGGAGCGATCCACCATGTCCAGTATCTCCTCCTGCTCACCCAGGGTGGCCCCCACCATCATAACCAGGTCGGCCTCGTCCAGGGCCTCCTTGATGTTGCCGAGAGCCGGATGCCCCATGATCCCGATATAGGTGGGGCTGTCGCTCTCCAGGGCTGAAAGGGCCGCCGGAGTCAGGGCCACCGGCGCGGGTATGCTTTCCGCCAGGTCGGCCAGGGACTCCCAGGCACCCTCGCGCAGCACGCTGAGGCCCGCGGCCACCACCGGTTTCTCGGCCTTCTCTATCAGGGCCGCGGCCTCAGATACCGATGCCGCATCCGGCAGAAAGGAGCCGGAGAAACGGCTGGAACCCGGAGGGGGCAGCAGCTTCTTAAGCTTTTTATCCGTCACGAAGTGGGCCTCGAAGAAGACGTCCACTGGCACGTCCATGTGCACCGGGCCTTGCTCCCCGGAGAGGGCCTCGCGCAGTGCCCTCTGGGCCAGGCGCGGCAGGCGCTTCCAGTTGTATGCGATGCAGTTCCAGCGGGTCACTCCGGCCAGCATGTCCGCCTGGTAGCAGCCCTGCAGCGATTCCTGAGCCGGGTACATCTTCCAGGTCTGAACCTGGGGCGATACCGAGAAGATGGGGACATGGTCTCCCCAGGCATCGGCGGTGCCGGCCACGGAATAGATAGCCCCGGCGCCCACGGTGGAGATGACCACAGTCACCTTGCCGGAGGCCCTGGCGTATCCATCGGCCATAAGGGCTCCCGCCGCCTCGTTGCGCGGCATGACGTACTTGAGGTCGGGCTCCCTGTAAAGGGCGTCGAAGAGGGGCAGTATCTGACCCCCCACGATCCCGAACATGTATTCCACTCCTTCCTGGACGAAGGTCCGCGCCAGAAGGTCTCCGCCGGTCATCAATCGCATTCCAACCACCCCCCTCAGGCCAGGTCCTTGTCCAACAGGATGTTGATGGCGTATTTCGCCCTGTTCAACAGCCTGCGGTCCAGTTTCATCTTGGGCATCCCCAGGGCCCTGGTGGGGCTGATGCTCACGCCATTGAATTCCCCCAGGGCGAAGCTGGTCAACTGCTCGGGAAAGGTATCGGGGTCTACCACCACATCCAGTACCGCTGGAAGGCCCGACTCCACGGCTTCTAAGAAGGCCGGCTCGATGTCCGCCGCCCTCTCCACCCGCCTGCCGTAACAACCGAAACCCCTGGACACCGCGGCGTAGTCGACGTCCCCTATGATGCCTCCTACGTTGCGCCCACCGAACATCATGTCCTGCGCTCCCTTGATCATGTTCCAGCAGCCGTCGTTGAAGATGACCACCACGAAGCCCATGCCCAGGCGTCTCGCCGTCTCCAACTCCTGCACGTTGTAGAGGAAGGAGCCGTCCCCCTGGGCGATGACCAGGGGGCGGTCCGGGTCAGCCGCCTTTATCCCTATGGCCACGGGTATGCCGCAGCCCAGGGTGCCCATTCCAGCAGGAAAGACGCCGCTTTTAGGCTTATGCTGCATGCAGAAGGTCCCGGCCCAAAGGGCTGTGTTGCCACCGTCGATGACGAAAAAAGCCTCTGGGCCAGCCAGGCGCCTGATGGTCTTGGCCAGATACCCCTGGTGGATGATGGGCCAGGAATCGTCGGCCTCGCCGTCCACCCTCGACCTCCACCTGCGATTTACATCCTGCAGATGCTCCAGCCAGGGTCGGTGGGCGGGATTGGGTTTGACCTCTCCCGAGTTCACCATCACCAGCATCTGGCGCAGCACCGCCCCGGCATCCCCCAGGATGGAGACCTCCGCCGGGATATTCAAGCATATCCTGACCGGGTCTATATCCACTTGTATAAAACGGATGTCCGGGTTCCACAGCGGGGGCTGGCCGAATCCCTCCAGGCCTCCGAGGGCTGCTCCCACCACCAGCACACAGTCGGCACGCTTGATGGCACGGTGGAAGGACTCCCCTCCCACGTAGCTCGGGCCCCCGATGTAGTAGGGATTGTCACCGAGGACGGAGCCCTCTCCGGCCATGGAGGTGGAGGCAGGTATCTCCAGGGCCCTGACCAGGGCGTCCATCTCCACCTCAGCCTGGGCGTGGACCACGCCTCCCCCGGCCATTATCAGCGGCCTCTCCGCGGCCAGGAGCATCTTGAGGCCCTTGGCCACCAGGTCGGGGTCTCCCTCGATGGTGGCACCGGTAAGTTCTCCTACCTCCAGGACAAGCATCTCGTTAAGTTCCTCAGGGGATATGTCCCTCTCCTCAGTGAGGACGCTGTCGCAGATATCTAAGTGGACGGGGTTGTAGCAGCCGCTCAAAGCCTCTCGAATCGCCTGTCCCACCGCCCCGGGTATATCCTCCCAGCGGGAGACCTCCCCGCTCCACTTGGTGAAGGCATCGAAGACCTTCCTCTGGGTATGGCCGGGAAGCTCGGCCGCCACCCGGCTGTCCGGATAAGCGGATATCAGGAATACCGGCACCTTGTCCCCCCAGGCTGTGCCTACCCCGGTAACGGCGTTCACTGCCTCCCCCGGCGTCGAGGCCAGAACCACCGCGGGGAAGAAGCTGTAGAAGGTGTTTCCATAGGCCATGAAGGCGCCCGCGATATCCCCCAGTGGGGTCACCGTGGTTATCCCCTCCTCCGCCTGCAAGACTTTGAAGGTCGGGCCCAGTACTCCCTCCTCTTTGCCGGTGACGAAATGGGCTCCCGCCTTGGCAAGGGAGCGGGCAAGCAGTTCGCATCCGCTGACTTTCAAATCATTCACCCCGTTTCGAGAACTCGGAATTTTACGAAACCGAACCTTTCCCCATTTTCACTCAGAATATCCGTACAGGTTTGAAGATTATATCACCGACCTTACGCCATATACTGACAATCTAGACGCCTCCACAAATAAATACGTAGAAACATCTGGCGAGGGTGTCCATATCAGCCGGCGCGTCTCGCGTTTTCATCACCGCTGGCTGGTATTTTCATTCATGGCTGAAGATTATCTTGTCTCCCTCTCTACGCCGGGGGATCTCCGCCTCTTTCATGACGTTGGCTACCATAACGTCCACCCGTGAGGGTATCCTGGGGAAGGCCAGGACTGTCTTGAATTGGGCATGGGGCTCGCTGGAGGCCTCGAACTCCTCCACCAACTCCGGTACGGTGGCCTCCCCCAGCCTGGACAGGGCGCCCAGGACCTCGTCCCTGAGGGCGGCATAGTAGTCCTCGAAGAACGCGTAGAAAGCCGCGCACTCGTCCTTCCCCCTGGCCATATCCACCGCCTGCATGGGGCTTAGGGGCTCGTATTGGAAGGACTCGGCCAACCTCAGCGCCCAGATGCTGCTGCGGTGGGCGTCGGTGGCCGTCTCGACGTATCCCTGCTCGGCGAAGCGCTTGAACTCGCCCATCATCTCAATACATGTATACAGGCTGCTGTCGAAGAAGGCCGGATTTATCTCCAGGGTGGCGTCACCGGTCAGGAATACCTTGTCCTTGGGATCGTAAAAGGAGAGGTGTCCCGGGCTGTGGGTGCCGTCGTGAACGGCGAAAAACCGTCCCACCTCCCAGCCCATGAACTCCACGTCGCCGTAGGTCTTCTTCACCCGGCTGTCGGGAGGGAGGATCTCCGCCCGGTCCGCGATGGTGTTTATTCCTTTGAAGAGCATTTTGCAGTTGCGGGACATGAGGGCCTGGGCCAACCCGGTGGACAACCTGCTGGTCAGGTTGATCACGGCGGTGGGAAAGACCATGGGCATCTGCCGGTAGGGATTATAATAATCCAGCATGGCCTTGAAATCTCCGGTCCAATGGTTGTAGAGGTCGACGATACCCACTTCCACCTGGGGTAAGAGGAAGCGCACATCGTCATAGCCGGCCTCCAGGATGACATCATTGTTGGCCACGTGATCGAAATGTCCCTGGGTTAACATGAGCACCAGGCGTTTTGCTCCCTCCGCCTTATGCTTCCTGAGTTGATCGAGGATGGTTTCCCGGTAGAAGGGATAGGTCCCGGTATCCACCAGCAGCACCATGTCCTCATCCCGCAGCACGAAGCAGTTGCAGGAGGGCGGTTTGAAAAAGAAGTCGTCGGAGATGTACCCCTCGATCATGGTGATGTCCGGAGATACCTCCAGCACCCTCGAGAGCTTGAGATCGCCGGTGGGAAAACGCCCGGGGATCAGACCTCTATACGCCATGATTCCTCCTTATCTCTCTGCCTGATATGCCTCGCGTCCTGTTTCTCGCTTTAATGACTGAATGGCTTTACCTGCCATCTCTTTGACCAGGGCCTCGGGGTTGTCGTCGATCTCTGCAAGCATCCTGTTTATATTCAGGGAGATCATTCCATGTAGAAGGAACCAAGCCCTTAAAGTTATCTGCCTGGCATCCCCTTCCTCGACCCCGCTACATTTCGAGAGGAAATCCTCCACCGTACGAAAGGCGAACTCCAACACTTTGAGTGAGGTCTGTTTGGCTTCAAAGACAGCTTTCTCGGCGAACGTGCCCTTGTAATCGCTGTATTTGGGGGTGGGGGTACAGAACATGATCTCGTAAAAACGGCGGTTGTGGATGCCGAAATCAACATAAGCCTCAAAGAGTCTCTCGACCTTGCCAAAGGCGTCCTCTTCCGTAGCCACGGCATCCCGCAGATGAGCATGGAGCAGGTCGAATGCCCTGTTATGTATCTCCAGGAATATCTGCTCCTTGTTATCGAAGTAATTATAGATATTCGGTGCCGTCATATGTGCTCGAGAGCCGATTTTAGCCATGGAAAGCGAGGGATATCCCTCCTCCACCAGGATATCCATGGCATGCTGGAGGATGCTCTCCCTGACCGCCTTGACTTCCTTTGATTCTCTGGCCGTCCTGGCCACGGCTCTCACCTCGTATAACGCCTGCCGTGTATCTGTCATATAAATTGAATGTTATTAATTTAATATGATTAATTTAAAAAGTCAACGAATATCCCCATATCTCCAATAATCTATGGTCGTGTTGGCGGTCTATCGTGGCTGCACGGTAAAGAGCTTGCTTAAAGACGTTCCAGCATGAACTTCACTCCCGACCTGGTGAAGGCATCGAGAAGTCTCCGGCTCAGGCGGTGCATCCAGTCCCCGATATAGGTCTCGGCACCGGCCCGTATGATTCCTATGTTCTTCTCCACTCCCCTGACCACCGCTGCCGCCACCTTGTCCGGGGTGTAATTCCGCCAGGTGTAGAAGCTGTGCATCTTCTCCATCAACTCATCGCTCGTGGAATGTGCGGTGTCGGTGGTCATCCTGGAGGTCTTGGTGATGTTGGTGATGACTATGCCCGGGCAGAGGGCAGATACCCTGATACCATGCAGGGCAGCCTCCGCCCGCAGGGTCTCGGAGAATCCCACCACGCCGTACTTTGTGGTGCAGTAGGCAACCAATAGATTAAGCGGCGCCAGCCCCGCGCCGGAGGCGGTGTTCACGATATGCCCCCCGCCTCCCTGCTCGATCATGCGGGGGTAGAAATAGTGGCATCCGTAGATCACTCCCCATAGGTTTACCGCGATTATCTCCTGCCAATCGGCCAGGGTAAGGTCCTCCAACCTGCCCGCGATGGCGATGCCGGCGTTGTTGCAAAGGATGTCCACCCTTCCCATCTCCTCGTAGACCTTGTCGCAGAAGTCCTCCACCTGTTCGGCGACGGAGACGTCTACAACCTGAGCGAAGACCTTGCGCCCCTGGGACTCCAGTTCCTTCTTTATCTTCTGTAGGCCCTCCTCGTTGATGTCCGCCAGGGCCAGGTCCGCTCCTCGAGAGGCGAAGGCCCTGGCTATCTCCCTGCCGATGCCGCTGGCCGCGCCGGTGACCACCACTATCTTGCCGTTGAAATCCATCTTTCCCCCTTTTTTTAAGATGTTGGCCGCAGCCATCATTACGATATCTGCGAATATCACAACCTGTTAAATACATACCACGTTACCTTGATGAGGAAACCGAACAACCTGCGGCTCAGCCTGTGCAGGATGTCCTGTATATATGACTCGGGACATACCAGGATCACACCCCGGTTTCTCTCCACTCCCTTGATCACCGCCCTGGCTGCACGGTCCGGGGAAGGGGTGAATCGATGGTAAAAACGATCCATCATTTTCAAGAGCTCCATCGGGCTCATATTGCCCGTTCCCGAACTGATCCTGGCGGTCTTGGTGATGTCTGTGGCTATTAATCCGGGGCACAGGACGGATACCCTGATGCCGTGCAGGGAAGCCTCCGCCCGCAGGGTCTCAGAGAAGCCCACCACCCCGTATTTTGCCGTGCAATAAGGAGCCACCCCCGGCACCGGGAAAAGCCCGGCGTTGTAGGCGGTGTTCACGATATGTCCCCCACCTCCCTGTTCTATCATGTGCGGATAGAAGTAGTGGCAGCCGTAGATGACCCCCCACAGGTTTATACCTATGATCCACTCCCAGTCCTCGAGGGAGATGTCCTCTATCCTGCCTCCCACCGCTACGCCGGCGTTGTTACAGAGGACATCCACCCTCCCCATCTCCTCGTAGACCTGGTCGCAGAAGTCCTCCACCTGTTCGGCGACGGAGACGTCTACAACCTGAGCGAAGACCTTGCGCCCCTGGGACTCCAGTTCCTCTTTTATCTTCTGCAGGCCCTCCTCGTTGATGTCCGCCAGGGCCAGGTCCGCCCCTCGAGCGGCGAAGGCCCTGGCTATCTCCCGGCCGATACCGCTGGCCGCCCCGGTGACCACCACTATCCTGTGTTTGAAATCCATTCCGTATTATTTCCCTCCATCCCATACCAAGTTGTGATGTTTGGACCGGACCCGGGTCAGAGCTTCAACATCACCTGTGATGTTTTAGCCGGACACGGATCAAAGCTTCGACATCACCTTGGAGGCGCCCCCTATAAGAGCTCCATAAATCCTCCGGCTGAACCTGTAAGAGAAGTCGATCAGGTAAGCCTCGGGTGTCACCGTTACCACTCCCCTGTTGCGTTCAACCGCCTTGACCACCGCTTCGCCCACCCTGGACGGGGGGTAATTGCGAAGCATCAAGACCTTGTCCGCCGCCATCAGGTGCTGGTCCGCTGTCGAGCGCTTGGACCCCGAGATCACCCTGCCAGCCTTGACCATACTGGTGGCGACGAACCCGGGGCAGATAACCGAGACGCCGATACCATGCAGGGCGGCCTCTGCCCGCAGGGTTTCGGAGAGGCCTACCACCCCAAACTTGCAGCTACAGTAAGCGGCCATCCTCGGAAAGGGAGCCAATCCACCGATGGAGGAGGTATTGACGATGTGTCCACCACCTCCTTGTTCTATCATGCGCGGATAGAAGTAATGGCAGCCATAGATAACCCCCCAGAGAATGACCCCAACAAGGCTTTCCCAGTCATCGAGAGTCATGTCTTTTATCTCGCCCCCGATGGCGATGCCGGCGTTGTTGCAGAGGATGTCTACCCTCCCCATCTCCTCGTAGACCCTGTCGCAGAAGTCCTTCACCTGCTGGGCTTGGGAGACGTCAACCACCTGGGCGTAGACCTTACAGCCCTGAGACCCCAGCTCCTCTTTCACCGCCAGGAGGCCCTCCTCGTTGATGTCCGCCAGGGCCAGGTCCGCGCCCCGACGGGCGAAGGCCCGCGCTATCTCCAGGCCGATACCGCTGGCCGCGCCGGTGACCACCACTATCTTGCCGTCGAAATACATCGCGCTTCTTCCCGTCTAACCTGGAACCATCATCCTTGCTGCCGCCCCCGTATGATCTTCAGTTCAGTCCTGCGGAAAGAGTCGAAGGCCCTCCGGCTCAAGCGATGCAAGAAGTCCATCGCGTAAGCCTCGGGACAGACCGGGACCACTCCTTTGTTCTTCTCCACCGCCTTAACCGCCGCTTCAGCCACCCTGGACGGCGGGTAATTGCGGCGCTTGAAAATCCTCATCATCCACTTCTGAAGTTCCTCAGGCGACAGATGTCGAGCACCCGTCTTAATACGGGTCGTCCTGAATATATCTGTATCTACTAAACCAGGACACAGTACGGAGACCCCTATGCCGTGCAAGGAAGCCTCCGCCCGCAGGGTCTCTGAGAAACCGACAACGCCGAACTTGGTGCAGCAGTAGGGTGTCGCCACAAGGGGCGCGGGCACCAGGCCGGCGCTGGAGGCGGTGTTGACTATATGTCCCCCTCCCCCCTGCTCGATCATGCGAGGGTAGAAGTAGTGGCAGCCGTAGATGACTCCCCATAGATTCGTTCCCATCATCCACTCCCAATCATCCAGGGTGATATCCTCAGGCCTTCCCACCATGCCCCTGCCGGCGTTGTTGCACAGGACATCAACCCTCCCCAACTCCTGGTAGACCTGGTCGCGGAAGTCCTCCACCTGATGGGGTTGGGAGACATCTATCACCTGGGCGTAGACCTTAACCCCCTGGGATCCCAGCTCCTCTTTCACCGCCAGGAGGCCCTCTTCGTTGATGTCGGCCAGGGCCAGGTCGGCGCCCCGCCGGGCGAAGGCCCGCGCTATCTCCCGGCCAATGCCGCTGGCCACGCCGGTGGCCACCACTACTTTGCCCCGGAATTCCACCTGCACCACTTCCATCTGGTCGCCCTGCTGTATATGCGTAATCACTATCATAACCTTTATCGTTACCATCCGACCCCTTCGGACGTAACGACATCCTGGTTCTTCCGTTCATAGTATAGAAAGCATCTCAAAAACAACGAGCGGTATGATGTAGAATTGAGAGACAGGTCGCAATGGAACCATATATAGATCATGGGGGTTGATATGTTCCTCAATAGGACTCTTAAACCTGTGTTCGTGTTTGTACTCGTATCCGTGCTCGCGCTGTTCCTGGCCTTGCTCGCCTTTCCGCAGGCGGCCGAGGCGCAGCCTCTTATGGAGGCCTTCAAACTGGCCATAGATACCACCGGAGGAAACGTGGTGGCCGGTGACGTAATCACCTATACCATCACCCTAACCAACCTGGGCGACGCCACCCAGGTAGACGACCCGGCCGTGAACGAGTTCGAGGACCCCATCCCGGCCAACAGCACTTATAACGCCTTTATTCCCGCAACAGCGTCATCCGGGACTATCTCCTACGAGTTGCTTAACAACCGCATCATCTGGAACGGCAGCATAGACCCCGGGGTGGCCAACACCGTGTTCCTCACCTTCAGTGTGATACTGGATTTCGGCCTGGCGGACGGTACCGTCGTCAGCAACCAGGGAACGGTGAACTGGGACTCCAACGGTGACGGAATCGCCGACAGCGTTGAGCTCACGGACGACCCCAGGACACCTTTTACCCAGGGCGATCCCACCAACGTGGTTATCGGGGAAGCTCTGTCCATCACCTATGCGGGAAAGACGGTGATCGATCTCAACGGCGGCACCCTCCTGCCCGGGGAGACCTTGCGCTATGACATAGCACTTACCAACTTCAGCATCGCCGACCTGAAATCTCAACTGTTGGACACCATCCCGCGCCATACAACCTATGTCGCGGGAAGCGTCCAGGCCGTGGACGTCAATGGCAATCCCATCGGTACCGCCACCTACAACGCGGCGAACGAACGCATTGAATGGGACGGCGACGTACCCTTCGTGGGCCTGGTGGACATAAGCTTCGAGGTTACGGTGGATGCCGGCACGCCTCCAGGAACGGTTATCTCAAACCAGGGGACCCATAACTACGACTCCGACGACGATGGCACCCTGGACGCCAGCCAGCTTACCGATAACCCCCTCACCCCTGATGTACAGGGGGACGCCACCATCATCACCGTTTCCGCTCCCGCCATAGAGACCTGGTACCTGGCCGAAGGGGCCACCGACGGCGGCTTCGAGACCTGGGTGCTGGTGCAGAATCCCAATCCG
>Ga0180434_10010367_pt1 | contig 10005 bp, 11 predicted proteins | sample SS_ome_7_FD_132453 | JGI IMG/M metagenome (GOLD analysis project Ga0180434, IMG submission 132453) | Hypersaline lake sediment archaeal communities from the Salton Sea, California, USA - SS_1_D_2 metaG | ecosystem: Environmental > Aquatic > Non-marine Saline and Alkaline > Hypersaline >... | reverse complement strand
GCTACCCTCGGATGCCATTGGCGCGCCATGTGGGGGACCGTCGTGCCGCGCAGCATCATGGGTTGGCCCTCTACCGCCGCCGGCGCTTTCGCCACCACAAACACACGCGGGACGGGCTGGTACAGCTCCCAGCGTGTCGCTGGGTCGTATAGCGCGTACACCTCCGCGGCAGACCACATACGATTAGCCAGCCTGACAGGACCGATGTACCCGATATAGTCCTGCCCTCCATCCCCACGCTCTCCAATCCGCACGTTGCCTGTTCCGTTTGCGTATGGCGTGGACTGTGTGCTGGTGTCTGTTGCCACCAACCTCCCGTCCACGTACACTGAAAGTGATGGAGTGTCAACATTTACACATGCCGTGCATAAATGAAACCGACCGGCTGTAAGCTCAACACCGCTTGACGTTGCATATAAATGCGTATTGCCTGCCAGTGTCCACGTCGAGAAGCGCACATAGCCTGAGTTTAGGTGTAATGCCCATTCATACTGACCGTCAACCGGGTGCGCTTTGCCGATGACACACCTCTCGGCTCCTGCATTTTCCTGATTGACCCATGCCGATACAGACAACTCCGGGTTAGCAGATAGGTCGTCATGGTCTGATATTGAGTAATAGTCATTCGACCCCTCGTAATAAAAAACGGAACCGAGTGTGGTATCATGTGCTAACGTAACGCTGCCAGATTTGGCTCCATTATGGTTGCGCTGGCTATAATCACGTAGCACTACGCCCGCCTGCCCCACTGTCGGCCACCACCCCACCAGCCCCTCCGCCTGCGGGCTGTTGCGGTTGACGGTAAACTGCGTATTGGGCGGGTTGCGGAACGGCCAACCGCCCCGGAAAGGTAGACTCATTGCACCTCAGTTATAATCGGCGTGACCTTGACGTGCTGGTCGGCTTCTGTGGCCGTCAACGCCTGGCCGCTCTGATTGGACACCACCGGCAGGCCATAGCGGGAGGGCAGATAGAATAGCCAACTCTGGCGCTGTGGGTCGGTATCGTTGGTGCAGACCAGCGAGCCGACAGGGTGCAGCCGCTTCATGTCGTTTTCGTCGTTGTAGGCCGCATCGCTGCCGGTACACTCACCGTCGTAGTCGGTCCCGTCCTGGCTGGATGACCAATAAATGTCCATCGTGTTGCCAGCCGTGGGGGCTGAGGCAAAGTCAAATTCCGCTTCAACCCGCACCAGGGCCGAGTAGGTGGCCCCGAAGTCATGCTCATCACCCGCCCGCCCGTTGCCATCTGCCAGGCTAGCAAGTGTTAGCGTTTCGTCGCCGCCGGTATTCCAGACGACGGTGGTTCCTTGTTTTTGTAAGACCTCATTAGCCATGCATCACCTCACGACACATCCCGACCATAGCCCCAGTATTCAAGCTGATTAGCCACCTGATTGGCAATGCCGGTTGACAGGTTGCTATATCGCTGGTCCAGTTCGGCCTGCTTCTCGGCGGCGTCCATCCCTGGTCGCGTATGGTACTCAAACACATGTTCGTACAGCGCCCCCGCGTCTAGCGCGGCCTGCTCCCCGGTACCCAGCCGATTGCTTGGTAGTACGCTCTCGACTGAGCCGCCATTCAACTCAGATAAGGCCGTGCGCAGGTTGATGCCAGCGGTGTTGTTCTGATCGGGGATAGGCACGTGAAATACCACGGTCAGGCTATTGCCGTCCGCACTACCCCGTAAGATGTGATAATCTGCCATTATTCCACCTCCGCCTCTGGTGATACCGGAAGTATCCCAAACTCCTGTCGCTCCGTCGGCGGTGGGCTGATGGGCGACTCCGGCGGGCCGAAACACTCAGCCGCCAGGGACAGCGCGATGATTGCTGCCGCCAGGAGAGCCAACAGCCACTTAATTTGATTGCGCATCGTTTACCTCCACCCACGCCCCGCCGCGCCCGTCGCAGCCATGCCAGCCGCCTAGCTGCCAGCGCAGGCGGCGCCGGAAACGACGCAGGGCTTTGACTATCACGAATTGCCGGTCAGCCATCCTACCACCTCGTCAATCAACACCGCACCGGCGCTCAGGGCCAGGGGCAAGGCCAGGTAGGGCGCGATGTCCGGTATGAGCCGGTCGCAGATCACCCAGGCCGCACCTACCCACACCGAATTGCACCACAAACAGCACAATCCCTCGGCCAGCATGGTAATCCCATACGGCTGGCCGGTGTCGTCGTAACCCACGCCGGCCCGGTCGCGCAACCGTTCAAAGATACGCCAGGGGCCGGCCTCACGGGCCAGCAGGCTGGATAGTCGCCAGGTTGCCAGAATGTAAATGAGTACGTGCATACAATAAAAAAAGACCAGGCATTTCGCCTGGTCTGACGAATTCTACGGGTTTATTTAGTTGGGTTGGCTATCGGTTTCTAGCGCTTGTACTGCCTCAGATAGCTGGTAATGCTCCTGGCTTTGGCCTCGCCAATGCCTTTGATTTCCTGCAAGCCGTCTTCTCCCAACGCCAGCACATCGGCGGCGCTTTCCAACCCCAGCGCCTTGAATTGATCGGCAATGGACTTGTTCACGCCGGGGATGGTCTGGAAATTGAAGGGCTGGGATGGGATGGGCTCATCTGCTTGCGCCGGCTCAGGCGGTGGGGGTGGAGCCTGAACAGGGGCCGCCGGCGCGGCGATAGTCATTTGTTCCTGAATGGGCATGAACTTGCCCGGATCGCGTAACACGACCCGGCCCCGGCGGTCGGTCATGTACACATCGTTCCGGTGTACCAGTAACTCAGCCCCGCCGCCGTGATAGCCGTAGAAGAATTTTTTTCCTGTCAACGGGTTGATGGTGCTACCATAAACCGGATGGTTGCCCCGGTTTCCGTCCATATAACGGACTCGAATCATGTCCTCGTCGTCGATTTCAGTCACCGCCCGCCGGTTGGTTCCCGGCTTGGCGGCAATGGATCGGCTCACAGCCACCTTGCGACCTCCACATCCGCTGCATCCTGCCATGGGTTTTTCCCTGTATTTCCCTTTCATGTATTGTACCAGATTTTGGGCGTTTTGTCTACCCTGTTCCATTCGCTGCCCGGTCCCGGCTCGCACCACCACCAACTCGTCGGGCACCCGAACGTAGCAATGCCCGGCCTGCACCAGGCGAAAGGCATAGTCGGCGTCTTCCCAGGAGACCATGCTTTCATCGTAACCGCCAATCTCCTCATGCCAGGCGCGGGGGACCAGGGTAGTACTCAAGCACCAGTAGTAAGGTACTGGCTCCTCGGGCTGGCGCATGGCGCGTTCGCAGTCGAAATCATAGGCGCGGAAGGTGGCAGCTACCCGTTGCTTGGCTTCGTCGTACTCGATAATCTTGCGCACCCCCCGCTGGCGCTCCACCTGCTCGGGTTCTACGTTGTCGATGATTTTGATATAATCCGTGTACACCACACCCTGGCCCTCATTCCAGGCGCGCAGCATTTTCGCCAGCGCGGTGGGCTGTAGCCAGTCGTCGGCATCCAGCCACAGGATGAAGGGTGCGCGGGCGATTTCGGCGCCACGGTTGCGTGCCCACCCGGCGCCTTTGCTCTTATTGCCTAATGAGATTGCCCACTTGATATAAGGATAGGCATCCTTAAGTGTATCAGGTGGCTCTCCCTTATTGTCCCATACGACGATGACCTCCCACCGCCTGAACGTCTGTGCCTCCAGGCTATCAAGAGCGTCGATCACCAGCTGCTCATGTCCCGGCCCGACGGGGATAATCACACTCACCAGCGGCTCATCGTACTGGCGTACCGGGTGGGAAGCCTTACCGCCAGCGGGTCGCATGACGGCGGTCAGGGGATATTGCCCGTCCCCCGTCCAGGGATGCCAGGCAGTCCAATCCACTTCGGTATAGTCCCGGTTGCCCGACACTTCCCCGGATAGCCAGGAATAATTGAATAGCGGGGACGGCGTGATCTCCTCGGCTCGCCACCCGTAGGCCATCATGCGCAGCCACAATTCAGCATCTTCGGCGCCGGCGCCCCTGGGGGCATACCGCTGGCGGTAGCCGCCCAGCCGCTGCCACACCTTGCGCCGGAACACGCAACAGGTAGGCACCTGGTTATGACGCTTGGCTTGCTTATCTGGATCAGCCTGTCCCGGCCAGCGCCCCACGCCTTGCGACCCGTCGGGCCGGTGCCACGTCATGCCAGTGTAGGCAATGCCCAGGCTGCGATCACGCTCCAAGGCCCCCACGCACACCTTGAGGAAGTCAGGCTCTAGCCAGTCGTCCGAGTCGAGGCAGCAGACGTATTTCGTATGGTCTGTACTATCAATTCCCCGGTTCCTTGCGATAGCCACGCCGCTGTTCTGCTGTCTGATGTAGTGAATGATATCCGATCTGCGTCGGTAACTATCAACAACGATTTTAATAACAGCCTCGTTATCTGATCCGTCGTCAATGATGGTAATGGCTGCTGGTTGATAGCTTTGGTTGATGACACTTTCAATCGCCCTCCTTATCTCCCTCTCTGTTTTGTTGTAAACCGGAATAACCACGCCCACGGTAGGCGCTTCCTCTGCCAGCGCCGCCTTGAACACACTGGCTAACTTCTCCATCGCCGCCGGCCAGGTCCAGGCCCGCGCGCATTCGCGCCCATTGGCCCCCAGCGCTTTGCGGTGCTTGATGCAGTAGCCCAGCCCGGTCGCCAGGTCATCGTAGTCGCCCGGCCGGGCCAGATAGCCGCTGACTCCATGTTCGACCAAATCCAGATTGCCCCCATAGGCCCAACCCAGGACTGGCACGCCCGCCGCTAATGCCTCCAGCACGCCAATGCCAAAGGTCTCCTTGGTGGTACTCAGGTACACCCCCGCCCGCTGCACCATCTCTTTCATCTCAGCGTGTGGCACCAGGCCGGTCGCTTTGACGTTGGGCGGCGCATCGCCGGGGGCGAACGTGGTCAGGAAACGGGTATCCTCAAAGCGACGAGCCAACTCGCCCACGGGGGCCGGGTCGCACACATCCACACTGGCCCGGTTCTTGTTCCATAGCACGTAATGTTCACAATCGGCATGATGCTGCCACTCGTCCCACTCGATGCCGTGGGGGATAATGTGCGGATTGACGCGCAAGTCCCGGCGGATGGTCTCGGCCACCCAGTCGCTGGGTACCGTGATCTCTTTGGCGTGGCGCAGGGTGGCCACAATGCGGGCGTTGGTATGCCACTCTGCTTCAGAGGCGTGGTAATCAGCGGTCCAATACAGCCCGTGCAGCATGGCCACGTCGCATCGATCCCCCGTCGTGCCGGCGTGAATCACGCGCAGGGCCGGCTCGGGGTAGCTGGGGGGGACAAACTTAATCCCGAAGTCGGAGGCGTACCGATGATAGGCTTCGATGACACGCTTGATACCGGATTCGTGTCGTTTCTGGCTCTCAAGCGTGGGCAGCATCAGGACGTGCATGGGCTACTCCCTCACTATCATCAACGCCATTAGAACCATACAGCCAATTATACCCAACCCGATTATGATTAGTCCAATGATATCAAGTATCATCCTACTCCCTCCCTAATCGCCGCGGCTCATACCGCGTCGGGTCGGCTCGCTGCGCCTGAGTACAAAGCATGTTGCTCTCTTTGATTGCGTGAATAAATGAGGACGGGCGCAAGGCTGCTAACAGGTCCAAATTCTGCATGATGCAATGCCCGCCGATGTGGCCGGGATGAAAGGCGTAATTGGGCAGATAATCCACCTCAGCCGTAAAGCGCAGCACCTCCGCCGGCTCCACGCCGAGCAACCCATCAGCATAGCGCTTCAATTCTTGCGCCCAGGCAATCAGCAGCCCGCTGTAAGAGGTCTCCCACAGTTTCGCCAATTCCAGCGCTTCGACAGGCCAGAGGAAGCCAACCTTAAATAAGCCTGTGTCGTGTAGGTAGTTCAGTGCCCTCGCGTGCGTCTTCTGGTCAACCGCGCTCACGAACTTGGTATAGTACACCAGGTCACGCGCCATGTGCTGGTGCCGGCCTCGGACTGGACTATAGGCCACGCCCGGCCCCAGCGTCTCATGTAAGTTGCGCGTGGTGCCGGGTAGCACCGTGCTGTGTATGATAATCAGGCCGGGGTCAAACTCGGCGGAGTACTCGACCACGGTCAATTCAAAATCTTCGTCGTAGGGAAAACAGACGTGCATCACATCCACCGGGCCGTCGATCAGCGGCACGCGAGGCAGGTCAATTCCCCGCACGTCGCGCTTGAGCGCCAGCAGGTCGTGCAGCGGTTGGCCGATTTGGCCCAGGCCGATGATTAGGTCCATGCTATTCCATCCTTATCTCAGTAACCCCCCGCGCTTTCAAATAGGCCCGGGTGATAGCCAGGGGCAGGGTATGGCCTGCTATGGGTGACATTCTCCCAAATGATACCAGCCAATCACCTGCCTCATGTTGTGTGATAGACGGTAGATAGACCTGGTTTTCACTTTCAGGTGGATTTAGAACAAGGGTAGAAGCTGCTACCATATCAGTCGAGTATTCAGGTAGCTCAAGACAGAATACCGCTGGGGTATCCTTACTACCCTCCCAACCGATCCATCCACTTTCTATGGTTTGGCGTAGCCTATCTACGCTGGTGGCAATCAATCGACGCTCTTTATCGAGTACAAGAGAGCACCCCTGTCGCAATTCTTCTACCGCCAAGTCTAATGCTATACCAGCCGGACATACATCAACAGGAATCAGGTCCATCATTTCACCCCCACCAGCATATGGGTCCGGGGATAGCCCCAGTCCCGGTTGCCATCGTAAGTGTATCGCTCGGCAATCTCAAAGCCGGTCCCTGCCAACAGGTCGGCTATGTCCTCCAAAGTACCCGCCCGGTGGTGCTTGTCCCCCTTGGGCCGGCTGATGAACCAGACGAATACCTCGCCGCCCGGCCTCAGCACGCGCCAGGCTTCAGACAACACGCGGGCCGGTTGCCATGTGTGATCCAGCACCGACATAAGCGCCACGCCGGCAAAGATGCCACTCTGGAAAGGCAAATCCTCACCCATCGCCCGCGCCGCCGGGAAACGGCGCCAGCTTGACAGAGGCAACGGGTCGATGCCGATGAGATAGCGACACTGCGCCAGGTAGGCCGGCAGGGGCAGCGCCCCACAGCCCACGTCCAACAAAGGCCCGTCTACCCGGCCCAGCCGGGCCGCCAGGCGAGCCGTAACTGGCATGTAGGTCGAGAAGTGGCCTTGAAACTTGCCGGCCTTCCACACCTCAAGCTGCCATGCCTCCTGGTTGCGTTTCCATTTCTTGTAATCGGTACCACTCAAGCGTGAAGTAGATGCCATCGACAAAGCTCGTCCAATCTTCAAACCCGGCTTGCGCTATGCGCTCGTTGCTCACGTCAAAGTCGTAAATGTCGCCGGGCAGAGTATTGCCATAAACAATCTCACCGCCGCCGGTCCAGGTCAATACCCGGTCTGCCAGCTCCTTGATGGTGATGCGAATACCCGAGGCGCAATTGTACACGTCGTGGGCCATGCGCTGCTGGCTGGCGGCCCACAGGTTGGCACGCACTACGTCCTGGACGTAGGTAAACGACCTGGTTTGCCCCCCGTCGCCGTGGATGGTCAGCGGTTGGCCGGCCAGCGCCTGCCGGCAAAAGATGGCTACCACGCCGCCCCGCCCCGGCTCGCTGTTCTGGCGCGGGCCGTATACGTGGAAATAGCGCAACACGGTCGCATCCAGCCAACCCGCCCGGTTGAAGAGGCGCACGTAGCCCTCAGCAGCCAGCTTGCTGATGCCGTAATAGGACACCGGCCCCAGGGCCGCATCTTCAGTCTGGTGCTGCCCGCCGGCGTACACGGAGCCGGTCGAGGCATGGATGAAGCGAGGGATGCCCAGGTCACGGGCCGCCGTCAACAGGTTCAGCGTACCCCCGGCGTTCACGGCCAGGTCCCGGCCTGGGTCCCGGTCGCACACCAGTTTCTTGCTAGCCGCGTTGTGAAAAATCACATCCGGCTGGGCGATGCGCATGCACTCCCACACCGCATCGTAGTTGGCCACGTCCGAGCAGCACAACGACACGCCCTGAGCGTCTGCCAGGTTGACGGTCGTGCCGGCTGACAGGTCATCCAGCACGGTGACCTCGACACCCTGGGCCAGCAGGGCATCGACCAGGTGCGAGCCAATGAAACCCGCGCCGCCGGTGACCAGCGCGCGGTTCATAGCTGTAGCTCCATCTGCTCAGGCTCCAACACGAACAGCGGCGGCTGCGTGTTCTGCACTCGTTCCCGCGCCCGTTGCGCCGTGTCGGGGTCAATCTCGAAGGCGATATAATTCCTACCCAACATTTTACACACTGCGGGGACGGTGCCGCCGCCTACCATCGGGTCAAAAGTAATCCAATCAATTGGAAGTCGCTCTAAAAATGAAAATGCCCACCGTTCCTGTTGTCCCCATTTGTGAAAGGCTTTATCTGGAACACTTGTGTTAATGCCATCAGCCAAAAACGGGCCGTGATATTCACCCTTGGTAAACCATAAAATCGGCTTCCAATAATTATCTAGTCGTTTAGGCCACATTCTTAGACTATGAGTAACCGTCGGATGATAAAGGCAACACATCCAGTGGTAATTGAGATGGGGGCGCACCAAGTCAAGAACATCCATCAACCAATAACCACCAGCAAGCGCAAATAGACTACCGCCCGGCCTCAATATCCTTGCCGCTGTCTCTGCCAACCACCCGTAGAGTGACAAAAACTCTCTAGGGTATGGCGGGTCCGTGAAAATCAAGTCCACGCTCTCATCCGGTATCCGCTCCGCCAGCTCCCGCGCATCGCCGGTTACAATCGCGTTCTTGAATTCGTCGGGCATATCAGGATGCCACATCACCTCGCCTCCGATGCCGCTCCAACTTCAAAATGTGCGGGCTCTTGTTGATGTTGCCCGGTATGCGCGTGATGGGCATGCCCAGCCTCCAGCGGCAATAGTCGAATGACAATTGATCCCGGCACGACCCGGCCTGCACTTCCGCCCACCACGCCGCCTCAAATTGCCTGAGCCGCCGGGTGTTGCGCCGCACCAGCAAGCCGCAAGTGGACAGCCGCACGCTTTCGGGGAAGTGGGCCATGCGATAGCGTTCCATTTGCCGCTGGATAACGGCTTTGTCGTCCTTGCGAAATCGAATACATGCCTTGGCTTCCTCGTAGACGTTCGTGCGGTGGGCGTGGGCAAAGCAGGCAATGTCATGGTCCGGCCTGAGCATGGCCACCAGCCCGCAAGGAGGCATAATCAATTGCGCGTTGGCCCCGTGCATGATGGTAAGGTAGTACTCAGGTAGCACCACGCTGGCCTGGTCGAAATAGAAGCGCGAGGCATAGCAGCCGTCGGGATGGGGCCGCTTGACCTGGCGCACCTGCCAGCCGGGGGCCTCTACGCCTTCCTGGTCGGTGAATAGAATGTAGTCAGCCTCGTCGTGCAGGGCCGGCAGGATGTGATCGTAGGGTCCGAATAATGTGGTGTAGACGGCGATGGTCATAGCGTAATCTCATACCCGTTTTTAACCAGATGCTCGCACAAGCTGGCCGCGGTGTAGTGCCCCCACCAGTCGTTGAAATAAATGGTCTTATCCCGGCGCGGCTTAAGCCCTGGTGCCACTTCACGCCCGTACCAGGAGTCTCGGTATAGCCGCTCTACCCGGTCCCATAGCCAGCCGGGCATGGGCATGCGGCAATCATCGCCCAGGTGCAAATTGTGAAACCGTGCCAGGCCGGGATCGAGATGCTTGACCAACGCCGGCCTCAGATGTTTGCCCAGCTTGACCGACGACCGGAACGCGCGTCGGGCCAATTCAATGTCGGTGAAGGGGACCACCACCTCGTCAGCGTACACCGGCCGCACGCCCAGGATGCTGTAATAGTGAAGGCTGACCGCGTGCCGGCAGCGCTGCCCGTCAGGCGACTCCAGGACGGTATTGCCCCACTGGGCGTGCCAGACCTGGGTATTATGGCCCGCTGGGAGCCGCTCGATTGCAGCCCAGCGCGGCATGTGCCAGAAGAAGTTGAGAGGGAAAACCGACGGCAGATTCATG
>Ga0180434_10010364_pt1 | contig 10008 bp, 7 predicted proteins | sample SS_ome_7_FD_132453 | JGI IMG/M metagenome (GOLD analysis project Ga0180434, IMG submission 132453) | Hypersaline lake sediment archaeal communities from the Salton Sea, California, USA - SS_1_D_2 metaG | ecosystem: Environmental > Aquatic > Non-marine Saline and Alkaline > Hypersaline > Sediment... | reverse complement strand
CACTATATCAAGGACATATCCCATAGCAATTTGGAGGAAGGGAGTGCCCGCTAAATTCGTTAGAATCACAGCCCCGCCATTGTCATTGGGAAGAAATCCGTTGAGAAAGTAAAACCCGTCGATGGCCCCGCCATGATGAACGAGGCGATGCCCCCGGTAAGTTTCCAGAAACCAGCCCAGGCCGTAGTTCATGTCAGACTGTCCATCCGGTTGTACAGAGAGCATAGGCTGTCTGAGAAACATAGCAGGTGTGTACATCTCTTTCTGTCCGGCCTCGGAGATAATTTCTTTATCTCCGACCTTCCCTTTATTAAGGTGGAACTGGACCCACTTCAGCATATCTTTGACGTTGGAGTTTATCGATCCCGCCGGGCCGACATTGTCGATATTCCTGAACGGAACAGCCTTGATCTCATCCTTGATTCTCACATAAGGAAGAGAGTGATCGTCTGATTTTTTAGAGACCTCAACCGAGCAATTGCTGCTGGTCATGCCCAATGCATCAAATATTCTCTTTTGGGTGAACTCTTCCCAGGTGCTATCTGTGATCTGCCCCACAAGATACCCCGCCGTTAAAAACATCAGGTTGTTGTATTGCATGGTCTGTCGAAAGTCTGCACTAAATTCAAGATACTGCAATCGATCGAATATGTCTTTACGGGAAAATGGCGAACCATACCACATGGCATCATGCCGCGGCAGGCCGGATTTATGAGAGACCAGATCACGGACAGTCATCCGGGCCGCAGCGACCTCATCTTTCAATTTGAATGTGGGCAAATAATCACGGACAGGTTTATCCCATTCCACTTTCCCTTCATCCACCAGAATGCCGATGTCCATCGTGGTGAACGCTTTGGAGGCCGACCCTATGGCGAAAAGGGTATCCGTAGTGACAGGAAGATTCTTCTCGACGTTTCTGAGTCCGAATCCCTCGGCAAAAATCACTTTGCCATCTTTGACTATACCCACACCAATTCCGGGAACCTCCCATCTTTTCATCTCTGTGTTCATGAATTCCCGAAATTTGGCAAGCCTTTGTTCAAGTTTTTTGTCGAGTTTTGTCTCTTCAGCTGAGGCCTTGAACTTGCTGAGTGATGCCTTGTCACAATCCCCTGGAACGGCGAAGCTCATGGCCGTCCACGACAGCAGAAAAACCAAGGTCACTAGCACTGCCATAAATGACTTTGCTCCCATCCGTGGATTCAAGTTTTTTTTCAGATGAATCATTCTCTCCCTCTCCTTTTTTAGATCATTAGAAGAAGAGTTTTATATCATAATCCGCATCCATTTCCAAATCCGCAGATAAGATTGTGAAAAGATTTTGCATCTGGAACGAAAAGGACTAAAATGAACGGTTGACTTTAACATTAAGGAGAGTGCTATGCGTCGTTCCCATGTTTTTTCTATCTTTATTGCTCTGTCTCTGTGTTTGGGCCTGTTGAGCTGCACAAAGGCCTACAAAGAGCCGCTGGATATCGCCATCATGAGCGGCACTGTCTATGATGGCGCGGGCGGAGAACCCTATGTGGCGGATGTCGGGATCAAGGAGGGCAAGATCGCTTACATCGGCAAAATCAAGCCCAACGCCGATAGGGTTATCGAAGCCGAAGGACTGTTTGTCTCCCCCGGTTTCATCGACATACACAATCATGCTTTTTTCACACTGGATGACGAAATCAAGGAATTTGTCGGTGACGATTTCAATATCGATGAGTTGCGGGCTGTGAAAAATTATCTCTATCAAGGTGTGACCACACTCGTTTCCGGCAACTGTGGTTCCGGAGACTGCACTCTCGACGACATGTTTGCCGACATCCAAGAAAAAGGCATCGGCCCCAATCTCATGCAGCTCGTCGGGCACGGAACCATCAGAATGAAGGTGATGGGCATGGCTGACCGGGCTCCCGCGGCTGAAGAAATGGATCAAATGAAAGCCATGGTGCGGGAGGCCATGGAAGGTGGCGCCATCGGACTTTCGACCGGGCTGTTCTATCCCCCCGGTTGCTATGCAGAGACCGAGGAGATTATTGAACTGGCCAAGGTTGTGAAGGAATACGGCGGCATCTATGCCACCCATGTCAGGGATGAGGGGACAAACCTTATGGGCGGGGTCGAAGCAGCTATGCTTGAGGCGATACGCATTGCCGAAGAAGCCGATGTGCCGGTGCAGATCTCGCATCTCAAAGCTGCAGGAACTCTTGGACAGGGAAAATCCGAGGCGGTGACCAAAATATTTGAAGAAGCAAGGGCCAGAGGTGTCGAGCTCTATGCCGATCAGTATCCCTACCCAGCCGGTTCAACGAGCATCGCTCCTATTGTTCTCGACAGATGGATCATGGCCGATGGAAAATGGGTGGAGCGTTTCAATAATCCCGAACTCATCGGTAAAATTAAACAGGCTATCACCGACCGCATAGAGAGAGCCACCGGAGCAGAGGCCATTATGATCGCGCTCTTTAAAGAAAAGCCGGAGTGGAACGGAAAAACCCTGAAAGAAGTGAGCGAAATCTTGGGGCTTTCACCCACAGATGCGGCCATTGAGATACTGAAGATGGGAAATCCATCTGTCATCATCTTCATGATGGATCCAGTTGAAGTCGAATATTTCATGCAAAAACCCTATGTGATGACCTCGTCCGACGGGATGAATGTTCCCTTCGGTCTGGGTGTTCCCCATCCCCGCAACTACGGGGCGTTCACCAGAAAAATCAGAGAGTTTGTTTTGAACAAGAAAGTCATCACTATGGAGTTTGCCATCCGAGCTGCGACATCATTACCAGCGGAAATGCTGCGGCTGGATGACAGGGGCTGGATCAAAGAGGGCTATGTGGCGGATATCCTCGTTTTTGATCCAGAAATGATTCGGGATAAAGGCACATGGAAAGAACCGCATCAGTACAGCGAAGGTGTCCAGTATCTTTTGATCAACGGAAAATTTGCCATTGACAACGGAAAATACACAGGCGCCTTGCCAGGCCAGCCCATCCGCATTAAGGCCGGCATGGCCGCTGGTAATTAGGTCTGATATCCATAAGAACTCAAAAAGAACAACACTAGGCAAACAAGGCAGGTTGAGCTTCCTTTCATAATATTTTTGCTTGACCTTGCATCAAAATCTGGATAGCATTTAGAGTTTACTTACACGATACGATTTCTCGAAATTCACACAACAAAACACGCCAAAAAAGGAGATGAGCAACATGAAGAAAGGAATATCCCGCCGTCACTTTCTCGGTGGAGCAGCAGCGGCAGCCGCGGGTCTCGGATTGGGAACACAGGCAAAGCTGATCGGTGGTCCGGTTGCATCTGAGGCGGAAAAAGCTAAGATCAAAGAATACAGGACTCTCGGCCGAACAGGATTCAAAGCGTCCGATATCGGCTTGGGGGCCGGTTTCGTCACAGATGAAGCCCTGTTGGGAGCTATTCTCGACGCCGGCATCAACTACATCGACGCCGCAGAAAGCTATGAAAACGGCCAGGTCGAACGGACTCTCGGCAAAGTGATGAAAAACAGAGACAGGAAGTCCGTGTTCATCAGCTCCAAAATGATTGTTCAGAAAAAAGACACAAAGGAATCATTGAAGGAGCGGGCGCTCAAGTGCTTGGAGCGTATCCAGTCCGACTATGTGGATTGCATGATGATTCATATGCCAGCCACTGTTGAGCTGATGAAGCATGAAGGGTTTCATGCCGCGATCCAGGATCTCAAGACAGAGGGGAAAGTGCGATTTTGCGGAATATCCCAACATGGTTCCCAATGGAACGACGTGCCCGAAACAATGGAAAAAGTCTGCCTTGCGGCGGCCGAAGACGGCCGCATTGATGTCATGCTGTTTGTGTACAACTTTCTTCAAAGAGACATGGGCGAGAAAATTCTCAGAGCATGCAAAGCGAACAACGTGGGCGTCACCCTCATGAAAATAAATCCTGTCGGTAAGTACTACATGATGAAGGGACTGGCCGAACAGATGAAGGAAGAAGGGAAGGATGTCCCGGCTTATTTCGACGATCTTCTGGTCAGGTTGAAAGCGAGAGCAGATGCCGCCGACACATTCAGAAAGAAATACAACATCGCCAATGATACCGAGCTTCGGGATGCTGCGATTAAATTCGTGCTCAATCATCCCAATGTCAATTCCGCGTGTCTCACCATCACTAATTTCGATGAACTCGAAGCTTTCGTGGGTCTATCTGGAAAGAAGTTTGATCTAAAAGCTCAACAGGCGCTTGCCGCCTATACATCCGTTTACGGCGACCTTTACTGCCGCCATGCCTGCGGCCAGTGCGAATCCTCCTGCCCCAGTGGAGTCCCCGTCAACACGATCATGCGGTATTATCACTATTTTTCGGTTCAGGGACAGGAAAAATCAGCCATGATGAAATACGCTGCTCTGGATAATAGTGCCGACGCATGCGTCAACTGCGCGGGACATTGCGAGAAGGCTTGCCCATACGGCGTCCCCATCCATGGCGAGCTTGCTATCGCCCACCAGGCACTATCACTCAAAGCTTAAGCTGCCATTGAAGGTCTTGCATTCATTCAGAGCTTGAGCTAGATGCCTTTTGCCGTATTGGGAATTCAGATTGTGTGATAGCTCACCTTATGAATCCGGAAGCGTATGCGGGTTATTAATCTAGATAACGCCTGGTTCCAATATTTCGAGAGTGCCCAGGTCAGCATCTAGCGTGCCTTGAACGCCCAGAGGTAAAGTCAGCCTGTCACTGGTATGGCCGATGGTCATCCCTGAAAGGACAGGCACTCCCAGAGGCTTCATCAGATTGTCGATCACTTCACCTAATGTGTAGACAAAGCCGGATGATGTCCGGTTGAGGCCTCCGCATTCAGCACATATCCCCCATACTACACCTTTAACCTTATCGAATTTCCCGGCAAGCCTGAGATGGGTCATCATCCGGTCGACTCTATAGGGCTCCTCATTGACATCCTCTATGAAAAAGATGGTTCCATCAGTCTCTATCTCATAGGGTGTGCTCATCGTCGCTGCAATCAATGAAAGATTTCCTCCCATCAAGGGCGCTGTAGATTTACCGGACCGAACAGTGCGCAAACCTGCCCGGATACCACCAGAGCTTTTTTCCGGATTTGTAACAAGACCAATAGGTTCAGTCTCAAAGATGGCTTCCTTCACATGACGCTGCGTGTATTCGCTTTCCACGGTGGGAGCCCCGTGGAAGGTCACGAGTTTCGTCATTTTGTGGATGGCAAGATGAAGGGCAGTGACATCGCTGTAACCAATAAAGATTTTTGGATTGCTGCGGATTAGATTGTAATCAATTCTGTCCAGAAGCTGTGAGGCTCCGTATCCGCCGGTGGCCACAATTCCTTTTATCTCAGGATCGGCAAACATGGTGTGAAGATCATCCAGCCGTCCTTTGAGCGTATCTTCATAATTCGCTTTTCGCTTCCCCACATAATCCCCGATCTTAACCTTCAACCCGAAAGATTCTATTCCGGGTTTGATCAAACTCAAAAGATCCGGATCAAAAATTGGCGTACTCGGGGTTATAAATCCTACGGTATCGCCTGGAGTAAGAGCCTTGGGTTTGATCAAGGCATTTTTCTCGAGTTGTCCATCGGTAAGGGCGTTGGCCCCAGGCCTGACCATGAGGGAAGCGATTGTGGCTGATAAACCAGTCAAAAAATGTCTTCTTTCCATCGCTAACTCCGTCACATGTCATGTAATCGTGAAAGCAGATCATCGTAGTCATCAATCATGAAATCCGCTGAATTGTTCTCCCTGTATGTATCATTGCAGCCGGTGTACAGGATGGACCGCATATTGACTTGCTTGGCTCCGACGACATCGGAGTATTCGGCATCACCGATATGGACAGTCTCTTCGGGAGGACTTCCCAGTCCTTCCAAAGTCACTTCAAATATATGCGGATGGGGCTTGGCGACTCCGATCTCATCGGAAAAGGAAAAACAGTCAAAATAGTTGGACAGACCATGACCTGCCAGAAGATCTTTGATTGTGCCGGCCGAGTGCCATCCGGTATTGCAAATGACAGCCAAGCGATAGTCCGTGGTGAGGGCCGCTAAGACCGTTCTCACTTTCGGCACAGCAGAAGGCCGAAACTCCAGGGCAATTTTATCGCAGTAATCGGCAACCGTCACCATCTCAGAAAGGGGGAGGGAAATCTCCAGCAATTCCAGGACTGTTTCCAGTCTTTGTAGCGCACTTTTCGTCTTCCGGTGCTCGATAACATATTCTCGACGCAGCTTGTTTTCCCCCTGGAAAGCTTTCTTCAAGTCATCCAAACTCGCTTGAAATCCCTGATCCTGAAGGACAGCTCGAAGGTACTCTTCCTGCTTTGACTGACAACCGTAATCATCGATAAGAAGAGTATCCCAACAATCAAAGGTGATAGCTTTTATCATTTTGTTCACTCTCCCAACCCTCAATTATTTTCCCTAAGATGTCTCGATAAAGCAGAGCGCTTCTGCCAGTTTACCAGCCCTGTGACTCTTAGAAAATAGGAGGCTTCTTCCCATCATTGTTTGGATCAGGCTCCGGAAGCGGCCTATGACGGGGAATGATGATCCGTCCCTTCTCAATGAGTACGAACCCATCACGGATAACAATGTCAATGTTCGCTAAGTCATCCAAATTTTGATCAGGCTTTCCATCCACAACAATGACATCGGCCAGTTTTCCCGGTTCAAGCGTGCCGAGCTTATCATCCATATCCAGAAAATCTCGGCGTTAGTTTTTGTGGCAGTCATCAACACCTCAGGAATCGAATAGCCGACTTTAACAAACTGCTTGAGTTCTGTGATGAAGGCCTTAGGAAGATAGCGGAACCAGTTCACGACAAGGTCTGTCCCGATACCCATCTTTATACCGGCCTCTTTCATCCGCCTGAGCACACCAAGATTGTCTTCCTTGGAAAACGTGAACCTTCGGGACGTCGATCCATAGTAGCCACCAGCCAAATCAAAAATGTATATGTAGGGTACCAGTGTGGGCACAGCATGGGTGCCTTCTTTAACAGCTTGGCCTGTCCCATCAAAAATCCGTCCTCCAACGATCACCAGATCACCCTTGGCACCGAACATTCCGGGGGGAACGGGAATGCGGCGGGGATCATCAGTCGTGGTCGTTTTTTCAGGGTCGATGTATTGTCTTCGATCCATCAGCTTTTCTTGTGCCAACACACCAGAACAGATTAGACCGAACGACAAAATCCCTAAAACCAGGGTATTCATAACTTTTTTCTGCATCTTTTCATCCTCCCATTGAAAATGATATGCCAGGGCATTCACTATATCACTCTAACAAGGAAAGTCTCAAGACTCCTGTGAAGTCAAATTTCTTGAAATAGATACGCGACAAGACAAGGTAAATGATGGCAACTCCTACGGCGTGGATGATCAGCGTATTTTCTATGGATGTGATATTTCTACCAACAGTGACAGCAGCTCCACAGAGAGCCCAACCGATAAAGGCGCGGAGAAGGAGGGCGAGAAATTTTTCAACGTTCACGCTAGGGTTATTTCAGTTTCCTGCGCAGCTCGATATCATTGATCATGTTGCCGAGCTTGTTCATGATGGCATCGACGGCACCATTCCAGTGGGTCCAATCAGGTCCCATCATGCTTGCCCCCATTCGCATCCGCCGGCCGTCATGGTGCCAGATGAGATAGTGCATGATCTCGGGGGTTTCATCAAGAGGATTGTCTTTGTGGATGAGACCTTCCTTGTAGGCCTGTTGGAGAAGATTATCCGTGTACTCCCAGACCATGTTGTAGTCGCTCACGACCTTATCGAACTCGATAAAATAGTTCTTTGTCCACTGGGACGAATGGCACTGTAGACAGACTTTAATCATTTTGGCTCTTCCCTTTTCCGCCCTGATCGTATCGGGAATTCTCTCTTTAACGAGATCGACCTCCTCAGGGCCTTTCCACTGGGGAACAGACTTTTTCGGTTGAAGTTCCCAGTACAGCCGAGACCCGACATCGTGACTGGTCTCCACTGCGCCCCCAAAGCCGCTTATATGGCAGGTAGCGCAGGTGGGAGCTGTGATATCCCTCGGGCCCCATTGATCCTGAGGAGCCGACCAATTCCAGCTCTCCCCGCTGGCATGGTAGATGTTTCCATGTTTGGATTCCTCATAAATTTCGTGCTGGGGATGATCAGGGCCGAGATGGCACTGGCCGCAGGTTTCCGGTTTACGCGCTTCTTCGACGCTGTACTGATGTCTGGTGTGACAGTAGGTGCAAGATCCGAGGGAGCCGTCAGGATTGATTCGCCCTACTCCGGCATTGGGCCAACCCTTAAGTTTCCCGCCAGGTTCAGCAATGATAAAACTGCCGTGGCACTCAATACAACCCAGATTGACGTTGTTGTGATTGTATTTAGGGTTATCCAGAAGACCTATTTTCTTGAGAATACCACTATCAGGAAACAGGGGGGTGAGAGCGGTCTTAGCCATTCTCTCCGGATCGAGCTTTCTGGCTGTCTCCTGTGAAACCGGATCAAGCCCCAGCTCCTTCGCCTTGAGGTAGTAAGGTTTTAACGGCCCCATAAAACTTCCCCAGGCGTGTTTACTCCTGGCGTGTTGTTCCACTTCATCGGAATGGCAATCGGCACAGTACTGGGGAGAGGGAACAGCTGTGACCCTGAAACCGTTGTGCTCATAACCGGAAGGATCATTGGCCTGAGCCTCATGGCATGCTGAGCAGGTGACCTCCACCCGGCTGTGCTTGCTGTCCAGCCATTGCTTCACTATACCGGGACTCTGAGCGTTATGACAGGCCAGGCAAGGTTCAGCAACGTTCTGTCCTTGTCCGGCAAAAGTCAGAAATAGAAGAAACGGAGAGATGCTCATAATACAGAATAGGCCTGTTTTTCGCATTGCGCCTCCTTCCCTTAATAATCCGATTGACTCCAGTCTGCGAAAAGCTTCTCAAGCTATTATATAAATTGAAGTAGGATAAATAAAAATGAGAAATGACCAGCCCTATTTTTTGAAGACGATGCGGCCTTCCTGAACAGTGATCGCCACATTGCGCAAGGTCATGATATCCTGAAGGGGGTTGCCTTCGAGAAAGACGAGGTCGGCCTTTTTCCCTGCTTCGAGCGTACCGATTTCCGATTCTTTTCCTAGAGCTTTAGCCGCGTTCCAGGTGGCTGCCCGCAAACAATCAAGCGGCGACAGACCAGAAAGATGCAGTTGTCCCAATTCTTGATGAAGGCTTTTTCCTGGAATGCCGCCGTCGGATCCTGCTGTTAAGAGACCTCCTTTGCCGTGGAACTCACCGATCATTTTCCTCATGTTTTCAAGCCCGGCCCCGTAGGCGTCATAATCCGAGTTCTGCCAGGTGCTTATAAATCCGTATTCATTGCCGAGCTTTTCCGCTGCCTTTATCCATGCCGGCAAATCCGCAAACTCGGGCTCTCCTCCGAGCCCCTCAGGACTGCTTGTCAGAACCCATATAAAAAGAGTCGGATCCCAGACGACATTTTTGGCGATCATATGATCGACGATAGCACTCACCCTCTCCGCATCCACGTTCCACCAGGCGGCCGCTTCCCGAAGCATGCCCTGAAGTCTTCGCGGCACGGGATCCGGTTGTTGGGAAGGAGGCACACTTCCCCATCCAAGACCCCGGGGATGTTCGATGCCGTCCTGACCCATGTCAATGGCCTCATGGACGGGAACAAGGGCGATATGGCCGATGACCCGCCGTTTGTGGGTATGGGCCACATCGATAATCGTTTGGAGCGACTCATGGCTATTTTCGGAGCCAATTTTTATGAAATCCACTCCCTCACCAATGTGCCATTTGAGTGCTTTGCGGAGAATCTCTTGATTGCTGGCTTGAACGCCCCCAAGCCCTGGAGGCCCGGGAACGCCAGACCCGTTGAAGATCATGCCACATTGGTAAATGAACGGCCCCGATGCCAATCCAGCCTTAATCTCATTTCCATGAGCAAGGATGACATCCGGGCCTTCTCCACAGCCCATCTCCTGAAT
>Ga0180434_10010363_pt1 | contig 10008 bp, 16 predicted proteins | sample SS_ome_7_FD_132453 | JGI IMG/M metagenome (GOLD analysis project Ga0180434, IMG submission 132453) | Hypersaline lake sediment archaeal communities from the Salton Sea, California, USA - SS_1_D_2 metaG | ecosystem: Environmental > Aquatic > Non-marine Saline and Alkaline > Hypersaline >... | reverse complement strand
TTGTTGCAGTCGGCATAAGCCCAATTGCTGTGTGTCCAGTTATACCTACACTTTGCCCGTTGTGCTTTGCTACAGTGGCTACAGTCAAGCCCATTAGTATAGGAATAGTGCCTATACCAGTAATGGTCTTTGATGTGTTCGGCAATCCGATACATCGCAGGCTCGGTAAGTGTCTTATGCTCCGCCACTGTCGCAAGCCCTTCAATAATGTCGTGGAGAAGGTCTTGCCTGTCGTCTATTAGCGCCTTATGAGCAAACCACATGGCTATTTTGTAATAGGTTAAATACGGCTCTGGTAACTGGTCATAGCCGTTATTACCATTGTCAATTTGCTTTCGCCTTCGCCGTCGGCTAGACTTCAACTGGCGAGGCTTTGTCAATGTGGTGAGGCAAGTTGCCTCACGGGAGCACCATCGGCAAATGCCTTGCCTTTCTTCTATTGTCCATACCTTATGGCAATTGCTACAGTATCCTGTCATCACTTGCCCCCTTTTCGTGCTTATTTGCCCAAAAAGTGAGCAAGCGTTCAGGCTAGGCTTATCTGATATTCGGTTGTTAAGGTGCAATTATCCACTATTTATCATCACACAAAAGGACATTTTGTTCATTAACAGAATGAACCTATATTTTCATGGACTCTTTGTACGCAGCGTTTTTGAACAGATAGATATGCGTGTGTTGGTCAAGGAAGTATGCTTACAAAAGGGCTGAGATACCGCCTAGAATGACCTCAGATGACTTGGAAAGCCAGTTTTCGTATCTGATTGAAAGAGTTTGCCCTCATTATGGGTGTAATTCCTCTTGCACCTCCTTTGGCGATTGACAGCTGAAGCTAAAACTCGCTTCTGCCTCGCTCAAAACACCATCCATAGCCTTAGCTATTCTCAGAGTTTTTCAAAGTACACTACACTGGGACAGGTATATACGGGTATTTCAATAGGGCGGAATAATTATCGGAGCAGGCTGAGGTGGCGCTCAGAATGGCCTCAGGCGATTTTGAAAGTCAGTTTTCGTATCTAGCTGAAACAGCTGCTTATTAGGCTGAGACTATTCCACCAGAATGGTTTTTTACTGCCTGGCAACCGAAGCTAAAATTCACCTTTTGTTTGCTGAGACGCCATCCATAGCTACGGTACGTATTCGGCTCTCCGAGAATCTCTTGGCCGACGGACGAAACCCCCAGCGTCGTCTCAGCGAAGGCGATTGCTTGAGATGGGATTTAATGTATTCCAGTTCAACACTATCCAACTCACCAGCCCAACCTGGTTCGAGGAGGCCCTCTTTATAAATCTTCAGGAGCCACGGGTCATTGGCATAACGCTCTTCTAGAGTCATTTCTTATTATCCCCCATAGAGGGTGCGAAGGGGATTCCTCCAAGCTGTATCAGGGGCAGTCTTACCAGCTTCAGTTAGGCGGAAATATCTCCGCGCTGGACCAGACGGGTGATGGTCTTGGAAGGCAGACCTCTCTTCCTTTCCGGTAAACTCTATCCAACCTAGTCGCTGGAGATTTGACACGTAAACGACAAAACTGTGAAAGCGAGCGCCGGTCGACTTATAGGGTATGTGTGTTAGATGTTTTTCCGAAAGTTGCTCGATCCGCCCGGGGTCAATTGGGCGTTTCTCCCGACGAGCTTGTTTCTCTTCCTGCCTAGTTGCCCTGTCCAAGGCAATGGCTCTGATAAGAGAGTGTTTGTAGTAGTAGAACACATCAGCTTGTGGAGCACCAACACTGGAGTCTATCCGGGGCGAACCGTTGGGGCCGCGTCCCAAGAGAAACTCCCTGACGAACCAGCCGCAGCCAAAGGACCGAACAAAGCCTCCTTTCTTCGGTCTAATGTCCACGTCTACTTACCTCTTGAGTCCACAAACTGTCATACCAGTCTCTGAGTTCATCCCCGGCAACCTTTCTATATTTTGCAGTTGTGTTAAAAGAGCCATGGCCCAGCTGTTCTTGAAGCAACCTCAAGCCGTCACCGGAATCATCGAGTTTCACTGCATGAATTGCGAAGCTGTCACGGAGACGATGAGGACTAACGTTGTGTATCTTGCCAGTCTCTGGGTTAACCAGCTTAGGCAATCTTGCCTTCTCAGCGCATTGTTTAACAATCTGCCATCCCCTATGCCTGTTGACGGCAAAAATCAGCCTCTTCCCATTTCGACGAATCGGACCACCGCGCTCAACGTATTCTTTAAGCATGCCCAAGGTGCCATTATCCAATGGCAATATTCTCTGCCGACGACGCTCCTGCTGCTCAGCCTGAGCCGTTGTAATCCTGCTCCCGCACTTTGGCAAAACGAATGGCTTCTGCCAAGCCTCTGTTGGCACTCCCTGCAAGATAACTTCAGGCTCGTCTTGAGATGTCTGATCGTGACCATGCCACGCTGGAAGTCCACGTCTTCAACTTTTAAAGCTAGAGCTTCAGTCACCCTGCATCCAAGATGGAATAGAAGACGGATCAGCAGCTTGTCCCGCAAATTTGTTGCCGCATCCTCCAACAAAGCTACTTCGAAGTGATCTAAGTATGTCTGCATGCATCACCTATACTCAATCAGGCATCCTTTCCAACAAAGTCTCTTTCTTGCCCTTTGTTCTGTATAATGGGTAGGGGGAGATAGGCACAATCAAGGGGGGTCCGCGATACCTCCTTTGCTGTTATTTGCCTCTCTCCCCCATGATCTCTCTTAGCGTCAGCTTCCTCGGTCTACCGCCCCGTCTGCCCCACTCTCTAGCCATATCTGGATATCTCTCCCGCATAACGGCTTGGCCCTTTTTACCGATCATTACAAAATGATTGCGTCCCCGAATTTGAAGCAATTTGAGGCCCCCGCGTTTTCCAGCCTGAGTTACCGATAAAGACATTGGATCTCACAAAAGAAAAAACTAGCTTTTCAGCTAGTCTACCATTGGGGTACCGTCAAAAAGACTGATTCTATGTCGTCCGTAAAATATGAGTCAGCTGGTTCTTCTCAGATCCTTATTATCAATACTAATTAAACGAGAGAATCTACGCACAGCTTCTCCTACATTTCTTGCGTAAGATATCAATGCACCGTCTGGCGTGTGTATTTCCTCTTCCGCTATATCATCGTATTTCTTCCCGTGAATAAAATGCTCAAACCACCATTTGGCGTGTTTTTGAAGTGAGCTCGGGTATTCCATTAGCCCGGTTGCCTTAATCTGTTTCTCATACTGACGGAGCTTAATCCTAATTGCCGCCAGAACTCTTTTCCGTCCCTCTAGAACAATAGCCCAAGCTGGTATCTTTATTTCCAAGGCAGGCAGTGGTGACGCCCACGGATATAAAGAATCAAATTCTTCTAGCACCACGTCAACTTCTTCTGGCACCAAACCCTTTATTATCAACACATCATACATATCATAGATGACCAACATAGGAGTAGCCCATGGTGCTCTCAATTTCCATCTGTAGGCCAATTTGCTTAGAGCATCGAAGTAGGGTTGTAACTGAGTTATGTAAACCGATACTTCCGAGAAAAAGGAGTCACATTGTTGCACATTCTTAGCATGTTCGATTACAACATGGAAAAATTCCTTAGGTGAAAGCTGTGATTTCCTTGCGGAATCGAAAAAGGCCAAGGCACACGCGATAATCAAATCCAGATAAGGGTCGCGTATTTGCTCCAGTTCTTGAACAAACCCTTTGTCGTTCCTGTACAGCCTCAGGAGGCTGCCGACGGCACGCCCTTTAGTTATTCTGGGGTCACTTAGCTTTGGCATTTCTCTCTACCTCAAATCTAAACAGTCCGCTGGACTGGCGCATTCGTGGGCCTTCAGAGCGTCTTCCATTCCCAACGTAGACACATAATGCCGTACCATTCTTAAGTCCGAATGCCCTAGCAAGTATTGCAGGTTGAAAGGATTACGGTCTTTTCTCAGGAAATGTAAAGCGAAGGTGTGCCGGAATCTATGGCAATTACCCTTGACCGTCAATCCCGCCCGCTGTCTTAACCTCATTACCGTTGTCTGTATGCCAGCCACCCTCATCGGCCTGCCCTCCTCAGTTATCCACAGATTCTCGTACTTGTTCTTTTCACGATACACAAGGTATCGCCAAAGCGCTTTCTGTGCAGTTGCCCCTATCCTAACAACCCTCTCTTTTGCTCCCTTCCCTTTCACCTTAATCCAACCACGTTCCGAGTCTATATCATCAAGCTTGATATTCGCAAGCTCACTAGCTCGTAGTCCGGTATCCAGAAACATCAGGATCATTGCCTTGTTACGGCTTCCGAGTAACTGGGCATTATTCTTACAATCATAATAGCATATCTCTATCATCTTCAAAACATCATGATTGGAGAAGGGCTGTACTACACTCATCGGTGGGTTCTTCAGCTTGATCTTAGCAAGAGGACTCTACGATATAAAGCCTTCTCTGACACACCAGTTGAAGAATGCTCTAAGGACAGAGTAATAGTGATGAACTGTGCAGTAACTAGCTCTGTGTCTGCTGGATTCCGAGCCATTGCCTGTAAGCCCCCACCTGTTGCCCTCTCCTCCAGTATACGCTAGGAATTCCCTGATGTGCCATTCGATAATCAGACGGACGTCATCAGTCCATTCTTGTTGTTCGGCATACCACAGAAAACGCCGAAGATTGCTTTCGTAGTACTCAGTTGTTCGGGGACTCTTACAGTCGGTATGCTGGGTAAGAATGAAGCCTTTGACGAGAGATATGATGGATGTGCTGACGGGCACTTGTGATCTTGTGAACGTAACCATTTCTCATTTCGCGGACCCGCCCTATACAATCAGGTGGTCTAATTATACTTGACCAACCTTGTGTTTTACAACAAACATGAGGTCTAGAAACCTCCTCCACTCGTTATGGTGGGCAGTACTGGATTTGAACCAGTGACCTCCTGTGTGTAAGACAGGCGCTCTCACCACTGAGCTAACCGCCCATGGCACGCCTGGCGGGATTTGAACCCGCGACCTCAGCCTCCGCAGGGCTGCGCTCTATCCAGCTGAGCTACAGGCGCATATAAACCCATTGAACTGGTGCCGAAGGAGGGATTTGAACCCTCACGCCCTTAAGGGCACTACGCCCTGAACGTAGCGCGTCTGCCTTTCCGCCACTTCGGCATCCACCACTTTGTTTAAAATTCTCTCTTCCCCAGGGATATAAAAATTATTGCCAATAACCCCAATATATTTAAGGGAATAAAGGCACAAATAGCCCCAGCTACAGACAGTCCGAAACTCCTCCTTTTTATAGCCGAGATGCCACCCACTATGGCTATTATACCCAGAACAGCTAGAATTCCTCCCCCAATAATCACCCACATTGGGAAGATATGCATAATAAAGGCGTCACCATAGTTCGGAAGCAATAAACAAGTTGACTCCCAAAATGGCACACAGCCAACGATTGCCCAAAATAGCAGTGCTCCTCCACCAATTATCTCAAATGCTCCGACTATTATAGACAGAATCCCCCCAGCACTAAGCAAACCTCCTCTATCTTCGCTCATTTGTTGACCTCCCTTTTAATATACTTTATGGTGGGCGATACTGGATTTGAACCAGTGACCTCTTGCGTGTGAAGCAAGCGCTCTAACCGCTGAGCTAACCGCCCAAAATTAAAGCCAATCTGCGCCCGAAATCGGACACCCCCTTTAGGCAAGATATTTTTGAGCTCTGCTGAATTACATCAGAAATAAACGCCTCTTGCCTCGCTCTCACCTAAAATTATATACACCCACCGCTTTAGCAGTCAAACTATCCTTGTGTGGTGTCCAGCATTTTGCCCAAATGTCGTATTAGGAGTGGAATTACTGGAAGTGAAGTAATTAAGCTTGTTAGAGAGAAGAAATAGCTGCGGAGGTCTAGATATGGAACTCGACTATGTCGCCGTCTTGAAGTACATGTCCCTTACTGACTCTCTGCCCATCGTATTTTCCTGATCCCCAGACAACGGCATACTTCAAATTCTGATAGAAGTCCTTATGGAGGCTCTCGGCAGCTTCTTCCACTGTGCTGCCATTCTCCAGTATCATAGGGTCGGTCAGGTCGGCTTTGCTACCGGGACTCTTGGTATAGATCCGAATGATATTCAGGGCTTGGTAAATCGCTTTTTTGAGCTCTTCTAGGCCACTACCTTCCTTGGCTGAAATGGAGACCAGGGGAAACAGCCTGTCATATTGTGAAAGCAGCCGCTCCCAGTTCTTGTTGGAACCTGCCAGATCGTTCTTGTTCCCCACTATCAACATCCTCCTAGGATAGCTTCCCGGAGTTATCTGTGTGCCATGATTTGTGAGTGGCTCTATTCTTGCCTCTCTCAGCCCTTGTAGAGCTGCCTCCACCTGGCTTATTGTTTCCCGGGATAAATCTATTACAATGGCAATGAGATCGGAGTTTCTTAGGGTATTTGCCAGCAATACTCTCACTTCTTTGTGCCCGATGGGCGGCGTGTCCACCAGTTGTATCTGTATATCCTCGAACTTCATCATTCCCGGAGTCGGGGTTTTAGTGGTGAAGGGGTATTCGGCTATTTCTGGAATAGCCTCGGTTAGCATCGCTAATAGCTGCGATTTCCCAGCACTGGCTGGCCCAACTATCATCACCTGTCCGGCGCCCTCCTTGCTTATATAGAAGCCTGCTCGCCTAGCTGTGGCGTACTTCCTTTCTGCCTCCTGAGAAAACCTGGCAATCTTCTGCCTAAGCATGGCATGGAGCTTATCGGTGCCTTTATGCTTGGGCATAATAGCCAGCATTGCCTGCAGGGCGGCGATTTTTTCCTCGGGCTCTTTAGCTGCCCTGAATCTCTTCTCGGCCTCGAAATACTGGGGCGGTAGATTCGCTGGCATATAACTAATTTTAACATTATGCCCTTTCTACCAAAACAACTGATGGTTTTTTCTACTTCCTTAATAAAAAAGGCTGGCTAAATTTAATGTTTGTTGAAAAAGGAAACAGAGAGCAGGTCGTACAGGATTCGTACCTGTGACACCTGATTGAAAGACAGGGGCACAGGGGTCCGCCTTTCCATCTTTTTGAATATTTTAATAATAGAGACCAAATGACTACAGAGTGGAATGAGCTCACAAAAATGACCCGGGGTAAGCCCGTAACAGTTGAACGTGTACGCGTGGTCGATAGCGGAATCGCCATCGAGGGCAGCTTTGCACCGCCGCCACTGGCCAGTCTCTCAGCCGAGGACCAGGTCTTTGTGATGGCATTTATCCGCTGTCACGGCTCCATTAAGGAAATGGAGGAAATGTTCGGCATAAGTTACCCTACGGTTAAAAACAGGCTTAACCGCATCGCCAGGCAATTCGAGTTTGTCGAGATTGTCAAGATTGTCGCTGAGGAAGACGTGATTGGCGAGCTGGAACGCGGTGAAATCTCCGCTGAGGAAGCGATAAGGAGGTTATCGAAATGAAGCGCCCCCCTATGTTGATGCATGTGAAAATTCGAGGTGAGAGAAGGGGATTTGGCTTGTGGCTACCCCTCTTTTTAGTGCTGCCGCTGGCGCTGGCATTATTTATTATCATGTTACCGCTGTTACTAATCGCAATCCCAGTTTTCTGGCCGAGAGGCTGGAGGAAAAGGGCGCTGCACATTTTTGGAGCTGCTTTCGAGATATTCAATTCAATGCGCGGTCTCAAGATCGCTGTTCAGGGTGACCATCATTATATATATATATTTCTGCCATATAAACGTTAAAGGAGGATATTAAATGGATGAGAATAAAAAAAGGGTTTTGGAGATGCTTGCCCAAAACAAGATAAGCACTGATGAAGCTTATCGGCTCCTCAGTGCGCTGGAATCCGAAGATAGTACCTCTGAAGGCACTGCCAAGTCAGGGACAGCAGCAAGAATTAAGTCTAAATACCTGCGCGTATGCATCATGCCTGGCCCTGAGCACGAGCATGATGGTAAGGGCGACCGTGTCAATGTGCGTGTGCCCATGTCGCTAATACGCGCCGGCATGAAGTTCACTTCTCTGCTACCACCCGAGGCCAGAGATAAAGTCAACGGGGCTCTGCATGAGAAAGGTATAGATTTCGACATGCGTAATTTAAATCCGGAAGACATGGACGAATTTCTGGAAGCTTTGAGTGCACTTGAAGTGGATGTGGCGGGCAGTGACGGAGAAACGGTTAAAGTTTTTGTCGAATAACGGTGCCGTAAAGCAATCCCCAGGGAGCTGCGTACCCGGTTCAGTACTCCGCACAGTATGATATTTAGGCAAGGTGGTGCCATTCGGCACCACCTTGCCTTATTTCATTTTCAAACTGAGGCGGGCCAGGAAGAGTTTAACTGCTCTTGAAGTTCTTGGAAGTTGACGTGACCACCGACGTATCCGTTGATGCGTGCCACAGCAGTGGAATCTATGAAGTCGGTAAAGTTCGGATAGATGACAGCTAACTCTTCCATAAGCTCTGGTACCTGCTGCAGGTGGTACTTCTGATGATAATCTTCGGCCAAATGAAACTCGGAAAAGGGAATAATCTCCGTGTAAACCTGGCTACCTGAGCTCTCTTCTTCAAGTTGCTTGATTTCCATAGCTAGTTCGCGCTGCTCGCTGTTGTGGTAGAAGACTATGGACATATATTGCCTTGACCGAGGTAGCACTGTGGGGTTGTGACTATCCCAATAAATCTCCAGTAGCTGTTCATAGGAGATTTGAGTCGGGTCGTAATCAATTTGAATAGTCTCAGTATGGTCACCCAGGTTATAGTAAGTAGGACTTTCTGTTGCACCTCCTGCGTATCCGACGCGGGTTCGAATGACACCGTCCAGACTCCCGAAGAGAGAGTCTGGAGCCCAGAAACAGCCCAGGGCAAAAGTCGCCGTTTCAGTTTGCGCCGGCACAGACGCGTCTATGGGGGGTATCGAGTCACCAGAAATTACACCGTCCTTTGGAAAATCCAACATCGTACCCTCCTCGAGACAACCGACAAGAATCACAGCCAGAATAGCAACAATCAATATTACGCCCAGTAATAATGGTATAGTTGCTTTATTCAGATCTGTCATTTCTTACCCATGTTACTTTTCGGTTCCTACGAATTCTAGTGCAATTGAATTTATACAGTAACGAAGACCAGTCGGTGGCGGGCCATCTCCAAACACGTGTCCGAGATGGGCATCACACCTCCGGCACATTACCTCGGTCCTTGTTATTCCATAGCTGGTATCTATAACGGTTTGGATGCTCTGATCCGAAATGGGAGCCAAAAAGCTCGGCCATCCTGTTCCAGAATCGAACTTTGCCTCAGAACTAAACAACTCATTACCACAGCATACACATATAGGTACCCTGTTCGTGAAAGTCATAGAATTCGCCTGTAAATGGTGGTTCAGTACCCTTCATTCGCGTAACGTCATATTGTTCCGGTGTGAGTATTCAACGCCACTCCTCATCGGTCTTGACAACCTTGTCGGCCATATCGTCTCCTTCTTGTACTGGGTATGGGTTGATTATATCTGGCGACACTTCGCTAACACAGCAGACTGAAACAGATAGCGCCAGTATGAAAACTAAGAGCATAGTAGACGTAAGTAGTCTAGGCATGATTTCTCTTTCCTCTTTTCATCCGTTTCTGTAGCTACTCTCCTAACAGCCGCACAAGCCAGCAATGCAGTTAAAACATAGTTTACGTGATTGCAAGATTTTTGTATGTGATTTTTGTCTCATCTGGCCTGAGGACATCGCACTGAGCAATGCATAAGCTTCTGAACTTCTCTAATTTTAAAAATCTTCAACGAAAGATGCAGAACGAATTGAATATTTGATTCCTTTATTGCCTTATTACGCAGCAATCAATCCCGTTGGGTAGCCATAAATGCCCATGAGAGTGAAAGCAGTCATCTCTAATAACTTTATATTGGCGATTTAGCTCCAGGCGGTGCTTTTAGTAGCTTTTTTATGTGTGGTGGTGAGAAGTCAGTTGGTAAAAATGTTAACAGGAGAGCTCGACTCAGATAGCGCCCATTCCTTGCCGATACACGATTTACTATGGTATCACACCCTCATT
>Ga0180434_10010362_pt1 | contig 10010 bp, 11 predicted proteins | sample SS_ome_7_FD_132453 | JGI IMG/M metagenome (GOLD analysis project Ga0180434, IMG submission 132453) | Hypersaline lake sediment archaeal communities from the Salton Sea, California, USA - SS_1_D_2 metaG | ecosystem: Environmental > Aquatic > Non-marine Saline and Alkaline > Hypersaline >... | reverse complement strand
GGAACACCGCGCATGCCGTGGCGGCCAAGGTGCCGACGCTGCCCGTCAGGTTGGGCGCGCGGGTAAGCGGGGCCTACATCGGCCAGCCGTTCCGCGCCGAGGTGCTGGGGCTGACGGTGCTGGGCCGGAACCGGTTCCGGATCACGCTCGACTTCGACGAGGCGGTGGATGTGGTGGTCTTCGACAGCTTCTCCAACCTGCGCAAGCGGGTGGTGAAGGTGATCGACGCCCGGGGCGAAAGCCCCGATCGCACCTCGGACGGGCGCCCGCACCTGCGGATCGCGCGCTGAGGCGGGGCGGGGTGCCGGCCGGGGCACCCCGCCGGCGCTCAGGCCCGCACGAGGCGTTCGTATTCGGTGGCGACGCGGCGGGTCAGGTCGCCGACCTCGAACGCGTAGTCGCCGATCTGGCCCACCGGCGTGACCTCGGCCGCGGTGCCGGTCAGCCAGCACTGTTCGAAACCTTCCAGTTCCGCGGGCAGGATGTGGCGTTCGTGCACCTTGATCTGCATGTCGCGCAGCATGCCGATCACGGTCTGCCGGGTCAGGCCGTTGAGGAAGCAGTCGGCCAGCGGCGTATGCACCTCGCCGTCCTTGACGAAGAAGATGTTGGCCCCCGTCGCCTCGGCCACGTAGCCGCGATAGTCGAACATCATCGCGTCGGAACAGCCCTTGGCCTCGGCGGCGTGCTTGGCCATCGTGCAGATCATGTAAAGCCCGGCCGCCTTCGCCTCCGACGGGATCGTTTCGGGCGAGGGGCGCTTCCATTTCGCGATGTCGAGCTTGGCGCCCTTCATCTTGGCATCGCCGTAGTAGCTGCCCCATTCCCAGGCGGCGACGGCCAGCCGCACCGGGTTGCGCCGCGCCGCCACGCCCATGTCCTCGCCCGCGCCGCGCCAGGCGAAGGCGCGGACATAGGCCTCGGTCAGGTCGTTGGCGGCCAGCACCTCGGCTTTCGCGGCCTCGATCTGGTCGACCGTCCAGGGGATCGGCATGTCGAGCAGGTCGCCCGATTTCAGCAGCCGTTCGGAATGTTCCCGGCTCTTGAAGATCTTGCCGCCGTAGCAGCGTTCGCCCTCGAAGACGGAAGAGGCGTAGTGCAGCGCATGGGTCAGGACATGGACCTGCGCGCCGCGCCAGTCCACCAGCGCGCCGTCCATCCAGATCTTGCCGTCGCGATCGTCATACCCAGCCATTCATCCTCCTCGCGGGCTCGCCGCTTTGCATAAGTTGCGCGTCTTAGGTCCGGTTCGGACATAATGTTGCGCCAAATCTGCGGATCGCTAGCAGTTGAGTCTTGGAAAGTCAACAAGGCTGACATAAAGTCGCGAAATCCGTTGCGGCGGGAGGAGGCGATGGCGGAAGGTTCCGGTGCCGGCGGGCCGGGCAGCGAGGCGCTGCTGTTCCTGACCGACGAACAGCTCAGGAAGGGCATCGAGGCGATGTTCTTCGCCTATCGCGCCTTTACCGCCGATCCCGACCGGATCCTCGAGGATCACGCCTATGGCCGCGCGCATCACCGGGCGATCCATTTCATCAACCGCCAGCCGGGGCTGACGGTGAACACGCTGCTGTCGGTCCTCGGCGTCACCAAGCAATCGCTCAACCGGGTGCTGCGCACGCTGATCGAGGACGGGCTGGTGGAAAGCCGGGTCGGCCGGCAGGACAAGCGCGAGCGGCATCTCCATCTTACCGCGAAGGGCGCGGAGCTGGAACGCGCGCTGTCGGATGCGCAGCGGGCACGGATGCGGGCGGCCTACCGCGCGGCGGGGCCCGCGGCCGTGGCCGGGTTCCGGCAGGTGCTGGAGGCGATGATGGACCCCGATCTCAAGCGCCACTACCTTGCGCTCAAGGAGGGCGGATGATGGCGGCGGACGTGAACGACCTGCATCTGCTGATCGTCGATGATGACGAACGGATCCGCGGCCTGCTGCAGAAGTTCCTTGCCCGCAACGGGTTCTGGGTCAGCGCGGCGCGCGACGCGGCGCATGCGCGGCGGCTCTTGTCGGGGCTGGATTTCGACCTGATCGTGCTCGACGTGATGATGCCGGGCGAGGACGGGATCAGTTTCGCGCGATCGCTGCGCGCCGAACGCGCCACGCCGATCCTGCTGCTGACCGCGAAGGGCGAGACCTCGGACCGGATCGCGGGGCTCGAGGCCGGGGCGGACGACTACCTGTCCAAGCCGTTCGAACCCAAGGAACTGCTGCTGCGGATCAACGCGATCCTGCGCCGCGCGCCGCCCGCGCCGCCGGCCGAGGCACCGCCGAAGGTCATCACGCTGGGCCCGGTGCGCTACGACCTGGAGCGCGGCGAGCTGTGGCGCGGCGACGACCCGGTGCGGCTGACCGCGACCGAGGCGCAGCTGATGCGGATCTTCTCGGCCCGGCCCGGCGCGCCGATCAGCCGCGGCGAACTGGTCGAGGAACTGGGCCGCGACAAGACCGGCGAGGCGCCGCAGGACCGGGCCGTGGACGTTCAGATCACCCGGCTCAGACGCAAGATCGAGGACGATCCGCGCCAGCCGCGCTATTTGCAGACGGTGCGCGGATCGGGCTACATGCTGGCGCCGGACTGACGCCGCGACGAAGGGGGAGACCTTGGCCACCATCCTGTTCACCCATCCCGCCGCGGCGGGCCATGAAACGCCGCCCGGCCATCCCGAACAGGTCGCCCGGATCGAGGCGATCTGGCAGGCGCTGGAGGCGCCGGAGTTCGCCGCGCTTGGCCGGCGCGAGGCGCCGCCGGCCGACGAGGTCGACATCCTGCGCTGCCATCCCGAAAGCCTGCTTGCCCGCTACCGGGCCGAGGCGCCGACCGAGGGGTTGCAGCCGCTCGACCCCGATACCTGGATGTCGCCCGGCACGCTGGACGCCGCGATCCGTGCCGCCGGCGGGGCCTGCGCGGCGGTCGACGCGGTTCTGGCGGGCGAGGCGACGAATGCCTTCGTCGCGATGCGCCCGCCCGGCCACCATGCCGAGACCGAGACGCCGATGGGCTTTTGCCTGTTCGGCACCGTCGCGATCGCGGCGAAGCGCGCGCTGGACCATCACGGGCTGGGCCGGGTGGCGGTGCTGGATTTCGACGTGCATCACGGCAATGGCACGCAGGATCTGCTGTGGGACGAAGGCCGCGCCTTCTTCGCCTCGTCGCACCAGTGGCCGCTGTATCCCGGCACCGGCCGGCCCGGCGAACGCGGCGCGCATGGCCAGATCATGAACGTGACGCTGGCGCCGGCGACGGGCGGGGCGGAAATGCGCGCGGCCTGGGAGGAGATCCTTGCCGCGGCGCTGGATTTCCGGCCCGAACTGGTGCTGGTTTCCGCCGGGTTCGACGCGCATCGCGACGATCCGCTGGCCGGGCTGACCTGGGAGACGGAGGATTTCGCCTGGATCACCCAGGCGATCTGCGATCTCGCCGAGGATGCCTGCGAGGGCCGGGTGGTCTCGACACTGGAGGGGGGCTATGATCTGCCGGCGCTGGCCGCCGCCGTCGCGGCCCATGTCGGGGTGCTGATGGAACGGGGCGCGTGAGGGAGCGGGGCGGATGAGCGACTTGGCAAAGATGTCCTTCGAAGAGGCGATGGCGGAGCTTGAACGCGTCGTCGGCCAGCTGGAACGCGGCGACGTGCCGCTGGAGGAATCGATCGGGCTTTACGAACGCGGCGCGCAACTCAGGGCGCATTGCGAGGCCAAGCTGAAGGCGGCCGAGGAGCGGGTGGAAAAGATCACCCGCGGCGCCGACGGCACGCCGGGCACGGAACCCGTCGAAGGCATGTGATGTTCGCCGCCCGCCTCGCCGAGGTGCAGGAAAGCGTGCAGGCGGCGCTGGACGCTGCGATCGGTGCCCTGCCGCCGGGCCAGCCGGCCGAGGCGATGGCCTATGCCGCGCAGGGCGGCAAGCGGCTGAGGGCCTTTCTGGTGCTGGAGGGCGCGCGGCTGCACGGGCTGGCCGACGGGCAGGCGATGCCGGCCGCCGCGGCGGTCGAGGCGCTGCACGCCTATTCGCTGGTGCATGACGATCTGCCCTGCATGGATGACGACGATCTGCGCCGCGGCCTGCCCACCCTGCACCGGAAATGGGACGAGGCCATCGCGGTGCTGGCCGGCGACGCGTTGCAGACCCTGGCCTTCGCGCTGTGCTGCGACCCGGCGCTGGGGCCGGCGGACCGGCGTGTTGCCCTGGCCGCCGCGCTCGCCCGCGCCTCGGGCGCGGCGGGGATGGTGCGTGGCCAGGCGCTCGACATCGCCGCCGAGACCGCCGCGCGGCCGCTGACGCTGGACGAGATCGTGGAGTTGCAGGCCGGCAAGACCGGCGCGCTGATCGGCTTCGCGGCCGAGGCCGGGGCGATCCTCGCCGGGGCCGACCGCGGGCCGCTGGCCCGCTATGCCGGCGCGCTGGGCCTTGCCTTCCAGATCGCCGACGACATCATCGACGTGACCGGCGACGCCGGCAAGGCCGGCAAGCGGCTGGGCAAGGATGCCGAGGCCGGCAAGGCGACCTTCGTTTCGCTGCTGGGCCTTGCCGGCGCGCGGGCGCGGGCGGCGGCGCTGGTCGACGACGCCTGCGCGGCGCTCGCCCCCTATGGCGACGGGGCGGAGTGCTTGCGGCAGGCGGCGCGCTTCGTTATCTCGCGCGAAGCCTGATGCCACCCCGGGAGGAGGCAGCGATGAGCGACAGACCCAGAACCCCGACGCTGGATCGGGTCCGCAGCCCCGCCGATCTCAAGGCGCTGAGCGACCGGGAGTTGCACCAGCTGGCCGAAGAGCTGCGCGCCGAGACGATCAGCGCGGTCTCCGTCACCGGCGGACATCTGGGCGCGGGGCTGGGCGTGGTGGAACTGACCGTCGCGCTGCATGCCGTCTTCGACGCGCCGGGCGACAAGATCATCTTCGACGTCGGGCACCAGTGCTATCCGCACAAGATCCTGACCGGCCGGCGCGACCGGATCCGCACGCTCAGGCAAGAGGGCGGGCTGTCGGGCTTCACCAAGCGGTCCGAAAGCCCCTATGACCCGTTCGGCGCGGCGCATTCCTCGACCTCGATTTCCGCTGCGCTGGGCTTCGCCGTGGCGCGCGACCTGGGCGAGCCGACGGGCGACGCCATCGCGGTGATCGGCGACGGCGCGATGAGCGCCGGCATGGCATTCGAGGCGATGAACCATGCCGGCCATCTCGGCACCCGGCTGATCGTGGTGCTGAACGACAACGAGATGTCGATCGCGCCGCCGGTGGGCGCGATGTCGGCCTATCTGTCGCGGCTTTACGCCGGCGCGCCGTTTCAGGATCTGAAGGCCGCCGCGAAGGGTGCCGTGAGCCTGTTGCCGCCGCCCTTTCAGGAAGGCGCGCGGCGGGCCAAGGAAATGCTCAAGGGCATGGCGGTGGGCGGCACGCTGTTCGAGGAACTGGGCTTTTCCTATGTCGGCCCGATCGACGGGCACGACCTTGACCAGCTTCTGCCGCTTCTGCGCACCGTCAAGGTGCGGGAGACCGGGCCGATCCTGATCCACGCGCTGACGAAGAAGGGCAAGGGTTACGCCCCGGCCGAGCAGGCCGCCGACCGCGGCCACGCGCGGGCCAAGTTCGACGTGGTGACGGGCGAGCAGAAGAAGGCCCCGTCGAACGCGCCCAGCTATACCCGGGTCTTCGCCGAAAGCCTCGTGGCCGAGGCCGAGCGCGACGAGAAGATCGTCGCGGTGACGGCGGCGATGCCGGACGGCACCGGGCTGGACCTGTTCGGCGCGCGGTTTCCGCGGCGTTGCTTCGACGTGGGCATCGCCGAACAGCACGCTGTGACCTTCTGCGCGGGGATGGCGGCGGGCGGGCTGAAGCCGTTCTGCGCGATCTACTCGACCTTCCTGCAGCGCGGCTATGACCAGGTGGTGCATGACGTGGCGATCCAGCGCCTGCCGGTGCGCTTCGCGATCGACCGCGCCGGGCTGGTGGGCGCCGACGGGGCGACGCATGCGGGCTCGTTCGACGTGGCCTATCTGGCGAACCTGCCGGGTTTCGTGGTGATGGCCGCGGCGGACGAGGCGGAACTGCGCCACATGGTGGCCACCGCGGCGGCGCATGACGCCGGCCCCATCGCCTTCCGCTATCCGCGCGGCGAGGGCGCGGGGGTGGAGATGCCGGCCTGCGGCGTGCCGCTGGAGATCGGCAGGGGCCGGGTGATGGCCGAGGGCGCGCGCGTCGCGATCCTGTCCTTCGGCACCCGGCTGGCCGAGGTGATGGCGGCGCGCGAGGCGCTGATCGGGCGCGGCATCAGCCCGACGGTGGCCGATGCCCGCTTCGCCAAGCCGCTCGACCGCGACCTGATCCTGCGGCTGGCGGCGGAACACGAGGCGCTGATCACCATCGAGGAAGGCGCGCTGGGCGGCTTCGGCAGCCATGTCGCGCAGCTTCTGGCCGAGGAGGGCGTGTTCGACCGCGGGCTGAAATACCGCTCGATGGTGCTGCCCGACATCTTCATCGACCAGGCCGGCCCCGCGGCGATGTATCGGGTGGCCGGGATGAGTGCCCCGCAGATCGAGGCGAAGGTGCTGGAGGTTCTGGGCGTGGCGCTGGTGGGCAGCCGGCGGGCGTAGGGGCGCGGGCATACCGATCCCCGGATTTGCAAGTTGGCTGGGAACACTTATTCTCGCACCGCGCAACGGGAGTGGTTGGTCATGAATATCCGTCTGTTTGGCGTGAAACCGGCCTTGAGCGGTTTTCGGATCGGGTTCCTGAATGGCCTTGGTTCGGCGAGTGTCGACTTCGACATGACGTCGGCCCGGAACACCTATGTGCATCACTTGGGTATGAGTAACGATGTCGAAGCGGTGAGGGGTGATGTCGGACGAGCCAGAAGGCGGATTGCCCGAGAGATCGGGGCAGTCCGAACCCGGCGCGCAACAGGCTGAGGCCGGGGCGGAACGGGCGGAAATCTTCCACGCTGACGGCTCGCGCGAGGCCGTTGAAATCCAATCGGAAAGATACTGGTCGGGCGTCCTGCCGCGACCCGAGGACTTCGCGAGATTTGGCGAAGTGGTGCCGGATGCGCCCGACCGCCTTTTGAAGATGGCCGAGAAAGAGCAGGTGCATCGGATCGCGATGGAAGCCTCGATCGTTCCCGCCAATCAGTCAGCCGGTCGCCGGGGGCAGTTTATGGGCGCCGCCGTTTCGCTGACCGCACTCGTCCTCGCCGCCGGCACGGCGGTGCTCGGCGCGCCCTGGCAAGTCTCGGTCGCGCTTGTCGCGGCGCCGGTTCTGAGCGTTGCGCGATCCCTCGTCGCGGCCATCAGGCAGGGGGGCGATTAACCGCCTCCGCTGCCAGCACCGCCGCCAGCCCCTCGCGGTAGCCGGGATAGGCCAGCCGCACACCCAATTCGCGCTTGATCCGGTCGTTCCGCACCCGTTTCGATTCGGCATAGAAGCTGGCGGCCATCGGGCTCATGCCATCGGGATCGAAGGGTTCCTCGGGCGGCGGCGGCAGGCCGATCAGGCCGGCGGCGAAGGCGGTGACGTCCTGCGGCGGGGCGGGATCGTCGTCGCAGACATTGTAGACCGCGCCGGGGTTCGGCCGCGCGATGGAGGCCATGAGCACCGTCGCGATATCCTCGACATGGATGCGCGAGAACACCTGGCCGGGTTTCACGATCCGCCGGGCGGTGCCGTCGCGCAGCCGGGTGAACGGGCCGCGGCCGGGGCCGTAGATGCCCGCCAGCCGGAAGATGTGCAGCGGCAGGCCGGCCTCCCGCGCCAGCGCCTGCCAGTCCGCCTCGGCGGCGGCGCGGGCGCGGCCGCGGGCGGTGGCGGGGGAAAGCGGCGTATCCTCGTCCACCCAGCCGCCGGCATGGTCGCCGTAGACCCCGGTGGTGGACAGGTAGCCCGCCCAGCGCAGGTGCGGGGCGGCGGCTGCGATGGTGTCGCGGGCGGCGGCAAGAACCGGGTCGCGGCCGTCCCGCGGCGCGATGGATGTCAGCAGATGCGTGGCGCGGGACAGGGCATCTGTCAGGGCGTCATCCCCCGGTGGCCGACCCTCTTGCCGCCCGGGCGCAAGCCCGGGCAGCGCCCGCCCCGCCCCCCCGGGGGCGGGCGCTTCGCCGCCCACCCCCGCGGGCCGGGCGCTGCCCGGATTGGCCGGGGTTGCGGTCGTGGCGCAGACATCGGGCCAGACCACCGCCTCCACCCCCTCTGCCCGCAGCCGCTCGGCCTTCGCCGGATCGCGCGTGGTGCCGATCACCTGCCAGCCCGCGCGCAACAGCCGCCGCGCCAGCGCCTGCGCCGTGTAGCCATGGCCGAGGGACAGAAGGACATTCGCCATGCGCGCGACTATCCCGGCCCGCCCGGTGCGGCGCAAGGCACCGCAAAACATGTTACGAAAATGCTTTGCGTGTGAATTTTCGTAACGTATTATCCGGGCGCGACGGAATCGGAGGAACGCGCATGTATTCCCAGGGCCTGATCGGCGCCGACGGGCGCACGGACGAAACCCCAGAATTCCTGGCCGCCTTCCAGGCCCGGATCGATGCCGAGGAAAAGATCGAACCCAAGGACCAGATGCCCGAGGGCTATCGCCGCACCCTGATCCGCCAGATCGGCCAGCATGCGCATTCCGAAATCGTCGGCATGCTGCCCGAGGGCAACTGGATCACCCGCGCGCCCAGCCTGAAACGCAAGGCCGCGCTTCTGGCCAAGGTGCAGGACGAGGGTGGCCACGGGCTTTACCTCTATTCCGCCGCCGAAACGCTGGGCGTGACCCGCGACCGGATGACCGAGGAGCTTCTGGCGGGCAAGGCCAAGTATTCCTCGATCTTCAACTATCCCACGCTGAGCTGGGCCGATATCGGCGCGATCGGTTGGCTGGTCGATGGCGCGGCGATCATGAACCAGATCCCGCTGTGCCGCTGTTCCTTCGGGCCCTATGCCCGCGCGATGATCCGCATCTGCAAGGAAGAAAGCTTTCACCAGCGGCAGGGTTACGAGATCATGCTGACGCTGTGCCGCGGTACCGAGGCGCAGAAAGAGATGGCGCAGGATGCGCTTGATCGCTGGTGGTGGCCCTCGATCATGATGTTCGGCCCGCATGACGCGGAGTCGAGCCATTCGGAACAGTCTATGGCGTGGAAGATCAAGCGCGTGTCGAACGACGCGCTGCGCCAGAAGTTCATCGACGCGACGGTGCCGCAGGCGGAGTTTCTGGGCCTGACGGTGCCCGACCCGGACATGGTCTGGGACGAGGCGCTCAACGAGGGCCGCGGCGGCTATCGCCACGGGCCGATCGACTGGGACGAATTCTGGCGCGTGGTCAAGGGCGACGGGATGATGAACCGCGACCGGATCGAGGCGCGGCAGAAGGCCTGGGATGACGGCGCCTGGGTGCGCGAGGCCGCCCTTGCCCATGCCGAGAAACGCGCCGCGCGCAAGCTGGCCGCCGAGTGAGGGGAAGAAGATGACCGAAACGCCGCTTTGGGAAGTGTTCATCCGGCCCCGCAACGGGCTGGCGCACAAGCATGTCGGCAGCCTGCACGCCGCCGATGCCGCGCTGGCGCTTCAGGCCGCGCGCGATGTCTATACCCGCCGGGGCGAGGGCAATTCGATCTGGGTGGTGCCCTCCGCCGCGATCACCGCGTCGGACCCCGACCATGCCGACGAGATGTTCGACCCGACCGGCGACAAGGTCTATCGCCACCCGACCTTCTACGAGATCCCCGAAGACGTGGGGCATATGTGATGCACGCCGCGCTTCTGGAAATCGCCGACGATTGCCTCGTCCTCGGCCACCGGCTGTCGGAATGGTGCGGCCATGCGCCGATGCTGGAGGAAGACCTCGCGCTGCCGAACATGGCGCTGGACCTGATCGGCACGGCGCGCGGGCTTTACGAGCATGCCGGCGCGCTGGAGGGCAAGGGCCGCGGCGAGAACGAGCTGGCCTATTTCCGCGGCGAGCGGGAGTTCGTGAACTGCCTGCTGGTCGAACGGCCGAACGGCGATTTCGCGCAGACGATGCTGCGCCAGCTCTACTTCGCGG
>Ga0180434_10010361_pt1 | contig 10010 bp, 11 predicted proteins | sample SS_ome_7_FD_132453 | JGI IMG/M metagenome (GOLD analysis project Ga0180434, IMG submission 132453) | Hypersaline lake sediment archaeal communities from the Salton Sea, California, USA - SS_1_D_2 metaG | ecosystem: Environmental > Aquatic > Non-marine Saline and Alkaline > Hypersaline >... | reverse complement strand
TTTGGTAACAAGAAAATCAAACAGTTGCGAGCGTGCAGAATAATCCATGATCAGTTATTTAGCTACATTGTCATCACGAACGGCAATGGTTCTATGATGCTGTCCTGGTGGTCGCGCATCTGGCTATCCAGTTCAGGGTGATAGTTTTGCAGGGTCTGCAACATGCGAGTGACCAACACCAGAGCCATGACTAGATCGTCGGTTTCCCCGGGCTTGGCTGCATAACTGGCTCCTGAAGCTACGAAATTCTTCAGTTCACTGATCAGAGATCTGCTGGAAATGGTCATGCGACGACTTTCGATCATGTGCTTGAGTTTGGCACAAGCTGCCAATTTGGGCTTGTTTGTGGTGTTGAATCCTTTGCGGAAACGTCCACGCCCTGATGCGTGTGTGTCCGATAGGAAATAGCCCGGTATGTTTTCTTCTCCGTACTCTGAGATAGAGATCAGGGCCGCTTCACCAATGCTGTTGTTTTCCACAGAATAGTAGATCTTCTGTGGATTGGCGACCACAGCATTGAGCTCTGTGATGATGTCCCTGAGTATACGGATCTGCGTGGGTATGTCGCTGCGATTATGGCGCCACTCGGCCACCTGTTCAGTGGTATTGGCTTCAAACACTTGTATAGCAGCAGGATCTCCTCCCGTGCCCAGACTAGGATCCAACCCTACCACATAGATGCAGTCTTTCTGTGGTCGTTTGTACCAGCGCACTTCACCGGTCTTGAACAGGGGATCTCGTCCCTCGAGATCTATCAAAGTGGTCGGGGCGATCAAGGTTTCATCGTTGATGATGAATTCGCAATCGTGTTCACGCCGGAAACGTTCAGTGCCCAGTGCCGCACGTTGTTGTTGTGCCCAGGTCTCGTCACGATCTGGATGTTCGTGCCAGAATGCACGATAGGCCCGGAAACCGTTCTGTCCCACATCAGTGGGATTGCCGTATTCATCTTCGCAGCGATTGGCTCCTTTCCACAACAATGCGAACTGATCTTCGTCCGAGTTGGGTGTTGATGTTATGATGGCCTTACCACCTGTGGCCAAGGTAGGCGAGATTGAAGTCCAGAATTCTTTGGCTATGGTAGGTCTCACGAACGCAAATTCGTCAGCGTACAGCAAGGATATCGACATACCTCGGCCGGTGTTTTCTGTGGTTGTTGCTGATACGATGCGGCTTCCGTTGTCGAACTCGATGCTGCCTTTGTTGTAGTTGGTGACACCGGCGCGTATGTGATCCGGTACCGATTCGTAGGCATATCTTACCCGCTGCATGATCTCTTGGCTGCCGGTATACTTGTGAGCTGCTACCAGGATGGTAGAATCTGGTATGAACATAGCATACCATAAGAGATATCCCGCTGCTGATGTAGATTTACCGGTCTGCCTAGGCAACATGGAAATAGAGAATCTGTACTGATGATAGGTATCAATCAATCTTTTTTGATACTCAAATGGATGATACTGCATGCGCCCACGGGTGGGATGCTGTATATAGAAGAAATTGTCCATGAAGTAGGTAGGCCCGGTATCAGGATCAGCACAGGCCGCAAATTCCTGTATCTGCTGATCAGTATAAGAGACTGTGCTATAAGGAGTTTTGACTAGATTGATATCTGTGGGCATCAGTTAATCCTTGAGCAGTTGATAGAAAGTATCTGCCATGGCAGCATGCCATTTCACGCCCGGGTGTGCGAGATCGCGAGCCAGATCATCTGGCCCTAGATCAAGATATTGAGTTACATCTACAAACACTGCCCGACAATCGTGTTCATGGCAGATCTGTTGTATGGCTCGCTGATTTCGTTCACAAGAAATCTCATGATTGATGTCGTTGAGTATCCATTTTTTCAACATGGGATCTGTGACTGATTCTGCTTCTTGTCTGCCGACGCGGTGCATCAGGAACGAGGCTGGGTTGGCACCGTCGTATTCGCATACTTCCCATCGATAAGGCCAGGTTTGTAACACTGCCACTGTTTTGGGCTGGAGTCTGGGTATCCAATATCGCGCCAGTCTGAACATGGTGTCATTGGCAGCACCACACACCCCTAGGTTCACATGAGCCGATGCCAGTCGCTTGGCCAACACTGAAGGCCAGGAATGTTCTTCGGGGATACCAAAGCCGAACGTGAAGCTGCAGCCCAGACAGATCAGATCGGTATGATCGGTAAAATTGTCACCACGGAATCCATGCCGATTCCGTCGATAGCTCACTGCTGTTTCGCTGTGCCACCCCAGATGCTCGAGCTGTCGACGAGAGTCAGAATCGGCCATGGCCCGGAACCAGTTGTCGCGTTCGTTGTCCTGATACCAATGTGTTTCGTGTATGCCTTCATACACAGGTACATGATCTGCATGGGCGGCGATGTATCTCGGATCCAATGTCATAGGTGGCTTGCCAGTTCGGGCCACAGCGCCGCAAACTGCCCTTGCTGGTCCGGATGGAACACCTGTTCAATCTCTCGTATGTGATCTCGGAGCCCTGATCTGAGATCGTCGCGTTGTGTAGACGCAGCCACCTGCTCAAGGAACATTTTTTCTGCTGGCAAGCACAGGTCTGTGGCCAACAGCTGAGTTATCTCATGTTGTGCTAGGTGCCATACTTCTGATCCCAACCGGCTGGGGTCCAGGTACTCTGGTTGATATAGAGTCTGCCAGTGTGTGGCCAAATCACGAGATCTAGCAAACTCTGTTAGCTCACGCACACGGGTAGCATTGTACACGTTGTATACTGCATGTATTCCGCCCCAGTGGCCGTTGTTCCGTATCAGTTCTTGTATGCGATCAAGGTTGTGTTCCAACCGTTGCCATGTGGCTCCGTGGCGTACATATTCAAATCTTGCACCAATGTTGTCAAAGCTCAGGCTCCATCCCACTCGCGACCTTTGAGTCAGCTTTTCAAAAATACGATTGTTTTCCAGATCAACTGATGCATTTGTTATGAGCGTGACTATGCAGTCACGAGGTATCACATCAAGCAGGCGTTCGTTCTCGGGCAGCAACAAAGGTTCTCCACCAACCAAGGCCACTTCACGTATGCTGTGGCTGTGTTGTTCCAGATAGTCGCATACCTGCTCATAGTAAGGTCGGGCACCTGACCGGAACGGGATTTTTTTCATAGCTGCCCACTTGGAGCTGCATTTGTCGCCGCAGTAGTTGCAGGATAGATTACACGTGATGTTCCATCTTACGTCAATCAAGGTAGGAAGATGCTCAAGATCAGACGCTGAGGCAGCATCAAATTCTGGACTCACTGAATTGTGCCAGTCACGTTCGCTGCGACCGTAGCGCTCGGCCTTGACGCAGTTTGAACAGTAGGCATGTGGTTGGCCCGAGCGCAGGCTCTGGCGTATTTCTTGCATCACAGGCCCGTGCAGGATTTCCTGGATGCTTTTTTCATTAAGATTGCCCAGCATGTTGGGATCTCCTGCACAACAGGTTTTGACGTCGCCGCGAGGATTAACGTGCAGCCCCCTCCAAGGCGCTGCACAGTAAAAATCATTCATGTGGTTATTTAACGGGCTGTTCGCCGGTCATGAACGGAAGGCTGAACCACAGCTGGAACCATTCTGGGGTACCAGGCTGGATATTTTGTTCACGCTCAATCCTGCGTTTTTCTGATCCAGTGAGGCTGATGTTGCTGCCGCCAAGAGCCGGCATGGTTGAACCTTGTGGTATACCGGCCAGATGCTGTAACTCTTCCAGTTTCATTTACACCAGGATTCTTTTTTGTCACCGTAGTATTCGCGTGCTAATCCAGCAGCGATCAAGCCTTGGCGCACGCTTTTACCATCCACTAAGATATCGCCCAGCACACGACCACCAAACTTGTCCCATTTGTAAAGAGTGACCTGGAATTTTTTTCCGGACTTCACGAGATTCTTGGTCCAGACAGAAGCTTTTTCTCCCATGGCTGCTTCCGCGGGGCACTGCGCACGCCAACCTTTTTCAGGCGTGTCTACACCATATATGCGCACAGCCAATTGTGGCTTCAGTGGTGCTGGCAGGTATGGTGCTGCGATCACGATGGTATCACCGTCGCTCACACGGATGATCTGGGTATCATAGGTCACACCCTCCGGTGTTTTTGCTACGGCTGCGCCCATCATAGCGAATACAGTTAATACGGCTGCGAATATTTTTTTCATGTTGGTCCTTGTTAAGAAATTTGTTGCCATTGTACAGCAGCCAAAGCTGTCTGGTTGGTACCCGTTGTAGCTGCTGCAATCACGAACTCGTACCTGGTACCTGTAAATGGATCGCGCAAAAGTTGATTTTCAAATGTCAACTCTTGGTTTTGCGGAGAGCTCACGCTCTGATTGCTGGCCCGGATGAACCCTTGATCCACTATGTCGCCACTCACAACAGCAGTAGGAGCCGGGTTGTATTCCACTGATGAATCTGCACCTGCTGAGGTCCAGGATCCACCCGAAGTCACAGCACGTCGATAGATTTTCCAGGCATAGGTGTCGTTGCTGCTCACGCTCAGGCTCCATGTGGTCGGGATCACGATAGCATCAGGCATAGTGCTCTTGAGCCTGATCGAGAACACCGGCACAAAACTGTCGTCGTTGGGGAGAGAGACATCTTGCGTGAAATCGTGTCCCACACTTTTTTGTTCGCCCGACAACTGATATCCGCCTTCGGATATCACGGTGCTGCAGATCTGGCGCAGATTAGCCGCAGCACCAGTACTGATCAATTCGTATCGCAATGGAAGATTGGCTGTACCCATGTATGTAGTAACATTGCCGCTCTGGTTGGCATGGTGGAAGGTATGACAAACAATGAACTGGCCATCGATAACAAACCCTGTGCGTACTGACCCTACACCCAGCCACTCCACGTCCATCCAAAAAATTTGATCTCGATCAACATTGAGAGTGATACCAGAGGGATTATTGGCTCCTGCAGATCCATCCAATCGATCGCCGTTCCACGAGCTCTGTGGGATGGTTTCAGATGTGAGAGAGCCGGTGCTGGAACTGCGTATCACCATGTTCTTGGTGGTACCCGACACTTCAAAATATATGCCATTCTCGTCGTTGAAGTAACCCACACGTTGAGTCAGTCCTGCAGCAGGAGTGTTGCCACAAAATGTGTTGAGCACCAACAGGCTTTTGCCGGGTTGATATATGAAAGTTTTAAAGGTTTCACGATACACTGCATCACCGGAACCGGTCACTGTCATGACATAGGTACTGGAGTCAGCGCTGTATGCAACATTGCCCGAAGACACGAGATTGCTGGCAAACTGACCATGGTCGTAGTACATGGCCCGCGTGTCGAACAGAGTGTAAGGGTTGCTTACACGCAAGCGACCAAACGCATCACTCTGGGTGGGCGCAAAGAAACTGGCGTTGTTGACGCCTTCGACATAGATAGGATTGGTTGCACTATTGACCGAAGTGTTGGCACTGATAGGCAAAGGATTGTTGGCATCGTTTTTCACTTCTACTTCGGGTAGACTGGTGATGCTTACATTTCCAGACACTACCCAAGGATCTGTACCTTGTGATGCAATGACATTTCCGGTGATGTTGCCTGATACGACCTCAACAGCAAAAGGATTGGTGTTGCTGACTTCTTGGTCGTTGGGTGTGTAGATATGAGTATGTGTGAACAGCGGCTCTTCTTCGCTGGTGACCACTGTGACTTCGCCAGGTATGCTGACATTGCCTTCGATCACGATGTTGCCAGTGAACCCGGTACGCATATACACATTGCCAGTTGACTCGTCAAGAGCCAAGGCTTCCGTGATATTACGGAGATACCAGGGCTTGACTTCAGTGGGTGTTGGTTCAGCCATTACCTAGGATATCCTTTGAATCCCTGTATAGGACTTCGCGTGTTGCCGCCCGGGGGCTCTTCTGAATCAAGATCGCCGCCATTGACGTCTACATAATCAGCACCGACTGCACGATAAGCTATCTTCAGCATGTCGGCTTCTTCTTGTGTGTAAGGATGAGCTGTTTTGTGCTTGCCTACCCAACTTTTAGGATCGATGTCCGGCATGCCCTTGCCGTCAGTACAGGCAGCAGCCATGGCCACACGATTCTGCACATAATCCGAATTCCAACGCTCACCGTCGCCGTAGAGGTGTAATCCACGTGTACCCCACTGTTTGCGTTTGCTTATTTTAGCGTTGGCAATCTTGCGTTCGCTGACAAATTCTCGTGATCGCATGATCGATCTTTACCTTACTGCTGCGCTGCCAGAACTCTGCGTTCCGATCTCTGTGACTGTGAAATTGCTTCCCGTCACGGTCATACGATTGCTCACACCCACATAAACATCACGTATGGAGTCAGCTGGTATCTGTGTAGCCTGGCTGAACAGATTGCCAGTGGCTGTGGTAGGATAGTCGATCCACACATTGTAAGTCACGGCTGTGTTGCCAGTGGCTATCCTGACTTTGTCGGTGTAGATCACGGCATTGGCCATGGAAGTATAGACATTGGCTGACATTTAAGATTCCTTTACCATTTCCTACAGCTCCAGTAACGGGCTGTGGTTTTATCTTTGGCAGTGTCGCAACGATGGCGTGCGCGGAAACTGCGTCGGCGATCGGGATTGCTTTTTTTGATACGCATGTTGGGATCACCAAAGTTTACTTTTTTCACATTGCCGGTTTTGGGATCTTTCACATAGACTTTGAATTTTTTCACATCGCCGCGTGTGGGCTTGTTGAGATCAACGTCGCGACCTTGGTATTCGGCTTCGTCAAGCTCGTCGCCATACATGTCCACGATGCGATCCATGACGAGTTCCATGATCTCATCAATATCATCGTCGTAGTGCAGGCGATGATCTCGAGCTATGTCCATCATGAGATCTTCTAGATATCGCTTAGTTGACGCGCCAAACTGTCCGCCAATGGCATCTTGTAGCGCATCAAAACTTTCAGTCTTGGCAATGTGACGGAGATCCATGTCTATTTCACTCATGACACTTTCTTCTACGGCACCGTAACGCTGTATGGCTTCTAACACCACACCGTAGGACTCCAGCAAGGACACAGTTTTTGAATCTGCTGCAACCACGATACCATCTTGGGTACGGTCTACAATACGACATTCCACTACCAGCTGTTCACGCAGCTCGAAATCTAACTCGTCACCAACCTGAGGCTCTTGGGCTTCTGTGAGCACGCGGTCGATGTATTCATTGAGACTGGGCATGATCATTTCACCTGTCGATAGAGATCCATGAGACGCTGTTGCGTTTTTTCCTGTACATCCTGCATGGTCTCGCCAAGGTTCAAGGTATGTGCTGTTTTGCCCAGGGCCGACATGGCCAAAGGATTGTCGCCGGGGTTGTTGGGATTGACCTGCAGTTTTTCCCTGTTGAGTCCACCGGAAATCTTTTTGAGCAGATAATCCATGCTCATGTTTTCGGTGTTGTCTGCAGAGTTAGCAAGATCTTCTTCCACGGTTTCGCAACCGCAGGCTGACTGGCCACAGGCACTGCAAGGTTCTGACTCAGGGCCAATGCCGGCCATCTTGAGCAGCTCCATGATTGCAGGTGCATGTTCGCCTGACGCAGTCACGGTGATTGTGGGTTCTCCCTCGGTGCTGCTGCTAGTGCTGACGTTGAGGCTTTCTTCTACCTGTTGCATGGCCTCGTCAAAAGCTGATTCATATACACCTTTGCCAAAGATACCTTTGCTGGTGTTGGATTCAGCGCCAGTGGCCACTGAACCTGCAGTAGTAGTCTCGTCTACTTTTTCATCAGACTGTTTGTCTTTGGCTGCTTTTTTCATGGACTCTGACCGATCACCATCTTTGTCGATGTCAATGAAATCTGGCTTGTCTTCTTCCATGCTTTCGTCTTTCTTGGCAGGGAGACCTTTTTCCTTGGTCTTGGCAAACTTCTTGAGCTCACCACCCGCCATCTTGGCCATTTCTTTGGAGGCGCCACGCAGTTCCGATTTGGGAATGTCGCCTTTCTTGGCAGCATAGGCGATACCAGCAGCACGTCGTTGGGCTTGGCTCACGGCCTTCTCGGCTACCATCTCTTCGTCATCGACTTCGATGTCCATTTCGTCTTCTTCAGGACGGTTGGCTTTGAGGTAGTCACGAGCTGAATCGATGTATTCCTTGGCCAGGGTGATTTTCTTTTGTACCCACTCTGGCAAGTTCTCATCAGCATCCAGGATACTCTGCAGTTCTTCTGCAGCATCCTCGATGGTGCGGGCTTGGCTCTGGGCCATTTCACCTTCTTCGTCATACTCGTCCTGGTCGTAGTCTTCTTCCAGTTCATCTTCTCGTGTCAGGAGCTTGCTGCGACCAGTAGGGCCTTTGGCACCGATTCGACGTGTTGTACCTTTGGGACGACCACGACCGCGCTTTTCGCCTGCGGGTTTGTCTTTCTTGGTGCCTTCTTCGTCGCCCTCGTCTTCGTCTTCGCCTCGACCATAGCCGGTCTTCCGACGCTCACCGTACTCAGTGTCTAGTTTCGAAAGCTCACCGCGAGCTTCGGGGTCGCGCATCACCGAAGGTGCAAACTTTTTACGGAAGCGTGTTATGGGATCGTCGAGAGGATGTGGATCGTTACGGCCTTCTTCCACTTCGCTTTCTTTCACAGGATAGGTTTTGCCATCTACTTCGAATTCTTTGGCGCCAGAGGCCTTGGCCTTGGCTAGCTCGCCTGAAAATTCGTTGCCTTCGTTGGGTTCTTCATCTATCTGCTTGGCACGATCCACAGCCTGACGCTCCAGGCGATCCAAGGTCTTGTAATCAGTGGCGCGAAGTTTACGTTCTTGTTGGCGATCAGGATCGTCTAGACCATGATGGCGACGATATTGCTCGTCGTCCTCGGGTCCCGCCTGGTAGTCCAGCTCTTGTGGATGACGTGGTTGTTCTATGTCGCTTTCGTCTACTTTGCCCCAGTCACTCTTGGCACGGATAGCAAACGCCAGCTCTCGCATTTTTCCGTATTCTGCGCTGCCTTTTTTGTGTGGGCCCGACTTCTTGAGAGCATTGTAGCTTTTCAGAAGTTCAGATTTGGTCTTGCCGGCATACTTGCCTTTTTCGGCCGGGCTGACCTTGGTCTCGGTGCCCCACTTTTCATACACTGGCTCAGATTGCTCACGGGTGAGCTGGTTGAATGTTTCTAAAATTTTGTACATGTCAATGGTGATATTCCTTATATTCTAAAGCCAGTCTCAGGCGGAGGTGGGCGATTGATCGTGGTCATTGGGCTCTTGGTGCCCATGGGCAGATCATTGGTAGTTTCAGCAGTTGGTGTTTTGCCGCCGGCTACCACAAACTTGGCATCGGCAGCTGAATTACGAACCACTTGCTTGTCAGCACCAACGGCTGCATAATCTTTAGCAGCTTCTTTTTGTTCACGAGAATCCGCTGGGTAATCAGTGGTCAGGAGATCTTTCTGATCGGCGATGCCCATGAGTTCGCGATCCATGCCTTCGTCATAGTCTCGTTGTGCCATGCGTATGCGATCTGCGTCAAGTCCCAGCAGCTTGGCCATTTCTTGTATCTGTTCAAACGTGGCTGGATAACGGAACGTGACATCCATGAGATTCACACTTTCGTTGGGGAAAGCCGAAAAATCTTGGGGGCGACTCATGACAGGAGTTTTCTTGACTTCACCGATGTTCTCGGGGTCAAATTTTTTCAGTGCTGATTTGAAAGATGGCAAAAACCCAGACGGCAATTCACCGCAGATCTTGATTCGGTACGAATGTGTTTTTGCGCTTTCGGTCAAGTAGTGTTTGAATGATTTCATCGCAGTATCCTATATGTTATTTATCGCTGACAGTGGTTTCATTGGAACGCTGCAACAAGGCTTTCAACAGCTCGTTGCGGTCTAGTACACGGCCTTGCCCTGTGGGCTGATCGGCTTCTCCGGTGTCTTGATCGAGCCGGGCTTTTTTCAATTGCAGTTCGATCATCTTGAGTTTTTTGTTGATCTTGGCGTTTTTAGCTGTTATCGCATGCCCCAACATCTGGCTGGCCACAGTGAAGATTTCGCTGGCATATCGAGAGTCCA
>Ga0180434_10010360_pt1 | contig 10011 bp, 9 predicted proteins | sample SS_ome_7_FD_132453 | JGI IMG/M metagenome (GOLD analysis project Ga0180434, IMG submission 132453) | Hypersaline lake sediment archaeal communities from the Salton Sea, California, USA - SS_1_D_2 metaG | ecosystem: Environmental > Aquatic > Non-marine Saline and Alkaline > Hypersaline > Sediment... | reverse complement strand
GGGACCTTCGCCTATTTGAGCGACGCCCTGGACAACGGCAACCGGCATTCGCCCGAGGCCTTGTACGTGGATGACCTGGAAGTGCTTGTGGACACCATCCTGAACCTGAACGGCTTAAGTCTCTACACCTACCTTGACGATCAGATTTACCTGGTCCAGGCAGGGGACGGGGACCTTTTCGGCGGGGGCCAGATCGTGGACTTTGATCAGCCCGCGTCCGCCGTGCCGGTTCCGGGCGCTGTCTGGCTGCTCGGATCGGGCCTGCTTGGGCTTATGGGCCTTAGAAGGAAGTTTAAATGAAAAATCAAATCATTTTTTCCCTGGCTTTATGCTTTCTGATCCTTGCGGCCGGAGCGTCCGCCGGCCATGCCCTGCAGATGTCCCCGTACAGCGTGGACGGCAACACCGTGGCCCTTTATCATCTTGACGCTGATGTGACGGACGGCGTGGGAAACCATGACGGCGTCCTGCATGGAGATGCGGCCGTTACCACGGGTTCGGGCGGGTATTTCGGCGAGGGGCTCGAACTGGACGGCTCCGGAGATTACGCGCGGCTCGGAAACGTGCATCAAAATCCGCCAAGAAACATTGACACGGGAACTGTTGAGATGTGGGTGAAATTAACGAGCGCCCCTGGTGGCAGTTTTGTTCTTCTTGGTGGCGGCCTTGATTACGGCGGCAGCTGGGATGATGGATTTTTTCTTGGGCGGCATTCGGGTTATGGATCCGACCTGATGTTTGGGATGTGGGGTCCGGGATGGAATTTCGCACACAGCGGCATCGACCCCGCGAGCCTTGTGGGGGACTGGCACCATATTGCGGGAACCTGGGGGTCTGAGGGCGTGGAGTTGTGGATTGACGGCGAGCTGATTGTCACAAATTCCTTTACCGGGGGTATTTACAACCCCAATTATTCGACCGCGCTTCTTGGAACGGACTCGTGGACATGGGATACGCCGGGGGTGATCGACGAGGTCAGGATATCGGATATTCAGCGTAATTTCTCGTCCACAGCCGTGCCCGTGCCGGGGGCTGTCTGGCTGCTCGGATCGGGCCTGCTTGGGTTGGTGGGACTTAGAAGAAAATTCGGGTAACAGGCCATAAGACGCGTTACAAATTCAAGGCGGGGTCTGATAAGGACCCCGCCTTTTTTGCGCGCCAACCTTCGCGCTCCCTGTAAATCACGGCCCCGCAAGGGGCGATCAGCCAAGCTTCTCTTGCAGCCGGGCCGCAATCGCGTCCATAAATTCCTCGGTGCCCACAAAGTCCTTTGGCTTGGGCTGCGCGATCCTGGCCATGTCGCCGGTCATGGTCCCGGACTCGATGGTCTCGACGGCCGCGGCCTCCAGTTTTTCCGCGAAGTCCACAAGCTCCGGGGTGCCGTCCAGCTCCCCGCGCTTTTTAAGGCACCCGGTCCAGGCGAAAATAAGGGCCATGCAGTTCGTGGAGGTCTTCTCTCCGGCCTTATGCTTGTAATAATGCCTCTGCACGGTCCCGTGGGCCGCCTCGTATTCGAAATAGCCGTGCGGCGAGACCAGGACCGAGGTCATCATGGCCAAGCTCCCGAACGCGGACGCCAGCATGTCGGACATCACGTCCCCGTCGTAATTCTTGCACGCCCACAAAAATCCGCCCTCATCCTTCATGACCCTGGCCACGGCATCGTCAATGAGCGTGAAGAAATACGTGATCCCGGCCGCCTCAAATGAGCCCTTGAACTCCTTATCGTATTCCTCCTGGAATATCTCCCTGAACCGCGCGTCATAGGTCTTGGAAATGGTGTCCTTGGTGCTGAACCAGAGGTCGATTTTCTGATCCAGCGCATAGGTGAAGCACGCCCTGGCAAAGCTGCGTATGGACGCGTCCGTGTTGTGCGTGCCCTGGATGATGCCGGGGCCGTCAAAGTCGTGGATGGTCAGGCGCAGGGTCTCCCCGTCTTTCGGGGTGAACACGATCTCGGCCTTTCCTGGTCCGGGAACCCGGATTTCCGCGTTTTTATACACGTCCCCGTAAGCGTGCCTGCCAATGACAATGGGTTTTTTCCAGCACTTCACCGTGGGGCTAACGTTTTTCACCAGGATCGGGGCCCTGAAAACCGTGCCGTCCAGCATGGCCCTGATGGTCCCGTTCGGGCTTTTCCACTGCTCCTTGAGGTCGTATTCCTTGACCCGGTCCGCGTTCGGCGTGATCGTGGCGCACTTGACCCCGACCTTGTGCTTCTTGATGGCCTCGGCCGCGTCCACAGTGACCTGGTCGTTGGTGTCGTCGCGGTTTTTGATGTGCAGATCAAAGTACGCGGTTTCCATGTCCAGAAAGGGATTGAGCAGCTTATTTTTAAGCATCTCCCACATGATCCTGGTCATTTCATCGCCGTCTATTTCCACCAGGGGATTTTTTACCGTGATTTTTTTCATCCCATGTGCCTCGCTCGTGTTTTTCCGCTAAGATATTTTTCCCTAACCGTCTGAAAAGTCTTGTTTTTTAAAAGCGCGGAAGATAGCCTAAACCTTGAAAAAAGTCAAAGACGGTTTCCTTGCAAAAACTACGGTCTGTGTTGTGGGACCGGATGATTTGTGGGGGTGGATGATTTGGGTAGGGGCGGGTTTTAAACCCGCCCCTACAGGCCCGGATTCGCCTTGCCCGCGCATGTATTCGCGCTTTGGCGTAAGGCCTTTCACCTTGACGAACCCCCGGTCCTAACATACATGCTTTTTTTCCCGCCGGGGTGGCGGAATTGGTAGACGCACTGGACTCAAAATCCAGCGCTTTCGCGAGCGTGAGAGTTCGAGTCTCTCCCCCGGCACCATGAAAACAATGGGCCGGCGCTATGGCAAAAGCGTCGGCCTGTTTTTTTTGTCGCCCCCCCTTCCCCTTGCACCCCCCCGCCCAAACAGGTATGCAGATTGCCCCGCGTGGTTACGCGGCATATGAATTGCAATGAAAACAAGCATGAAAAAAGCCCCTTTTGTCACGGACGACGGCAGGCTGGTCGAAGTCTCGGACGTACATTTCAACCAGGACCTTGGCGCGCCCCAGGTCTTTGGGGTGATGCGCTTTGAGCACACCTCGGACGCCTTGCGGGGCTTACTTCGCGATTTGCGCGACCAGGCCAGGGACCAGGGCCGGTCCTGGACCGATTTTTGCGATCTTTCCGGCCGGAGCGGGCATTCCCGGATCGGGATTGACGTCAAGTTCTCCGAGGACGAGCCTGAAATCTCGGACGCGCGCAAGCGCATTGAGATGCGGGTCGTGGTTACGGCCCTGAACCGTCTTTTGGCCGAATCTTTGTCGGATTTGCGGCTCCTTGCCCAAAACGAGCCTGTGGACATAGGGCGCTTATTTATCCCGCTCTCGCCCTCGCTTTCCAGGGACGAGGTTTTAAAGGCCATGGACGCCAACCGGCTGCTTTTGCCTGAGCGCCACGCCATTGACGAGCACGGGGTGATCGAACTGCCCTTGGACGACGTGCGCTACGTGCTCTCGCCAAGGCTGACGGTCATTGCGCACAATTTTTTCGAGATGCTGACCAGAGGCAAGCACGGACTGTCGCTTTTTCAGAATAAGTCCCCGGCCGGGCTTCCGGCCCTGATCCAGCCCAGGGAATTCCTGGTCTCGGCGGTGCGTATCGCGCTTGGGCCGTACACGGCCTTTATTGAGCGCAAGGTGCGCGACTCCAAGGTCTTTCATCTGGCATCGCGCCTTTTGGACGGTATCCGGACCACGGGGATAGGCACCCCGCGCCACGTGGAGCTTTACAACCAGGGCCGGGACCCGGTGTCCACGTCCGATCTCAGGGTACGCATCCGGCTTTATCCGGCCGAGGACCGGGTGGCCGATTTGGCCGAACGCATTCTGGTCCGGGACACGGCCCGAAGTATCCTGGAGCGGGGCGTGGATTTTGCCGAGCTGACCGAGATTTTCGAGCCTGAGGTCTGCGCCGGGCTGTTTGACGAGATCGCCCACTGTCCGGATCAGAACGGGTTCTACGCCCGGCTGCTCATGCCGGGCAGGCTGGTGAACATCCCCTGGGAGCACGAGGACGGACGTTTGATCCCGGAGTTCCAGTGGCGGCTGGTTTATGAGTCCGTGCGCGGCAACACCCTGGAGGGGGTGCTTACGGGTGAGGAGATTCCCCGGCGGTTCAGGTCCTTTTTGGACGAGCTCAAGTTCGTGGGCGGGGAGCAGAACTTGTCCAAGGTTTTTGTGGCCGACTGTTTGCCGCCGGTGGATACCTTGCGGGTGCTCAAGCGAAACGGCGTGGGCGTGGTCGTGGTCCGAAGCCTGAACCCGCGCGACAGCGAGGACTGCGCGGACTACTATCTGGCCCAGTCCACCTACGAGGAACTGGTCAACCTGGCCAGGGAAGGGGTGCGTCTGTACTTGCTGTTCGACCGGGAGAACGGGGGCCAGGTCCGGGAGTTCCACGACGGATTCTGGGTCGCGGCCCAGGGCAAGGAGCGGATGCGCACCGTGCACACCACGGTGGCCATGTTCGGCTCGGCGGTCCAGGCCCTTGAGCGGGAGCTTGAGGCGCGGATATCCGATTTTCTGCGGGCCTTAAAGCACGACACACCGCTTGGCGACGGCTTTGCCGTGGCCCACGGCAGCGGTCCCGGTATCATGAAGGCCGTGGACGACGCCGCGGCCGGGCTTGGCGTTTTCAGGCTTGGGATGGGCATTGACGTGGAGGGCATGGGCCAGGCCCCGAACATGGCGCCCGAAGCCCTGGTCCAGTTCAAGGCCGGGGCCATGAACACCCGCCAGGACATCCTGGACCGCCGTTCCATCTTCAAGGTCTTCAACATCGGCGGGTTCGGGACCAGCTACGAGCTGAACATGGCCCTGACCTTCATGAAGATCGGCCACTGTCTGCCCGCGCCGTACATCCTGGTCGATCCGTTCGGCCTTGGTCCGGAAGGGGGAAACCTCTGGGAGCCCGCCTTAAGCCAGATGCGGATCATCGCCTCGCCGTACAAGGCGTCCGGGGCGGGGCCGCTGGGACCGGCCTGGGTGCCCAAGTGCTGCCACGCGGTCGGCTCTTACGGCGACGGCCTTGAGATTATCAAGGAATTTGTCAGCGATCCGGCCGGATATTGGCAAAAGGCCGGTGTGCCCATGGAGGCCGTGGTCGCGGCCCGCGACAATCTGATACTGGCCGGGGTGACCATCCCGCCGTACATCGCGGCCGCGCTCAAAGCGGATTAGCCGAACTTCCTGTCCGGGTCCGTGAAAAATCTGGTCCGGGCCGGAATCCGGTCGTATTGAATCGTCCGCCAAAAGGCTGGAGAGAGGCAAAACGGGACGGGGAAGGCCTGTCCCGGACACGACAAAAGGACGCGGCTTGATAAGTTTCCGCGTCCTTATTGATTTGAACGTTCCCGAAGGGGGGGACGGGAGCGCTCCTGTTGACTGTTTTTATTTGGCGTCCCTTAAGCGCACCGCGGTGCCGTAGCAGGAGATGTACTTGCTGCCGTCCGGGTGGAACGCGGCGTTTTCCTGGTACCCGACAATGGCGTTCGCGCCGTTGCTGACCGCCCTGGTGATCATGCCGTAAAAGGCCTGTTCTATGTCGTAGGCCCGAAACGCGGCCAGGCCGATGATCCTTCTTACCTGTTTATGGGGCATTTCCTTGGTGGTGATTACCGGGAACTGGCCTGAGGTGAAAAGTTCGCGGGCGTCTTTTATCCTTTCACTTTCCGTCTTGTTATTGGATTTTTTAAGCAGCGAAAGCATGGGCTTTTTCCTCCTTGACTTGGTCCACTGTGTTTAAATCGAAAAGGATTGTTTTTTGGAAGAATTTGAAGCAAAGACCTTGCCAATCCAACCAACGCTTCAATATAATTGAGAGAAACCGTTCGCGGCTTGGATTTAGGGAAAACAAGGCAAAAAAAGCGCCGGGAAAATGGCGCATCATAAAGACCCACAGGATGTGGGTCCGACGGCGCGGGCCGTCGTGAGGCTCGGCAAAACCACGCTTTTGCCGAAGCCGACAGGCAAAAAATACAAGGACGTATTTTTTGCTTCAAATAAGGAGACACTTTTTGCTGACCGGCATTCGTATCCATGGGACCTTGAACGGCATTTCCAGTGAGGCCTATGACGCCTTAAAGGATTTTTTGAATTTCGACGAGGTCGTCTACGAGAACGGGACCATCACCCTGGAACACCAGAGGTATTATTTCGAGCTGGAGGATTTCTTGGACAGGGCCGCGGACGTGATGGAGCCGGGGTGCAGGGGGTACGTGGACCAGATTGACAACGACGCCTGGGAGATGACCCGCTATGTTTTGGAAAAAGGCCGCGTCAAGTCCAGGACGATTTCCCTGAACGAGGTGTTGGAGCGGTATCAGTATGAGTAGCGTATGTTCACCAACTTAGCGGCTTGCTGGACTTTTTTATGGTTTTGCATAATAATTTTTTAAAGGTTAGATACGGGTTCACGTTGAACCGCGGTGGATAATCGGATAAACAGCTTGAATCAATCTTTCACGGAACACGTCAATGCCGCGGTAATGCTTAAGCGGAGCTTATAATATGGATATTGCTACGCTATTTGGTTCACTTATCGGTTTTGTGCTGGTTATTGGAGCGATTATCCTTGGGGGCGAGCTGACGCTCTTTGTCAATATTCCGGGCCTGATGATCGTTGTCGGCGGGACGTTCGCGGCCATTTGCGTGACCTTCCCCATAGGCGAGGTGCTGCAGGCCCACCAGGGCGCTTTAGCCATGTTCATGAAAAGAAAGGGCAAGGTCATCGACGTTGTGAACATCATGGTACGCATCGCGGAAATCAGCCGCCGCGAAGGCCTGATCGCTCTTGAGAACATCCAGACCGAAAATCCGATTCTGAAGAAGGCCTGCCAGCTTATCGCGGACAACGCGGACCCGCAGCTCATCCGGGACACCCTGGCCATTGAAATCGGAACCATGAGGCGACGACACAACACGTCCATTGAGGTATTTCAGAAGCTGGCCGGGTTCGGCCCGGCGTTCGGCATGATCGGGACCCTGATCGGCCTGGTCCAGATGCTGTCCAAGCTGGACGACCCCACAAGCCTCGGCCCGGCCATGGCCGTGGCCATCCTGACCACCTTTTACGGGACTATCATGGCCAACCTCGTATTTTTGCCGTTCGCCGGGAAGATGCGGGCCAGGACCACGCAGGAGGATTTGCACCTTCAGGTTATTTTCGAGGGCGCCAAATCCATTCTGGAAAACAACAACCCGCGTCTGGTGTACGAGAAATTGTCCTCTTTTGAACCGCCGAGGGAGAGAAAGAGTGCCGGATAACGAGGAGCTGCTCGGGGTCCAGGAGGCCCCGGATGAATCCAACGAATGGATCACCACGTTCGCGGACTTGAGTCTGCTTCTTCTGGTGTTCTTTATCCTGCTTTATTCCATGTCCACGATTGACCCGGTAAAGTTCACGGATTCGTTTCTGGCGGTGCGCCAGGCTTTGGGCCAGAAAAAAGACGAGCTCATGACCGCGCGCGTCAAGACCGAGGAGGCCGCGATCCTGGACACGGTCCGGATGCAGAAGCAGCTTATCGAGTCCCAGCGCAAGGTGTTTTCGGACGTGCGCACGTTCATTACCAGAAAAGGCGTTGAGGGCGTTGTGGGCGCGGTCCTCGAGGAGGGGACCATCACCTTGAGGGTGCCTGGGGACGCCCTGTTTCCCAGCGGCGAGGTGGGACTTACCCCAAAGGGGAGGGCCGTCATAAAGACCTTGAAGGAATTTTTGACAAAGTCCGTGGACCAGCGGATAAGAATTCGCGGCTTCACGGACGACGTGCCCCCGAGCCGGAACAGCCGGTTCAAGGACAACTGGGAGATATCGAGCCTGCGGGCCGTGAACGTGCTCCGCTATCTCATGCAGCTCGGCATCGAGCAGAACCGGCTGACGGCCACGGGCCTTGCTGATCTTGAGCCGTTGTTCCCGAACAATTCCTCGGAGAACAGGGCCAGAAACAGGCGGGTGGAGATAGTGCTTGAAAAACAGGTAGGAAGGTGAGCGGCGATGTCTGATGATTTTTCTTTTACCATGGCCGGTGACGACAAACAGCAGCGCAGGGCCTTTCGCACCGACGTTCCGGGGCTTGAGGTCTACATCCCCGCACGCGACGCCCGCTACAAGGTTGGGGATTTGAGTGCTCTGGGGCTGGCGTTTATTGACCAGACCAGGTCTTTCAAGGAAGGCGAGGCCCTGGAGTTGGACATGTTCCTGAACAAGAAGCTTTTTCTTTCGGGACTCAAGCTCAGGGTGATGCGGGTGCTTGACAAAGGCATTATCGGTTGTAACTTCGACGGAATCGACCCCCGCAAGGAGGCGCGGCTGGACAAACTGGTGCTTGAGGTTCAAAAAAGGCTTATCGCGCTTCGCAGGGCCGCCAAAAAAAAGGCGTAAGGGTGTTTAATAGACGTGTCTGAAAAACATAAGGTGTTGGTGGCGAACCGAGGGGAAATCGCCATGCGCATAGTCCAGGCCTGCAAAAAATTGGGCCTGGATTTTGTTTGTGTATACACCGCCGCGGACGCGGCCTCCGGCCATGTGAAACTGGCCGGGGAAACCGGCTCAGGCAAAAGCCTGTACCGCATATCCTCCTACCACGACGCCAATGAGATTCTGTCCGTGGCCGATGATTCCGGGGCCAGTGCGGTCCATCCCGGATATGGATTCTTCGCCGAGGATTTCCGGTTCGCCCGCAGGGTCAGCGAACGCATGCGCCGTCTTGTGTTTATCGGTCCCTCCTGGCGCATGATCCGCGAACTCGGTGACAAGATCAACACCAAGCGTCTGGCACGCGGCCTTGGCGTGCCCACGGTCCCCGGCTCGGACCGTCCGGTTTACGATGAGATGGACGCCTATGAGATCGCGGAAAATCTGTTCGCCTTCCAGTCGGAGCAGGGCGTGGAAAAGCCCGTGGTTTTGATCAAGGCCTCGGCCGGGGCCGGGGGCATGGGCATTGAGGAGCTGGACGACATGGACGCGTTCCGCGCGGTATACCGGCGGGTTCGCGGCTACGCCAAGCGCCTGTTCAACGACGAGGGCGTGCTCATTGAACAGCGCATTTTCGACTTCAACCACGTGGAGGTTCAGATCGTTGCCGGACGCGACGGCACAGAGCCCGTGCATTTCGGAACGCGCAACTGCTCGGTGCAAAGCGCGGGCCGCCAGAAGCGGATCGAGGTCGCTCCGGGGTTCGCCCCCGAGGACCTGAACTACTCTTTTGACGCGGCCGGCCTGCTTGAGGAGATCAAGGACCACTCCCTGGCCATGGCCAGGGAGGTGGGTTATGACAATTTCGGGACCTGGGAGTGGATAGTGTCCCCTTCGGGCAAGCCGTTTTTAATGGAGGTCAACAGCCGCATCCAGGTGGAGAACGGGGTTTCCGCGGTTATTTCCAGGATACGGGGAGAGTCCGGGGTGGATTTGATCGCCGAGCAGATACGGCTGGGACTGGGCGAGCCCGTGGGCTACGTCCAGGATGACGTCGGATTTGAGGGCGTGGGCATTGAATACAGGATTGTGGCCGAGGACCCGGAAAATAAATTCATCCCCTGCCCGGGGCGCATCGAGGCCTTTTCCTGGCCGGAGTTCCCCTGGCTGCGTGTGCATACCCAGGTTCCCGGGGACGCGCCGTATGAGATCCCCACGGAATACGACCCCAATCTGGCCCTGGCCGTTATCTGGGGAAGCGGCCTGGACGAGGCCAAGGCCAGGGGCGTTGAGTTTCTTGACAACCTGACACTCACGGGTCAAGATTTTGCGGGAAACGCCTTGCGCTCCAATGTGGGTTTCCTGCGTGAAAAAACAAAGACGCTTCTGGAATTCTGACACATCCTCCGGCCGGAAAATTCTTTGATATTTTCCCCCATAATCTTTAATTGAGTCGCCATGGATATTGAAAAACGCGTTCAGGGCCTCACCGAGAGGCTGCAATATATCGAGGACATATTCGGGGACAGGGAAAACACAAACACCCAGCTCCTCAAGTCCAAGCTGAGCGATTT
>Ga0180434_10010359_pt1 | contig 10011 bp, 6 predicted proteins | sample SS_ome_7_FD_132453 | JGI IMG/M metagenome (GOLD analysis project Ga0180434, IMG submission 132453) | Hypersaline lake sediment archaeal communities from the Salton Sea, California, USA - SS_1_D_2 metaG | ecosystem: Environmental > Aquatic > Non-marine Saline and Alkaline > Hypersaline > Sediment... | reverse complement strand
TGAGATGCGCGGCACGAAAATGCATATGGCCTCCGTGAGCGGTGAGACCGTCATGAATGATTGCCCCATCGACCGGCAGACGGACACCACTGGCACACCGCTGGACGCTGCGCGGGTGGAGCCGGGCCTCAGGCAACTCCTGGAGTACAACGTCCGCCGTCTGGGGTGGAAGGCGTGGTATCGCCAGCACCGGTGGCTGAGGTTGTTGGTGCAGCCGTTCTGGCTCATCTCGGACTACGGCCGGTCCACCGGGTGGGTCATCTGCTGGTTCTTCATCTTAGCGCTGGTCTTTGGGGCCATCTACTGGGCCTGCGCACTCCTGGGGCCGCCGGGGATCGTCGCGAACCTGATTCCAGAAGGGTTTCAGGACATGCCCGCTTGGCTTATTTTTATCCGGGCGTTTTACTTCTCGGTGGTAACGATGACCACCCTCGGTTTCGGCGACATCTACGCACAGCCTCAAAGCCTCACTGGCCACGTCTGCCTCATGCTCCAGGTCATCCTGGGGTACGTCCTCCTGGGCGCCCTGGTGACCCGCTTCGCAGTCCTCTTCACGGCCAGCGGACCGGCGGGTCGGTTCAGCCCCCGGCCGAAGCACGACCAAAGCACCTCACGCCAAGGCGCAAAGGCGCGTCATTAGTCCTTGGTCATTTGTCATTGGTCATTGGCCCTTTGTCCGTCGTCCTCCGTCCCTCCGCCCCTTGCCGTCCTTGCTTTTGGCCGTAGGGCGCGGGAGAATCCGCATGAGCAGCCCACGTTGTGCTGCCACTCCGTTCCAGAGGACGCCCGCGCCATGCCCGACGCCCGCGATCCGTTCGATTCGGCGTTCCTCGCGCGGCTGGAGTATCTGCGGATCGTCTCGCGCCGTCTGGCGGCCGGGACGAGCGCGGGCCGACGCAGGGGCCGGCGGACAGGTCCCGGCCTGGAGTTCGCCGAGCACCGGGCGTACGTTCCGGGGGACGATTTTCGGCACATCGACTGGTCGGCGTTCGGGCGGTTGGAGCGGCTCCTCTTGCGCCTCTGCCAGCAGGAGGAGGACCTGGGCATCGATTTCCTGCTCGACGCCTCCGCCTCGATGGCCACGGGCACGCCGGCCAAGTTCGACCACGCCCGCCGACTGACGGCCGCCCTGGCGTACGTCGGCCTGGCGAGCCTCGACCGCGTGCGCATCTTCGCCGTGGACGCCGGCCTGCGGACGCACCTGGAGGCCGGGCGCGACCGGGCGAACGTCCTCGGCGTGCTCGACTTCCTTCGCGGTCTCTCAGCCGAGGGGAAGACGGACCTGGCGCGCAGCGTGCAAGGTTACCTGGCCCACGCGCGGCGGCCCGGCATCGCCGTCGTCGTCTCCGACCTGATGGACCCCGGCGGGTACGCCCGGCCGCTGGGCCTCCTCGCCGGCCGCGGCCACGAGCCGTGGTGCCTCCACGTGACGGACCCGGCGGACCTGGCGCCGGCCGGCACGGGCGAGGTGGCCGTCGCCGACGCCGAGACCGGCCAGACCCTGGGCGTCCACCTGACGGCCGAGGTTCGCGAGCGGCTCCGGGCGGAGGCCGAACGCTTTGCCGCCAGCGCCCGGGCGTGGTGCCTCGGCCGAGGCATCGGCTACGCCGAGGCGCCGACGCGTGTGCCGGCGGACGCGATGGTCCTGGACGTCCTACGCCGCGGCGGTCTGGTTCGATAGGCCTCTACAGGCCGCGGCGGGTGTGGAGCCCCGCCGCGCCCGGAGCCCGGCGCGGTGGGTACGGAGACCCACTGCGCTTCCTCGCGCCCGGGGCCCGGCGCGGCCCGCGAGCGGGCCGACGAACGTCCGCCGGCGTCTTCCAGGCGCAAGTGCCTATATTTCAAGGACTTGTGACGAAAAAGGCCCGTCGGAAGAGCCTGGAGGCCGCATTCGGGCCGGCCGGAGGGCGTCTTCGCCTAAGTCTTTGTGGGACAAGCCTTTACGTGCGAATCGGCCCCGCCGGCGGGACCCGCCACTTTTTTCCCTTGCATCCCCCGGCGGCCCGCCGTATCATACCATCTTCTGTTGACCAGTCAGCCTCAGGGCCGGTGGTCGCCCCTGGTGACCGCTCAGTCGCCCGGCCCTGAGGCATTTTTTGCGCGCGGAGCGCCGGTTTCCGATTGACACCGCCTTCGCTGCGCTGTATGGAAGGATGATTTGCCCCTCTGCCGATTTGGCCCGCTGCTTCGCTGCCGTGCCCTGCAGCCTGTGAGCCGGTGTGCGCGTCCTTGAATCACCTCTGACGAATGGAAGCGCGGTGGGGCTCCGCCCCCACCGCGCAGGGCTGGAGGCGCGGCGGGGCTTTAGACTCGCCGCGCACAACCGTGTTAGCGCGCCGGAAGATACCCGCGAACTTACGTTGGCGGCTCGATTCGCCGCGCTTGATGCGGGCTCGACCTGCCGCGCTCGTTGGCGTTTGCGCCCGTGTTGCCGTTGACCCGGGAGGAGGTCCGCGATGTACCGTCACATGCTGGGGCTCCTTGGCGGCCTGTTCGGCGACAAGGCGGAACTGGTGCTGGTGGTGGGGCTGGGCGTCCTGGCTGTCGCCGTCCTGCTGCTGCTTTCGCGGGCGTGGCGGGAGGTCGTGCAGGCCGCCCGCCGGCGCGGCGGCTGGCGGGCCGTCCTCATGGGTCTTGCGAACGGCCTGCTGACGCTCGTCGTCGGCGCCACCCTCGTCGCCGCCTTCGGCGGGGCCATGCTCGTGGAGTCCGGCCTCTTCGACGAGCGCCACGGCCGGGTCACGCAGCGTAACTACGAGGCCATCCAGACCAACTGGGGCGAACCTCACCAGCAGCGAGAACTTGCCGTCAATCACACCGTCACCGAGGAGAAGACCTTCCTCCTCCTCAAGGACGGACGTCGGGTGGCCGAGGACCAACTCGACGACGTCAACCCGGAGCAGATTGGCGAGAACCCCGTCAAGGTCACCCGCGAGGTCCGCAAGACCGTCCCGCAGAACTCCATCGTCCGCAGCGTGGTGGAGGTGGACGTCCGCCTCGACTACCGGCCTAAGGGCTCCGCCTTCTACACGTGTTACAGAGACGACTGGGACCTGACCTATACCGTCCGCAACCGCAGCGAGAAGGCCACCGAGGCCGAGTTCCGCTTCCCCATGCCCGCCAGCCACGGTGAGTACGCCGGCCTCTCCATCCAGGTGGACGGCAAGGACTGGCTGGACCGGGTCGTCCTGGAGAACAACGCCCAGACCTGGTCCATGCCGATGGAGCCCGGCCAGGAGGCCGAGGTCGAGGTCGCCTACGCCTCGCGCGGCATGGAGTACCTGCGGTACACGCCGGCGCCGATGGCCCACCGCGAGGCGCAGAAGGTGACGATGCGCCTCTTCCCGGACACGGCCGAGGCCAACGAACCGGCTCGCGGTCCGCAGCGGCTCCTCTGGGAGCAGGACATGGCCCTTCCCATCGGCTCGACGACGCCGGGCGTCCGCAAGGATTCGCCCGACGCCGGCGAACCGCTGGTCCTGGAGTGGAACCTGGCCTCGGCGGCCACCAGTCTCGGCATGGGCATCATCCTGCCGGACATCAAGCAGCCCGGCTGGTACGTGGCCCGGCTGCTGCACGAGGCGCCGCTCGGGCTGGCGCTGCTCGCCGCAGCGCTGGTCGTCACCTGGGTGCTGCTGGGGCGGAGGACGCACCTCTTTAGCCTGGGCCTGCTGGTGGTGGCGTATTATCTGTTCTACACGATTCTGGCGCACGCCTCGGACCACACGAGCTCGTTCGCGTGGTGTTTCGCGGTGTCGTCGTCGGCCACGCTCGCCCTGGCGGCCGCATACCTATGGCTGGGATGGGGCCAAACCTTTGCCGCCCATCAGTCGCTCGGCCTCGTGACCGCCTTCACCGTCTACTACCCGTTGGCGGTGGTCTTCGACGAGCACACCGGCCTGATGCTCCAGATCCTGTACTGGGCGCTGGCGGCGTACGCGGCGGGGCTGGCGGTGGTGATGCTCTGGCGCCGGCGAGGCGCGGCGCGGGCGTGAGGCGGGGAATCCACGCATGACGCCGGGTGCCACTGGCGGCTTGCCCGCCAGTGCCTCTCCAGCGGGGGCACGCCCCGGTCCGTGTGACCAGGCAATACCACATCGACCCGGGACGCCCCACATGAGGTCCGAGGCCCAACGCCGACGCTTCATCCCGGACGACCCGCTCTGCGCGTTGGACGGCCGGCGCCCGCGCCGCGCGTCGCCGTACCTCACGGCGGAGCGGCTGGACCGCGGCCTGGTGGTCTGCCTCGACGGCGTGGGCGGGTGGAACTGGCTGCCGCGCCTCGCGCGTCTCGGCCTTGCGCGCGGCGGCGTGATGGCCGCCATCGTCATCTACAACTGGTCCGTCGGACCGCTCGGTCTCTGGGTGACGGACCTGTTCGTCGAGCGGCGGAACCGCCGCATGGCCCGCGACCTGGCCGACGTCCTCGCCACCTATCGCGCGGCGCGGCCCGGCCGGCCCATCACACTCATCGGACACTCGGGCGGCGGCGCTCTGGCCGCCTGGACGCTGGAGGCCTTGCCGGAGGACGCCCCCGTCGACCGGGCCCTCCTGCTGGCGCCGGCCCTCTCGCCGCGGTACAACCTGGCCCGGGCGCTGGCGCGAGTCCGGCACCGCGTCACGGTCACCTATTCCTGGGGCGACTTTCTCCTGATGGGCCTCGGGACCACGGTGTTCGGCACGATCGACCGGCATTTCGGTCCGAGCGCGGGGTTCGTCGGCTTCCGCCTGCCGACGGGCCTCAGGCCCGCCCAGCGCCGGGCCTACGCCAAAGTGCGCCAGATGCCCTGGCGGCCGGGGATGATCCTCGACGGCCACTTCGGCGAGCACCTCGGCTGGAGCAGCATCCGGTTCGCCCGCCGCGTCCTGGCGCCCATCGTGCTCGGCCGGAGCGACCCCGGCACGGCCGTGGCCGAGACGCCATCGCCTGCCTCGCCGTAGCCTTTGACGAAGGTGGGAGCGGCGGGCGCCCCAGACCCGCCGCCCTTGATGGGCTCACCGCCGCGCGAAATCGTTTGACCTTCAGGCCGATGGGGTTAGAATGACGGGTGTTCGCGCTTCGGACGGAGAAGGGGAGTGTGCGCGAAGGCCTCTATGAAGCCGTCCGCGCGGACCCAGGTTGGAAAACCCCATGGCCCACGTATTCGTGGCCTGCCCCAAGTGCGGGGCCGGCTACAAGGTGGCGAAGGAGCATTTGACCACGCCGGCGGTGTGCCGGGCCTGCGGGCACCGGTGGGTTCCGGCCGAGGCCTCCGCCGCCCCGAAGCAGGGCGAGCCGCCCCAAGGCGAGGCCTCCCCGCCCCGGCCAGCCGGTCCCCGCGCCCCCGCCGACGCCTTAGCCTCCCTCGCCGCCGCGCACAAGAAGAAGGGCGCCAGGTCACCGACCATGACCCCTGAGGGGAAGGAAGCCCTCGCCGACCAGGCCGAGGCGAAGCCGGCCGCTCCCGAGACCGACCCCCTCATCGGCCAACAGGTCAACGGCTTCAAGATCCAGGACCGCCTTGGCACGGGCGGGTTCGGAATCGTGTACCGCGCGTTCGACATGAACCTGGAGCGGTCCGTCGCCATCAAGATGCTGCCGGCCGACATCGCCAAGGCCGGCAAGGGCGTCGTGGAACGCTTCCTGCGGGAGGCGCGTAGCGCGGCGAAACTGTCGCATCCGAACATCGTCACCATCCACCAGATTTGTCCATACAAGAATACCTATTACATCGTGATGGAACTGATTGACGACGGGGCGCTGTACGAGGTGCTGGCCAAGGGCAAACGCCTCTCGCCTCAGGAGGCCACCCGCATCGTTCGCGCCGCCGCCGAGGGCCTCGCTCACGCGCACAAGCGCGGCATCATCCACCGCGACGTCAAGCCCGGCAACATCATGCTGACCAGCGACGGGCAGGTCAAGGTCAGCGACTTCGGCCTGGCCCGCGACGTCCTCCAGGGTCGCGACATCCTCGGCGCCGGGTACAGCCTCGGCACGCCGCGATACATGGCCCCGGAGCAGGCGCTCGGCCACGAACCCTCCGCCGCCAGCGACCTCTACTCCCTAGCCGCCACCTACTACGTCCTGCTGACCGGCCGCCCCGCCTTCGACGGCACGAGCGACCGCGACATCATGAAGAAGCAGGTCCAGAAACCCGTCCCGGACCCTCGCCGGTACCGGCCCGACCTGCCGCCGGCCGCCTTTCGCTTCTTCCAGAAGGCGATGGCCAAGGAACCCGCCGACCGCTACGCCGTGGCCGAGGACTTCATCAAGGCCCTCGACCGGCTCGACTTCTCGAAGGCTGGGGCGGACCTCTCGAACTCCGAGGACCTGGCCGACCAACTCGGCTCCGTCACCGCCGAGGACCGAGGCGGGCACCTGTCCGAGACGCTCGGCCGGGCCGTCCGTCGCGTCCACCGCCAGCGGACCCCGGTCAGCGAGAGTGCCATCGAGGACGTGTTCGGCAGCAGCGCCGCCGCCGGCCGGAAGGCCGGGTGGAAACTCTGGCTCCTCATCGGCGCGCTGGCCCTGCTCCTGATCATCGGAGCGGTGGTGGCCGCCATCCTCCTCGCTCCGGACGCCGGCCCCGAAGCCAGCGCCGAGGGCCCCGAGGCCGAACGCCCTGCCGAGGTCGGCATCACGCCCTCCGGCACAGGCGGGCCGGCCGAGAAGCCGCCCGTGGAGCCAACTCCCACGACCCCCGCGGAGAGTCCGTCCGAGACAGCCCCGGCCGAGAAGCCGTCCGCCGGTCTGCTCGAAGAGGTTGCCCAGGAGGTCCTGAAGGAGGTCAGGACTTACGAGACGCAGAATCCCGATACGCCCGTCTACGAACTCGTGCGCATGTATCGGGAGAGCGTCATCCAGGTCTACCCCGGCACCCACGCGGCCGAGCAGGCACACCAGGCCATCGAACGCCTCAGGAAGGGCGAGCGGCTCCAGGAGGGCGCAGAGGGCGAGGAAGAACCGCCCGCCGGAGAGACGCCCATCGAAGAAACGCCGGACGAGCCGCCATCGTGAGATGGCGGATACTCCCCGGCGTCGTCGGTCACGGGCGCGCAAGCGTCCGTTGCAGTTGAGGATATCCGCGAACTCACGTTCGCGGCTCGATGAACAGCGCGCAGTACCTCCCTCACTCCCGGTACACCCTCGGCACGCGCCGGCCGATGCCCGTCAGGATCTCGTACGGAATGGTGCCGGCCGCCTCCGCCAGGGCCGACGCCGACAGCGGGCTCGCGCCCTCGGCCTCCAGCAGCGCAACCTCCAGACCCGGGGTCGCCTCCGGCACGTCGGTCAGGTCGACCATTACCATGTCCATGCACACCGCCCCCACCACGGGGACGAGCCGGCCCGCCGCCCGCACCTGCGCCCGGTTCGTGAGCGCCCGCGGATACCCGTCGGCGTACCCGACGGGCAGGACGCCGAGGAGGCTCTCGCGCCCGGCCCGCCACCGGTGCCCGTAACTGACGCCTTCGCCCGCCCGCACGCGTTTGACGGCCATGAGGCGGCTCTTCAGGGCCAGGATCGGCCGAAGCGGCACTTGGCGGCCCGCCTCCGACGGCAACACGCCGTAGAGGGCTAGGCCCGAGCGGACCATATCGAAATGCGCCTCCGGGCGGGTCAGCAGCGCCGCCGAGTTCGCCGCGTGCACCAGCGACGGCGCGAGGCCCGCCGCCCGGACCGCCTCCAGGGCCTCCGCAAACGCCGACAACTGGCCCGGCGTGACGGCGTCGTCTGGCTCGTCCGCGCAGGCCAGGTGCGTGTACGCCCCTTCGAGGCGCAGGTGTGGCCGGGCCGCGACCTCGGCCGCCGCCCTCGCCGCCGCCTCCGCCCGGACGCCCAGCCGGTTCATCCCGGTATCGATCTTCAGATGGACGGGGGCCGGGGCGCCGCGCTCAGCCGCCGCCCGCTCGATGGGTCCGGCCGTAGCCGACCCGTCCACCGTCAGCGTAAGGTCGTGGGCGAGGGCGTCGGCCAGGTCCGCCTCCGGCGCAAGACCCATGACCAGGACGGGCGTGCCGACGCCGGCCTCCCGCAGTTCAACGCCTTCCTCGACGGTGGCCACGCCCAGCATGTCGATGCCGGCGTCGGCGAGGGTCCGGGCGACCGGGCCGGCCCCGTGGCCGTAGGCGTCCGCCTTGACGACGCCCATGACCTTGACATGTGGGCCGACGCGCTGGCGGAGCGCACGGAGGTTGTGCCTGAGGGCGGCCAGGTCGATTTCGGCCCATGTCGGTCGTGGCATGGTTTTCCCCGTCTTCCGCACGGCGGTGAACGCGACCGGGCGCGGTGGGTCTCCGCACCCACCGCGCGTCGGCCGTCGCGATTCGCTCAGCGCGGCGGCCTTCCCAGGCCGCCGCGCCTCGCGTTACGGCGCCTCATCTTCTTCGGCCGCACGGCGGCGGAGCAGGTCGCCGAGTTCCGGCATCCCGAGGGCGCGGGCGGCGGCGATGAAGGCGGCCAGCCCGGCCCCGACGCCCAGGACCAGTTCCAGGGCGGCGCCGGCCCGGCCGGTCCAGCCCACCGCCGGGGCCGCCACGTAGACGGCGGCGGCGGCCGCGGCCGCCATGGCGGCGGTGGCGAGCAGCGTCCGACACGCCGTCGCCAGCACCTCCCGCCACGCCAGGTGGGCGAGGCGCCGGCTCACCAGCGCGCCCAGCACCGCGAACTGGCCGACGGCCGAGGCGGCCGTCGCCAGCGCCAAGCCCTTCTCGGCCAGGGGCCAGATGAGCGCTAGGTTCAGGCCGAAGTTCGCCACCGCCGCCGCCATCGCCACCTTCAGCGGCGTCCGCGTATCCTCGCTGGCGTAGAACGCCCGCAGTAGCATGTGGTTGGCCGAGTACGCCCAGATGCCCAGCGCGTACGCCCTTGTGACCCAAGCGGCCCGGAGGATGGCCTCCGGCCGGTCGGCGAACCGGCCGTGCTCCAGCCACAGGCGCAGGAGCGGCTCGCAGACGAGCATCAGCCCCGCCGCCGCCGGCACCGCGATGAACACCGTCAGCCGCAGACCGTGGGAGGCCACCCGCCCCAGGCCCGCCGTGTCGCCGCGATGGGCACGCCGGCTGAGTTCCGGGAAGATGACGGTGGCCAGCGCAATGGCGAACACCCCCAGCGGAAAGTTGTACAGCCGCTGACCGAAATACAGCATCGCCGCCGCGCCCGTCTTCATCGGGAAGGCGATGGAGCGGCCGGCCAGGGTGAACGTCTCCCGCCCCGCCGCGTACGGGCTGAAGACGTTGGCAATCGTGGCGTCCATGAAGGCGTTGACCTGCATGACTCCGATGGCCAGGACCATCGGCCCCATCAGCCGGAGCACCCGCCGCAGGCCCGGATGCCGAAGGTCCCACGCCGGCCGAAACGAAAGGCCCTTCCGCACAAGGGCCGGCACCTGGAGGAACACCTGGAAGATGCCCGCCAACACGATCGTCGCGGCGATGAGGTAGACCTGGGCGATGCGGTGCTCGGCCAGGATGAGCCCGGCCGCCACCGCCCCGCCGATGATGAAGATATTCAGCAAGATCGGCGCCAGCGCCGGCGCCGCGAAGTGCCGGACGCAATTCAGCGCCGCCTGAAGCAGGGCCACCAGGCAGATCGTGACGGCAAACGGGAACATCACCGCCGCCAGCCCGAAAATCAGGTGCCACTTCGGAAGCGCTTCGGTACAATGTCGGGCCACCAGCAGCACGCCGACCACCACCAGGGTGGCGGCGGCGAGAGTGGTCACCAGCAGCACGATCATCAGGCTCATGAAGCGGTTGGCGGCCCGCCGGTCGCCCCGCTCCAGGTAATCGGTGAACACCGGGATGAAGGCGGCGCTGAGGGCCCCCTCGCCGAACAGACGCCGAAGCAGGTTCGGCATCTGGAACGCCTGGCTGTAGGCGTCCATGAACATGCCGGCCCCCAGGACGTGAGCCAGGGCGGCGTCGCGCGCCAGGCCCAGCACCCGCGAGGCCAGCGTCAGGCCGCTGACCGTCCGGAAATGTCGAAGAAACGAGGCCATCCGGGCTCCGTGGACGCACGCGCGCCGAGGTGCC
>Ga0180434_10010357_pt1 | contig 10012 bp, 13 predicted proteins | sample SS_ome_7_FD_132453 | JGI IMG/M metagenome (GOLD analysis project Ga0180434, IMG submission 132453) | Hypersaline lake sediment archaeal communities from the Salton Sea, California, USA - SS_1_D_2 metaG | ecosystem: Environmental > Aquatic > Non-marine Saline and Alkaline > Hypersaline >... | reverse complement strand
CTCGACCAGGCAGCCTACGGCCAACGGCTGACCTACCTGGTGGAGTTGTTCGAGATCGAGGACTACCTGGAGGTCCCGGTGCGGAAGCTATCGCTGGGGGAGCGCATGCGGTGCGAGATCGCCGCCTCGCTGCTGCACCGTCCGCGGATCGTGTTCCTGGACGAGCCGACCATCGGGCTGGACGTGGTGGTCAAGCAGCGCATCCGCGACCTGATCCTGGAGCTGAACCGCGAGGAAGGGGTGACCATCTTCCTCACCTCCCACGATGCCGGGGACGTCGAGGTACTGTGCAAGCGGGCGATGGTGATCAACCACGGGGAGGTGATCTACGACGGGCGGGTCGACACGCTGAAGCGGGACTATATGCACAGCAAGACGATCTCGCTGAAGCTGGGGGAGCCGTGGCAGGGGTTCGACAGACCGGGCGTGGACGTGCTCAAGCACAAGGGGTACGGGGTCAAGCTGCAGGTGGACACCGCAATCGCGCCCATCGAGGAGACTGTGGGGCAGCTACTGGCACGGTATGCCATCGCCGACATCAACGTGGACAACCCGCCGATGGAGGAGATTATCGCGCGGATCTACACGCTCCGCGGGTGAGGGTCGGGAAGAAGCATCGCGGCTACGTGGGGCGCAGGGTGGAAGCTGTCGTGACCCCCAAACCCCTGGCACAGTCTCAGGGCGTCGTGGGGCGTCAGCACGATCTCGTAGCGGAAGCAGCAGTCCCCGCACCGCTTGCACTCAAAGCAGAAGCGGTCGTTGAGTGAGACCTGCTGCTTCGCCTTCCCGATCACCTCTTGTGGTAGTCCTCTTCCCATCTCTGCTCTCCTTCGTGTCCCCTGAACAGGGGAAGCTCATCCGTTCTTGTCATCACTGACGGCGGTGCCTGACCGACCTCCTTCCCCTCGATCGCGCAGTTCTGCTCGCTGAACAGTTGCCCCAGGTAGTCGTAGGGCTCATCGTACCAGGCTTCAAGCAAAGATCTGGCTAGGGGCATCAACCGGTCGGCCACCGGCCGGTCCTCCTTGGGCAGGGGATGGATCCGGACCACAGTCGGCCAGGAATCTCACCACCTGGTTGGAGCACCCCCCGGGCATCGATGAGACGAACGACTCGCTAGACTGGTTTGACGAGACAATCGTGATCGAGTAGAATCTGCGCAAAAGACCATACCTCATAGCGCCATCGGGTAACTCCCAGCGGCAAAGGAGAAAGCAGCGAGGCAACACGTGATAATGCTTGCACTACTCATGCTGCTGACCGGGTTTACTCTGTCAGCCGTGGGATGTGCTGTATCGGAGAAAACACCCGCCGACCTCGTCGGTACCCAGTGGATACTCGTCTCGCTGAACGGCGAGAGCCTCATCGAAGGCACCGAAATCACCCTGAACTTTGAGGAGTTTCTCGGTGGGTTCATGGGCTGCAACGGCTACGGCGGCGGACCCGATAGCGGCAAATACACCGCGACGGACGATGGTACTCTGACGATCCCCCACAAAATCGCTGTGACTGTACAGCTCTGTTCGATACCCGGGGGCATCATGGAGCAAGAAGCGGCCTACATCGAAGCTCTCCGAAGCGCCGCCTCCTACCGAGTAGCGGATGACCGTCTAAAAATCGACAATGCAGCAGGTGAGACAATCCTCGTTTTCGCCGGGAAAGGGGAGTAGCTGATTCATCCATGACCAGAACCCCGATCATTAGCGCTATCGGTATTGCCTTCACGCTCACACTGCTGCTCGGCGGTTGCGGACAGCCGGTTGCCACTCCAACCACAGAAGCAGATCCGTCCGGCCCTGTCCAGGATCGCATTCAGAGAGTCGAGAATGGGTTGATCGCCGTGACTGCTGAAGGCGGGCTTGAGTTGGGAAATCCTAAGACCCTGGCCGAACGCATGGAGCACTATGGCGTGCCTGGCGTCAGCATCGCCGTTATCAACGACTATCAGCTCGAATGGGCCAAGGGCTACGGGGTTTTGGAAGCCGGGGGAGATGAACGCGTCACCCCAGATAGCCTCTTCAATGCCGGCTCCATCGCCAAGCCGGTGTCCGCGGCGGCGGCTTTGGCGCTGGTCGAGCAGGACCTTCTTGACCTGGATCAAGACGTCAACGATAAGCTCGTTTCCTGGCAGGTGCCCGATAACGAATATACCACGGAAGAAAAGGTGACGCTGCGGCGGTTACTGAGCCACAGCGCCGGCCTGACGGATGGTTTCCCCATGCGTTCGAGCAGCGATCCCGAGTTCGAATGGTGGACGGCATCAGAGGGAGAGGCCCCCGACGTAACCATCCAGCAGTTGCTGGAAGCACAGCCGCCCGCCGATGATGGGAGCCCCACCCGCGTCACGCAGGTTCCGGGCACTGCCTATCAATACTCAAACTTTGGCTACGGCGTTGTGCAGTTGCTGATGACCGACGTCACGCACCAGCCCTTTTCCGAACTCGTGCAAGAGACAGTCCTTGGGCCAGTTGGCATGCCGTCCAGCACCTTCGAGCAGCCACTCCCGGAGGAACTCAGGGACAGGGCAACCACGGAACACTATGTGAACGGCCAGCCATTCGAGGGAAAACGGCACCACTACCCAATCCTGGCACCTGCCGGTCTGTGGACGACGCCCTCGGACCTGGCTCGGTTTGCCGTCGAGATCATGCGCGCCCGTGCTGGGGAATCGGATCTGCTGCTCTCGCAGGAGATGGCCGGCGAGATGCTCACTCCTCAAGTCGAGGTCCGTGAATCATTTCTCAGCGATTCGTATGGCTTGGGATTCGACTTGGCCGGTGAGGGTCAGGAATTTCGATTAATGCACACAGGCGGCACCTGGGGCTCCACGTGCATGCTCTGGGTACACCCTGAGACGGGGCAGGGGGCCGTTATCATGACCAACTCTGCAAGCGGCGAGGGAGCCATCCGGTTCGAGATTCTGCTCAGCATTGCCGCAGAATATGGCTGGCCGCTTGCTCTTCTGCCATTTGAGACCATAGATCTGGTTGTGGTCGCCGCCGCCAACCTGTTCAACCTGGTGATGGCGGCCATCTTTCTGACCCGCCCCAAAGGGTGGAAGCGATTCGAACGGGTCGCCGGGCTGGTCCTGGTCGGCATGGCCGTGCCGCTCGGGGCAGCCGTGATCCTGAACGCTCTGGGGAAGCGCGGATGGTGGGTCGTCGTGCTTCCCTTACCCCTGATCCTGCACTGCATCGTCGAGTTGTTGCTCGACTACATCTTGAAGCTGGATTTCCGCAAGACCCGGCTGCTGGGACCCTACCTGGCCCTCTTTTACCTGGGACAAATGGGCCTGATTGGCTACGCCTTTATCGTGGAACCGGTCTACGGCTTTGCCACGCTGGCGACCTATTTCCTCTGCCTGGGGGCCACGCGCTACGCGCACGCGAAAGGCGTGGGTTGAGCAGAAGAGTGGAGACGCTATACGGATGCGTCATAGTATGCCTCGGGAGGCGGCAAAAGTATGCTCTCCACACGTAACTTATTGGGCGGATAAACCTTCTGTAGATAGAGCATCGCCGCACCGCCCTCCTGGGTGTCTGGTTCTCAAAGAACGATTGTGCCCAGTATGGTATGTCGCGGTGTTCGGGTGTCATAAGAAGCAGGAGTCAAGCGGAAGTGACCAATCAAAGCCGCTGCAGCTTGAGACCTACCGCAGGGAAGATAATAGCAGATTGGGACTACGATTTCAACCGTTTTGGGCGGTCATAACCTGTCAATTGAGTTGCGTAGAATTGAGAGAGGAGTATACTATAACACGAAACCAGTCAAGGCCAGGACTGAAACCAGGAGATTGGGCAGCTCGGCAGCTTCTGTCGTGTTATCATTGCTGATCGTCGTCCGCCTTGGCCAAGCGAACTCTGTAACGGGCATCAGAACAGGCAGCGTGGCCCGCAAGGATGAGACCAGCAAACTGGCGGAGGTGAATCGTGACTATCGAACTGAGAGAACCACGATTGGTGGAACAGATCAAGCGTTTAGCGGCTGATCGGGCGCAGCCGGCCGAGAAGGTACTGGAGACAGCCGTTCACGCACACCTGGACAAACTGGAAAGAGAGGCCATCCACGCCGAAACCGAAGCCTTCTGGGATATGCACGACGACTTGGTGGAGGAATACCAGAGAGAGCACGTAGCGCTCTACAAGGGCCAGGTCGTTGATCACGACGAAGACGCCTCGCGCCTGGAGAGGAGAGTGCGCGAGCAATTCGGAGAGCTACCTGTGCTCATCGCCCCGGTCAATCCGGGGCCGCGGCGACCTCTGCGCTGGATCGGTGGACGGATAGAGACCAGCCCATGAACGACTACCGCTACGACGCCACGTATGATCCACCTATCCCCGTCTGCAACGTGACGCTCATCGCCCCGGCGACCAACCAGCGTGCCGACTTGACAGCGATTGTGGATACCGGTGCCGATGGCACGATCAGAGCCAATAGCCACAGACCGGCCAAGTCCGGTTCTTGTGGGAGCGAACGTACTGCACCAGGCCCGCGCTTCCTCATCCCAGCGCAGGGTGAAGACTGGTCTGGGTGGATGCTCGAGCAGCGGTTCCAGAGCTGCCCGCAGAACGGCTGCGTCCTCGTCGGGGAATCGGCGCAGGTGGGGAATGCTATTCACCGACACCGACAAAGAATTTGGACGCGGATTCACACAGGTCTTCACGGATTTGGCCAAAAATCATCAAGAATCCGTGTGTATCCGTGGAAATCCGTGTCCTATTCCTAGCTCTTAAATCACCCTATCTGGCGCTCCCGCTGTGCCCACTCTGGTATGCCACGGCGTTCGGGTATCATACAATGCAAGGTGTCAGGCGACAGTTCAGAGTCTCTGCGGCAAGGAACTTGAGTACTCTCACCTTGAGGACCTCTCCAACTTCCCCTGTGTGCCCGTCAAGTTACGATTTGCACGAAATGGAGAAAGGGGTATACTACAAATGCCTTGCGGCTTAGCATATCGCGAGGCCATAACCAAGGCGGTGGGCGTCGCTCAGATACATCTTCTCGCGTAGGCCGGCCCGCCGCCGAGGTTGGGGCGATGTTTTTGTGTGGAAGGCATAGCTCTGGCTTGGAGGGTCTCTTGATTCACCTCTCCGCACGCTTGGCCTGGCACGACGCTGGATGGAACGGCCGTATCTGTCGCGAGCCTCACCTCAACTCCTCCTGTGTTGTCCAAGAACAGATCCGTGACGGGCGTGAAGATGGGTCGGAACGCGAGCACGCCGATGTTCATGTGGCTGATATCTCCGACTGGCTGCCCCCCTGTTGTCGCGACATTGCAGCCTACGCCGACCGTGGCTTTACGTTCATCCACGGAGATCCTCTCGACCGTGACTTTCTGCAACCCATCACCGAGGACATCCCGCCCTACGCCTGTCTGCCAGCCCCTTACCGCTGGATGCTAGAGGGAAACTTCCGCGACACCTGCGAGACGGAAGGCCTCAATATCCGTGGCCCAGAGAACCCAGACAAGGAATGGGGGTGGGTTTATGAGCCAGACCGGCAAGTGGCGCTGCTCAATTACTTCTGGCATAAGCTCAAGTACGGTGGATGAATGACATCAACAATAGACGTGGACGATAGGACAACTTGGCCTTCTCAAGTCGTCGATAATGTCGATAAATGGGTTGAGCAATACAAGGGCACGACGGAGTATACTAGTGATCTTGCTTTGCCTTTAGAGGCCGAGGACGAGTTTAGAGAGCTTCTCTCCGGACGCCTCCTGCGTGCCTATCACTGCACGCGTCTTCTCCCGCACGAGGTTCGTATGATAGAGAATGCTGGGCTGCGTCCCCTTTCCGCCGACTTATTACATGATCGTATTAACTCCGCACACGAGGCAGGAGCAATTGGCCCCGACGATGCTAGAGAGTTACGAGCGGCGCACGTATTTGTCACCGGAAGACAACGGTACCGTGAAAACCAAGTCTGTCTCATTCTGTCGAAGAGCATGTTTCTGCACAACCGTCACGGGTGTGACCCACTCTTGCAAACCTGGGGAGGTGAGGGGATCTATATGTCTTACAAGGCTGAACGGCTCCTAGATCGTTTGAAAGGCTTGGGCAAACCGACGGTTGTGGTTGCGCTTCTTGATCTCGGTGGCAGAGGCTCACCGCACTATGTGTTTCCTGCGCTGCATAAGGTATTTGTCGGGGCAGCTCTTCGCCTTTCAGATGTAGGTGCAGATGTCTTCTATAAGGCCCCGGTTCCGCCTGAGCACATTGAGCGTATCCTCCAGCCTGGCGAACCTAACTATGAGTCGCTTGGAGACTTGCCCAGATAATTGGATACGGCATGAGGATCAGGTAGCGGGCATTGGTCAAGTGTTGGCATCGCCGAACCAGGTGCTGCGCCTCACCTCAATCTCGTTGCCCGGCAGTCTCGCAGAATCATCGTCACAGCGTATTCGATGGGTATTGCAGCAATCAAAATCGAACGAACAGGGGCTTTCACCAGTGACAAATAACCCCAACGAAATCACATCCGCCGAGCTCGTCTGGCCGGGCAAGCAGACCGAAGTCGAAAGCGTCGTGCTGCCTCGCTGCGTTTGGTGGGCCGGGCGGTGGTGTCCCGAGCCTCGTACTGAGCGCCGTCGAAGGGGTGCGAGAGGTGAGAGTGTGTATAGATCTGTCTAGCGAGGAGCTTGTCATAAATGTCTAGTTAGACGGTCCAGCCTCATTGTATCAGTCAACGAATTCCACGTCAGGCCATCATCAAAAGGAGAGATTGTATGTCTGAAAATGACTTGGTTGTAGAATTCAAGGAATTCTTGGAAGATCCAGTTCAACAGTCGTGGATTCAAGCCTATCTTGATGGTGATCAAGAAGCAGAAACCCTCGTTGAAGCTGCTCTCAGGACATTGGAGGAAAGCCATGAGATTGAAGAGGATTAAAATTGCCGGTTTTCGAGGTTTCAACGACGAGCAAGTGATTGAGCTTGATGGTGATTTGATCATCGTTTCGGGCGACAACCACACTGGCAAAACGAGCTTGGCGGAAGCTTTGGAGTGGCTGTTTTTGGGGTACACGGCCAGATGTCGCAGGGGTAAGGACAAATATAGCAAGATAGAATACAGGGGTATCTATAGGAATATCCATTACCCTGACGACAAGATGGCTTACGTTGAGTTGAAAGCCTTGCATCAAGAAGATGTAGTCACTCTGCGTCGGGATCTGATCGACGCGGAGGCCTCTCAAGCTTACCTGGATGATCAACCGGTTGATGATTTCACCTCGCTGGGCTTTTCACCAACAGCGTCTCATCCTATCATAGCCCAGCATGGATTACGTGACTTCATCTACACCAATCCGAAATCGCGACGCGAAATTCTTTCCTATGTCCTTGGGCTGGACTCTTTGATAAAGTTGCAGAAGGATTTACAAGATGCACACACTGAGTACGAGCGAAGAAAGCCCAAAGACTGTGAGACATATGACAGGTTATCGGAAGAAGCCAAACAAGCTGGCATATTGAGCTCCGTGCTCGGCCACTTTGACAAGGGTTCAATTCAAGAAGCTCAAGATAGTCTCTTGGAGGAGATTCGTGAAAGAACAGGCATCTCAGAGTTACCTGAGGGTGTGATCCCAGAAAGGCTCTCCAAAACAAAAGCGAGGAAAGAAGCGAATGTCTTGAACCTCTCAGCATATCAAGTCTCCGACGATTTAGAAGCCAAGAGTAAGATGTTGAGGGAGATAATTGAGCGAGTGAAGCAGAATCTTCCCTTAGTGATTGACAAGCTTACCGAGTTTATCAGGGCTTCCTCCGACGCACCGGAAGCGAAGCGAATTCGCTTCCTCAGGCTTGGCCTGAAACTGATCTCGGATTTGCACCCCGAGATATGTCCTTTTTGCAAGCGGGAGACATTGACGGAAAAGCAAAGAGAGACATATGTCAGATTAGTTGAAGAATTTGAGGATCCCAAGCAAATCTCGGAACAGATCGACAAGGAACTGGGGGGCCTTGCGTCAGAATGGCAAGGCGTTTTTGGAGAAGTGAGAAGCTTTGCGCCTAAACTTCCGGAAGAAGAAGGACTGGATAAGATTAGGCAGTTATTGGCAGGTAAGGCAGAATTGACCGAGTACGAGACTGCCCGGATTGAGCTGGCAAGACAAGGGGAAAGATGGAACAACTTGAACGAAGCAGGCGAAAAGCAAATAGAGTACGCTCGTCAGAGGTTGAAAGACCGGCAATATGACGAGGCTCTCTTTGAACAACTTCTGGAACTTCCGGGGCGATTAGAAGAACTTGCCTTACTCCTAATTGAGCGTCAAACTGCATACAGAGAGAAGCTCTACAGGATCATGCCAATCTTGGAAGACAAGATATCTTCCACTGAGGAAGTGAGGGCCATCGCTCTGCTACAGGATTTCTGGAATAAATGGCCAGAGATTACAAGAGCTATCCACTACAATCGCCTGGGGTCTAAGCTCAAAGAACTGCAAGTGAAGGTACGATCATTTATCGCTCAGAAGCAGAAGGAAAGGTTGGAGCAGAAGGAAAAGGATATACGGGAATGGTATGAGCTGTTGAACCCGAACGAGGATGTCACGTTCAATCGAATCCGTGTGACAAAGACGGCGCTCAGCCTTCTGGGCGAATCTTATGGGAAAGAGATAGAAGCGCCCCCGAATTTCAGCCAATCGCAAATCAACTGCCTTGGTCTGGCCGTTTACTTAATCCAGGCTACTTCAGTTGGCGATCTAGGTTTCGTCGTCTTGGATGATCCTGTCCAATCGATGGACGAATCTCACAGTGAGCGGCTGAAGATGGATGTCGTAGATCGACTGATGGAGACAGGACGCCAAGTAATTCTGCTTACCCACTTGGGCAACTTCGCTGAAGGTCTTGCCGGGGCCCATAAACGACGGTTTCCATATCGTATTGAGTTTGCTGGCTACTCTCAGACTGGCCCTGACATTGAAGAGAAGCTGCCGCGGCTGCGAGGTTATCTTGACCAAGCAAGAGAGTATAGGACAGGGAATGCTGAACGCCGACGCCAAGCTGGGAGATGTTTGAGGAGGGCTGTGGAAAGAATCGTCAAAATGCTGTACGAGCAAGCAACAGGTTCGCTGCCAGAAAAATACCGAGATGCGAGTTTCTCAGATCTTAAACAAGATGTCCTGCCTAAGTGCGATCAACTCTCTCCCAAAGAAGAAAACGGCATTAGGGCAGCTTACAACTTCGTGGTTAGCTATCCACACGACGATATGACAGTCGAACCGCCTACTACCGGGCAACTGCAACCACACATCAGCCGACTTGAGCAATTGTGCACAAAATACAACCTTATCCAGTGAGGAAGTGTCACAGCGTATTCGATAGGTATTGCAGCAATCAAACGAACAGGGGCTTTCACCAGTGACAAATAACCCCAACGAAATCACATCCGCCGAGCTCGTCCGGCCGGGCAAGTGAACCGAGGTCGAGCGCGTCGCGCTGCCCTTCCAGGCAGTGGAGACGATCAGTTGCGTGGGAAGGAAACAGGCGACGCTTATTGGGAACGTCCGATCCCGCTGCACTTGGTGAGCCAGGCGGTGGATGTGCGTAGACCTGCTTATGGACAGACTTACCGGTAAGTGTCTAGTTGGGCAGCGCAATGACCACAATGGCACGTCAGAGGGCCAACAAGCTGATTGCTTGAGACTTCAGGAGATTGTCTATGTCAAATCAAGAGCTACAACCTGGTGAGAACGATAGTATTGATTGCCATCTTCAGCAAGTTGGAATGGGCACACTGTTGTGCCGTGCAGCACGACAGACAGGAGACAAAACGACTAATGAGGTCAATCCAACCATTTGTTTCAACTGCCCTGCTGGGAAGATATTCCGAGAGGTTGGATGCGATGCTGTTCTTCCCAAGATTCGGATTTATCCGTACGTTGGAGGAGCGCAGGCTCGTGTAGAGAATCTCTTCTGCAAAATCCGCAAGCGGGATACCAGTCTGGAATACTGCCAAACTTGTAACCTAGTCACAGCAGAGACGACACGGCAGGTTATTACTGCTACCCGAGGGCTT
>Ga0180434_10010356_pt1 | contig 10012 bp, 8 predicted proteins | sample SS_ome_7_FD_132453 | JGI IMG/M metagenome (GOLD analysis project Ga0180434, IMG submission 132453) | Hypersaline lake sediment archaeal communities from the Salton Sea, California, USA - SS_1_D_2 metaG | ecosystem: Environmental > Aquatic > Non-marine Saline and Alkaline > Hypersaline > Sediment... | reverse complement strand
AATTTAGCGCCGAAACGCTATTCCACGGTCACGCTTTTGGCGAGGTTGCGGGGTTTGTCCACGTTGCATCCCCTGGCCACCGCCGCGTGGTACGCCAGCAACTGAAGCGGGATAACCGTCAGGAGCGGTTGGAGGGCCTCGGGACACTCGGGGACGTAGACCACGTGGTCGCAGCATTTTCGGATCTGGTCGTCGCCTTCGGTGGCTATGGCGATCACGGCGCCCTTGCGAGCCTTGACTTCCTCGATATTTCCGAGAATTTTCTCGTAGGTGCTGCATTGCGTTGCGATGAAGACGACGGGCATACCATCGTGGATCAGGGCGATCGGCCCGTGTTTCATCTCCGCGGCGGGCAGGCCTTCGGCGTGGATGTAGCTGATTTCCTTTAGTTTCAGGGCGCCTTCAAGGGCGATCGGGAAGTTGTATCCGCGTCCCAGGAACAACCAGTTGTCGCGATCGACGTATTGCGCGACCAGGTCCCCGATCTGGTCGGACTGTTTGAGGACTTCGGCGATCTGGTCGGGAACGGCCTGGAGGGCCTGGAGATAGCTCGCCATCTGCGGGACGGACATGAACCGCCTCCTGCCGAGGTTAAGCGCCATCAACGTTTCGACGACTATCTGGCAGGTGAAGGCCTTGGTCGACGCCACGCCTATTTCCGGTCCGGCGTGGAGGTATATACCCGCGTCGGTTTCTCGCGCGATTGTCGAACCGACGGTGTTTACGATTCCGAGAGTAAGGGCGCCTTTTTCGCGAGCCTCCCGAAGCGCCGCGAGCGTATCGGCAGTCTCACCGGACTGGCTTATGGCGATCACCGTCGTGTCGGGTGCGATTATCGGGTTGCGATAGCGAAACTCGCTGGCGTATTCCACTTCCGCCGGAATCCTGGCCAGATCCTCGAAAAGGTACTCTCCCACCAGGCCCGCATAGGACGCCGTTCCGCACGCGGTGAAAATCACCTTTTGGGTCTTCACCAGTTCCCGCTCGACATCTTTCAGCCCGCCAAGCTTTATTCGCGTATCCCGAATGTCGATGCGCCCGCTGATGCAGGTTCGGATACTCTCGGGCTGCTCGAATATCTCCTTGAGCATGAAGTGTTCGTAACCGCCCCTGGCGATCTGTTCGAGGGTCATCTCGACTTCGACGATCTCAGTGGTTACCGGAACGTTGTCGAGCGTGCAGGTTCGCATGCTTTCGGAAGTGATGACGGCCAGCTCGTTATCGTGCAGGTAGACCACATTGGCGGTATGCTCGATTATGGCAGATGCATCCGAAGCCACAATATACTCATCCTTGCCCACTCCGACAATAAGGGGACTGCCCTTGCGAGCGACCACCAGCTTGTCAGGTTCACCGGCGCACATTACGACTATTCCATAGGTTCCGGAGACTTCCTGCAGAGCGGCCAGCACGGCGTCTTCGAGAGCATCGCATCCGTCGTTGTAGAACTCGCCGATGAGCTGGACGAGCACTTCGGTGTCCGTCTCGGAGACGAAGGTGTGTCCACGCTCGACGAGAAGCTGCTTGAGCGTGGCGTGGTTTTCGATGATACCGTTATGGACAAGCGATATCCTGCCCGAATCGTCGCGGTGCGGGTGAGCGTTTACTTCATTGGGCTGCCCGTGTGTCGCCCAGCGAGTGTGGGCGATTCCCGCGGTAGCCGCCTGCATTCCTGGATCTTCCACGGCCCGGGCCTCGACCGTGGCGACCCGCCCGGGTGCCTTGTGTATGTGTAACTCACCGTCGTGGTAGACGCACACGCCGGCGGAGTCATATCCACGATACTCCAGGCGCTTGAGCCCCTCGATCAGCACATCGCGGGCCTTGGCGCCGCGACCGATATATCCAACTATTCCACACATGCGTTTCTAGTTCCTCGATTGTTAACCTACGATTGAAATATCGGTCAGAAAAGACAATGACATTGACTTGGGTTTGAATTGTGCAAATCATTGCGCCGAAACGGCGGAGCAGGCGATCCTGACCGCGAGCATCGCCGCGGCCACAAGGACCAGCAGGGCAAAATACCTGCGAATCCTTCTTGCGTGGGACCGGATGCACAACCACGAACCGAACTGCACGCCGACGGCGCTTCCGGTGAGTATGCTCAGTGCTATCCACAGGCTCACCTGGTCATTGAAACCGTACCTTACCACCGCAACGACCGTAGAGCACAGCGCCACGCCCAGGGACGTTCCGACCGCCTGATGAACCGACATGCCCACAAACATCACCAGCAGAGGCATGAACAGCACCCCGCCTCCGACGCCCATAAGACCGACCAGGATCCCGACACCCAGGCCCATCGCGATCATTCCCGGAAGGCTGACGCCCAGAATACCAGCGCGGGGCAGATCAACGTACGGACCTATCGCAAGGCGCTGCAACGGCGACTTACCGCCGGCGATCTGTTTGGGCCCTTTCCAGACCAACCATGCCACCGCAAGCATCAGCGCGACAAACATACCCCTCATCAACTGCCTGAAACCGTCACCCGCCAGATCGTAGAACCACTGGTGTATCTCCGTCCCGAGCAGTGCGCCCGGTACGGCGCCCAGCGACAGCAATATCATGGTCCGAGGTTCCACATTGCCCAACTTCCCGTGCCTGGCCGCACCGGCGGCGCTCATCCCGGCGGTGGAAGCAAGATTGCTGCCTACGGAAATCGTGAAGTTGAACCCGAAAAGCGACTCGAGTATCGGAACGGTCAGAAACCCCCCGCCAACGCCGAACAGCCCCGCCAGGGTCCCGATGAACAACCCCACGCCCAGCAGGCATCCGATCAACATCACCGGATTCGTGAAGTAGCAGGCGGTCAGCAGTTCGTCCAGCGGGATCATGACGCGTCGCCCTCGAAACTGTCGGCATCTCGGCAGCGGCGGTTTCGACGACCGCGAAGAATCTCGAAAATAAAGTTTATAGACAGCCCCCAAGCCACGGAAATAACAACCAACAGAATGACTTCAAGTATCTTTGGCATGGTGTTACACTACTTTAGCAAATCGACCGGATTCATCCTCATCCGATCACACCCTTCGCCCGGAGCAGCGCGATAATCCGCTCGGTGCTCTCTTCAAGGTCGATTTCGTGCGTTGGAATTGTCAGGTCCGCGGACTGAGGCGTTTCGTAAGGGGCGGTTACTCCGGAAAACTCGCTGATCTCGCCGCTGTCGGCCAGTTCGTACAGTTCAGCGTCCCGCTTGCGGCAGGCGTCTACCGGGGCCGACAGGTATACCTCTATGTACCGCTGGGGCCCGAGTATCTCGCGGGTCCGTTCGCGGCTTGACTGGTACGGTGAAACGAACGCGCAAATGCAGATCATCCCCGCCCCGTTGATCACTCTGGCCACTTCAGCGGACCGGCGGAGATTCTCGCAGCGGTCATCGGCGCTGAAACCCAGATCCTTGCTGAATCCCAGTCTCGCGTTCTCCCCGTCCAGGACGCAGCAATTAGCGCCCGCGGCGAACAGTTTGCGTTCCAGTTCGTATGCGATGGTGCTCTTGCCCGATCTCGGAAGCCCGGTCAACCAGATAGTCGCGGGCTTGTGGCCCATGCGCTCGGCCCGCAGCAGTTCGGGTATCCCGCTGGCGTGAGACTGTACGTGCCCGCTCTTGTGGGTGCGAACCTGCTTCTCGGGCGAGACGGCCAGTTTGTTGGGGTCGCGGTCGAGCACCATACCGGCGCCCACCGTATTGTTGGTGAGGCGGTCTATTACGATAAACGATCCGGTCTGGCGATTGCGGGTGTAGGGATCGTAAACGATCGGGCGGGCAAGCGAGACGACACACCGCCCGATCTCGTTGAGGGCGAGCCTATCGGCCCGGTCGCGGTGCAGCGTGTTGACGTCCACTCGAAAGCGCAGGTTGGAAATCCGCCCGGGCGTCATTCGAGTTGTATGTTTGAACAGGTACTGTTTGCCCGGAAGCATCGGTTCTTCGGACATCCAGACGATCATGGAGTCAAGTTCCCGATCGACCCTCGGAACGTTGTTGACGTGTATGATGGTGTCGCCCCGGCTGACGTCGATATCGTCGGCGAGCGTTACTCCAACAGCCAGAGGCGGAAATGCCTCGCCGAGATCGCCCTCAGGCCCGAAGACGGTCTCGATGCGGGTTCGCATGCCTCCGGGAAGAATCATGACATCGTCGCCCGGCTTGATCGTACCGGAGGCGACCGTTCCCAGATATCCCCTGAACGTCCTGTCCGGACGGAGAACGTACTGCACGGGGAAACGCAGGTCGATCAGGTTCCGATCGGAAGCGATATGGACGGTCTCGAGATGATTCAACAGCGCGCTGCCCCTGTACCAGTCCATCGCGTCGCTGCGGTCGACCACGTTGTCGCCTTTCAGGGCGCTGACCGGTATGAACGTGAGATCGCGAATTTCCAGCTTCGCGGCGAACTCGGTGAACTCGCGGCGGATCGACTTGTATACTTCGCGGGAATAGTCGACCAGGTCCATCTTGTTAATCGCCACCACTACGTGCGGGATACCCAGAAGCGCGGCGATAAACGCGTGCCGTTTGGACTGGGTGATGACCCCCTTTTGGGCGTCGATGAGTATGATTACCAGGCTGGCGGTCGATGCTCCGGTGGCCATATTGCGGGTATACTGCTCGTGTCCGGGGGTATCGGCGATAATGAATTTACGGCGTGGCGTCGAGAAGTATCTATATGCCACATCAATAGTTATGCCCTGTTCGCGTTCGGCCCGCAGACCGTCGGTGACCAGGGCGAGATCCAAATCGCCACCGGTCGAGCCCACGCGGGCAGACGCCTGGACCACCGAAGACAACTGATCCTCATAGATACCCTTGGATTCGTATAACAGACGCCCGATCAGCGTACTCTTGCCGTCGTCCACACTACCGGCAGTTACGAACCGCAGCAGGTCCTTGCCGGCGTCTTCCTGTAGTGTCGTTATCGCGTCCATAATCAGTTAGGAATTAAAAGTATCCATCCTTTTTCTTCTCTTCCATCGAGCCTTCCCGGTCCTGGTCGACGGCCCGATTCTCCCGCTCGGAATGCCTGGCGATCGTGGTTTCGGCGATGATGTCCTCTACCGTCTCGGCAGTAGACTCAACAGCCCCGCTGCACAACTGGCAACCAAGCGTGCGGAAGCGGACCGTCATATCCACGACTTCCTCACCGGGGCGTGGTTTGTTGAGGTCGCCGGCAAGGAGGAGCATCCCGTCTCGCTCGATCACAGGGCGTTTCCTGGCGAAGTACAAAGGAACGATCGGTATATCCTCGATCCGGATGTAATTCCAAACATCCAACTCCGTCCAGTTCGACAGCGGAAAGACCCTGAACGATTCGCCCTTGGCGCGGCGCGTGTTATAGAGGCTCCACAACTCGGGGCGCTGGTTCCTGGGGTCCCACTGCATGAACTCGTCGCGGAACGAGAGTATCCGCTCCTTGGCGCGCGACTTTTCCTCGTCGCGGCGCGCCCCCCCGAAAGCCGCGTCGAACTGACCGTCCCGCAGGGCCGTCACCAGCGCCTCACGCTTGAGAATGTCGGCGCACATCGCGCACGTCCAGTTCTCGGCCGGTCCTATCCGCTCCAACGCTTCCCGGTTCACGTGGACTATCAGTTCGGCGCCGATGTCGCGGACGAACTTGTCGCGAAACTCGATCATCTCGCGGAACTTGAACGTGGTATCGACGTGCAGCAGCGGGAACGGAAGCCCTCCGGGAGCGAAGGCCTTGCGGGCGAGGCGAACCATCACCGAGGAGTCCTTGCCTACCGAATACAGCATCACCGGGCGATCGCACTCGGCGGTCACCTCGCGCATGATGTGGATGCTCTCAGACTCCAACTGCTTCATATGCGTTATGTTATATGAACTCACGTTTTCGAAGATACTCCACGATTTTGTCGGCCGCTTCAGTCGCTGTCGCCTGGTCGGGGGTAATCCTGACCTCCGGATTCTCCGGTGGTTCGTAAGGAGCGTCAACACCGGTAAAGTCAGCGATCAGACCGGCGCGCGCCTGCTTGTAAAGACCCTTGGGGTCTCGGTGTTCGCACTCGTCAAGAGAGACATCGACGTAAGTCTCGACGAACCTCTCGGGACCGACGATCCGGCGGGCGCGAGCCCGTCCGGTGCGGTACGGTGAAATAAACGCCGCTATAGTAATAATACCCGCGTCGGCGAAGAGCGCGGACAATTCGCTGATTCGACGTATATTTTCTTCGCGGTCGGCGGGCGAGAAGCCCAGATCCGAATTAAGCCCTTGACGGACATTGTCGCCGTCCAGAACGTACGCCGGATGACCCAGGCCCACGAGCTGCGATTCAAGGCTCCGGGCGATAGTGCTCTTTCCAGAACCGCTCAATCCGGTCAACCAGACCACGCAACCGCGCTGGCCCATAAGCGCATCGCGATCTGCCGCGCTGACTTTCCCTCCATGCCATGTTACGTTCGTCGATTTCATTTTTTCCCGCCAGTTCCAGCGTGATGCGCCGGGCAAATCTCGAAGTGCCGGAGATCGGTCGGTTGCCTCCCCATGTTGCACAATCCCGAGCGCCGCGGTAGTATAAAAGGAGATTACCGACCGGGTCAAGCAAATGACCGGTCGAACTGCTTGTCGAAAGGTAGTAACGACGATGGTTTGAACTTACCGCGGTCACTGACCGCAATCTGCCTGCATCCTGTCATTAGGGACCAGGAACAGGTTATACTGGTAATAAGCTCGAAACAGGAAATCCGTTAGAGTTGTCAGTACCGGGAAAACACGATGCGTAACACGTGGAGTTTGATGACGGCGGCGATTATTTGCGCGGGCCTGCATTTCGGATGCGGCGGCGGCGCTGAGGAAGAAACTCCACCTGCGCCTTCGGGACCGAAAGAGGTGGTTTTGACCATGCTGAAGGCGATCGCAGCCGGAGACGCCGGTGCGGCGGTGGCGTGTTATGACTGTTCGACCGAAAACAAGGAATACATGGTCAAGACGATGCCTTTTCAGAAGGCGCTGATGAAAATCGGCGCCGCAGGCGCCAAGGAATACGGCGCCAAGGCCTGGCGGGCGGCAAAAGACAAGGCGAAACTGGATTTGATTATACCTGAACTATCCACCGCCGAAACCACCACACGATGCACGATCATGGGCAATGTAGCCACCTGCAGCCTCAAAGGATTCCGCGGTTCGTTGAATCTCGCAAAGAGGGGCAAGCGGTGGCTCATCGTACCGCAACCGGAACAGTTCCCCAAACTGCATCTGCGCGGCGAGATAATAGAATCCATACTCTTGACAAAAGCCTCGATCGACGAGATCAGACTCAGGATCGGCGCAGCCAACGTTTCGGCTGACGATATCTGCGCCGAGGTCGCCAAAATCCTGAACATCCGGTAGCACCGATACGGCGACTACCGACCGCCTGGCGAACCCTTGGCCTTAAGGTGTTTCCACGCAACAGTGTCATTCTGCTGTTTGCACCATTCCGCAAGCCGTTTTCGCATTGAATCCAGGAGCGTCGAGCATTCGGGAGAATCGGCGAGATTGTGCATTTCGTGCGGATCGGCCTCCAGATCGTAGAGCTCTTCGCCCGGGCGATGCTGGTAGGCCTTGACGATTCTTTCGGCTTTGGCGTCCGTCTTGGCTTTGCGGACCCACGAGGCCCAGAACGGCAGGTGGTGCGGGCCCTTGCGGCATCCGGTGATGTGAGTTGTAAACGTGCGATTCGGTTCGAGATTCAGGATATACCTGTGCGCAACCGTGCGGATCGTGCGGGCCGGACAGTGGTTGGCGATGCCCGGTCCGCCGTTGTCGTTGCCCGTGTGCGTGCCGAAGACCACTTTGCGATGCGTTTTGCTTTTTCCTTCGAGAACGCCCATGAAACTGAGCCCGTCAATATCTTTGGGACGCTCGCCACCGGCGGCGTCGATAATCGTGGGCAGAATATCCGCAAAACTCACCATCGCGTCGGTCACGCCGCCACGGGCGATTTTACCGGGCCGGCGGACGATGAAGGGTACGCGCAGCCCCCCGTCGTACAGGCACCATTTCTCAAAAGGCCAGTTGGCGCCCTGGTCGCTGGTATAGATAAACAGCGTGTCGGCGCGGTTCTTGCGCTTGTCGACGGCGTCGAGAACTCCGCCAAGAATACCGTCCATCCGCGTGACGTCGCTGTAGTAGTTAGCGCGGTCGCCGCGGGTCTCGGGAGTATCCACGTAGTTGGGCGGTAGGACAATTTTCTTCGGGTCGTAGGTATTATTCTTGCTCCACGGCGTGTGTGGCGGATGCGTGCAGACCACCAGGAGAAGCGGTTTGGGTTTATCGTATGCAGCGAGGAACCCGGCCGCCTTCATCTCGCTGCCGTGTATAAAATCATACGGGAACCGCTTGCGAGGATTATGGTGGAACTTGCCGATGTGCGCGGTGTAGTATCCCATCGCCTTGAAATACTCGGGCATGGTGCGTATGTCATTGCGGATTGGCGTACCGAACTTGTGGGCGCCGTTGCGGTGAGGCATGAGCCCGGTCTCTATAACGCACCTCGACGGGCTGCACAGCGGAGACGCCGCAAACGCATGAGTAAAACGCATCGACTCCTTCGCCAGGCGATCTATGTTCGGCGTCCGAACATACTTGTCGCCATAGGCGCCCGAGTCGGCCCATCCATGATCGTCGGATATAAATAGAACGATGTCCGGCTTCGACTGTTTCTCGCGAGCGCTCAGAAAACGAGGCGCCGAAACCGCCATCGCAAAGAACCCCGCCTTTTTCAAAAAACCGCGTCTGTTGTGCATGTTGGTACTCCTTATCCCCCGTAGCTGTTGAACCATGCTCGCTGGTCGAACGGTTTTTTCTCCGGGCCCCTGACGGGGTATTCCGGGACGCCGATCGGAAGGATTATCCGGACGACCTTGTCGCCCGGAGCGCCGATCAGTTTACCGATGGTTTCTGCATGGCCTTGCGTTCGCAGCCACCCGTCGATCCAGACGGCCGCGTAACCCGTGGCTGTAATCGCCAGGAGCATGTTCTCCACCGCGGCCGAGCAGTCTTCGATCTGGAAATGACAGCCCGCGTAGATCTTCTCCGGCTCGGCGTCGATCAGGCAGACGATAAACGCTTTTGCCTGGTTGAAGGCCTTGTTGGAATCGTGCATTTCGGCGATCTGCGACACCAGGTCCGGATCGTTGACGATAACAAAACTTGTAGTCTGCTTGTTCATGCCCGAAGGCGCATCGAGACCGGTTTGGACGATCTTTCGAAGATCGTCGGGATCGACGCCCTTGTCGGTGAACGGTCCGCGATAACTGTGACGGTTGACGACGGTTTCAAAGAATTCCATTTTATGCTCCAGTTTCAGTTTTTCACTCTGAGGCGCCCGGCTGGTAGTCTGCAAAAAGTTTTCCCCAGGGGCTTTCCGCAAGCCAGTTTTTGACGGCTTTCATTCCCTTCAGCGGATACCACAAGCGGTCGTGATATATCGCCGAAGCGAAGATGAACGCATAGACGATTGGCGTGTGGAACAGGAGTTTTTGCATCCACCGCATCGGCCCGAACCAGAGCAGTTTGCCCACGCTGGACGCCGCGTTGTCGCCGGTGTGAAAACCCCAACTCTCTTCGGCTGCATCGGCGTCGCCGGCGATTTCGATATCCTCGAAGCGCCCGCATCCAAGCCCCCGTTCGTGGGCGAGTCGGATGAAGTCATAGTCCATCGGCTCGAAGCCCATCATTTTAGCCGCCACCGCGTCGATGGCTACACAGTCGCTCGATGCGAGCATCACGTTTTTCGCCACCGGAATCATCGTTCTCGGCCCGGCGCCGTTGCCCGCGGTGGTGCCATCCATCACCGCGAATATCCCGGGGTGTATTTCCTTCTGGATCGCCAGCAGGTCGACCAGCGCCTGGTGGATTTTCGAGTGGCAGTAGTGTCGCTTGTTATCCAGCAGACCGCCGAAGGCGTTTTTCATAGACCCGGTGGTGTTGGTGTAGATGTGACATTTCATGGTGGGCAGATGCACCACGTTCTTACCGTGAAAGTAATCGGGGAGGCGGATACCGTT
>Ga0180434_10010352_pt1 | contig 10013 bp, 7 predicted proteins | sample SS_ome_7_FD_132453 | JGI IMG/M metagenome (GOLD analysis project Ga0180434, IMG submission 132453) | Hypersaline lake sediment archaeal communities from the Salton Sea, California, USA - SS_1_D_2 metaG | ecosystem: Environmental > Aquatic > Non-marine Saline and Alkaline > Hypersaline > Sediment... | reverse complement strand
TGGTGGGCAAGATTGCCATCTTGTGATGTCGAGATCCCGCGGCAGCAACGCTACGGCGGGGCCTGGCTCACGGAACTAACGGATCAGCAGGACCGAACGCTGGGAGGCTTCCCCGCTGCCGCTCACGCGGACGTAGTAGACCCCGCCGGCGGCCGGTCGGCCCGATTCGTGCGTCCCATCCCAGGCGACGACCGCCCCGGTTCCTGGCTCGCTGCGGATCGTCAACGGAGCTACGAGGCGACCGGTCGCGTCGTAGACGCCGGCGCGCAGCGTCGGATCGGCGGCCGGCGCCGCGAACTCGAGCATGAGCCGCGTGCGCTCACGGAACGGATTCGGGCGCGGTGCGCCGAGCAGTTGTCTGGCGTGCGGCCGTGACCCGGAGGGCACGTCCTGCGGCGAGCTGCAGCCCGGCTCCCAGGCGCCGATCAGATCGCACTCCGGATTGGGCGGTGAGAAGGGCAGGCAAGGCGAATCCTCGAGCAGGCCGAAATCTCCCGCCTCCGCATCGCAGTAAAGCGGATCGAGGCTGAGGTTGCCATTGATTCCGGCAAAGGCGGCGATGCAGCCGACGTAGTCCCCCCCGGCGTTGTCGTAGACATCGCAGCAGGTCATCGCCGTGACGGCGGAGCCGCTGGCGCAGCCGATGGCGGGGCCGCCGCTGCTGGCGCTGACGATCGTGCGCTCGAGCGTGAGCGTCGCGCCGTAGTTGAGGTAGACCCCGCCCGCGTACGACCCGTGATTTGCGTGCACTGTGCAGCCGCTCAGACGCGCATCGTACGTTGCTAGTGCGCCCCCGTTGTCGGCGGCGTTGTCGAAGAAGGTGCAGTCGTGGATCTCCGCCTCGCAGTCATAGCCAACGGTGAGGCCCCCGCCGTAGCCACCCGATTCCACGTCGTTGCCCTGGAAGAGGCAGCCGGCGACAAGAACCTCGAGATCGCTGGCGTTGCAGGCTAGGCCGCCGCCCGACTGATTGCTTTGATTGTCGATGAAGCGGCAGTCGACGAAGCGGACGGGTGATGAGTGGCTATAGGCGCCGCCCCCGGATCCCCACCAGGAGTCGTTCTCGCTGAAGGTGCAATCGCTGAAGCGGGGAGAGCCCTCCCAGACAAAGACGCCGCCCCCCATCATCGCATAGCAATCGCGGACGACGACGTTGCGAATCGTTGGGCCGCTGCCGTTGATGACGAGAATCCCGCCGCCACAGCCGGTCGGATCGGGAGGGTCGGGGCCGACAACGTGACCGTTGATGATCGTGACGCCCTGGAGAATCGAGTTCTCGCTCTCGGACCAGTTGAACAGGAATCCCCGGTGGGGATCGAGCGCACTCCCCTCGCAATCGAGGATGCACGCCGCGGGGTCGCCGCTCAGCGAATAGACGGTGATCGGCTTGCCTTGATAGACAATGTCGCGATTGCCCGGGCCGGAGTAGACGCCGTCGGCGAGGGCGACCGAGTCGCCCCAGCTCGAATTGGCGATCGCGGCCTGGATCGTCGGGTAGTCGCCGGTGCCGTTGGGCAAGACGACATGGGTCGCGGCGTGGGCGGAGACGGGCGGCAAGAGCGCGAGGATACCGGCGAGCAGGATCCACCGCATGGCGTCACCTCCTTGGGCTGGATCGGCGCGGATCGCGCAGTGCGCTGGACCCAACAATAATAGCGCGCAACAGGTCTGCGCGGCAAGCATCGCCCGGGATCGTTAGGGGATAACCGGCCCCCACAAGTCGACAACTGGATTGCAATTGCCGGGAATGGTAGAATCTCCTGACTGAAAGCCGAGATGTCTTCTGGCTAGCTTCTCGAGGCGCGTCTCGTTAGGCGTGGGACGCACGAGATCGAGTGACACCAACGGGGAGGATGCCATGCTACGCAGAGCTTCTGGATTCTTGCTTCTCATCGCACTCCTGCTTGTTCCGACGTGGGCCTCGGTTGCCGCACAGGGATACGAGGCGACGACGCTCACGATCAACAGCGACACAACCCTGCCGCTTGACACGGGCATCGTGGCCGCCGCGGGCGACGAGTTCGTCATCGTCGCCCATGGCGCGCTGCAGGTGACTACCTCGGGCCTCGAGGATTCCTGGTTCGATCCTTCCGGACTGATCCGCTTGCGGCGCGGCGGGCAGGTCTTTGGCGACATGCCGTACGGGTCGCTGATCGGCACGTTCGACGGCACGGCGGGAAGCGGATTCTACTTGGGGGACGGCGGTGCGTTCAGCGCGCAACCGGCTGATGCTGGCGACGAGCTCAGGCTCGCCCTCAATATGAGCGCCTCGGATCAGTCGTTTGCCTCGGGCGCGTTCGTCGTCACGGTGATCCGGATCTCCGACGCCAGCTTGGCGGCACCGGAGCTCGCGCCGGACGTGCGCGCACAGCTGCAGAGCAGCTACCCGAATCCCTTCCGCACGGCGACCGCGATCGGCTTCGCCCTCGAGCGCAGCGGCTCGGCTCGGGTCGATATCTTCGATGCGAGCGGGCGGCGCGTGCGCGCGCTCGAGGCGGGCGAACTCGCCGCGGGGCAGCATGAGATCCGCTGGAACGGCCGCGGCGATGCCGGGGAGGTGCTCCATCCGGGGACGTACTTCTACCGCGTCTACGTCGATGGCCGCGCGATCGGCACGCAGCGCGCGTTGCTGCTCGACTCCTGATCCCGCACGGCGCGCAGGGCGCAATCGGCCGCGGGTTGCGCCCTGCCCCGCTATCGCGCGCCGCGCACGAGCCGGCGCCAGGCGCTGTCGAGCGAGAGGGGCCCCGCGCCGGCCATGAGAAAGAAGAGCGCAAAGCAGAGATAAAGCAGCGCGAGTTCTTTTGACGCGCCGCTCGCACTGACGAACGGGTCGGCGCCATGGCGTCCGAAAGCCGCGACCGCCATCGTGATCGCGACGAGCAACGCCGCCGGACGCGTCAGCAGACCGGCGGCAATGAGCAGTCCGCCGGCGAACTCGGAAAGGCCGGCGAGCCAGGCGAAGACGCCCGGCGCCGGGAACCCGAGCTCGGCCACGCCGGCCACGAACCCCTCAGTGGGCGGGACCTTGCGCAGGCCGTGCCCGAAGGCAAGCAAGAGAAAGGGCACAATCCGAATCAACACCCAGGTGAATTCGTACCCGCTGCGCCCGGGTCGCGAGCCCCCGGCCGGCGGTCGCCAACTCGCACTCATCTGATCCCTCCGTCTCCGTTCCTCCGCGCGCCACTGGGCTTGCGGGCTAGCGTGCGAAAATCTCATCGAAGAAGAGCTGCATGTGTTGCCACGAACGCCGGTCCGCATTCGCATTGTAGGCGGCCCCGCGCGACGGGTCGTTTCCCGCCGCCGGTTGGGTGAATGCATGGACCGCGTCCGCGTACATGATCAGCTGATAGTCGGCGCCGGCCGCTTCCATCTCTTCGATGAAGCCACGCACGGCCTCGGGGCCGACATGCGGATCGACCGCTCCGTGGCAGACGAGCAGCGGGGCGCGCACCGTGTCGGCCGGTAGCGGCGTGTCCAGGGAGCCGTGAAAACTGACGATGCCTTGCAGATCCCCGCCGGCGCGCGCCAGCTCGAGCGCCGCGCCGCCGCCGAAGCAGTAGCCGATCGCCGCCATGCGCGTGGGATCGGTGCGCCGATGCTGGCGCAGTTGCTCGAGGCCGGCGGCGACGCGCGCCCGCAAGAGCTGGCGGTCGCCGTAGTAGGCGCCCGCCTCGGCCCGCGCCTCATCCGTGTTGCTCGGGCGTACGCCCCGGCCGTAGACATCGGCCGCGAAGGCGACATAGCCCAGCTCGGCCAGCATCCGGGCGCGCCGCCGCTCGTAGTCGGTCAGGCCCATCCACTGGTGGATGACGAGGACCCCCGGAGCTCGCTCCGCAACGGAGTCGTCGTAGGCGACGTAGCCCTCGAGCACGACGCCGTCATGCTCGTAGAGGTGGGACGCGGTCACGACCTTGGCCGTCGCCGGCGCGACGGCTGCGAAACTGAGCCCGGCGATCAGGACGCCGAGCCCGAGGATGGCGTATCTGCATCGTTGCATCGCGAACTCCTTCAATGTGCGCCTGGAGACGAGTGCGCATCGCTGTCGGATCGGCTCGTCCGCTCGACAGCGGTCCCACTTGCGGCAATCGCCCTGCTACCGCTGCGTTTCGGCGCAGTTCCGTCGCCGCGTCCGGTCGCGGGCATCAACGCTTGCACGGGCGGGTCGAGCGGCCGGCTACGCCGCCCCTAAAGCCGGGCGCCGCAATGCTTGCAGTGGCGGGCATCCGGATCGTGACCCTCGGCGGCGCAGGCCGGGCACGTCTGCGTCGATACCGGCTGCGGGCGGCTGCGCGCCAGTTCGACCGAGACAATCCCGGTCGGGACGGCGATGATCGCATAGCCGATGATCATGACCGCGGACGCCAAGAACCGACCGACTATTGTTTCGGGCGCGATGTCGCCGTAGCCGACGGTCGTCATCGTAACGATCGCCCAGTAGATGCTCGTCGGAATGCTCGTGAATCCACTCGCCGCGCCCTCGATCAGGTACATCAGGGCTCCGATGATGAGCACCAGGGTGACGACGCCGACGAGAAAGACGACGATCTTGCGCGCGCTCCCGCGCAGCGCCGCGCGTAGGACCTCCGCCTCGCGCATGAAGTAGCCGAGCTTGAGGACGCGAAAGACGCGCAGAACGCGCAGCGCACGGATCACGCTGAGCGATTGCGTGCCAGGCAGGACGACGCTCAGGTAGGTCGGCAGGATCGCCAACAGGTCGACGATTCCAAAGAAGCTGCGCGCGTACCGGAGCGGCTTGCGAACGGAGAGCATGCGCGTCAGGTATTCGACCGTGAACAAGGCGGTGATGATCCACTCGATCAGCCGCAGGCGGTCTCCGTGGGTGGCGCGGATCGGGGCGACGCTTTCGAGCATGACGGAGACGACGCTGATCACGATCAAGAGCAGCAGGAGCAAGTCGAAGGTCTTGCCGGCGCGCGTGTCGGCTTCGAAGATGACTTCATGGAGGCGATGTCGCCAGGGCGATTGCCGGCGGCCAGCAGGCGGCACGGGCGTGGTCATGGGCGTCGTCATGCAACTTCCCTCGTAGATAGAGAACGGCCGGCAACAGGGTAGCGGGCGGCGCCGCAGGGCACAAGGAGGGGCAACCGATTGTGAGGCCAATGCGGTCAGTGCTGGTATCGGGGTTCGGCTGTGTCGCGCGGCTGTGTCGAGCGAAGGAAGTGCCGCGCAGTGGCGTTCCGCCTGCAATCGAGTGACGGCATCGTGACGGAGTGATCGCCGGACCGGAACAGGCGCGCTTCACCCCGGTACACTAGGAACAACGAATCCATGCGTCTCCGCCAGAGGCGTTGCAGCATCCGACCGTCGTTCTCATAGCGGCGACTTGTGTACTGGAGGTGTTCCGATGAAGCCGACGATCACCTGTCCGCGGTGCGGCAAGGGTGTCACACCGGAAGAAGTCACCATCGGTGTCGATCTCGCCTGTAGTATCTGCGATCCACGGCTCGAAACGAGCACGCAGCAACTGAAGGCCGATCTGGAACGTGTGGCCAAGTACACGAAGGCCGGGGCGGGTCGTGTTCCCCGGCCTCGAGCGCATGAGGGACAGTGAGGCGGCCGCGTTTCGCCGCCCGTCTTGTCCTAGTTGATCCGCACAACGCGGCGGCTGGAGGTCCGTGAGTCGACGTCCAGCCGGACGAGGTAGATGCCACTGGCAACCTGCCCGCCGGCCTGGTCGCGGCCGTCCCAGGTCAGCGGGTGCTTGCCGCGTCCAAGTCGGCGCGCCATGACCTCTCGGACGAGGCGACCGCTCGGATCGTAGATTCTCACCCGACTCTCACCTCCGGCGGGCAGCTCCAACTCCATCTGCAACGCGCCCTGGATCGGGTTCGCACTGGCTAAACGCAGGACGGGCGCGTCATGCGCGGCGATCGGGTCGGGCAGATGCGAAGCGCCACTCACGGTGATGCGGGCGAGGTCTGCGGCGGCGACACTCGGATCGCTTAGCGAGCTGGCCTCAAGACGGACCGTGTCGATCTCTCCGCCGGTCGCATCGAGAGGGACGATGGCTTGGAGGGCGAAGACGGATGCAGCCCCCGCTGTCAGGGCGCGATAGCCGGGGTTCGGACTAAGCTCGAAACCATTCGTGTCCATCGCGCTCAGAGCATAGGCGTCGGCCGCGGTGCCCGTATTCGAGATTCGGAAGAAGAGCGTCGTGGTATCGCCAGGAGCCGCGAGTGTGTCGTTCAGCGCGGCGACGGCGACGGCGAGCGTTACATCCACGCTGTCGCCAGGATCCCCTACCGAATTGGAGAGCAACGATGCATTGACGACTTCATCCTGGGTACGCAGGGCGACATGATAGGCCTGCAGCGCGGAGGGCACGCTGAAGGTTGCCGACGCTGGAGTCCCCGGGGTTGCGGGAAGCACTGCACCGGCGACGAGGTCCTGGCTCACGAAAGGAGTCGCGGCCCGGAATTCCGCCGCCGTCAGAATCGGTTCCGCCGCGTAGCGAACGTCATAGACATTTGCGCGCGGCTGCGCCGGCGGGCTCGGGATGAAGAGGTTCTCTTCCGGATGCGTCCAGGAGAGATCGAGCTGCGTTGATCCCGGCGCGCGCGTCAGCGCCAGATCGGTGACCGCCACCGGTGCCTCGCCGTCAAACGCGTAGACGACGACATCATCAATTACCACCGCGCCGGGCCAGTCGGTTTCTTCCACGAACTCGATTCTCACCGAACTGTGACCAACGAGATCGGAGAGATCGAACTCGACCGTCCCCGTTCCAAAGGGGATCGGGCCGAGGTCTTCACTGCCCGATTCGGTGACGATCCGCACGCGGCAGTGGTCACCAATGATGCTGCACTCGTTGAAGATCTGATGGCAGTACCAGAAGTTGAGTTTGGCGACAGTGTACTCGGTCCAGTCCATTTCCGGTGTCGACATGACGCTCGCGCTCTCAAACTCGTCATTGCAGGGCATGCCACCGCTGGGATGCTGGGCGATGGCGAATTTCCAATCCCCATGATGGGCACAAACCCCGTCCGGCATCGGATCGCTGATCAGGCCCCAGTCGCCCATCGACATGTAGACGCCGGATGTGTGGGGGCGCTGCGAGACGTCGAAGTCCTCTACGAAGTTGATGAACACATCGTCTTCGACTTCGCCGAAGTCCGCGGGGCCATCCGGTATCTCCGCTGAACCGCCGTAGGCGAGGCGCGAGCGCACGACGAGCGGATTGCCCCAGATGTGTTCATCGACGGGAGCGAAGCCGAGGGTCGCGATCTTGGCGTTACCGCCCCAGTTGGCTGGATTCTCGGTGTGGTCGTCGACGATGTGCTCACCCGAAGCGCCCTCCTCCCACATCAGATCGCCATCCCAGTCGGCCCAGACATCGAGGTGGAGTTGGTGCGCGGCATCCGAGGCGTAGCGGGGACCGTCGAAGCGACAGACGCTCATCTCGGCGGCCAGTTCCGCTGGGCTGCCGGCCGCGATGTGAGGCGGCAGGAAGGGCAGCAGGGCGAATGACTCGGGGAAGAGGGCATCGTCGTATCCATCACCGTCGTGACTGCCGCCCGTGTTGGGGCGGAAATCGCCGTCTTCTGGATCGCTGAGCGAGATCTCGGCAGAAGCACCGGTTCCGAGACGTTCCCAGAAGAAGGAACCGTGGGTAGCAGCCGGGTACCCGCCGCCCGCGTCGCTCCAATCCTCCAGTCGCATGAAGGCGATGCGACCATAGCCGTCCTTCTCTGCGTTGGCTCCCGCGAGGGGCAAAGCGTGTTCGCGCAGGAAGCGTTCCATCTCGATTTGGCGCATGCTCGGATTGCGGTCGCGCATCAGCGCGGCGACGCCTGCCACGAACGGGGTCGCCATCGACGTGCCATCGAGGTCGGCGTAGGTCGGACCGGGGAACGTGCTGTAGATGTCGACGCCGGGGGCGACGACATCGAGCTCGGGGCCGTAGTTCGAAAAGGAGGCGACGTCGTCATTGGGGTCGGATGCGCCGACGGCGATCGTCTCCGGATAGCGGGCCGGATAGCGCAGTAGCGACTGTCCATCGTTGCCGGAGGCAGCGACGACGATCGCACCCTGGGCGATCGCATACTGCACCGCTGTGCGCACGGCCTGCGAGGGATCCGTTCCCCCCAGACTGAGATTGATGATGTCGCCGCCGTTGTCCGCGGCCCACTGGATTCCGTCGGCAATGTCTTCAAATGTGCCGGGGCAATCATCGCCCGCCGTGCAATCCAGAGTGCGAACGATGAGGAGTGCAGAGCAGTAGGCCACGCCGGCGAGCCCGGAGGCGTTCGACGTCGCCGCGGCGATGCCGGCGACATGCGTGCCATGACCGTAAAGGTCGGCGCTTGCGCCGAAGTCGGTCGGGTCGTTGTCCTGGTCAACGAAGTCGTAGCCAGCGGCGACATTGCCGGCGAGGTCGGGGTGGGGGTTGACGTAGTCGTCGATGCCGGTGTCGACGATCGCAATGCCGACTCCATCCGCTCCGCCCGAACCATGGGCCCAGAGCGAGGGTAGGCCGGTCTTGAAGACGCCCCATTGGTTCTGTGGCAAGGCGTCAGGCAGGTCGACCAGATAGGGATCCTGCGGGCAGTTCGGGCAGTCGAGCGCGCTGTAGGTTGCATTCGGTTCGGCCCAGGCGATGCGTGCATCGGCCTGCAACGCGTCCAGCGTGGCAGACGTTGCCAGGGGATCGTCAAGCACGACCTTGACGTAGCCGAGAACGGGCTGGGTGCGGACGATCTCGCCGCCGAGGCTGGTGACTAGGGCCGTACGGGACGAGGTTGTGACGTGGCTACGGAACTGAACGAGCAATTCCCCGCGGGCGTGTGCCGCCTGCTGGCCGTCAGCGGGCCAGGTCAGGCCGGCGGCCAGCAAAGCGGCTGCGGCCAGCGGACGCAAGAGCGCCTGCGCGCTGCGGAGGCTGGCGAAGCGACGAGATGGGCGCGTGCGAAGCGATCGGGGAGCCGTCATCGTCTTCTCCTTCCGAAACGGTCGACGGGCGACCGGGAGGTTGCAAAACGGGTGAAAGGGGTTGCGAGCGGATGCGGGCAACCGATATTGTCTAGCAAGTCTATAGTCTAACTAAGAAATAAGCAGACAGGCAAGCCGCATTCCGTGCATGGCATGGATCCATCCCGGGGTTGCGCTCTTGTGGCACTTGGATCCGCGCCGGGCTCATGTCCTATCGCATTTGTTCGCAGCTAGTTGACGAGCATCAGCCTTTCCGTCACGCGCTCTTTGCCGTAGCGGATCTCACAGAAATAGACGCCCGCGGCCACCGGCTGGGCGGCCGCATCGCGACCGTTCCAGCTCCAGTCGTAGATGCCGGGCGCCACATGCTCACGCTGCACGGTCTGCACCTGCGCCCCGCGCACATCCCAGACGGTCAGCGTCACTGAGCCGGCATCGAGCAGGCGATACGAGACGGTCGTTTGCTGGCCGAAGGGAGTGGGGCGACTGCCGAGCGCATGCAGGCGCCGCGGCGCCGGCGGCTGGCGGTCGTCGACCGCGCTCAGGTCCGGTTCGCGGTAGTGCACGAGCTGGCATTGCAGGCGGTAGTAGGCGTGGCCGGCGCACTCGCAACCGGTGGCGTCGACGCAGTCGGGATTGTTGGGACGGCACCAGTTCTCGTAGGGCTGCAGGACGAAGAGCAGCGAGGAGGTTTCGCCGCCGGCGATCCAGTCCGAGATGTCGACATCCCAGGCATCCGCCTTGTCTCCGGGGCACCAGCCGGCGCGATTGTAGGTCCAGGTGCCGCCCTGCGGGCTGCACGGATTCTCGGCGCAGTCGTCGCGCCACAGGTAGTGCTGGGCCGAGTGCTCGCCGACGTCGATCTGCTGCCACTTGTAAGAGAACTCCGCCGCGTTGTCGGTATTCCAGAACCCGTGCCCGGTTGAGAAGGCGCGGAACTTGGTCCCGATTGCCTCGCTCGGGATCGTCACGTCGAGCGGCGTGAGGTGGTCTTCGGCGGGGTTGTCGGGATCGCCATAGACGATCGAGCCGAAGTGCCAGAGGCGGTCGATGGCAAAGGG
>Ga0180434_10010346_pt1 | contig 10016 bp, 11 predicted proteins | sample SS_ome_7_FD_132453 | JGI IMG/M metagenome (GOLD analysis project Ga0180434, IMG submission 132453) | Hypersaline lake sediment archaeal communities from the Salton Sea, California, USA - SS_1_D_2 metaG | ecosystem: Environmental > Aquatic > Non-marine Saline and Alkaline > Hypersaline >... | reverse complement strand
GCCACGGCCACCGCCGCCAGGAAGATGAAGAGGACGATGTGAACGACCATGGTCATGCCTCATCCTCCCCTTCGCTGGTCTCCGGCGTCCATATCGGGAGCCCGTCGAGCCAGGCCGCCTTGCCCAGCATGTGGCTCGAGAGAGGGCTTGTGAGAAGCAGGAAAAAGAGGATCATCACCAGTTTGACGAGAACCAGGAAGGATCCGGCCTGCAGGATCAGTCCGAGCAGGATCAGCCACGACCCGAGGGTGTCGGTCATCCCGGCCGCGTGGATGCGGGTGTAGAAATCGGGCAGGCGCAGCAGCCCGATGCCGCCGGTGACGACGAAGAACGCTCCGGTGATCAGAAAGATCCAGCTGAGGATGTCGAGCACACCCGCCATGCTCAGAAGACCTCCTCGCCGTCGGCCTCTTCCATACCGGCGAGATCGCCGAAGCGGACGAACTTCATCGCGCCGATCGTGCCGAGGAAGTTGATCAGGGCGTAGACCAGAGCCAGATCGAGGAATTCGGGGCGGCCGGTCAGAAAGTTGAAGAGGGCGATGACGAGCACGGTCTTGGTGCCGAAGCTGTTCACCGCCAGAATGCGATCGAAGACCGTCGGCCCCAGAAAGGCCCTGCTCAGGGTCAGGACCATGCAGACCAGCAGGGCGGCCATCGCGGCTCCGAACATGGTGAACATCAGTCCAGGCCCTCCATGCGGGTGACCTGCCGGTCCATCTCACCGTTGAGGAGTTCCTCGGCGACTTCTTCGGCGATGGCGTGGACCTCGATCGCGTCAGCTGTGACCCGGATCGAGACGGTCCCGGGAGTCAGGGTGATGGAGTTGGCGAACAGCACCCGTCCCAGGTCGGTCTTCTGGGTGGTGGGGGCCTCGATGACGCGGGGCGAGAGCGAGGGCCGGCGACTCAGGATGCGACGGGCCACGTCGATATTGGCCTGGACCACCGCCCGGATGAGCCAGGGCAGATAGCGCAGGGCCCCCAGGAGCATGTGGGTCGGCATCGCCTCGGTATCGAGGATCTCCATCCGCCGGGCCAGCCAGACGACGAGCAGGCACGAACCGACGCCGAAGGTGATGATCAGAGAGGTATAGTGCCCCGAAGCCAGGAGCCAGATGCCCAGCAGGAAGAAAAAGAGGGCCAGAGCCAGTCTGAGAGGATGCTTTTCGAGAATCATCTGCTGTCGAATTCTCTGGTGCCGTGTCTCAGGGTTCCGGTGACTCTCCGGACGGCCGGCCGATTTCGGGCGGGATCGGAGCCGGGTCCGATTTTCGCCGTCGCAGTATATGCAATCCCCCCGATAATCCAAACGTGAATTTTATCTCAATTACTCTCCCGGTCCCTGCCGCTTCAGGCATCGACTGACGGCCCTTCACAGACCGGTGAAATCCCGCCGGCGGGGGAACCACGATCGAGCCGATATGATCTGCCTTGATCGGTGCTCCTGAGCTGCCTGATAATGCATTCATCTCGTATCAGGCTCCTCCTTCTCACACCGGCACCGGATCATGATGCGCTCACTGCTCCATCCGCTCAGTCTGTTCATCAAGAGGAAACCCGGTCTCTACTTCCCGCTGACAACCCGCCGGGCGGCCAGCCGAGAGCGGGCTGTCAGGAGAGAGACATCCCTGGTTATCGAAGGGTGCCCCCGCTCCGCGAACACCTTCGCCGTGGTGGCTTTCTGGTTCGCCCAGAACCCCGATGAGGGTGAGAGTGGCTGGAGAGAGAGAGAGAGAGAGAGAGAGAGAGAGAGAGAGAGAGAGAGAGAGAGAGAATCCCACCTGGCGCACCATCTCCATGTCCCGGCCCAGGTCATGCGCGCCGCCCGCTGGAACATTCCCGCCCTGGTGCTCATCCGCGATCCAGAGGATGTCGTCTGCTCGATGATGGTTCGCAATCCCGCCCTCACCCCGCTGATGGCCGTGCGGTATTATCTGAGTTTTTATCGCTCTCTCATACCGTTCCGGGACAGATTCACGGTGGGCTTCTTCGAGGAAGTGACAGCAGATTTCGGCCGTGTCATCGAACAGGTCAATGAACGGTTCAAAACGAGCTTCCGGCCATTCCACCACACACCGGAAAATGTTGCCTCTGTATTCGACCGGATCTCGGATGTGAATATCGCGTTCGGGACCGGAGCTGAATCCGCAGTCGCTCGACCGTCACACGAAAAAGAAGCCCTCAAGCTGTCGGTGCGGCAGACGCTGGTGGATCCTGCCATCACCCCCACAATGAAGCAGGCTGCGGACCTGTACCAACGGTACAGGGATCTGTAACGGGAGCGAACCGTTTCGATCCCCGCTCTTCCGGCCTCCCGATCATCTGACCGCGAGGAACCGCTCAGCCCTCATCGCCGTCGCCGGCACTGTCGGATTCCTCATCAGACGTGTCGGCAAAGGGATTGATCGCCCGCTTCTTCTGCCACTGCTTGAGCTCAGCATCGAGCCCGGCATGTTTCTCGGCCTTCTTCTTCTCGAACTCGCGATCACCCAGGAGAGCGTCCATCTTCTCCTGCTTCTCGCGGGTGCGTTGCCGGAAGGCTTCGAGTTCTTCCTGCATGGCGCCATCGCTCGCATCCCGGGGCAATTCTTCCAGGCCGGCGTGATCGGCCACCTCGACCCGGGTGTCGAAGGGTGTCATATGGATATTCACGATCCCGCGGGTTTCGAGCGCCCGGGCCACCGCCCCGATGACTTCGTGCGAGATCCCGAGCAGTTCGCCGATCTCCTCCATCGTTGGAGGCTTGTCGAGGCGGTGCTCGAGTACCCGGGTGGCGGCGACGATCAGGTGTCCCTGATGATAGTCGGGTGTTACCTCTCTGCTGCCCACGTGATTCCCCCGCTGATGGTCCGGCCCCGTTGCGCACCCGCTTTCTGCTCGCGGCAGAGGCCGGTCTCGTTCCTGCTTCTGCGCACAGGAGTCCATTGTAGATCATGACGAAGGCAGCGGGGCAAGCCGAACCGGCAGCCTTCCCGCTTGACGCGGTGGGACGGGCCTGCTTTGTATCTGGCATGGCGAATGAGGAACGGGAGAGAACAGGGGTCTCCGAAGCTGTCGGCGATTATCTGAAGGCGATCTGGGCCCTGGGAGGAACCGAACCGGTCTCGACCCGGGACCTGGCCCGCCAGCTGAGCGTCTCGCCGCCGAGCGTGTCCGGCATGCTGGTCCGGCTGCACGATCTCGGGCTGGTCCATCATGAGCGCTACTACGGGGTGACCCTGACGGCGGAGGGAACCGCCATCGCTCTCCGGCTCGTCCGGCGACATCGCCTGATCGAGACCTTTCTGGTGGAACATCTGGGATACTCGTGGGATGAAATTCACGACGAAGCCGAGATCCTCGAACACGCCGTCTCGGACCGGTTCGTCGAACGGCTCGAGGCTCTTCTCGGTCACCCGACCCACGATCCGCATGGCGATCCGATTCCCTCACCCGACGGCGACCTGCCCCGGACCCCGAATCTGATCCTCTCGCGAGCTGTCCCGGGGAGCCGGTTCCGGATCTCCCGCCTGCTGACCCAGGATTCCGACCAGCTCTCAGCGCTGGCCGCACTCGGCCTCAAACCGGGTGTGACCGTGGAGGTTTCAGCCGGGGAGAGGACAGACGACTCTGAGACGACCGGGCTCGTGATCATCCTCGCAGGGATCCGGCACGAACTCACGCGGGAACTGGCCGGACTCATCCAGGGCGAAGAGATCGATTCCTGATCCGGCTGCGCGCCCGGACACCGCCGGGCAGATCCTGTCACCGGTCTGCAGAACGCGGACCGGCGGGGGAAGTTCCGGTTCAGTCCTTGCGAAGCATGAAGTTGCCCGCCTCGACCATCTCGCTCTCCATAAAGACTTCCATATCGCCCTTGAGATGCCCCTCTTCGATGCGCCCGGTCATGTGCACGTCGTAGATATCGAGCGTAACCCAGAACGAACAGCTGTCGGCTTCGAAATCGGGCCGGTAGATCGAACCCGTCATGACCTGACCTTCGAAGTCGACGCTGACCCGCCCGGTGTAGGATTCCCCCGCCCGCTCGAGGGTCAGGACCACATTCCCCCCGCCCATGCTGAGCGTGAACGGTCCCTTCCAGGTCCCGGCGAAATCCAGAGCCGGGGTGGCGGGTTCGGCGACTGGCCCGGCGGAGGATTCAGCCGCTCCGCTCCCCGCTCCGGAAGCGGCACAGCCCGCAATGAGAACGATCGCGAACGCCAGCGGCATGAAGGGATGCGATACGAACCGTTTCTCTCGATGCATGTCTCTCTCTCCTCCAGTCTGAGATCGGGTTGACATCATACGTGAGCGACGACGCCCCGCTCAAGTCCCCGGTAGCCGGTGGGGGGTGATAATCCGTGTCCCGGAACGGGTGGATCGGCATCGGTACGAAGAACCGGGTGGCCTCAGGAACAGCCGCTGGTGGCTCCGCAGTTCAGGCATTTGTAGCAGGAACCGCTCCGGACCATGATACTGCCGCAGCTGTAACAGGAGGGCGCATCGGCCTGCGACTGCACCAGCGAGAGATCGGTGGTCTCATCACCGGGAGCAACGAAGGTGGCCGGACGGTCCGATCCGGCGGAGGGGGGCGCGTCCTCTTCGCCGGCAGCCTCCTCCGCCCCGCGAGCGGCCGCATCACCCTCAGGGCTCCCGATCCCGGCGTTCCGCCTGCCCATGACCGGTTCGTCGCCCGCCTCCGGTACTACCGGCATGAACTTCAGCGCCAGCCAGCGGAAGACGTAATCGATGATCGACTTGGCGATCGGAATCTCGCGGTTGTTGGTGAATCCGGCCGGCTCGAAACGCATATGGCTGAACTTGCTCACCAGGGCTTCGAGCGGCACGCCGTACTGCAGGGCGATGCTCGCCATCGTGGCGATGGTGTCCATCAGGCCCGAGATCGTGGAGCCCTCCTTGGCCATCACGATGAAGATCTCTCCCGGCGAGCCGTCCTCATACATGCCCACGGTGATGTAGCCCTCGTGACCGGCAACGGTGAACTTGTGGGTCACCGCCTGCCGCTCTTCGGGAAGCCGGCGCCTGACTGGATGGAGTTTGCCTTCCGCCGTCGCACCTGCGACCGGGGCCGCGGCCGCCGCTTCGGATCCGGAATCGCGTGCCACGTTGAGGGGCTGGGTGCGCTTGCAGCCGTCACGGTAGATCGCCAGGGCCTTGAGACCGAGCCGCCACCCCTCCACGTAGGCCTTCTCGATCTCTTCGGGAGTCGCCTCATTCGGCATGTTGACCGTTTTCGAGATCGCCCCCGAGAGAAAGGGCTGCACGGCGGCCATCATGCGGATATGTCCCATCCAGTGGATCGAGCGCACTCCCCCGGCCGGTTTGAAGGCGCAATCGAAGACCGCGAGATGCTCGTCGGCGAGCCCGGGCGCACCCTCGATCGTATCGTAGGCATCGATGTACTCCATGATCTCGCGGATCGTTTCGGGATCATAATCGAGGCTCTCGAGCGCCAGCGGAACGGTCCGGTTCACGATCTTGAGCATGCCGCCCCCGACCAGCTTCTTGTACTTGACCAGGGCGATGTCGGGCTCGATCCCGGTGGTGTCGCAATCCATCATGAAGGCAATCGTCCCGGTCGGCGCCAGGACGCTCACCTGGGCATTGCGGAAACCGTGCCTGGTGCCGGTCTCGACCACTTCTTCCCAGATCTCGCGGTGGGTTGTCTGCAGGTTTTCGCTGACACCTTCATCGGGGATCCGGCCGGCTGCCTCGCGGTGCTTCGCCATCACCCTGAGCATGGCGTCCTCGTTGCCGGGATAGCCTTCGAAGGGGCCGTGACTGCCGGCGATGCGTGCGCTGGTGAGGTAAGCCGCTGAGTGCAGCAGGCTGGTCACGGCCGCCGCGAAGTTCCGCCCGTCCTCGGAGTCATACGCCAGCCCCCGGCTCATCAGCAGGGCGCCGAGGTTGGCATAACCGAGCCCGAGCGGGCGGTAGGCGTGCGAATTCTCCCCAATCCGCTCGTTCGGGTAGTGCGCCCGGTCAACGATGATCTCCTGGGCCAGCACGGTGATGGTGACGGCCTGAATGAAGGTCCGGGTATCGAAACCACCGTCCCCGGTGCGGAATTTCATCAGGTTCAGACTCGCCAGGTTGCAGGCCGAGTCGTTCAGGAACATGTATTCCGAGCAGGGATTCGAGGCATGGATCCGGTCGGTCGTCGGGCAGGTGTGCCAGTCGTTGATCGTGGTGTCGTACTGGATCCCGGGATCGCCGCAGACCCAGGCGGCCTCGGCCATCTGACGCATCAGGGCGCGCGCCGGCACGCGATCGATCTCCTCGCCGGTGGTGATCGCCCGCAGGGAGAAGGGCTCGTCATTGGTCCAGGCGTGCATGAATTCGTCGGTTACCCGGATCGAGTGGTTGGCGTTCTGGAAGAAGATGCTCCCGTAGGCGTCACCGTCGAGGGAACCGTCGTAGCCGGCATCGATCAGGGCCCAGGCCTTCTTCTCCTCCCGGGCTTTGGCGTTGATGAACTCCTCCACGTCGGGGTGATCGATGTTCAGGATGACCATCTTGGCTGCCCGGCGGGTCTTGCCCCCCGACTTGATCACGCCCGCGAAGGCGTCGTACCCCTTCATGAAGGAGACCGGCCCCGAGGGGGTGCCGCCCAGCGAAAGCTTTTCGCGCGAACTGCGCAGGGGAGAGAGATTCGAGCCGGTTCCCGAGCCGTACTTGAAGAGCATTCCCTCGGTTTTGGCCAGATCGAGGATCGACCCCATGGTGTCCTCGACCGAATTGATGAAACAGGCCGAGCACTGCGGTTCCTCTTCGACCCCCAGGTTGAACCACACCGGGCTGTTGAAGGACATGAACTGGTTCAGGGTCAGGTGGGTCAGTTCGGCCTCAAAAGCCCCGGCATCGTATTCTTCGGCGAAGTATCCTCCCTCGCGGCCCCAGCGGGCGATCGTGCCGGCAACCCGCCCGATCAGCTGACGGACCGAATTCTCGCGTGGCAGTTCATCCCCGGGCCCGGCGAAGTACTTCGAAACCACCACGTTGGTCGCGAGCTGCGACCAGCTTTCGGGGACTTCGACGTCTTTCTGCTCGAAGATCACTTCCCCCCGGCTGTCGGTGATGGTGGCATCGCGCTTCTCCCAGGTGACGGCCTCGAACGGATCGAGATCGGGAGTGGTGAAAACCCGTTCGATCGTGATCCCGGTCCGCGGCGGGGAGGCGAAACGGCTCTCCTCGAATCGGCGACGGCGCTGCTCGGCCGCAGGGGTCCGCGTTTCAACACTCATGCCCATCCTCCACTCATCTTCGGGATCCAGGTCCGGGTCCAGAATGTGTCAGGTGATCGGAAAAGCGGTGGCTGCGACGGTCACCCCTGCCCCGACGGGAAGCGACTATAACACAACATATTGTGTGATCAAACAACAAATTACACAATTTATTGATTTTCATGTTCTGAACCCGCCAGGTGTGCCGGGGGTACGGGACGGGTGCGGGCACCGGCGTCGGGGTGTCGGGCTATCGTGAGGGAACCATGGCCGGCCAGGTGCACATAACCGGGTCATCCGGCGCCGCTGATGGCGCCCCGCAGACACCGCTGCAGAGTGTACCCCACGCGCATCGTCTCGAACAGGAGATCCTCGACACCCTGCGCCGCGAGGCACGCGCTGCCGCTGTCTGTCTCTGGGAACGGGTTGAGGAAGGGATGCGCCTCGATACCGCCATCCCGACCGACCTGCCCCGGGGCGAGGTCATACCCGATCCCGGCGGGCTCATCGGGGAAGCAGCTGCCGCCGGCGCCATGCAACTGCTCGGCGAGCCGCACGGAACGCAGCTGGTGAGCGGAATCCCGCTGGTGCAGGAACGCCTGCAGACCCGGGCCGCCGCCCTGCTGCCTCTCTCTGAAACCGGCCAGCCGGCACAGCTGCTCATCACGCTGCACTGGCCACGCCTGCCCGCCGGCGCCGAGGAGAGTCTCTTCACCTGGTCCCGCTGGGCCCGGCTCCTGGCTCTGGTGCATTCCCCCGGAGCCGTTCCGCCCGGCAGCGGAACCGCTCCCCGTTCTGCCGGCCACCCCGGGGCCTGGCCTGCGGAGGGAGAAAGCCTGCAACGGGCAGCCGGCTCTCTGGCCTGCCGCATGCATGAACGCCTTTCGAGTGTTCTCCCCTCCCTGCACCGGGCCATCGGCCTGACCGGTGATGACGATCCTTCCCTGCGTTTTCTGCGCCATACCGCCGAGGGGCTCGATCGGACCTTCCATCTGCTGACCCGCCTGGCGGCCTTCGCCGGCGACGCTCCCCTGCTCGCCGAGACCATGAGCGTGGCTGATTGCGCCGCTGAGGCGGTCCGCCGCCTCGAACCGGAACGCCCGGCCGGAGTCCGGCTCACGGCCCGGATCCCCCCCGACCTGCCGGCGATCGTCGCCGATCGGGTGCAGATCACAGCTGCCCTCATGGAGGTAACCCGCAACGCACTCGAAGCTGCCCCCGATTCGACTGTCGTCGAGCTCGTCCTCACGGCCGAAGATGACGGGATCGCCATTACGGTCCAGGATGAAGGCGCGGGCATGGGGGCTGACGTGCTCGCCCGGGCGGTAACCCCTTTCTTCAGCACGCGGCACCCGTCCCGCCATGCCGGCCTCGGTCTGTCAACCGTACAGGGGTGCGTGGACCGTCACGGGGGATCGCTCGCACTCTCCTCGGGACCGGGTGAGGGAACGCGGGTGCGGATATGGTTCCCGGCGAGCGTTCGCTCACCGGCGGACTGAACAGGGCTCAGGAGCCTGAGTCCAGGAGCTTCTCGACCACCTCGATGACCTCGCCCGTGCCATCGCGCTTGCTGATGTGAGCAGCCGCGGCCCACGACCAGAACTGCTGGCGGTACTTGCGCGAGCGGCTGAAAACGACAAGCGGCACTTCGGGGTGATCGAGATAGAGCTGAGCCAGCAGGCGAACCCCCTCAGGCGGTTCGTTCGGACGGCCCCTGACGGCAGCCATGAGATCGAGGATGAAGAGCTGGGGAACCCGGACGCGCAGGAATGCGAAGGTGGCGGCAGTATCGGCGACCCGGTCAACCTCGAAGCCGCGCTTTTTCAACGCCCCGGCGAGCTGGCCGGCGGCGGTGTCTTCGGAATCGATGATGAGGATATGGGCCATGGCGTGCAGAGCGGCCCTTCTCCGCTACAGCCCTGTTTTCCGGCCCGGGTGGGCCTTCTTGGTTTCGACCGCACCGGCAAGATCCACCAGAGTCGTGCGTCTGAAATAGTCGAGAACCGCTGTTCGCACTCCCGTCCACATGTTGTGCAGCGGGCAGGGATTCTCATCGGAGCATTCCGCCAGCCCGACCGCACAGTGGTCGTAGTTGGAGACATCATCGAGCGCTTCAACGATATGGTAGAGAGTAATCTCGTCGGCCGGCCGCGCCAGAGCGAAGCCCCCGGTCGGGCCCTTGTATGAGGAGAGCACACCGGCTTTGGCCAGGGTCTGCATGATCTTGGCCAGGAAGTGCGGCGGCAGATCTTCCTTCTCGGCGACGTCCTTGATCGGAACAGCCGTCCCTTCGGGCTCCCGGGCGAGGTAGGTCAGTGCCCGGATGGCATATTCTGTCGAACTCGAGTAGATCACTGGATATCCAACACAGCTCCGGATGCAGGTTGCGGCGGCAGAACGGAGTGTCTGTCACTCGGGAGTATCTGTCATTTCGGACTGAACACTCGTTTTTTGCTTATACAAAGCGGTTGCCGACAGAGTCAAGGAGTTTCAGACCTCCGGGTATGGAATTGCCCCCGGAGGCGCTTTATCGGCCGCTGTCCTCGTTGAGGTCCCGCACCACGTCACCCAGGCGCTGATGGATATCCGGGAGAGCATCAGCCACCCGGCTCCAGTTGGGGATCTCCGAACTCCCCGTCGGATGGTCCTTGAATTCATCCCCGCCGATCTGCAGAGCCTGGGCGAAGGTTTCGACGGCCAGCCCTTCCTCGTGCCGGTCGAAGACGAGCTGGTTGAGGACCGCATCCCCGGCACACTTCCAGATCGTATCCTGGGCGTGGCGCAGGTACGCG
>Ga0180434_10010345_pt1 | contig 10016 bp, 8 predicted proteins | sample SS_ome_7_FD_132453 | JGI IMG/M metagenome (GOLD analysis project Ga0180434, IMG submission 132453) | Hypersaline lake sediment archaeal communities from the Salton Sea, California, USA - SS_1_D_2 metaG | ecosystem: Environmental > Aquatic > Non-marine Saline and Alkaline > Hypersaline > Sediment... | reverse complement strand
AGAAGGGGCTGGCAGTTGCCGATGGCGCATCCCCGGAGAACCACCCGGGACTGGTCGTCCAGCGCGTCTTCTCCGGGAGCCTGATACCGGTCCGGTAGCTGGATCATCGCCGCGACTTCCGTCTCCGTCAGGTGGGCGGCCTGCCGAGAGGAGGTTTCCGGCCGGATGATCCAGTGGTCCTCGTTGCCGTGGGAGACGATGTTCACCTCCCCCCAGTGGCCGTATCCCCGGGCCCCCGGCGCAGTGCGCACCTGCTCCAGGATCCCCTCGACGTTGTTGGGTGCGGTCCAGAGGCCGTCCGAGTGGTCCGTCCAGTACCGCTGCGCTCCCTGGAAGAAGCCGCCCGAGGTCTCGGTGACGAAGGTGATGACCGGCCGGGAGCCTGTCCACTGGCGGATGAAGACCGGCACCGCTGTCTGGTAGTTCCGCATGGCACCCTCGATGCGGCCGGTGACCCGGGCAATGATCTCGAAGACGCCGTTCTCGTGCTCGCCTCTCTGGGTGGGAATGTGCAGTTCATGGGTGACGGGCTGATCGCTGTCGTCCACCTCGCCCTCGAACCGGACCCGCAGAACGGGCTGTTCAGGAGATCCGCCCCCACCTGGAGAGTCTTGATTTCTCACGAACCTGTGGTCGGCGATCTGGCCCCTGAACACGGCGATCTGATCGTTCGGGGTGCTCTCGGTGACCTGCCCTTCTCCCGTGCCCCACCGGTCGGCCTCGAACAGCGTCACGGTGACCCGATCCGCAACCTCCGGACTGGTGAAGGAAATCAAGATGGGCTGACTCAATCCGTTCATCACCCCTGGGCTGAGCGTCATCTGAAACGGCATCTCTAGTCCTCTTCTTCAGCGTACAGAAACAGGCCCGGACCCCTTACGGGGCTGCGTGTGACACAGGTCGGCAGGGTGGACACGAGGATCTGTTCCTCGCAGCCGTCCACGAACATGGGGTAGTCGCCCGGGGGAACGCCCGGGTGGGCGATCAGTCCATTCTCGTCCGTGGTGCCCTCCAGCACCCGGTCCCCCACGAGAATCCTGTAGGACCGGTTGGCGATGGGAACGGCGCCGGAGTTGCTCCGGAGCAACACCGAGATGTGGGTGGGCCGGGGCCTGCAGAGGGCCAGCCTGTTCTTCGTCCTTTGCCGGTCATTGGTGCGTGATACGATGAAATCCATGATCCTGACTCTCAGCACCCGTGGTGCTCTTTCAGCTGTGATCGCGTTTCGGAGTCGGCCTCTCCACTGACGGTCAGGTCGCGGGCCTCCTGGAACCGCTCGAGGGCTGCGCGGGTTGCAGGTCCCTCGTTTCCATCCACCGGTCCGGGGTGGTAGCCGAGGTTGTGAAGTCGCCCCTGAATTCCCGACACCTCCTCGATGGGGTCGAGATGTCCGATGGCCAGCTGCCACACGAACGGGATGGGATCCGTTCCGGCCGCCGGGGGCTCGTTCAGGTCCCCCTCCTCGCCATCCATCCGGATGATCTCCTCGCCGGCGTCTGGCTGCCGGGGAGGAAGCCATACAGTGAGCTCACCCGCTTCCGCACCGGCCGGGATCTCCTCCTCCAGGATCCCCTCCCCGTCCGTGACACCCTCCATCTCCCGAGTCTGGATCGCGAGCCGGTACCGGACATCCGCCCAGGGCTCGCCGTCCTCTCCGGCCAGCTCCAGCCGCAGCAGTGCCGTGCGGTCATGCCGCTGGAACCGGTGCCGCTCCTCGGTGCCGCCGGGTACCGTCCTGCGCTCCTTCTCCGGGATGATGACCACATCCCCCGGGAAGAGGACATTCGGATCCTGCCGCAGCCTCTTGAGATCACTGTTGTCCGGATGATCCCAGAGCTTCTCCCACAGAAAACCATTCCTGCCGGCAATCCTGGCCATGCAGTCGCCTTGCCTGACCCGGTACTCTGTCATTCTGCAGGATTCCTCCTCGTTTGTTCCGGGCACAGGAAAGTCCTGGTGCCCCGATCCGGCATGATGAGATCAAAGGGCCGCCCCAGTCAAGAAGGAATCTGCAGGATGTGCCCCTGCCGGACTTCCAGGATCCCGGATTGATATTCCGTAATCTCTTTTTTGACAACAGGTTTCGCTGCAAAGAAATTTTTGAAATTTTGGAGATCCGATCCTGGTGACGGGTGACTGTCTGGCAGAGAACATCACGGAAAGGATCGGCAAGATGGCATTTTTTTCCCCCGAGATCCCGGATGAAGACCGCAACGTGATCACCACGGCCCTCGAGCGGGTGCCCCGCGAGGTGAGCCGCGCCCTGCGCTTTCTTCGTGCCTGCCGGAAACTGGTGCCTGCCGTGCAGTGGCCCTTCACCCAGCTCCTCCTGTCAGAGCCGGCGTCGAACGATGCCTGGCGGCTCGTGCAACGCGCCTTCGGCATCTCGCGCACCGAGCGGGATGCAGCCGTCAAGCTGGATGCGGTCATCGCCGCGTTCGAGAACGCGCAGAAGATCCTCGCTTCGGAGGACTGTCTCCTCTCCCCTTGCCGGAAGGATGACAGGGCGCCTCGCCACGAGGTCCGGATCGACACCGCTTTTTTCCAGACCTGCGCCCGGTCCGGCAACGCAGCGGTGCTGCGTGTTGCCAGACTCGTGCGGGCGGCCGTGCACTCGGCCGGCACCGGGAATCCCGGGTGCCCGAGCAATCCTGTCAATTTCGAGTTTTTTCTTCTGGAGTCGAATCGCCTCGTTCCTCCGTGTATCATGGACGACCACCGGGGTGCAGCCATGGGACCCATGACGCGACCCAGCGGGCGGATCGCCAGTCCGGCGCCGTTCGGGAACTGCCGGTCAGTGGCACCCCTGGGGGTGGCTTGATGTCCAGAGGAGGAATACACGATGACCACACCACCGGCCCACCGCCCTGTCACGGTCTCCACCCCGGCGGTGGAAGAGGGGTTGCTGGTGTCCCGCATGAACGGCACGGAGCAGCTCAGCCGGCTGTTCCAGATGGACCTCGATCTTCTCCTCGAGGGGGGCCAGATCGCGCTCGAGGATGTCCTGGGCCAGCCCATGACCGTTCATCTCCAGCTCCCGGATGATGAGACACGCCACATCAGCGGCATCGTGAGCCGTTTCTGCTATACGGGAAACTCCGGCCGATACGCCCTGTACCAGGCAACCCTCCGGCCCTGGCTGTGGTTTCTCACGCGCAGCGCCGATTGCCGCATCTTCCAGGACAAGACCGTGCCGGACATCATCATGCAGGTGTTCCGGGACCACGGTTTTTCCGACTTCGAGGACGCGCTGACGGGCACGTATCGCACCTGGGACTACTGTGCCCAGTACCGCGAATCAGCATTCAACTTCGTCAGCCGCCTGATGGAACACGAGGGCATCTATTACTATTTCAGGCACGAGGAGGACAGGCACCACCTGGTGCTGGCCGATTCCTGTGCTGCCCACCAGAGCCGTCCCGGATACGAGCAGGTGCCTTTTCGACCTTTCGAGGAGGGGCGAGGGAGGGAAAGGGGAACGGTCTTCCGCTGGTCCATTGCGCGAGAGGTGCAGCCGGGGGGATACGCCCTCAAGGACTTCGATTTCGAGCGCCCGCGCGCGGACCTCAGTGTCCGGTCCTCGGCCAGCGCGGGCGGGCCGCATCCGGAATTCGAGATCTACGACTATCCCGGAGAGTATTCACAGTCCGACGACGGCGATCATTACGCCCGGACCCGCATGGAAGAGCTGCAGACCCAGGTTCTTCAGACGCAGGGCACCACCGACGCTCCCGGCCTGGGTGCAGGCACCCTGTTCGAGCTCATCGACCATCCGCGAGAAAACCAGAACTGCGAATACCTCATCATATCCGCTTCCTTTGACGTGCAGTCAGCGCCGTACGAATCGGGGCAGGAAGGGGGCGAGGAACCCGAATACACGTGCAGCTTCACGGTTGTCGAGAGCAGAGAATCCTACCGGCCTCCCCGCATCACACCGAAACCCGTGGTTCCGGGCCCGCAGACCGCCATCGTGGTGGGAAAATCAGGGGAGGAGATCTGGACCGACGAGATCGGCCGGGTGAAGGTGCAGTTCCACTGGGACCGGGAGGGCGCCATGGACGAGTCGAGCTCCTGCTGGATCCGCGTCTCGCAGCCCTGGGCCGGAAGGGGGTTCGGCACGGTTGCCGTCCCGCGCGTGGGCCAGGAGGTGATCGTGGAGTTCCTCGAGGGAGATCCGGACCGCCCCATCATCACGGGGCGCGTGCACAACCCCGTCCAGAAACCGCCCTTCCCGCTCCCGTCCCGGGCCATGGTGAGCGGAACCCGGTCCAGCAGCCTGGAGGGGGACGGCGGGTACAACGAGATCTCTCTCGATGACACCGGTGGGGAGGAGATGATCACGGTTCATGCCCGGCGCGACATGGAGACCACGGTGGAGCACGACCAGAAGGCGTGGATTCACGAGGACCGCCACATGGTGGTGAAGCGTGACCACTGCAACACCGTGGAGCGGGACAGGCATGCATCGGTCCAGCGCGATGAGCTCCGGGAAATCAGCCGGGACTACAACCGGAAGGTGGGGGGCAAGGAGGCGGTGGAGGTCTCCGATTCCCGATCCATCACGGTACAGGGCGATGTGATCGAGGTGTTCAACGCCAACCACAGCGAACAGGTGACAGGAGACTGTTACATCAAGGCCAGGAACACGGTGATCGAGGCCACTGGGGGGCTCACCATCAAGGCGGGCGGCAGCTTCATCACGGTGAACGCCTCGGGGGTGGCGATTTCCGGGCCGCTCGTGATGGTGAACAGCGGTGGAGCGCCCCTGTCCGGCAGCCCGGGCACGGCGGTTCCGCCGGTGGCGCCGCGCGCGGCCGCAACCGAGGAGGAGACGGAGTCCTCCCCCTGGCACCAGGAGCCGGCCGAAGAGGACGAGGAGATGTCCTGGATCGAGATCGAAATGGTGGACGACCAGGAGCAGCCCGTTGCCGGTGAGCGGTACCGCCTCGTGCTGCCGGACGGCACCACCGTGGCGGAGGGGACGACCGGCGCGGACGGGGTTGCGCGGGTGGCGGGTTTCGAGGCCGGCAGCTGCGAGATCACCTTCCCGGATCTCGACGGCGATACCTGGGATTCATTGTAGGAGACGGCGGATGGCCATGGCAGCCAGGGTGGGCGACATGCATCTTTGCCCGCAGGTGACACCCGGGACGCCGCCGGTGCCCCATCTTGGGGGCGCCATCCAGGGGCCGGGCTGCGCCACGGTCCGGATCGGCGGCCGGCCCGCGGCCCGGATGGGGGACATGGCCACGTGCACGGGCCCGCCCGATCCGATTTCCGCGGGCTGCACCACCGTTCTTTTCGGGGGGCGGGCCGCGGCGCGGGTGGGTGACGCCACCAGCCACGGCGGGGCCATCACCTCCGGGTGCTCGACCGTGGTGATCGGGGGCAACACCGCGGGTGGGGGAGCGGTTTCCGCGGCGATGGCCGTGGCCGGGGGTGCGGGAGGAGCGGCCTCGGTGGAGCCGGTGCCGGATGAGCACACGGGTCCCGTGGAATCGGAGGCATCTCCACCGGAGCCGACCTGGATCGGCATCATTCTCCGGGATCCGCAGGATGTGCCCCTGGCGGACCAGCCGTTCGAGGTGACCCTCGAGGGCGGCCAGGTGCTCGGCGGCACCACTGATGAAGAGGGCCACTGCCGGTTCGATGACCTCGAACCGGATCAGGGCGAGGTCGCCTTCGCCCGGTTCCCGGACAGCGAGACAGCCTCCACCCGTGCCGGCACGGAGCCGGCCTGGACCGTCACGCTGCAGGATCCGCCACCGGCTCCGGAACCATCGCCGCAGGAAGAGGAGCTCCCTGACGATTTCGAAGGAGTCATCCCATGACAGCGACAACACGGGAGACACAACCGTGACAGGTCCGGGCGGCAATCCTCCTGAAGGCGCGCAGGCCTCTCTGCGAAGTCCGGTCAGCACCGGCCGCAACAACAACGTGGTGGCGTTGCCTTTCACCGTGGTCAGCGTTCAATGTCCCGGGCTCTGGAATCCCGAGGATGGATCCCTGGCTCTCTCCTTCGAGATCAACGATCCCAATCGCCGGGTGCGGGCGGGGAGGATTCTCTACTTCGCCCCGCCGGTGCGGGATACAGAGGGTGGCTCACCGCTTCTTCTCCATTCCCGGCCCCTCGCCGCCGGCCTTCTCACCCACGGCACGCATGAGCTGCCCGAGGCCGATCGGTGGGACGGGTCCATCGCCGTCGAGGGGGTGGACCGGGAGCGGGTGACCGCTGACCTCTGCCCTCTCACTGTCAGGGTCGAGGTGTGGAACCGCGAATCGGATGCTCCTGGAAACCGCGCCGAAGCAGGCAGCGGCCCCACCGATGTCGAGGGGGAGGTCCTCGGCCGCGCGTCCACCGGCGTGACCCTGGATGTCTTCACCCGGGCCGACTGGAGCCGGGACAACGTGGTGCCGCACGGCGACCCGGAGAATCCGCAGCATGGGTCGGCCCGGATGGATATCCGCGTCAGGAATGTGGCAGACGGCACCCCGGTGCGCATCCTCGTGGCCCGCATCAACCGGATCCCGGAGCCCGCCTCCGACCACACCTATACGCGCACCGGGCTCCAGCCCGAGCACCAGCCGGGTCTGGAGGGGGCGGTCGTCCGCCGCGGCCGGGTGGTGCTGGGGAATCGATCCCAGCCCGAGGTGAGATTCTTGAATTACCAGGAACACTGGCGGCATCCGGGCAACAACTTCTACTGCTACTACGTCGCGTTCGGGGATCGCGGGGGCTGGCTCGCGGCCTCTCAGCGGGACCACGAGAATCACGAGGCGGATTGCCTCCACATGCGGTTCACCGTGTTCATCCACCGGTCCGCGGGGGATCTGCCCGGTTACAACACGTGTGCTGACCAGCTGCACAATTTCTTCCGGAACGACACCAGGTATTTCCGTTCCTACATCATCCGCGGGGGGCCCGGGAGCCCGGAGCGATGGTTGAGGTATTACCGGCACCGTTTCATGGTCATCGTTCTGGGCCACGGGGGCTGTGACTGCACGCATGGCGACCACCCGGTGAACAGCCAGGGGCGGCGGCACCCGCTGTATGACCGGGGATTCGATCCGGAGGGGAACTGCTGTCCCACCGCGATCTCGTCGGACCCGGCGGTTCAGGCGGACGTTGCGCAGGAAGAGCAGTATGACCGCTCGCACGGTTTTCAGAACTGGCCGGCGGGCGAGCCGCTCTACGGCGGCTGCGGCCATACGACCCACGTGTATCACACCGTCGGTCTGGGGCGGACGAGCGGCGGTCGTCGGCTCGGGTTTCACAGTCTGCCGGGCCGGGCGGAGCGGGATGTTCTGGCGTTGAGGGTGGGCGGCGGAGGTGTCCAGGCCGTGCGCATGGAGGAGACAGCTCCCCGGTTCATCTTTTTCAACGGGGGGTGCCGGTCGATGTTGACGGACAACCTGGGCGAACATTTCATCCGGAATCAGACGCGGTTCTACAGCGGGTGGGTGTACAGTCCCGGGTGCGACTTCGGCCAGTTCTGTTATGACGTCTTCACCCGGTGGGTGCAGGGAACGGAGGAGGATCCGCCCGAAGATCCGGTGTGTCCGGATCGGTTCGTCCGGGCGTATCAGCATGCGGTCAGTTGCGGCACGAGGGCTCAGCACAACCCCCGCCTCATGAACCGTGCCGGTCGCATCCCGGCGCATCCGGACCCGGCCCAGGTGGAAGAGGCGCTGGAATGAAGAACAAGGATCTTCTTGTCGAGCGGGCGACGGCTTTTTTGCACGGCCTGGTCAGTGCCGACGGTCCCGAGGATCCGAGGGTAGTGCACTGCGAGGCGCACACGGCCTGGTATCCGGATCTTCTTCGCACGCTCTCGGAGCATCGTCTCCATGTTCTGGGGCGGGGTGCGGACGTGGTGGTGTTCCTTGACGAGGGGGGCCGGGTTCTCGGGTGGCGCGACGACGGCCGGCAGGGCGCGGAGCATCCCGCGGTGATCGACCGCGAGGTGTTCCTGGGCCAGGTCCTCGGCGAGCTCGGTCTGCCCGGGACAACGCGCGCGGGCCGCCTCGAGGCGTGCAGTCTGCCTTACCTCGGCTGGACGCACCACATCAGCCTGTTCCCCGCTTCGCAGCAAGGGGGAGGCGGGGTTCTGAAGGTGTGGGCGGATCCGAGAACACTCAAGGTCATCCAGTGCATGAGGACGCAGCCGGAAGGGGCTCCGGGTGCAGCCGTGGAAACAGTGCACGCTCTTCTTGCGGGGCGTCTTGATCGGGCCGGGATTCCGACGGCACGGTGCGAGCAGTATTTCCAGACCGAGCCCACGGCACCGAGATCCTACGCCGCCGGTTCGGAGGTGCGTGTGTTCACCTGGAAGCACTGGTCCAGCGCCTTCATCCAGTTCGAGGAAGACCGTGAGGAGCCCATGGGCTGGGTTGTTGATCGGTATGCCGATCCCCGGAACGAGGACGAGGTCTCCCGGGAGGAGGCATTCGATCTGGCTGCGACGCTGGTTGATCTCCCGCCGGGTGCTGAGCCGGCTGTCTTCAGCCATACGGAGTTCGCTCCCGGCCGCAAGCTGGCGCGTGTCGAGTTTCACCGCATCCATGAGGGATTGCGAGTGGACGGGGATTTTCTCCAGGTCACATTCCATCCCACAACGCACCGCCGGGTGGAGTCCCGGTGCAAGTGGCGGTCGCTGCGTCTTCGGGGAGGCCGGCCGGTGATGACTGCCCCGGAGGCGGTGGAGGCGGCTGAGCGTGCCTGCCGGAAACAGAAGATCGGAGAGGACATGATCCTCGCCGGGACCGAGCAGGCGATCGTGGAGTACAGATCCCACCGCGACAGGCCGGGCCGGGCCGAGGACCGGGTCGCCTGGATCGTGAGGCTGACAGGCCCTGCGGGAGGGATCAGGGTCCACATCGACGCCGTTCGCCGCAAGGTGCTGGAAGTGCTGCGGAGTGTTTGAGGGGGCTGATCTATGACCCCGGGACGGAATCCGGTCGATTTTTCAATTTTCTCCATGAATCTTCGAAACTGCCCGGAAATCTCCACGACTCTCCTTCTCGAGGAGAGTCGTCATGGTCTCGACTATGCTGGAGATTTCGGTCCGACCCGGGGGAGGCAGCCTGGAGTATCGCCGCCGGACCCCCGAGTCCACGGTGCTCTACAGGGTTTTGCAGGGCCATCTCGAGACATCTCTGGCACGCATCGCATCTGATCCATGTCTGCCGTCCTGGCCGGAGTTCGTGAAGCGGGAGTTGCGGGCGTATCTGTCGTGCGGCGGCGCATGGCGGAGACGGCCGCGCATCTGGTGGATCATGTGTTGCAGGCACCGCCGGTGTCACCAACCTGCCCTGGTTGAACGGCTCGTGGTAACCAGATCGTTCCTGTTGCGCCAGGAACTGAATAGCCGGAGAAGGAGCTGGTTTCATCGTCATGGGACCGACCATGCAAGGAGTCGGAGAAATGACCACCTCACCGTGAGACGGCCGGGGTATCCAGGATTGGCCCCGGAAACAAGTACCAACCCAGGGCACGCGCTCCGGCATCGTGCCCTGCGTCATTTTCCGAGCCCCCACAGCACGAATGCGGCCCAGTGAGCGGGATGGGCCCGGTCGGGATCGTTCCTGAGGAAGTCGAGCTTCGTGGCCCGGAGGGCGGCGCCGGGGGCCAGCCCGCCCTCGAACATGTTCCGGTAAAAGGCCACCATGAACCTGCGCGTGATGGCATCATCCACATCCCAGTCCGAGACCACCACCCGCGGACACCCCGCCAGGAAGAATCCCCGCACCAGTCCCACGACACCTTCGCCGAGCTCGATCTTGCCCTGCGCCGTGGAGCACGCCGAGAGGACCGCGAGGTCAGCCGGGATCTTCAGCTGGAAGATGTCGTCCAGGGTCAGCACCTCCCTTCCGGACAGCACGAGTCCGGTCAGGCGGGGCCGGAGGGTATCCAGATGCGCGTGGCAGGCGAGGTGGATCGCTGCAAGCCGGCCGGGCAGGCCACGGAGGGCATTCTTGAATCCCGCCACGGACGCCTCCTCCCGGAGCAGCACGGT
>Ga0180434_10010344_pt1 | contig 10016 bp, 8 predicted proteins | sample SS_ome_7_FD_132453 | JGI IMG/M metagenome (GOLD analysis project Ga0180434, IMG submission 132453) | Hypersaline lake sediment archaeal communities from the Salton Sea, California, USA - SS_1_D_2 metaG | ecosystem: Environmental > Aquatic > Non-marine Saline and Alkaline > Hypersaline > Sediment... | reverse complement strand
GTCCTGGTCGCAAAGTTAAATGGGACCCCCCGCCGGGCTCCGCCCCGCGGCGGTCCAAAACCCGAATAGAAGGCTGAGCCCATTCCAACTTCGTCCTTGACAGGCCCGGCTTCATAGAAGGGGAGAGGTTGGGAGAGGGGTGAAATTACCGGGAAATTCGACCCTCCCCCAACCCCTCCCTGCCAGGGAGGGGAGTTCTGGGGTGGGTTCTAGTCACGGCCGCAGGTTGCGCCAGTTCGGACAGGCTCAGGGCTCGCCGTGCGTGAATTCGTAGGTGTCGTACAGCTTGTCGTCGGTCGGCGTGACCAGGCACACGTTGAGAATGTAGCGGCCCGGAGGGAGCTTGCCGCTGCGCAGTTTGAGCGGGAAGCGGTAACAGCGCCCATAGCGGTGCCAGTGCTGCACGAGCGTCTGGTCGGAGTTGATCGTCACCGGCCAATGGGCAATCCGCGGCCCGAGCCGGTCCCCGCTGGCCAGCCGCAGCGTATGCAGGTCGAAGTGGAACGTGCCCGCACACTTGACCGGGTCGCCGAACGAGTCCAGCGCGGTGAGGATGACCTCCAGCCCATCGGCGTCCCCCGTGCCTTCAAAATCAAACGGCTTGGTCAGGTAGTGCTGGATCTCGATCTTCGCCGGCATCAACAGCCGCACGAAGGCGCTCAGCTCGGGATTATCGAGCTGCACGCTGGCGGCGGGCCCCTGGCAGCCGGCACTCAGAAGCAACGTGCCGGCAACCAGCGGCAACGAAAATCGTAGCCGGCATTTGAAGATCGGCGTCCGGAATTCGGTGAACATAACCCTGCGCTCTTCCTGCGATGTATGAGTAGCGCCAGACCTCCGAGTCCGGCGTCTCGCGTGCCGTTCCATCTAAAATACCGCGCTCGCCCGCATTCGGCCAATCGCGTATGGGTGGTCGACAACCGATCTCACGCATACGCGCCGCGACCGGTCTGTCAGGGGTCTGTCTCGGCCGGTGCCGCGCGTTTCTGGGCCAGCAGCCAGTGCCACACCGCGGCGTTCCCGTAGGCGTGATCCCAGACGTTGTGCTGGCCCGCGGGAATCTCGTCGTATCTGATACTGCCGCCCGCGGCCTGGACCGCGGCCACCACCTCGCGCGAACGGTCGACCGGGACGGCCGGGTCGGCGTCCCCGTGAAAACACCAGATCGGCAGCTTGGCAAGCTGGCCGGCGAGGTCGGCGAGCGGCTCAGGCGCTGCCGGAACGTTCGGCTGCCCATAGAAACCGCAGATCGGAACCACCGCGGCAAAGGCCTCCGGCATCCGACTGCCCAGCAACCAGGCGCCCGCCCCGCCCATCGAGAGTCCCGTGAGGTACACGCGATCCGGGTCGAAATGGTACTCCTGCGACGCGGCCTCCACGCAGCGCAACGCCAGCTCGAGCATCTCCCCCTCCCAGTGCTTCCCGGCGCGGCATTGCGGCATTACGACGATCGCTGGACAGAGCTTATGGTTACGCCGAATCGCCCGGCCGATGCCGATGTCGGTTTGCAGGAACCCGTCGCTGCCGCGCTCGCCGGAGCCGTGCAGGAACAGAATCACCGGCCAGGCCCGCTGGTCGGTATACTCCGGCGGCACGTAGACGCAGTAGGCGTACGTCTCACCTGCGACCTTGATCGTCTTGTAGAGGAAACCTGTCGCGGGCTTCGCCCGCTCAGCTTCGGCCGGCGAATCGGCCGACCCCGCCGTTTCCTCGGTCTGACCACTGCTCAAGCTCAACATGGCTACCACCGCCGACATCAGGAAGTACATTCCAGGTCTCCTGCTCGCACTGGCAAGATGTTAACGTCGCACAGCCAGAAGGCGACGACGCCCGCGGAAGAATGTTCCCCCCGCGACCCGCTCGAGAACGGCCGCCCGCGCCCCACCCGGCCGAAATCTTCGGTGCAAAATGGCGCCTGATCGCAAACATCGCTGCCGGCCGCGTTGACTTCCCCCTCGCGAGCCGCGATAATCCCGGTGCAAAGGTCGGACGGAGACGCCCCAGCTAACTGATTCTTGCAGAAACAACGTTTGTTTCAACCGGGGCCGATCCGCGGCGCAGCAGGGTTTATGTCTTATGGCTACCGGCACAGTAAAATGGTTCAACGATTCAAAGGGGTTCGGCTTTATCCAGGCGGATGACGGCCAGGACGTATTCGTTCATCAGACCGCCATCGTCATGGAGGGCCACCGAACGCTGAGCGAAGGCCAGCGGGTGGAGTTCGACCTGACCCAAGGCGAGAAGGGGCCCAAGGCGGAGAACGTCAAAGCCACCAACTAGCCACCAGCGCGTGGCAGCACGCAGGAAGCAGCGGGGCGGCGTCGCGAAGCGGCGCCGCCCCGCTCAATTGGCCGCAGAACCTAACGGTGCGTGCTACGCAGGAACTCCTGCACCTCCGGGATCCCACCCTGGTATATCAGGTATCCGTTGTACGGCTCGCGATCGGTGATCTCGTCGCTGATCGGCGTCTGCATGATCCGCCGAACCTCGTCGTGATCGTCGCTCTGGCCCAGCGCCCAGCACAGCTTCATATACGCCACCTCAGGCAGCATGTTGGCGATCGGGACCACGCCGAGGGCCATGATCTCCCGCCCCGTCTCGTAAACGTACATCTGCGTGTACCCCCACAGCGTCTGCACCGTCATATACATGTGCACGTTCTTGGCGGCCGCCCGCTCTAACGCCGGGTACAGCGGCTTGTTGACGTGGCCCAACCCGGTGCCGGCGATCACGATCCCGCGGTAGCCCGCGCCAACGATCGCGTCGACCAGGTCCGGGCGCATCCCCGGGTAGTAGTACAGGATCGTGACGCGGTCCTCGTAGACGGCCTTGACCTCGACATTTCGATCCTCACGGCGGCGGGGGTAATCGTCGTGGAGCGGGACGATCCGGTCGCGGTCGATCGTCGCCATCGGTATGTCGCCGACCGTGCGGAACGTCGAGCGGTAGCTCGAGTGCATCTTGCGAACGCGGCAGCCGCTGTGCAGCAGGCCGTACTCGTCCGACGTGGGGCCGAACATGCACACGATCACGCCGGCGATATCGCCCTCCGCCGCGGCCTTGACGGCGTGCATCAGATTGAGAGCCGCGTCGGACGACGGCCGGTCCGACGAGCGCTGTGATCCGACCATCACGATCGGGATCGGCGGGTTCTGAACCATGAATGTCAACACGGCGGCGGTGTGGTGCATCGTGTCGGTTCCATGCCCGATCACGATCCCGTCGACGCCGGCTTTGATTTCTTCCCCAATTCTCTCGGCCAGGCGAATGTACTGCTCGCAGGCCATGTTCTCGCTGAAGACGCCGAAGAGCTTCTCGGTTTCCAGGTTGCAGATCTCGGCCAGCTCCGGCACCGAGCCGTACAGCTCGCCGGGCGAAAACGCCGGTATTACGGCCCCCGTACGGTAGTCGAGCCGGCTGGCGATCGTACCGCCGGTGCCGAGCAGCTTGACGTTCGGCTTGCCCGGATCGAACGGGAACTCCTTTTCGGGAATCTTGTAGTGCGCCTCTCGGCGGCCGTGCTCGGTGATCCTGGTAATCGTCTCGGCCGCGATCCCGATGTTGTAGCCGCTGGCGAGCTTGAGCACGATGTGCCGGTCGTCCGCGGTCTCGGAGCGTGGCAGAATCAACCCCTTGAAGCTCCCGGTAGCCGACTCGATCACCACGTCGCTCCAGACGCCCACCCCGTGCTTCTTCAGCACTGCCGCCCCCGGCCCGCGGTATCCTTTGAGCGCATCGTCTGCCATGGTCGCTTGGTCCTTGCCGCGGCCAGCGGCTATGCCCCCTTCGCAACCGCCGTGTTCTGCCAACCGCTCAAGCGCTCCTCCAGCACCTCCGCCAGTTGCCGGCCTTCAATCCGGCCGATCAACGCGCCCATCAACTGCCCCATCAGATAGCGGTGCTTTTGCTCCAGAGACACGAAGCGCCCTGACTCGGCCCGCTCGATCGCGCTCGCCAGGGCGGCGTTGAGTTCGTCTTCCGAAATCGGGTGAATCCTCAACTCGTCGAGTAGCTGCGTAACCCGCGATTCGCCCCCGGCCCGGGGTACCGGAGCCTTCAGTAGCATCTCGATCAGCTTGGGCACGCCCTCACGGGCCAAACGCCCGTCGGCGTGGGCCTTGAATACTCCAAACAGCGCCTCGTCCGAGAGCCGCTCCGGCTTCAGCCCCTCCCGCCGAAACGCCTTGAGCCGCTGGAGCAGGGTCACCGCCACAAACCGTGGGTCTAAGGACAGTTTGCTTACAATCCGGTCAAACAACCCGGCCCGGCGCGACACGCACATCGGCTCAATGAGTTCTTCAGGCACGTTCATCCCACGGTAACGCGTCTCGCGATCCCAGACATACTCGGGCAGTCGCGACCGGATCCGCACGACCCGCTCCAGGGGGATCTCGATCGGCGGCAGGTCAGTATCCGGGTACATCCGGTCTGCGCCCGGCAGCACGCGCTCGAAGCCGTTCGTGCCGTCCTTGAATGCCTGCCGCGTGTCGTTGGGGACCCCCTCCGTCGCTTCGCGGGCCCGCAATGCGATTTCGCTGCAGGCCGTCTCGGCGTCACGCTGGTCGCCCCACACGAGCATCAGGGCGTCGTTCGCCTTGGCGCCGGTCTTCCGGCGGAGCTGCTTCCAGTCGCGCGCCGGAATCGATTCCGCCGCCGTGCCCGAATGCACCATGTTCGGCAGCTTCGTCAGACAGGCGACAACCCGGACGCGGTCCGAAAACTCGGTCGCGAAGTTGGTGTGCTCCTGCGTGGGGTGGCTCAGCAGGCCCGCAAAACCCTTGAGCACTACGCACTTGACGCATAATCCCTCGGCCAACGCCGCGCGAATCGGCTCGTAGGTCGCTTTGGCCACCAGTCGTGAAACATCGTGCGCCGAGTATGCAAACGTCTTCGGCGTCACGCCGCGCTGCTTCAGCTCGTGCCGAATCTCCAGCAACGCGCACTGCCGCATCGCTTCGTTGTAAATCAAACGCGGAATCCGCCAGATCTGCGGAACCCCCTTGATCTCGACCCGCGTCCCGCCACGCACGCTGACGTTGACGTCCTCACGGCCCGCCCCGTAGCCGGTCCGAACCTTCCCCGTGCTGCGACAGAGCATGCGGATGATCTGACAGACGTCCGCGGCCTCCTGCGGCGTACGCATGTCCGGCTCGGTCACCGCCTCGATCAGCGGCATGCCCAGCCGATCGGTCAGAAAGAAGCGATCGTGGCCGACGTCGGCGACCTCGCGGCACGCGTCTTCCTCGATGCTGAGCTGCCGCACGCCGATCCGGCGATCTTTGAATGGAATCCAGCCGTCCACGCCGACAATTGCCGTCCGCTGGAAGCCGGTCGGGATCGACCCGTCCAGGTATTGTTTCCGCGCGATGTGCAGCTCACCCACCATGTTCAGCCGCATCAGCAATGACAACTCAATCGCGATGTCGAGCGACTCCTCGTCGAGCATGAACGGCGGCGTGTCGTCGAATTCATAGGTGCAGACCGTCTCGTGGTTGATCCGGTAGAAAACGTTCTTGCGGGTTTTCTTCTCCATCAAGGCAGTGCCGTCGTATTCACCCAGCTCCGAGAGCGTCGGCCGCATGTGCCGCAGAATCTCCGCGTCGTACTCGTTGCTGTAGCGCCCCGCCGGGCAGCGGCAGAACAGTTTCCGCTCGGTCAGCAACTGCTGATGAACCTCGAGCCCGCACTTCAGACCAATGTTGGCATAGTCCTCGAGGGTCATTTCGTCGAATGGCTTGAAGCTTGCCAGCATATTCCTCGTCCGCACCCCCAGAGCATCTCCCCTAACAATGCTCGAAACGACTATTCTATGAAACCGCCTCCGTGCAGGCAAACCCGCGATTGGCTGCTCGCGGCAACACAAGTACGATTCCCACCATGACGGCGCCACCCGCAAACCTGGCCCGCGATCCGACCGCCGACGTCGAGTGGCACCACCTGGACAACCGCTTCGTCCCCATCCGGGCGTGTGACCTGATCACGGCTCTGGCTGACGACGGGCCGCGCTTCGGCTTCGAGTCCGATGCATTCCACGCCGTCGCCGATGCAATCCAGAATGTGGTCGAGCAGGAGGCGTCCGCCTTCCAGCGCGCGCTGGCCGATGTCTACGCCGCCTTCAATCCGGACCGCGACACCCGCCCGCTCCTCGAAGGCCGCACGCCGCAAGCACGTGCCGAGCTCGACCAGCTTCTGACCTACCTTCTCGACAAGGCGAACTTCAAGCATCTGTCCGAGACCGAACTCGAGGCTACCGTTCACGCCGCGAACACGTACGGTCTGCGTGTTCGGCTGCACCCCGAGCGCGTCGAGCAGCTCGCCATCTGGGTCCGCGGCCGCGGCAGCATCGAGCGAGACCGGCGCACCTGGCGGCATCCGGTCCGCGGCGAGTCGCGCACGCTCGACGTGTTCCGGCGCATCGTCGTCGCCGCGCAACTACGCGACGATCCGCATTTTCTGATCAAGCTGTTCAAAGACATCCCGATCGAGGACGTCGAAGCGCTGCTCCCGCATGCGGAGATCGAGATGAGCTGGCGTGACCGCGTCCTGTTCATCAGCGGCGGGGCCGGCACCCTGGGGACCACCGCCACGAAGGTTTTCAAGCTGGTCGCCAGCTTCACCGCGCTCAGCAAGCTGCTGTGGGTAGTGCTGGTCGGGGCGGGGCTCCTGACGTATCGCACCTTCACGGGCTATCGTCGTGCGCGGAGCAGCCGCGACTCGCAGCGCACGCGGCACCTCTACTACCAGAACCTGGGCAACAACGGCGCCGCCCTGCACACGCTGCTCTCCATGGTCGCGCAGGAAGAGCTGAAGGAGGCGGTCTTGGCATATGCCTTCTGTCACCAGCCCGGCGTTCAGTACTGGACGCCGGAGTCGCTCGGCGAGCGCGTGGCAGAGTACCTCAGGCAGCGTTTCGACCTCAGCATCGACTTCGACGCCCCCGACGCGATCGAAACGCTCACGCGCCTCAACCTGTGGCGTGACACCGTCGCCCTCCGCGTGATCCCCTGTGAGGAGGCCGCCCGCCGACTCCGCAAACACTGGCTGGGCCGCCGCTCCGCGGCTTACCACGTGTCGGCGGCAAGTGGGAAGCCCCGTGTCGCGTAGCACCTTCGCCGGGGTGTTTCTCAGCCAACATGAGTTATTATCCAAGTAGCCCGGCCAGTGTGCTCGACGTGTCAGTCAATACTGTCAATCGCGCGCCAGAGCCTCACGGTGCTCCCACGGTTCGAGGAGCGGATGGCTCTCAACCGTTCGCGGCTAGCAGTGGCGCTAGGCCCCCCAGCCCGCCTCGTGATGCATCTCCAAGCCCAATCGAATGTACAACACTGAGCCGTTGCTTGCGCCTGCCGCTTGGCTACTTGTAGGGCGGCGCCTAGACACGCATCACTTGTACGCTGTCGTTGATCCGCGTCCTGCCCGTGAGCGACTTGAGCCTCTTGGTCTTGAGCAGACCCTCGATACTACCCCTGATTTCGGCGCGAGTGAACATGCAGAACGCCTCGCGTATGACCTGAAGGATGAGAGTCCCACGCGCAATCCACTCTCCGCTGAGCCTAAGGATGAGCTTCTCCAGATCATGGCGCGAGAACAGGTCAAGGTAGAACGTAGAAGTGCCACTCGACCTCGCCATGGCATCGTTCATCAACTCCAGACCGTGTGGGTGGCGCGACGCAAACATCAGATAGTACTTCGGAACAAGATGTGCCCGCTTGGCTTTGATCGCCGTGTATCCGATCTCGCTGAATCGCTCCTGAAGCTGCGTCGAGAGTCGCTCGGTCACACGCTTTACCTGCTCCGGAAAACCGCTGGTTTCGGTCAGCAGATCCTTCCACCACGCCCCGCCAACGATCTGGCTTAGCCGCTCGGCTGAGGAAGAATCCGACACGCGAGCGTCGGATTCCTCCGGATCTTCAACGTCACAATCAACGTCGGGCACCCGTCGTCCTAAAGTGGCCAGTCCTCGGCGTACGAAGCTCGGTGCATTGAAGTTCAGCAACAACTCGACGCTGGCTCCTGATTGCTGCAGGTGCCGGAAGACAGCATCGAGCGCTGGCCAATCCAGCCCCTCTACGGCAAACGGATCCACGTACATGAAAAGCGTGTGTGTCTCGCCGGCACCGCAGATGCGTGGGATGTGCTCGAGGAACTGCCCATGGAAGGCCAAAGCGAAAGAGAAATCAGAGAGGTTCTCCTTCAGACGGGCGTAGAGACCGTCCACTTGTTCGATGCACCACACCGATACGTCCGCCCCCCGGGCGACTGCCGTCTTAGCTTTTGCACAGATAATCAGTGGCGAGCCGGGCTCGCCGTCGCCGAACTTGCCCGGTCCTGCGAACCCATCAACGATGAGTATGGGCCGACGTAGCTTGGCGACCTTTGCCAAATACGGCTCCAGGTAGTACGCCAGTATCCGGTCTTTTCTCTTTGACCAAGGGCGCTTGCGGGCGAAGAACAACTCATCCGCTTTGTGTGGCAATCGAAGACCTCCCCTGTAGTGTTGATCTGATGCGCGGCAATCTGTCCCAGGTCCGGCCGTCCAGCATGCGCCCGGCACGCTTCTTAATCACGCCGCCCCATTGCTTGAAGAAGAACGGCACGCCGCGGCACAGACAGCGATCGCGGATTCGACGTACCCATTCGGCACGCATGGGTCGTGCCCCCGGACCTGACTCACCACCGACGATCACCCAGTCGATCCCCGCAAGCGGCAATCGTGGGATCGGGCCGAGCAGTGGCTCGACTGACAGGAACTTGATCCGGGCGTGCGTGGCCCGCAGATCGCGAATGCGATGCGTCACCGTCGCATTCTCGACGGTCGTCCCCATCCAGATGTTCGGCGTCCACTCCAGACGCCGCGAGTAACGAGCGGCGATGTGCGGGCGCTTGGTGAGAATCTGGAATACGTGTTGCGGGCAGCGCTTCATCACGTCGAAGACTGCTTGAACGAACGCGAGCGGCACATCCTCGTGAAACAGGTCGCTCATCGAGTTCACGAAGATCATCCGTGGCTTTACCCATCCCAAGGGGTCGCCGACCGCGCTGTCGTCCAGGAATACGCGGCCGTTCCAGTGACCGTGTCGGTCGATCACGTGCAGGTAGTTCGCGGCCCGGCCGGGGTTCTGGCCCCGCTTTCTCGCAGCGTGCGCCATGGCGCCCAGTCGCTTCGCCATCCGCTCGGCGTAGCAGTTCTTGCACCCTGCACTGACCTTGCGGCAGCCGGCGACGGGGTTCCACGTCGAGTTGGTCCACTCGATAGCCGATGTGTGCGCCATTCTCGCTCTCACACCCGAAAGCCTACCAAACAAACCCCGTACATTCAACTCCTCGCGGGGCGATTCCCTCAAAAACGACAGCAGGCTCCTCGGACCCATTACCTGCCGGCGCCCACGCCAATTGCCGTAAGCGTAGCAAACCGCTACGCTTAGGGAAAGGGCCACGCCCATGCTGTCGACGGAGGGCCGGCACGTAGAATCATCCGAGTAAGCCATGGCCAAGATGCAGAAGAAAGTAGCGTCTTCCGGCAATGGCCCGGGCGGGGCGTCCAACCCGGGGCCGCGGCGTCCGCCGGTAGTCGGGCTGGTCTCTCTCGGCTGCGTCAAGAACCTGGTGGACTCCGAGAAGATGCTCGGGCAGATCGGCGTGTCGGGTGCGATCATCAGCGGGGACGAGTCGGCGGCAGACACGATTGTCGTCAATACGTGCGGCTTTCTCGCGGCGGCGCGCGACGAGTCGCTCGAGGTCATCGAGGAGCTGGCCGAGCGGAAACGCAAGGGCAACCTACGCCGGATCGTTGTCGTGGGGTGTCTCGTGCAGCGTGACGGTGAGAAGCTGCTCGAGGCGGTGCCGGAAATCGACGCGCTGGTTGGCGTGCACAATCGCGAAGATGTGGCCAAAGCGGTGTGGGGCGCGCGGGCGCGCGGCGACGCGGCAGTCGAATCAGAACCACGCGGGCCGAAGTCCGCGGCGCTGCTCCGAAAGGTCGATCTGCATCTTGGCGATTACAACTCCACGACGGT
>Ga0180434_10010343_pt1 | contig 10016 bp, 9 predicted proteins | sample SS_ome_7_FD_132453 | JGI IMG/M metagenome (GOLD analysis project Ga0180434, IMG submission 132453) | Hypersaline lake sediment archaeal communities from the Salton Sea, California, USA - SS_1_D_2 metaG | ecosystem: Environmental > Aquatic > Non-marine Saline and Alkaline > Hypersaline > Sediment... | reverse complement strand
GCTGACCTTCCCCCTCTCGGAGCGGTCGGTGGTCTATACCAGTTACGGGCACTATGCGAGCCCCCCGCCGTGGTGGATCCTCTTCACCCAGGGCACCCTGGAGGACACCCTGCCCCTGATCGGGAATCCCGGCCTCGAGCCGGAGAAGAGCGTCATCTTCAGCTGCGGCCTGCGCCACCTGCTCACCCGCAACCTGGTGATGGAGGCGACCTTCCGGGCCCGGGATATGCGCAACCTGGCCAGCGCCGAGTACGTTCCGGCCTTCTTCCGGGGAGTGAGCAACCCGTACGACTACACCATCTTCCTCAATGTCGACACCGCCCACATCAGGATGTTCACCCTGCGGCTGCAGCGGCGCCGGCAGGGGGCCTGGAGCGGGCACCTGGAGTACACCCTCCTCTCGAGCGAGTACAACCGGGCCGATCGCTGGGACGGCTACTATGCGCAGCAGAGCCTGAAGGAGATGCCGAAGAGGTACGCTCCCGTCCCGTGGCAGCGCACCCATTCCTTCACCGGCCTGCTGACCGTGCACTTCGGATCGGGTGAGGGCCCCCGGGTAGCCGGCGTGCATCCCCTCGAGCGTCTATCGGCCGGGCTCGTGGTGCGGGCAGCTTCGGGCCGGCCGTATACCCCTGTCACCAGCACCGGTGAAGAGGAAAGCTATCTCTCGGGACGGATGCCGTGGACGGTGCGGGCCGACCTGCGCCTGAGCCGCACGATCACCCTCGGCGGACTCGACTGCGATCTCTTCGCCGACGTGCGCAATCTCTTCGATCGCCGCAACGTCCTCCTGGTCTATCCCCGCACCGGCCGGACCGACGATCCCGGCCCCGAGGCCGGCAATACGAGCGATCACTGGGACCGTTCCCACTACTGCGAAACCCCCTTGATCATCACCACCGGGATACGGATCCGGTTCTGAGTCACGGGCGTACGGGGAGACGGCTCGCGGAATTCTGAAACAGGTGCGCTGAATGGGCTCAGGCGAACCGGCCCACGGCGGCCGGATACCCGGACAGATCCTGCGCGGTGAGGGGATCGGTACACTCGGGCTGTTTCAATCTGGAGAACTCAAGCCGCGACCGCCGGTCGGGACAGGGCGTTGCGCGAATGCGACACATGAGGCGTGACACGGCCCTAGGGTCGGGAGAGTTCGGTTTCGGCCCACCGGGAGAAACGGATCAGCTGCGCGAAGAGGCTCCTCGCCTCCTCGATGGTCGAGATCCTGAAATCATACTGTGCCGCAGGCTTCTTCGTGACAATGTGCCCGAGCCTCTTGAGTTGTTCCTGATCGACCTGGTTTCCCAGGGCACGCTTCATCGTCTTCACTATCACCGCATGATCCCGGGTATTCTGGATTCCCCCATACTTGATCGTGAGGGCGTCCGCGAAGGCAATGGCTGAGAGCACGATGAGCGACATGATCGGGTTCCCGTTGGCTCCCTCCTCTGCAAGTTCGAGTTCATTCTTTGCAGACGCGAGGTAGTCCCGTGCGTTGCGGGCCCGTCCCTTCCAGGTCGAACGGTCCATGCGCTTCCACGGTCCCGACCTAACCACCGGCGAACTCCCCGGGTGAGGCACCGTAGAGCACGACGGCGTCCTGCATGATCGCATCCCAGGCGGATGGATTTTCTACCGCAAGTCGCCGCACATCGTCGACGGAGAGCGAGATGATGGAGGGGAATACATCCCGGGACCAGAACGCGCTCAATCGCTCATTCAATGCCTCGGCAGATTCGGATCCCACCCCACCTGCGTGTACAACCATGATATCCAGGTCACTCTCCGGCCGATCCTCATGCCGCGCGGCACTGCCGTACAGCCAGATCGCCATCACGTCTTCACCCCGGGTATCAGCGAACTCCCTGATCTCATCGAAGACTTCAGCGATCAGTCCAGCCTCCGACTCGAAGAGATCAACGAGCGGTGCAGCCAGAGGATGGACTCGATTGATCCGGTATGAGACGGCGCGACCGGACCCGATCTCCTCGAGGATTCCCGTTCCCAGGAGCCGCTTGACGGCTCCCAGTGCTCCCTGCCGGGAGAGCCCTGACCGCCCCGCAAGATCGGTTGTGGCAAGGGCATCGCCGTGCAGGCACAACGCTCTGACTATCCTTAATGCTGACGGCGTACCCAGGATCATCTCCAGGGGGTGATAGAAGACGCTGGCAGGTTTCGAGGGAGTTCTCATGGTCTCCCGCTGTTGTCATCGAGCCGGGATATTCGATGACTGCTGATATGTAAAGGATTCGTGTCTCACACAGCCTACTGCGAGCTATTATAATAGTCAATAGTCTATAATAATAGTCATAGGACTATTATAACAGACAGTACATCGGATGCGGTTCCCCGTTATCCACTCCGATCTGCTCATGCTCTCACACCCGTAACACCAATATCGGTATCCGGACAGCGCCTCCCGGGAGGCGGCTGGCACACCAGGGCAATGAGTATTCCGCTCAGAAATCTATTGTCAGATCAAAGGCGAAGAGCATGGGTACCCCGTCGGCATCTACGCCGGCGAAGTAGGCCCGGTCGGTCCCGATCGCGGCGTGCTCGATGCTGCCCTCAACCGGCACCTCGACCCGCCGCAGGTAGAAACCCTCGGGACTGAAGAGGTCGAAGGCAGTGCGTTCGGCGCTTCCGCTGCGATAGAGAAGCACCCAGGCCAGGCCGCGCGGATCGACTGCCAGGGTGGAGAAGTAAGGCTTGAGGGGATCGATTCCGGGCATCTCGAGGTCGGCCGGGCGCTCGGGGAGCATGCTCCAGATCCGCTCGAACATGGCCTCTTCCCGGGCGATCTCCTCCTCCGACTTGCGGACCGGCCCGGCGGCCACTTCGACGACCCGGTCGCATTCGCCTTCCGGAGTCCAGATCGTGAAGGCATAGGCGTCGGTCCGACGCCGGCCCTGCCAGAGCCGGCCGTCCGGTGCCTGCGCATAGAGCGGTTCAGCGGCGATGAGCACACTGCTCTGCATGTCACTCGGATTCACGATTACCCGGCTCGACATGATCTCACCCAGCGAATCTCCTTCAGCCGAATACCTGATGAGGCGCCAGGTTGTTTCGATCTCCATCCCCCCGGCGGCGGGGCGGCTGCTGTCGACGATCCCGAAGTAGCCGGCGGTCCCGGGCCGGATCGCTTCGGGGATCGGAGTGGTCGGCGCGATCGTGCGGATGAGTTCCCCCCCGAGAGTGTGGATCACGATCCGGTTGCGACCGATGTCGGCGATCCACACCCGGCCGGCCTGATCGAGACTCATTCCGCCGGGCGGCACCAGGTCGAACTCCCCCGGGCCCTGCCCCCGGTTGCCGAAGGCATGGGAGAACTCTCCTTCAGAAGTGAAAACCCGCACCTCGAAGGAGCGGTAATCGAGCAGGCAGATGGAGCCCTCGGGGGCGACTCCCAGAGCACCGATGGCGCTGAAGACGGTCGCCTCCTCCCCGTCGGCCGAACCGATGGTGAAGAGCGGTTCGAACCCGACGCCCATATCGGGCCGGGAGGGTTCGGCCGGGTTGCGCACGTGCAGCACCCCGTCGATCTCGATGAGGCGGGAATCGGGCCGGGAGCAGGCGGCAGCGAGCAGAACCGGGATGATCACGATGACGGGCAGGAACAGGTGAAGAAGGACGGGAATGCGGATACGCGAACGTGTGCGGGAGGCACGTTCCGGCATGAATGCCGATCTCCTAGAAAATGAGTTCGAAGAGCAGATAGAACCCGAGCGCCACGACCGCCCAGATGGCGATCGAGCCGGTGTGCCAGGTGCGGGCGAAGACGCCTTCGGGACCGTGCAGAAGCCGGACCTGGTTGGCGGTGAACCGCAACCCGCTCAGGGCCATCGCGGTCAGACCTTCGCGTGCCCGGCTGAGGCCGTGCATGGTGATCCGGACCACCGCGGGCAGAGCCTTCCGGTAGGTCCAGTCGAAATCGAGGTTGGTCGAGCGCAGCTCGGGCGGGTAGATGTGGGTCACCTTCAGGAAGGTGAAGGCGGCGGCTGAGAGGATCAGCAGCTGCAGCTGGTTGATCACGTGGGCGGTGGTGTAGGGCACGTAATCAACCGGGAAGGGCAGCAGGGAGTAGAGCGGTCCCGGAACCATCCCGATGAAGAGGCAGAGACCGGCGGTGATCCCCATGGTCAGCAGCATGTTCCACGGCGCCTCCTTCGGTCTGAGCCCCGAATCATGGGCGAAGAACGCGAAGAAGGGGATCTTGATACCGGCGTGATGGAATACACCGGCCGAGGCGAAGAGCAGCATCAGCCAGACGACGGTGGCGTGCTGCTCGGCCACGGCGGTCATGATGAGCGACTTGGTCACGAAGCCGCTGAAGAGCGGGAAGGCCGAGATCGAGGCCGCCCCGATACAGCAGAAGAGAGTCGTCCACGGCATCGTCCGGTAGAGCCCGCCCAGATCGGAACCGCGGCAGTGGCCCACCCGGAACATGACCGCACCCATGGCCATGAAGAGCAGACCCTCGAAGAGGATGTTGGCGAACGCGTGCGCCGCGGCGCCGTTGAGAGCCAGCCCGGTGCCGATCCCCACCCCGACCACCATGAAACCGAGCTGGTTGTTCAGGCTGTAGGCCAGCACCCGCCGCAGATCGTTCTCGATCACGGCGAAGAAGATCGGGAACATCGCCATCACCGCCCCGATCCAGATCAGGATGTCGAGTCCGGCGAAGCCGCGCGCCAGGGCGTAGATGGCCAGCTTGGTGGTGAAGATGCTCAAAAAGAGCGTCCCCGTCACAGTCCCCTCGGGATAGGCATCACCGAGCCACATATGGAGCAGCGGGAAGGCGGCCTTGATCCCGAAGGAGAGGAGAATCAGGAGGCTGGCGGTATCGCTGAAATCGAGGGTGTCGGTGATGAGATTGAACTCGAGCCCGAAGCCGTCCGAGACCCGGAGGATGACACCCGCGAGCAGGATCACGCCGGAGAGCACCTGGATGATCAGGTAGCGCATCCCCGAGCGGTAGGCGCGCTCGGTCCGGCTGGCCCAGACCAGGAAGACCGACGTGAACGCGGTCAGCTCCCAGTAGACGAAGAGGGTGATCAGGTCGCCGGAGAAGACCGCTCCGATCGCCGCTCCCACGTACATGAGTCCCGAGATGTGCTGGACCCGGTCCTCGACATGAATGGCGAAGAGGGCACAGAGGAAAGCCGCACCGTGGAAGATGACCCCCCAGACCATACTGAGGCGGTCGATCCGGATGGGGGTCAGGTCGTAGCCGAAGAGGGAGAAATGAGCCAGGTAGCCCGGCTCGAAGCTGATCAGGTGGAGGAAGCTGAGGATGGGCAGCAGGAGCAGGACGATCTTGATCGCCCGCCCTTTCAGGAAAATGAAGAGCAGCGATCCGAGGACCAGCAGCGAGCCCGGCGGGAGGAACTCAATCATAGTAGTCCTCGTCGCGCTTCAGGAGCACGCGCAGGCCCTTGGCGGTGATAACCAGGGCAACACAGGCGATGAAACCGTAGAAACCGTAGAACCCGAAGATGTCCTCCATCCTGAAGTGGGGGTGCTTGTGATAGAGGAAGTCGAAGAGGATCATCAGCCCCGCCAGGATGAAGACCCCCCTGACGATCCAGTTCACGTGGCGGGGATTGTCGAGCCAGCGTTCGCGTTCCTGCTCCATGATCAACCGATCCCGCTCAGAAGTTCGAAGATTCCCTGGGCGCTGAAGAAGAGCACGATGCAGCCGATCGCCGTGATCACCGGTGCGATCACGCAGCAGGGAGGCGCCTCACGGATACCCTCGCCGATATGCCAGTGCGGCAGCATCTGCTCGGTCCCCCGCAGCCGGTCGAGCAGGCTCTTCGGTCCGGTCTCCGGTTCGAGGGCGTGACCGTGCTCATCCACGGGGCCGTGCCCGTGATCGGGCCCGTGATCGCGGCCGCCGTGGTCATCTTCGGTCTCGGGCAGCGGCCGGAAGAAGCCCCGGGCGACCACCGGCATGAGGTAGGCGATGCTCAGCAGGGAACTGAGCATCAGCACGCCCATCATCACCAGCTGATGGGCGTCGGCAGCCCCCAGCATGAGGTACCACTTGCTCCACGACCCGCCGAGGGGAGGCAGGCCGATGATGCTGAGGGAACCGATCAGGAAAGCCAGGAAGGTCAGCGGCATCTTCCGGCCCAGACCGTCCATCTGGCTGACATCGGCCTTGTGCGCACCGACCAGGATCGCCCCGGCACAGAAGAAGAGGGTGATCTTGCCGAAGGCGTGCATGACGATGTGCATGCTCCCGCCCACGATGCCCCACTGCGTGGCCAGGGCCGCCCCGAGCACGATATAGGAGAGCTGGCTGATGGTGGAGTACGCCAGCCGCGCCTTGAGGTTGTCTTTCCCGATGGCGATCACGCTGGCGATGACGATGGTGGCTGCAGCCACCCACGTGAGCCAGGTGCTGGCGCCGGCCGAGCGGAGCAGGTCGGGCCCGAAGATGTAGACCGAGACCTTCATGATGGTGAAGACGCCGGCCTTGACCACCGCCACCGCGTGCAGGAGCGCGCTGACCGGCGTGGGCGCGACCATCGCCGCAGGCAGCCAGCGATGGAAGGGCATCAGGGCCGCCTTGCCGGTCCCGAAGGCGTAGAGCGCGAGCAGCAGCATGAGGCCGCCGTCGCCGAGCTTGCCGGCCAGGATCCCGCCGGGGGTGAAGTCGGTCGTGCCCGCCACCAGATAGGTCCACACCAGAGCCATCAGCAGGAAGGCGATCGAGGTCCCCATGAGGATCCCCAGGTACATCCGGCCGGCTTTCTTGGCCGCTTCGGTGCCGTGGTGGGTGACCAGGGGAAAGGTCGAGAGGGTGATCGCCTCGTAGAAGACGAAGAGGGTGAAGACGTTGCCGGCAAAGGAAACGCCTATTGCGCCGGCAATGGCCAGGGCGAAGAAAAAGAAGAACCGGGTCTGTTTGTGCTCGCCGTGCCCGCGCATGTACCCGATCGAGTAGATGGTGGTCACGATCCAGAGCCCGGAGGCCACCAGCGCGAAGATCAGGCCGAGGGGCTCGACCTCGAAGGCCAGCGAGAGCCCCGGTACGACCTCGACCAGATCGAGGTGCGGTCGCCCGCCCGCTGAAACCGCCGGCAGGATGATCGTGTAGATCAGGGCAAAGAGGCTGGCCCCGGTCAGCAGGCTGGCGAGTTCCCGCAGGTTGGGCCAGCGCCGCAGAAGCAGCACCAGGAGCCCGCCGCCCAGCGGCCAGAGTACGGCCAGACCGGTCATCATCTCGGGGCTCATGAGCCAGCCCCCAGAAGCATCCGCGCGGCCGAACCGGCAGTGCCGGCGCTCAGCGAGGTGAAGATGCCGAAGACGATTGTGGCTCCGATCAGTACCCAGGTCGGGATCAGCACGCTCAGCGGTGCCTCACCGATCGCGGGAGCATCCTCAGGGGGAGACTGGAAGTAGGCCACTTCGACCACCCGCCAGATGTAAATCACGGCCAGCAGGGAGCTCAGCAGAATCAGCAGCGCCACCGGCCACAGCCCCGCCTCGAGGGCTCCCTTCACCAGGTACCACTTGCTCACAAAGCCCACCGTGAGCGGAACTCCGATCAGGCTCAGCCCGCCGACCACGAAGGCGGCCATGGTCACCGGCATGCGCCGGCCCAGGCCCCGCATCGCCTCCAGGGTGGTGGAACCGGTGCGCAGCAGCACTGCGGCCATGACCAGAAAGAGACCGCTCTTCATCAGGGCGTGATTGAAGAGATGCACGATCCCCCCGGTCAGACCCGACACGTTCACCAGGCTCAGGCCGAGAACCATGTAGCCGATCTGGGCCACACTCGAATACGCCAGCATGCGTTTGATGTCGGTCTGCCAGATGGCCACCAGCGAACCCACGAACATCGCCGCCAGGGCCAGAGGCATCAGCACCCAGCCGAGGTGGATATCGCCGAAGGCCAGCTGGGTTCCGAAGACGGTGTAGAGGAACCGCGTCATGACGTAGAAGGCAACCTTGGTCGAGGTCGCCGCGATGAAGGCGGTCACCATCGCCGGAGCGTAGGTGTAGGCGTTCGGCAGCCAGATGTGCAGGGGGAAGACGGCCAGCTTGATGCTGGTCCCGACCAGGATGCAGGCCAGGGCCACCAGCACGGTCCGGTTGGCCCCCACGACCGCGAGCTTATCGGCCATGTCGACGATGTTCAGGGTCCCGGTGACCATGTAGATCATCCCGATCCCCAGCAGCAGGAAGGTACCGCCGATGGTCCCCATGACCAGGTACTGGATCGAGGAGGTCAGGGCCTTCCGGCTGGCCCCCTGCGAGACCAGGGCATACGAGGAGAGGGATGAGATCTCGAGGAAGACGAAGATGTTGAAGGCGTCACCGGTGACCGTCATGCCGGCCAGCCCGGTCATGCAGAGCAGGAAGGCGGCGTAGACCAGGTAGTGCCTCTTCTCGGGCACTTCCCTGACCAGGGAGCGCGGTCCCGTCACGATCGTCACGGCGGCAATGCCGGTCACGATCAGCAGGACCAGGGCGTTGAGCAGGTCGATCCGCAGCTCGATCCCCCACGGGGGCTCCCAGCCCCCCTGGGTGTAGCTGATGGTTCCCTCGTGCAGGACGCGGTGCAGGATGAACATCGCCCCGATGAAGGCCGACCAGGCCACGGTTGCAGTCAGGGCCCAGGCCCAGCGGGCACGGCGTACGAGCACGACCAGGGTGGCGCTGAGCAGGGGTACCGCTATCTGCAGGGCCGGCAGGTTATGCAGCAGGTTGAAACCGGAGGAATGATGCATCAGCTCACTCCCTCCGGACCGGGAGCCGGGCTCCCGGCGCTCTCAACAGCGTCGTTTTCGTCACCGCTGTCGTCCCCGTCGTCCTCACCGGAGTCGGGGTCGGCCTCGTCCTCGATCAGGCGGATCTCGTCCTCTTCGATGGTGCCGTAGGCATCGCGAATGCGCACGATCAGACCGAGCGCGAAGGCGGTGGTGGCCACCGCCACCACGATCGCAGTCAGCATCAGGACGTGCGGAACCGGATTGGAGTAGACCTCGATGCTCTCGTCGAAGATCGGAGCCGTGCCGCCCCTCACCTTGCCCATCGAGACGAAGAACATGATCACCGAGACCTGGAAGACGTTCAGGCCGATGACCTTCTTGATCAGGTTCCCCTTCGCGACGACCGTATAGAGGCCGATCATCATCAGGATGATGATGACCCAGTAGTGGAGAAGGCCGAGCAGGTTATTCATCGGCCTCTCCCTTCCGCCATCCGGCGAAGAGGAAGAAGATGGTGGCCATCACCGCGGCCACGGTGATCCCCACTCCCAGTTCCACCAGGAGGATCCCGATGTGCTGGCCGTGAACCGCATCGTGGGCCAGCACGCTGTAATCGAGGAAGTCGCCGCCCTTGATCATGGCAGTCACGCCGACCGAACCGTAGAGCAGCACTCCGAGACTGACCAGCGTCCGCAGGATCCCGGGCCGGAAAACCCGCCGGGCCTGATCGAGTCCGAAGAGAAGGGCGTAGAGGATGATCCCGGCGCCGAAGATGACCCCGGCCTGGAAACCGCCCCCCGGCCCGTAATCGCCATGGAACTGCACGTAGAGGGCGAAAAGCATGATCAGCGGTATGAGGAGCTTGCCCATGGCGCGGGGGATGACGTGGCGGATCATGCGTCACCTCCCGGCAGTGTCCCGTTGGTCCCCTCCCGGAGCTTCTTCCGTACGCCCGGTGAGGCCCCGAGCAGGAGCAGAACCCCGATCGCGGCGGTGAAGATCACCGTGGTCTCACCCCAGGTGTCGTAGCCCCGGTAGGAGGCCAGGACCGAAGTGACCTCGTTGGGGATACCGATCTCGAGGGGGGATTCCTCCATGAAACGGGGCGCCATGTAATGATGGATCGGGGCGTCGGGATCACCGTAGCGGGGCATGTCGAGAGTGCCCACGATCAGGACCGCACCGGTGAAGACCGCAGCCAGCAGGGCGAGCGGCCGGCGCCGGTTGTATTCGGGCTTTTCGCGCCGGACGGTCAGGGCGAGGGTGCCGAGCATGAGGATGGTGGAAATTCCG
>Ga0180434_10010339_pt1 | contig 10017 bp, 21 predicted proteins | sample SS_ome_7_FD_132453 | JGI IMG/M metagenome (GOLD analysis project Ga0180434, IMG submission 132453) | Hypersaline lake sediment archaeal communities from the Salton Sea, California, USA - SS_1_D_2 metaG | ecosystem: Environmental > Aquatic > Non-marine Saline and Alkaline > Hypersaline >... | reverse complement strand
CCTTCAGATTCTCAGTAGAGTAGGTGACTTCCTGTGCGTCAGTCTCAAAGTCCATTTCCGACATACAATCTCCTTAGAAAAATAACCACTTCACCAAAAAGAACACGGGCAGGAGGCACAGTGCGACTAAGGCTCCTTTTAACAGGATGAAGCCAATCAGTCCAACCAGGAGGCCAACCAGCGCAGCCAATCCAGCGCAGGCTACCCCAAAAACAAAGGCCGCTTTGCCCACCACTTTAGTCATCTTCTTCCACAGGTTACGAAACATAACTACTCCTCATACTCCATCAGTCGTTGTACATTCTCAATGATACGTTGCAATCTAAAAGTGTGACACCTGTCTTTCTGATACAGCGTATAGCCAAAGTCCTCAATAAGCCGGTCCACACATTGACTCAACGATGAGTCAGCGGTATGTTCTTCTCCAAGTGTGCGAAAGTGCTCACCATCCCACTCCTTAATCCAGCAGTGCCCATGAGCCCAACATACCTTGCTCAGACGAAAATCCTCATTGAGTAGGAACACCTCCTGGTCAATCAGGAGACCACGGGAGCGATCTTTCAGATTTTCAACCTCTTGCCCATCGGTATAAATAGCCGCCAGCTCTTCAGCGATCTTAACCATTTCCCGCTCGTAGTCTGTCATGTCTACTCCTCTGCTAACTCGTTACCCCAGGAGTCCCAGCCTTCCCGGCGGTTCCTGGCAAAGATTTCAATGTACGGACCTTCAAACAGCTCTTCAATCCGGTCATACGTCTCCAGCGGCTTCGCGCTGTGGCGATAGATCCTCGGAGCCGTAATCACCTGCATCACTTTCGTGGCCCCCTCGCGCCGCTTTGGGTGGCCACGCTTCCCAAGGACCGCGAACTCCGTCGCCGACCTGGTATAGAACCCCAGGCCACAGTAGGGCTCTCCCTTGCGGTTGACCTTGTTCCACACGAACAGGGTCGTCACCGGCTTGAAACCCCAGGCGTCCATCAACTGTAGATGGTCACCCTCCGCGAACTTCGGTCCGGTCGTCCACATGACCAGGAACGAGTCTGGGGCCGCCAGGTCACCCACTGGCAGGGCCGCTATCTCCTCGGTCTTCATGCATGGGTAATGCGCCCTGGCTGCGCCGTTCTTGGCGTCTGACCAGTTCTGGTAGGCCCACGGTGGGTCTGTGTAGATCACGCGATATCGCTCGTCCGGTAAATGCCGGCCTATGAACATAGTCTCTCCTTCAAAAATGGCGGGGGCGACGGGCGTCGAACCCGCATCTTGCTGATCAGGCCTGCTCTGCCAGTCCCGTGCAAAAGGCGCTTGAGCTACGCCCCCGTTGGTGGGCGGTCCGGGAGTCGAACCCGGATCGAGTCGGCCGCACTCCGACATGCCATTAGTCGCAACCACCCACAGGCTAAATTACTTTACCTCTAACTGGTCAATCCAGGCACAGTCTTTGATCATAAAATACTCGGTTTCCCCATGATACCGATGCCGCGCGGTGTTTATAAACGTCTCAGCTTTCAGGCGACTATCAAAGACGCCAAGCACTTCATCGTGACAACCATAATCACCTGCGCATATCACTATGTATACTGTCATAGCATTGCCTTGATCCCGTCGCCTGTGATGATGTCGGCAACGTCTTTCTTCTTTTTCAGTGCCAAGTGGACCTTCTCGTCCACCGTTCCGATACATACCAGGTCCTTGTAGACCACGTTTCGCTTCTGCCCGATCCTGTGGCAGCGGTCCTCGGACTGTAGACGCTCCTCCAAAGCGAACGTGTTGGAGAAGTAATATACTGTGCTTGCGCTCGTCAGGTTAAGCCCCATGCCTGCGCACTGGGCGTTAGCAACAAAGAAACGGAGATCGCCTTGAGTGAACCGCTCTATCAATTCTGCTCGTTCTGACTGCGAGACATCCCCGTAGTAGCCGCCAGCGGAGCCCTTTCCGTGGGCCTGCTGCAAGGCGTCTACAATGGATTCGATTTCTGGGCGGAACCTTGCCCAGATAATGACCTTCTCGTCCTCCGGCAGTAACTCAATGTCCTCCAGCATAGCTTTCAACTTCGGGCTGCCATTACTGTTGATCGGCAAGGCCGAGCCGTCCTCTTGCCCTAAATGCCCACCCGTCAATTGCTGAAACCGTAAGAGCTGAGTCAACACCAGCGGAACTGGAATGTCCTCATCACCGACCTCAAGGAGGTAGTCCTCCTTCAGTTTATGGTAAAGGCGTTTCTGCTCCTGGGACATCTCCACTGGGATCCGCTGGTAGATCTTCTCCGGCAGGTCCAGGCAGTCTGTCTTCAGGATCCGTGAGCTGTGGCGCGAGACCTTCTCGGCCAGTTCCTCCAGTCTCCGGTAGCCTACTATATTCTCGTATTGGTACATGCGCCCGGAGCCGTCCGTCGCATTGTTTTTGATGATGATCGCATACTGCGCCTTGAACGCGGTGTACGAGCTGAAGCCAAGGATCGTCGGACACAGGAAAAAGAACTGTGGGTAGACGTCCAGGGGGCTCTGCGTGACCGGGGTCCCGGTGAGGATCCGCCGGTACTTCGCCTTGAGTCTCAGCTTCACGACGTTCTTGGTCCGCTTCGCCTTCACTGTCTTGATCTTCGAACTCTCGTCCACGGCAACCAGGTTCTCCGGCCAGCGGTCGAGAAACTTGTTCGCGAACTCCGTGCCCTTCTTCGTGCTGAACGCCTCGACATTCATCGCGAGGATCTTCAGCTCACCTGTGTCCTTCAGGAGGAGATCGAGCTGCTTCCGATATGCCTTCGTGTTCTTCGACGACTGCCATATGACTGAGTCATATGGGACATTGTCTGGCATGTGGATAGGGATTTCCCCTGTCACCCATTGCCTGTGGACACCGTTCGGCGCGATCACCAAGACTGCGTTGATCTCGTTCTTCAGGGCGAGGTACGCGATCGTGTCGATGGTCACCTTGGTCTTGCCACAGCCCATCTCCAGGAGGAGAGCCCACTGCTCTGCGTCCTTGGACTCGTCCCAGACCTTGAGCTGGTGGGCGTATGGTTTCGTCTTGAATTTCATACACAACCACCACAACACCCATGCGGAACGTGATCATTTATTGCGTCCAGAACAGCGTCTTTAAGGTTCTCCGGGAACCCTTCGGGCCACCGATCAACGCACCAGTCCCCCTCTTCGACGACCTCGTCCCAGTCTTCTGTGAAATACACACATCCGCCTGACCGTATACCATCCGGTAGCTCCCACTTATCTCCATTGATGGTGACAATCAGGTTACCGCTACAGAGGTTTGGCCACTCTCCATTATAATCAATCTCGATACTCATAATTCCTCTCCTGGCCCCGGTAGCTCGGCCAACTGACCTTCGTACCAGCAGTCATCAAAATAGTCATAAGATAGGTTGAAAAGCTTCCACTCACACACCGGACACAGGCGCGTTGTGTCAGCGCTGCCACAGTCGACAGAGACTTGGATATAGTGCATCTGCCCAGGCAGAATGTACTCCTCGCAGCAGCCAGTGCAGCGATACTGCTTCCGCGCCTTGACATAGTCTGTTCGCAGCAGCTCCACTACTCGTACTCCTCTCCATCGAACACGACGTCTGGCTCGACGTTCAGCTTGCGGCTGAGGGCAATGATCTTTGTCTGGCACTCATCCAACATCCCGAATACCGGGTGCCGCTTCATGGACCCGGTCCCGGTCTCGATGAACATTTCTGCCTTCTTAGCCTCTTCCTCCAGTTCGGTGAACCGATCGTAATAGTGTGCCAGGTTCACGATCAACATTGACGTTTCTTCATTCTTGGACCACTCGCGAATCATTCGCGTAGCCCATTCCCGGTATGGCTGAAGCCGTATTCTCGCAATCCGCTGCATCAGCAGCTCACCCATTGGCGTCTCTAACATTTCGGTGCTCCTTCATCCTTAGCGAATATCGCTGATTTTTACCTTGATATGGGCGGATAAAATCCACATTAAAATGTAACTACAGGTCGCCAGCGGCTTTCCAAAGACGCCAGGCGCGTCGAAGATTGGCTGTTCTGCGCTGGATCTCCTGCGCTCGAATGTTCAATTCACGGGCTGCGTAGTCCACCTCGGCATCGGACATGGCAATCTTGTACCCGGACTGGCAAGAGACGATCGGGACGCCCTCTTCGATCAGGGCAGCGATTGCTGCGCGTACCGTTGGCTCAGACGGGCCGCTGTGACAGTCGGCCTCCCTGGCGATATGTCTGGCCAGCGTCCACTGGTCGCTCCTCTGTAGTAGAACACCCATCACTCGGTCTTTGATCGGTTTAGCCATGGTAGTACCTCTCTGTGAAAACGCTCTTGTTTGTCGTCGCCGCGTCCCATCCCTGAAGGAACCCTTGGGCAAAACCACGTATCTGGTCACCTTTGTCTACCGGAGCATAGACGTAGACTTTGTAGTCTTCGAACGACGTTTCTTCCAGCTCTACGGTATACCCAAAGCGTTCCGTTAGCGAAACACGTAATGCACCTGCTTGTTCGGGCTCTACCCTAACCTTCAAACTCACTCTGGTCTTCATGACAGCCTCCTTTTAGCTGATTCGGCTCGTGGCCGGATGTATTCTACGAACTTATCGAACTCTCTCCTGCGGTGCCGGTTCGTCTTCCACCGCTCACAGGCCTTGTACCATGCGTCAATATCAGTCGGGTAATCCTTCACCTTCCGGATCAGGTACAACATGCTCTCCAGGTCTTCCAACTCTTCATCGGTTACTGGGTAAGTCTCTTCTTCTGACATCAGAACCTCCTGTGTCTGGTGAAATCATGCGGTGCGGGCGGCGGTACGTCGTCGCGACCCTCAAGAATCTGGTACCAGCCCTGGATAGATAACTCATAGACCTCACCGGACTGGCTGCGGACCTGTGCCCACATTCCAGTGCAGCGACGGTAGAGCACCTGCACTTCAACCAGGCCATCAACGTATGTCTGGAGATAATGGTTCTCCAGCAGATTCGTCTTGGTCCGCGTGCTCCGCGCCTGATGGAATAGATCTATAGCATAAATCATCTGGGCTAACCTCTGCATAGTAGTTGCAGGACTCGGTCTCCTTGTCGTACAGTACGTTCAGGAAGTAAGACTGCCAGTGCGGATGTGGCACCGCGCAGTGCCGCAGGCACGTGTCACGTAGCGGACAGTCGCCTCCTCTACACATCGAAAAATCAGGCATTGTCCCTCCTCGCTGTGCGCCAGCAGTTCCAGCAGTAGACCTCGGACCCGTGAAGCCGTTTCGTAAGCCGCTTACGACTGATGTACACACTCACCTGAATCCGCTCCAGGCCTTCTGTGACAAACAGGAGCTTGTCTGGGTAGATCTCCCCGCAGGTCTTGCAGCCCACGACGCTCTTGAGCACATCGATCTGGCACTGTCTGGGCCACCACTTTGAGCCTTCCGACGCGGAGAATCGTTCGCGATGCTCCACACGATGACAGTTACCACAGATAGCTTGACCATCGTGCTCTTCCATTAGCCACGAGCCTACTATACCACAGACTGCGCAGGACTGCAATAGTAATTTCACATCTTTAACGTGCTTCACTCTATTCGCGCACTCCTGACAGTAACGACGACCTCCGCTACCGGGAACTGGGATCTTGCATAACCAGCACTCAGCCATCAGAACGTGATCCTTACATCATCGTCAAAGTGGTTGCCATCAAACTCCAACACGAACAGGTGCGAGACGACCGATAGGCCATCCTGCAAGCGGAGTAGGTCTGCGCGATCGTTCACTGTGAACGTGAGCCCAAGGTCTTCCAGTATGACCTCGTATCCGCCGCCCTCCAGCTCATTGACGTCGGCTTTAGTACGCATCGTAATCCTCCAGCTCCTCGTCGTCGGCCTCAAGGTTACTCAGGCAGTCGCTACAGACCAACATGTCTCGGTAATCAACTGCGTCATCCCGCTTCATCCAGTCGCCGCAGTATTCGCACTGCACAACGTCTGGCGGTTCCGGCGGGCTCGTCTTCCAGTTGTCGTATCCTGGTAGGCTTACCATGACCACTCCTCTGCTTCTTTCTTGGTCATGAAAAAGTGAATCCCATGAGTGCATTCCACTTTTGGGTCTGGATCGAACTTGTCCGCCTTGACTACTTCTCCTTTTTTGTACTCCAGGGTGTATGCTGCCGTTGGACTCCGCCCGTGCCCCTCCAATACCTTGACCTCACTGGCGCGGCACTTGCGTCCAATCAGGGACGACGTGCGCTTGGCCTTGGCCGGTATGCGCACACGAATGGCCATCCGCTGATTAGTTTCCGCACACTCTACACACTTCCAGGCGTCAAAGGCCCCTCGTTCAGGGCAAATCTGGTAATGTGGTAAGGTGGCCCCTTCTATTTCCGCCATGTAGAGGTTCGCCCCGGAGAGGTTCGCCCCGGAGAGGTCCACCCCGGAGAGGTTCGCCCGGGAGAGGTTCGCCCCGGAGAGGTCCACCCCGGAGAGGTTCGCCCGGGAGAGGTTCGCCTCGGAGAGGTCCACCCCGGAGAGGTCCGCCCGAGAGAGGTTCGCCCAGGAGAGGTTCGCCCAGGAGAGGTTCGCCCGGGAGAGGTCCGCCCGAGAGAGGTTCGCCCCGGAGAGGTCCGCCCGAGAGAGGTTCGCCCAGGAGAGGTTCGCCCGAGAGAGGTTCGCCCCGGAGAGTTCCACCCCGGAGAGGTCCGCCCGAGAGAGGTCCGCCCTAACCCCTTGTGAATTGTCCCTCAGCCAGAGTAAATGTAACTTAATAATTTTCTCTATTTCGTCTTTAGTCATTGTACTACTCCTCAAAAAATCTACGTACAGTACACCAGCGACACTCGCACTCTGGGGTTGGGTTATAGCACCAGTGATTCCGGTTGAATCGCCAGAGCAAATCCAGGGCTTGGTCGCGCTCCTCTTCGGCTATCTTCGCGACGACCTTCCAGTATTTCGGGTCATCCTTATGCATCATTGGTACTCATGTGTCCTCCTTTTCAAACAATGATACCATCCCGCGCGGCGTTGTCAACCATGTCCTTCAACATTTGTGCTATCTCCTTATACTGCGCGGACATAGCTTCCTGCCACCTCAAAGCTGAGGCGTCCCGGAAATCCTCAACTGTTCGTATTGGTTGTTGTAGTCCTGGCACACGTCCAGGCAGTTCTGCTGACATATCGGATCCGCGTAACAGTCGTGGCTCTCTACCCATTGACGTCGCTCCTCTCGCATGTTAGGTCCTACGTTACCGATAGGTTTTCCGCCTTCTCTCAGGTGGATGATACAAGGATAGTGCTTCCCTTCCATGACTGCCATGTCGTCCAAGGCCAGGTAGCACTTGTGGCACCCGTAGTCTGGGATCCCGCGCACCGGCCGCTGGTAATAGTTCATGTTCTTGATCCGATACCGGAGGATCGGCATCCGCGCCAGGATGTCTGGTCGCACCGCGAAGCACAGGGGCTCGTTCCACTGGGCCGCTGAGATCAGCCTGATGTCTGAGACCTTCAGCTCGTCGGCGGCCATGGTGATGAGGCCCTGGACCTCGTCCAAATTGTCCTCTGTGATGACCACGCCGACTGTGGTGTAAACCCTGCTGGCGCAATACCTTATGTTCTCCAGGACCTTGTTGAAGATCGCGCGGCCACCGCTCATCTTTTCGGCAGTGTCAGCGCAACAGGCGTCCAGGGAGATCGAGAAATCGGTGACGCCATTCTCTATAAGATCCATATACAATGCCTGATCGGCCGACCCGTTCGTGGAGATCGCCACGCGGGCTCCCTCATCCGAAGCTACCCTACAGAGTATAGGGAGATGCTTCCATAGCGTGGGCTCCCCGCCCGAGAACCGGACGTTCTTCAGGCCTTCGTTCAGCCACGCCACGAGGATCCGCATCGCCTCATGCAGCTCAACGTCTGGTCCGCCGCGCTTCCGGCAGTACGGGCAGTTGAAGTTGCAGCGGTCCGTGAGCAGCAGCTCACAGCGGTGCAGCGGCGTCGTGTGGTCCGCTTGTCTGGCTCTCTTGTCTGAGAGCGTGTAGAATCCAATGTCTTCGAGTTTCATTAGAGCAGCTCCTTTTTTCTGACTCACTTCAGTATATCATTGTCTGGGAAGTTGTCAACCGATTTTTTGTCTGGCGTCGTAAATGTCTGGGATGTCTGGGGTTATGTCTGGCTGATGTCTGGCTGATGTCTGGCTGATGTCTGGCTGATGTCTGTGGGTCCCTTGGAATTCGCCCATGAAAATTCATTCACCGTTGCCCAGGTGACACAGGGCGTCACCCCATTTTGCCATGGTGACAATTTCTGTCACCCCATTTTTACCTATCCAGAATGTGGACATATGCCATTTTGGCATATGTCCAGAAAATGTACATCCCATAGGGTATATATACCCTATAGGACCACATCGCGTATACGGCTCTATAAGGTGCCTTCCCGGGCTTTCGTGCCTTACGTGACCTTTGGTATTCGTGAACGGCCGATCGCCCGATTTGGCCCGTCATAGGCCCGGGAATATGTGGCCTCGGCCCATCGCAACAAGCCCGGGCAGAAACCCGGGCAAATAAAAAAAGCCCGGGCCACAAGCCCTGGCTGAACGAAAAGAAAAACGATGATTCTATGGTCTATTTAATGAAGGATGCCTTTCTCGGCCGTTGAATGAAGCCGAAGCATGGATCTTTTGAATGGCAAACTTAGGACGTTTCCTATCCCCGCGATGACGGTCCCAATCAAGTAAAACGCAAGGCCCGAAAGGAATAGAGCGAAGGTAATAGGCAGACATACCAGGGCCTCTACCGGCCCCTCTTCACGCGACCATGCATCTATGCTCACGTGAGCCGACCTAAAGCCCTTACCGGCTTTCAGTAGGCCCTTGCCTATGATACGACCATCGCAATAGGCAAAGGCTTTAGGGATAGCCTTAAGGGCTTTAGGGGCGGACGATATCAGGGCCCAAAGGAATACTTCTGGCCTGCTGATGATCGTCCATACCGGGGCCTTGTCGAGGCCCCGGAGAACGGCGTCATAGTCCGCATCTGTAACCTTGAACATCACCATCCTTCCCCATCATACTCTGCCAGAAGGATGATGTTCTCCGGATCTTTCACACCATAGCCCACTACATGTGACAACAAGGCGATGCGCTCCTCGGTTTCGATTTGTCGCATCGAATCGTCATCAATGTCCGATTCAATTCCCCATAGGCCACCCGATCGGAAGGTGTCCAGGATGCCATCCGGATGGCGGACCGTGCATTCTGCGTAACATCCTCGGAAGTGAAACATCTCCGCGATGTATTCCTGCTTCCGGGCTTCGAATCCCTCTTGATCCAAGTAGGATGCATCCGGATCTTCATCAAAGGGCCATACGATACGGGCAGATATTACAGTAGGATTTACCATCCTATCTTCCTTTCCCGGCCGCCCCGGGCCGCGATAATGGTAAGGGCTTCGGTCCTCGTTTGGCATAGTTCATATTCATTGACAATGCCCCCCCGCAAGATCGTCACCATCAGGTGACCAGGAGATGATTATATACTCGGCCGGTACGCCATTCGACCATCGGCCCTTGGCATAACCTAACCACAATTCTACAGAAGGTGTTTCGGTCCGGTACTTCTGAACGATGGTATAGTTGCGATACTTCATTTTACAGAAGGCCCGTTGACATTGCAAGACTGACAAGCATCCACATTCCGACAAGGCCCATGGTCAAGGTTACTACTGCTGCGATTTTGCTTCCGTTCATTTTGTTTTCCTTTCGTTTCGTGCTCACTATAAGTATCGCCCAAAACAAGCGGATGCGCAAGGCCTTTTTTCGGATTTTCCTAAACTATGCTCTGCCAAAAGGTTATGACTTTGCGGTATAGGTCAGAATCGACATCGAGCAGGGGGAGAAGCCCATCATCTTCCTCGATTGCTTCTCCGATCTTCCATGCGATGTGCTCCGGGATGTGATTAGCCCCGGGGCCGCAATGGCGCATCGGGGCTTCGGACCATGAATAGCGGCCACCGATAAAGGCGATGGTTTCATACTCATCATAGGTAAGGTTCAGCGTGTACATATT
>Ga0180434_10010338_pt1 | contig 10018 bp, 3 predicted proteins | sample SS_ome_7_FD_132453 | JGI IMG/M metagenome (GOLD analysis project Ga0180434, IMG submission 132453) | Hypersaline lake sediment archaeal communities from the Salton Sea, California, USA - SS_1_D_2 metaG | ecosystem: Environmental > Aquatic > Non-marine Saline and Alkaline > Hypersaline > Sediment... | reverse complement strand
TGGCGGCGTCACCGGAGATGCAGGGGGATTTGTCGCGGCCACTTATGTACGCGGTCTCCCCTTTGTGCAAGTCCCCACTTCTCTGCTTTCATTTCTACCAGGCGATCATAAAGTTCAGAGATCACTGGCAGTGATTTGGATTTTTCCCCTGGTTCGATGATCGCAGTTTCCCACTTCCAGCCTCGTGCCTCCAGACTTTTTTCGATCTGGGGAGTATGCAGTGTAGACAGGTTCCGGTCTGTGATGATAAATGCTGTTTTCTGACCTTCCGAAATCGCGTTTCGATAAGCTGGATTCTGGCTCATCCAGGTTTCAAGCGTTTCAGCAAACTGGTCGAACTGATGACTTACCACTGAAATATGATAACTGCGTGGGCCCAGGGCGACATTCACATCTAAACTGTCAGACACGGTATTTCCTTCAATTTGGTCAAATCAGACATCTTCCGGCGAAGTGATTTGCCGGTGGCATCATAGACATCAGGCCGAATAGGTGTATCGTAACTCTGGATCAGCATGAAGTCACGTCGCTGAAGACGGAAAACCAGTCTGGAGGCAGTTTTTCGGCGTACGCACGTGACAATCCGCCATCGATTGCTAAAATATCTGCGAACATGACCGCACCAGTCGACAGTCCGATACAGTCGATGCAGGATCTGGTTCCCATTCTGGCTCGCAGCGAAGGTTTTGCGGAAGTAATCGCCGCATTGCAGGCCGGTCAGAGTGGGACAATTGACGGAGCCTGGGGGGGATCTTGCGCGCTGACCGCAGCTGCAGTCGCGAAGACGCTCAATTCTTCTCTGTTGATTGTACTCCCGCGCCTTTCGGAAATTGATGAATTCTCCGGCGATCTGGCCAGCTTTCTGGGAGCCATTCCTGATATCTTCCCCGCCTGGGAAACTCTGCCCGACGAACACGATGTTTCCGATGCTGTATTCGGGGGACGCTTGCGGGTTTTGAGTCAGCTGGAGTCGAATAATGCAGAACGCCAGCAGGTCTTCGTCACCTCGTTTCCGGCACTGTTGCAACCTGTTCCCAGTCGACAAAAACGGGTTGAAGCGACCCGCACGCTCAAGGTGGGGGATGAGATCGATACCGAGGCGTTTATGGGCTGGCTCATTGAGCGCGGTTTTGAACGAACAACGGCCATCGAACTCCCCGGCGAATTCAGCATGCATGGCGGCATTCTGGATATTTATTCTCCTGATGCGCTGCTGCCGATTCGAGTGGAACTTTTTGGTGATGAAATCGATTCGATCCGCCAGTTTGATGTCGAGACACAGCGGACAGTCGAAACTTGTAATCAGATTGATTTAACACTGATCGCTCCCGAGACGGAAGATTCGCGCCAGCAGCGAAATTCGGCACGCCAGGAAGTAGATTCAACCTCTGAATCCCTGTTGGATAATCTGCCAGCGGGTACGTGTATTGTGCTCGTTGAACTACCGGAGCTCATCGAGGAAGGGAAGCGTTATCTGGATCGTCTGGACAACCCTCGTGGGCTATTCAGCGTGCCCGCGACAATGTCGAAATGCACTGACTTTCCTACAGTGACGATTGCTCCAATTTCTGCAGAATCGATGGAGATTTCGTGTCATTTACAAGTCGAGTCAATCGAACGGTTTACCCGGGCAAAATCAGAAATGATCGAAGAGCTGGATTCGATCACCGGGCCGCAGGATCGTATCGTAGTTTGCTGTCACAACCAGGGAGAGTCAGACCGGCTGCGCGAGTTACTCGATGAATCGGAACTGGATATTTCACGCCGCGTGACGACGTGTATCGGAAATCTGGCATTGGGCTTTCGGATCGTACCCGAACATCTGGTGGTTCTCAGTGATCATGAGCTGTTCGGCCGGGCTGATATTCGTCATAAACCCCGCAAGCGAAAGGTCGAAAGCCGGGCCATTGACAGCTTTCTGGATTTGAATGTCGGTGATTTCGTCGTTCATCTGACGCACGGGATTGCCCGATTCAAAGGGCTGGAACTGCTGGAGAAAGATGGTTGTCGCGAAGAGCATCTCTCGCTGGAGTTTCGCGAAAAAGTTCAGATGTATGTGCCGGTTTCACTCGTGCATCTGGTGCAGAAATATATTGGTGGCGGCAAACATGTTCCACAGTTGTCGAAGTTGGGAACACGCAGCTGGGCCAATAAAAAAGAGAAGGCGGCTCAGGCGGTACGCGATATGGCCAGCGACATGCTGCGCCTGCAGGCCATGCGCTCGGCACAGCCGGGGATTGCCTATCCGCCGGCCAGTCACTGGCAGAAAGAGTTTGAAGCATCTTTTCCATACAATGAGACGGTTGATCAGCTGCACGCGATTAATGACGTGCGTCTGGATATGGAACGATCGCAGCCGATGGACCGACTGATTTGCGGGGACGTGGGCTACGGGAAAACGGAAGTCGCGATTCGTGCTGCATTCAAAGCCATCGACGCGGGCAGACAGGTGGCAATGCTGGTGCCGACCACAGTTCTGGCAGAGCAGCATACGCGTACCTTCAGCGAGCGGATGGCCGATTATCCGATTACGATCGAAGGCCTTTCCCGGTTTAAAACAAAAGCAGAACAGCGCGCAATCCTGGAAGGCATGGCCAGCGGAAGCGTCGATCTGGTAATCGGCACGCATCGTCTGATCCAGAAGGACATCAAGTTCAAAGATTTAGGTTTATTGATCATCGATGAAGAACAGCGGTTTGGCGTGGAAGCTAAAGAGATGCTGAAGCACCTGCGGCTGCAGATCGATGTACTGACTTTGAGTGCGACGCCGGTTCCGCGCACGCTGCACATGTCGCTATTGGGAATCCGCGATATCTCCAACCTGACCACAGCGCCCCGTGATCGCGTTCCGATTGAAACACGCATCACCCGCTTCGATCCGGAACTGATTCGGCATGCCATGGTGCGCGAATTGAACCGCAACGGTCAGGTCTACTTCGTACATAACCGGGTGCATGATTTACAGAAGTATGCCGATCGCATCCAGCAGATTGTACCGGAAGCCAATATCGGGATTGGCCATGGGCAGATGAAGGAGTCGGAACTGGAAGCAGCGATGCTGGATTTTGTCTCCGGCAGAGTAGATATCTTTGTCTGTACAACCATTGTGGAAAGCGGTCTGGATATTCCCAATGCAAACACGATTTTCATTCATGATGCGGGCAACTACGGACTCTCCGATCTGCATCAGCTCAGGGGCCGAGTGGGGCGCTCGCATCACCGGGCCTACTGTTATCTGTTGCTCAGGGACGGTCAGATCTTAACCCCTATCGCGGCCAAGCGGTTAAAGGCCATTGAAGAATACAGCGAATTGGGAGCCGGCTTTAAAATTGCCATGCGCGATCTGGAAATTCGAGGCGCAGGGAACATTCTCGGCACCGAGCAGAGCGGGCATATTGCCGCAGTCGGCTATGAACTCTATTGCCAGCTTTTGGAGAAAGCCTGCAAAAAACTGAAAAATGAGCCCGTTCGAGAGCACCATCATGTCGCCATTGATCTGCCTTGCACGGCCTACCTGCCTTCGGATTACATTCCTCCCGGGCGGATCAAGATCGAAATCTACCGAAAACTGTCTGCAGTCCGCACGTTGGAAGAACTGAACTCCCTGGAAGAAGAAATGCAGGACCGCTTTGGACCTATCCCGAATCCTGCACAAACTTTAATCCTGTTGAAAGAATTACAAATTCTCTCACAACAGTGGCAGGTAGACAGCATTCATCTCGAAGATCACTTTGCTGTGCTGGGGTACCGGGACAAAAACCATATCCTGGCTCTGGCGAAGAGTAATGAAAAACGCATCCCGGTGCGGGTCGTTGACCATAAATCGGCCTACATTCCACTGCCCGCTGAAGTTGATCGTATTGAGCAGATCATGGCAGAGCTGAAATCGGTATTGCAACAAAGTTTCGATCCGGCCTATAATCTCGCACCATCAACCTGACAACCTGCTGAAATGCCTGTTAAAAGCACATTTCCTGGTTCAACGGATGACTGGTATGTTGTAAAAATCCACCTCCCCTTCCTTACATTTCCCATGTAAACCGGATTGATTGCAGCATGCGACTTTGCGTTTGTCTCTCAAATTCCCAAAATTATATTCGTTCATCAACTGCAGGATGCTCTTGATGCGCCACGCGCAAATCTATTTATTGATACTTGCCTTGCCTGGTATATGGGGCTGTGAAACTACTCCTAAAGTAGAAAACCGCGTGCTGGGCCCGCCGCCTCCGCGCCTGGAATCGGCCTTAAAACAGCAGAAGCTGGAGCATTCCCAGATTGCCAGCAGGTCGAAGGACCGCCAAAAACTGCTCGAAGGAGATTTTGAAGATTCAGGAAATCCGTTTGAATCTCCGATCGTGACTGCTTCCTCGACAACCGAAACGACAGCCGTCAGTGCCGTTGACGGGGCTAATCAGGATTTGCAGGACAGTACCGTAGTGGCGATGGTGAACGGCATGCCTCTGTTTGTCTCTGATATTCTGGGGGTCTACGAATTTCAATTGCTCCAGGCAGAACAGAGAATGGAGCCGGAAGAATATCAGAAATTACGTCGTGCTCTCGTGAAGCGGGATCTGAAAGGACATGTCGAACGCCTGCTCCTGCTGCACGAAATGAAAACGACGTTCAAAAAAGAGCAGCTGGATATGCTGCAGGAACATCTGGGGCAGGTCTTTGAGGAACAAAGGATTCCCGAACTGCAGAAACAGCTGGGCGTCAATTCCCCCCAGGAACTGGAAGAGAAGCTGAACCAGCAGGGACGGTCGTTGCTGTTTGAAAAAAGCCTGTTCATGAAACAGCAGTCTGCCCTTCAGTTCTTGCAGGTCAGAGCCAAAGCTAAAGACGATTTCAGCCGGGAAGAAGTTCTGGCGAGATATAAATCCAAAATCAAGGACTATGAAGTCCCTGCCAAAGTCCAGTGGCAGCGGATTCGCATTTCCTATGCAAAGCATGGTGGCAAGGAAAAAGCGATCGGCGTGCTGGATGAAGTGATCCATAAGCTTCAGTCAGGAGCTGAGTTTGGCGAGATGGCAAAAGAATATTCCGACGGCACCCGGGCTGAGAAAAAAGGCCAGTGGGGCTGGACCAGTCGCGGCAGCCTGGCAGAACAGGATGTCGAAGAAGCACTGTTTACATTACCGGTGGGCGAAGTCAGCCAGGTATTCGAAACGAACTCCTCTTTTCAGATCGTGAAGGTCAATGGCCGTAAAGAAGCAGGCCATATTCCGTTTGCAGACGTTCAAGGCAAACTGGAGCAGTCCATGATCAATGAAGACCGGATGCACGCAACGAAACAGATTCTGGATGATCTCTATGCCAAAGCGATTATCGAATCCATGTTCGAAATCGAATCGGAAGAAGATGTAAAATCTGCAAATGCAGAGTCTCAATAAGAGTGAAATATTAACAACAGATGAAGATTTCAAACCTGAATAGCAGCATGAAAAACTTTTTTGAAAACCATTCAAACTTTTTTACAAATATGGTCAGAAACATATTGACCTGAAAAGCACAAATCGATTATCAACCCCGCACACTTCTCTCAACTCTCAAAAAATCAAATCACATAACATCTCACTAACTGACGTTTCATTCAATTTTGCTTTCGGCAAACAATTCAAAGCGTATTCGTTAACTGAGATCCAAATCCTGAATTCACTTACGAAATTCGTATGGTACGAAAATCGTATTTCGGACTAAAATCCTACCCATATTAGATAGCGAGTTGGAAGTCATGATGACTCCTCAAAAAAATCATAATCAAAGTTGGTGTTCTGGCTTGAAGGAGGGACCTACATTGGGCAAGGCATTTGGAGTACTGGCCTGTACGACGCTGATTGCAGCGTCTATGTGGCTGGCCAATCTTGGCAACACGACCAGGAAGGTCGCTGCTGATGTCGAGAGAAACGGTCAGTCGGTTTCTGGACGTCAACAGCGTTCAGCTCGATACTATCTGAGTCTGGGGACTCAATACTATGAGCGAGGACAATTCGCCGAGGCGGTAGAAGCTCTTGAAAAAGCTTCTGTCTCTCCCGGACGTTTGTCTTCTGCCGAGTTTCGCAAAATGAACGAGTACCTGGGAAGGGCCCGTTCACGAGCAGCAGCTCCCCAGGGAAGACAGGTGGTACGGGCACAGTCGCCTGCAACAGACTCCGGGTTCTCCACCGGCTTCTCGAATGCAGAGGGGAAATCTCTGGAAGAGAAGAAGCAGCTGGCACGCCAGTTACTGCAGTCCGCTCGTGAAGATCTCAAACTGAACGAGTTTGCCAAAGCCCGTCAAAAGGCCGGCCAGGCTGCTGCATTACGACTGGAGTACGGTCCGTTTGATGAACGGCCCGAGCAGGTACTCGCTGCGATTGCTCGCGCCGAACAACGTGTGCAGAAAGGCTCACCCATCCAACAGGCGGGCGGGTTCACTCAGAACAGTTCGAATATCATGCAGGTTGCCGGAACGGAAGAACCTGCCCACAGCAATCCGTTTGGAAATCCGGGTGCCAATAATCCCTTCGATGGTACCCAGACACGCAAACTGACTGAGAAAGAACAGGCCGTCGTACTGTTGAAACAGGCACGGCAGTCCTTGAACTCCGGCAATTATGATGATGCCCGAACACTGGCCTTACAGGCTCAGGATTATGATGTCGCCTATAAGCTCTTTGAAGAACGCCCTCAACATATCTTAGCCGAAATTGAACGTAAAACCGGTGCCAAAATCTTCGCCGGTAAATCAATGCCTTCTAAGTCCGTCGCGCAGTCTTCAGCTGATTCTTCCAGCAAGGATCAGGCAGCCCGCTTGCTCAAACAGGCTCGCGCGGAGCTGAAATCAGGTAACTTAGATTCTGCTCGTGAACTGGCACTCCAGGCCAATCAACTGGATGTCGCCTATCGCTTGTTCGATGATCGTCCGGAACTGGTACTGGATGAGATTAAACGTGCTCAATCCGGCGGTGCACTGGCTGCGACCGGTACGGGCAATGCTCAAATGGCTTCCGCGAAAACTGCGGGAGGAGACGAGTCCAAAACGCAGGCAACCGAACTGCTGAGACTGGCACGTCTGGATATCAAGAAACGGGACTTTAACAGTGCCCGCCAGAAAGTATCACAAGTTCAGAAGATGCAGGTTTCTTATGATCTGTTCGACGACCGACCGGAGCTGGTTCTCGCAGCCATCGATCGAATTTCTGATGAAGCAGCAACCATTTCCGGTATGAAAGGTCTGCAGCAGAATCAGGACGCCGTTCGTCCGCGAGTCAATCGACTGATGGAACAGGCACAGCTGGCCCTGCAGCAGGGGAACAAAGATGAAGCCCTGATGCTGGCCTCTTCAGCAAATAAACTGGCTCAGACTCTGGATCTGAAGTTTGCTCCTGATGCCGAATCTCCGGAGCAGTTTATGCGACGCGTCGGTACAGCATCGGATACCCGGCTCAATCCTGGTAATACCAATAACGCCGACGGAAAATCAAATGCGGAATACGCTCGTCGTCTGCTAGCCTCAGCCCGTGACGACCTGGCCAACAATCGTGTAGACGAAGCACGTCAGAAAGCAGAAGCCGCACAGAAAATCGATACCGCTTACAGCTTGTTTGAAGATCGTCCCGAGCAGGTTCTGGCAGACATCCGCAAGATGGCTGGCCAGCCTGGTGGACTGTCAAAAGAAGAGCTGTATGCAGCGGAAATAGAACGTAAGAAACAGTTCTCTCAAAAACTGGTGGCCCAGGCCCGAACCGACCTGAAAGCAGGACGCTTCGAATCTGCCCGGGGCAATGCGGAAGAAGCAATGAAAGTCGGCTCCGAATTCAAACCAGGGGAAGACAGTCCGCAGGCGATCCTGCGTGACCTGGATGCCCAGATGAATTCCAGGTCAACTCAGGTTGCTTCCACAAAGAAGAAAGTCGACAGTGAAATCGCTGTCATTCATCCTGGTGCTTCTGCACTGGAACTGTATAACCTGGGAATGCAGCGGCTGTCTGAGGGAGACCGCAGTGCCGCCTATCAGGCATTCCTGGCCGCTTACCAGTCAGGTGAAAAACTCGATACCCATCGTGCACAACAGCTGCAGGATGCCGTTCGAGAACTGGCTCCTTCGCGAGCTGACAAGATTCGTCTGGTCAAGAATCAGAGTGCAACAGGTGAACCAGTGGCTGACACGGAAGAGCCCAGCACAATTGATCTGGTTCAACAGAAACAGGCCATTGAATTCAGCCGTCTGCGATCTGAAGTTCTGAATGCGATCTTCAAAGCAGAGAGAATGCGGGAATCTGCTCCCACAGATGCTCTGCAGATTATCGATCAGACCATGTCGAAGGTGGAAAGTTCCAGCCTGAACAAGAAATCGACTTCCACCCTGATCAGTTCACTTCAGCGAACCCGTGAGTCAATCGATTCCTTCCGGAAGCAGGTTGCACCACTGGAAGAGTTGAAGAAACAGAACGAGGAAGTAGAAGAGTACATTAACACTCGGATCAAAAACAAAATCCGTGTCGAACAGGAACTGGCTGACCTGGTTGAGAAGTTCAACGAACTGGTCAACCAACGACGTTACGCGGAAGCGGAAGTTGTAGCCAAACAGGCTAAAGATCTTGATCCGCAAAATCCAGTGACCGTTACCATGGAATGGAAGTCTCGCTTCCTGAGACGGGAACAGTCCAATAATGAGATGCGGGATCAAAAAGAACAGAATGTCTGGAACCAGCTCAACGATGTCGAAGAGTCACTGGCCAATGCCTACACGCCGGACATCAAGTTTGGACACGATGCCAAAGAGTGGGCTGAGTTGACCAAACGACGTGAAAAGTATCATGTCAATAACCATAACCAGAAAACGGAACGTGAAATTCAGATTGAAGAAAGCCTGGATCGTCCAGTTAACCTTCAATTCGAAGAAGAACCGCTTTCAAACGTGATGAATAAGATTCAGGCACTCACCGGAATCAACATCTTCCTGGACACACTGGGACTGGAAGAAGAAGGGGTGACTACTGATGCTCCTGTCACGATTAACGTGAACGGCATCAAGTTGCGAAGTGCCTTGAACCTTCTGTTAGAACCGCTGAATTTGTCTTACACAATCGATAACGAAGTACTGAAAATCACCAGCCGCATCCGTCAGCAGGGGACCTTAAAGACACAAACTTACCCTGTGGCTGACCTGGTGGTTCCGATTCCGAACTTTGCAGCGAACGGCAGCATGGCAAGTAATCCTTACAGCCAGATGGGTGCTGTCAGCTACGGATCAGGTATCGGCGGTAATCAGGCCGCTCCTGGTAACTTCCAGGTGGCTGACCCGCTGGGTGGTTCCATGCCTGGTGCCAATCCCTGGAGTAATAACGGTGCTACTTCACAGGTCGCCGGCGGCGGATCGAATATTGACTTCGATTCACTGACAGAACTGATTGTTTCCACCGTGGAACCCGATTCCTGGGAAGAAATCGGCGGAGCAGGTAGCGTACGGCCCTTTGAAACCACGCTGAGTCTGGTGATTCGTCAGACACAGAAGGTACACGATGAAATTGCCAATCTGCTGGAACAGCTGCGACGTCTGCAGGACCTGCAGGTGACGATAGAAGTCCGCTTTGTAACAGTCTCTGACCGGTTCTTCGAACGAATTGGTGTCGACTTCGACTTCAACGTTGCTGATACCGTCGGTGGTCCGACTGTGGACAACAACGGCAACCCCGTTCCTGCCTTCGGTCAGGTAGACCTGCTGGGTGGTAACCAGAACGGTGGTGGTAATAACAATAACAACAATAATAACCAGGGCGGCCAGCAGGGTCAGCAGGGGCAGAATACGACGAGTGGTCAGACCGGTGGAGATGGGGTGGCCCCCTTCAGTAACCCGCCGACTCGAACACTGCTCAACTTCGATAACTGGCCTAAAGATGGTACAGTTGTCGGTATGAGTTCTCCTGACTCATTCACACCAGACCTGGACGTGCAGTTCCGTCAGGGATCGTTTGAAATCGGCGTACCTGAGTTCGGTAGCTTCAATGCCAACGCCGGTGTTAACGTGGGTCTGGCG
>Ga0180434_10010336_pt1 | contig 10019 bp, 5 predicted proteins | sample SS_ome_7_FD_132453 | JGI IMG/M metagenome (GOLD analysis project Ga0180434, IMG submission 132453) | Hypersaline lake sediment archaeal communities from the Salton Sea, California, USA - SS_1_D_2 metaG | ecosystem: Environmental > Aquatic > Non-marine Saline and Alkaline > Hypersaline > Sediment... | reverse complement strand
CCGGATGCCCGCTTCTATCGTGCAAAACAAAGGTTATACGCAAGAATGGAAGACAAAATAGCTAAACCAAGCGGCCTGGATAAGCAAGCAAGAGGCTCTACAACTGTAGAGAATGTTTGACAAAATGGCCTTATTTGAAAAAGCAAACCCAATATCATAATAGGCAAGATGGAGAAAATGGCGAAAGCGCGAAATGCGAAGCCCGAAATTCGAAATGAACGCAACGATGGCTACAACAAAGAGTTACACAAATTGCAACGAACAACGAACGAGATTCAAAGCAAAGCCAATCGCCGGCGGCCCGCCGGTAGGGGTGAGCGGTACTGTAGTGATTCAAGCAGTTCCGTTCTCGGTTCGGATTCTCTCCAGCGCTTCCATTAAAGGTGCCAGCTTCAGGGCTGTCTTATACACCAGCACATTTCTCCCGATGCTCGCCCCCTCCCGCAAAGACCTCTGGGGTACGGCGATCAGAATTCTGTGATGGCCAAATCGCCGGAGAGTCTCTCGTCTGCGGGCCAGATATTGTGGCGTCCAAAAGCCGACTATTTCCAAAAACACCTGCGTACTGTCTTCGTGGCAGAAGGTAAAATCGGGAACAAAGGTTTTCTGGCCATCATGGAGAATCTCACCTTCACGAATTAACTGCCAGCCATCCCGCTTGGGCCCGAACTTCTTGGCAAATGATTCTTCCAGCCCGGAGTCAAACTGCTCTGGTGATGGCAGATGGCTGGTGAAACCATTGGCTTCGCAGATACTCAGGCTTGCGTGGGTCTTCCACGGTGTTTGCACAGTGGCCGTCATCTTCCAACCCTTGCAGGCCAGTAGTGCCGGCAGGAATTTCGCGAAGTTTACGCCGTAGCGACGGGTCTCTCGCAGCACTGAAGCTGGGCCCGAGAAGACTATGCGGTACTTCGAAGGGCCGAGCCGCACAATCTCGTGCAGCAACCGAGCTAATTTGGCGTAACGCAAAATGGTCTTGAGATCATCGGTTACCACGACGATCATGCTCTCGGCCCGGTAAAGACATGCCTGAAGCTGAGCAACGTTATAGCGCGAAAGCAAAGCACCCGGATCAGAATAGCCTGCAAACGCCTCCAGCCTCTGGAAAGCCATTACATCCGCATAGAGAGCTCGTCCAACTTGGTCCCATGACATGGCCAGCTCCTGTGCAAGCTGCGCCTTTATCTTCTTTTCATCGTGTTCAAAGAGTCGGTCAGGTTGCTGGACAAGTGGATGGAAGCGCGCCGCTCTGGAAAACACCTCCAGTCTTAGTCCCGCCGCCTTGCCGGAAGGATCAGCCTGGAAGATGCCGGCATCATCCAGCAGTTTGCAGAACGCCTGTATTCGGCGGACGGGGCAGTCGGGTTCATCAGCGAAGAGTGTTTCAACTTGCCGGTGCAGCCAGCAACGCTGCCGACCAATATCATTGCGGTAAATAGAAAGCATCTTCTCGGCATAATCCATATAGTGCCGATGTGTATTCTGTGTGAGGCGGTCGGGGATGGCCCGGCCCGCCTTAAACTCGACGATGGAGTGTTCGCTCGTAAGCATCGCTTCTTCGCCTCTTTTGGGAACGCTCGACCTCCTTGGTATTCTCGCAGACCACCTCATATAAAATGGCTCTGGCATTGCCGGACCGGCGCAAAACGCGGCCGAGCCGCTGTTTGGCTTGGCGCGTCGATGCTTGCCCACCGATAACCACGGCCACTTTTGCTTCAGGCACATCCACCCCTTCGTCCAGGACGCGGTTGGCAACCAGAACAGTGAATAGACCCTTGGCGAAACCTTCCAAGAGAGCCAGGCGCTCCCGTTTCCGTGTATGCGAAAGGATGGTCGGTATCAGGAATCGCCCGGAGACTTCAATGGCCATTGCGTTTGAGCCTGCGAACACGAGGATTTGTTGACCTTTGTGCAGTCTGAAAATGTCCTCCAGTATCCGCAGCTTTTCAGCGGCACGGTTCTCAATAGACTGCTTGAGGTAGTAGGCCTTCTGTGCGTGGCGGGCCTGAGGGTCCTTACCGGATTCTTTGCATACATCTTGCCATGTGTAGCCCGGCCATTGCTTACGACGCGAGATGACAAAATGCCTAATGACACGGCTGCACTGGTCGTAGGTTGCCTGCTCGTAGTCATTCAATGCCACCGGGATACGCACCACATCAAAATCGGCAAGCGTCGAACCTGTAGCCTTCCCAAACGGCGTGTGATGTACCACCGGCCCGATCAGCCAGTCCAGATCCTTGTGTAGACCATCCGAACGCTCAGGGGTAGCCGTGAGGCCGAGTCGCATGGCAGCAGCGCTGAGGATCGCAGCCTCACGACGGCATCTTCCCGGCAGGTGATGCTCCTCATCAAAGATCAGCAGCCCAAAACCGGCTCCCATCTTGTCCATGTGGATGTAGGCGCTGTCATACGTGGTTACGGTGATCGGCTTAATGTTAGAGAGGTTATCACCGACTATGCCTGCATCGTAGTCGAAGGCCCTCAATATCCGTCTATGCCACTGGTACATCAGATCGCGAACGGGCGCCACGACCAGGGTTGCTATTTGTGTTTCTGCCATGGCAGCCAAAGCCACCTCTGTTTTTCCGGTTCCCGTTGGCATTATGATCTGGCCGCGGTGGCCGGCTTGTCTCCATGCGGCAAGTGCCGCCGCCTGCTCCGGTCTAAGCTCTGGAAGTTCAACCTTTGCCCAAGAAATGTTAACCGGTTGTGATACATCATCGTGAAAGGATGACATAAACCGGCGAATTAGAACCGTGCGGATCAAAGAATAGCAAATTGCATCGCAACGCCAAGCACCAACGCGTGCGTCCCACTTCCAGACAGACGGGCACGGAATATCGGGCAGCTCCCGGCGCTGCAAACCTGTCAGTAGGAGCGTACCACGATCAAACGATAGGGATATCTGCTTCTGTAGTTCTATGCCGCTCATCAGGCACATCATAACAAGACCCGGGAGCTCTGACCATGCTTGACCTGTAGCCGCCCGGCACGAGAACCTTCTTCGTACCGCTCTCTCGGACCAGCACAAGGCTACTGCCGGGCGGCGAAGAAACATGCGGATCGGAGCCGTCGAGAGTGTAGTAGACGATGCCCAACGAATTCGGATTAGACAGTATCATCTGGAAGTCAGAAACAACGGCCCCGCCCGCCGGATGAGCGAAAGAAAAGACGCTGCGTTTCAACATCCGGCCTCTTGCTGCCTCCACGAGATGATGCAGCACGATCTGTCGTTGCAGAGTTGCGTCGCGCCTTTGCGTGTCGGTGCGATATACGTGCGTGCCTCAATTCGGCATAGCTTTTGTGGCGGTGTCTTTGTATAATCGGCTTCGGGTTTTCTTTGATGGAGTTCATCGAAGGCCCTGGTTCATGGTACCGCGTAAGGAAGGACATACGATGATGCACAGACACAAATGCACGAGCCGCTCTATTAGTTTCGCTCTGGTGTTGATGTTGGGGATTTGTATAATGGCTGCAGAGAACACGCCTGACTGGGAGAATCCCACAATGATTTCCCAGAGCAAAGAACCGCCCCACGCGACGCTCATGCCCTACCCCGACATGAAAGCCGCCCTGCGGGGGGACCGTTACAGCTCGCCCTTCTGCAAGTCCCTCAACGGCAAGTGGAGATTCCACTGGGTCCCCAAGCCCGCTGACAGGCCTGTCGATTTCTACCAAACCGACTTCGACGACAGCCAATGGGATACGATCACTGTGCCTTCCAACTGGCAATTGCAGGGCTACGGGGTGCCCATCTACGTCAACGTCCGTTATCCCTTCCGCGCCAATCCGCCGCTTATCCCGCACGACAACAACCCCGTGGGCTCCTACCGGCGGACCTTCAGCATTCCGGACGACTGGTCGGGCCGCCGGACCTTCATTCACTTCGACGGCGTCGAGTCGGCGTTCTACCTCTGGGTGAACGGCCAAAAGGTCGGATACAGTCAGGGCAGCCGAACCCCCGCCGAATTCGACATCACGCCATACCTCGAAGCGGGCCACAATCTGCTCGCCGTGGAAGTCTATCGCTGGTGCGACGGTTCCTACCTCGAAGACCAAGACTTCTGGCGCCTCAGCGGCATCTTTCGCAACGTCTACCTGATGTCCACGCCGGCCGTGCATATCAGGGACTTCAGTGTAGCCGCCGATCTCGATGAGGACTGCGAAAACGGCAAGCTCAAGATCACCTGCAAGATCAAGAACTACAGTGACACTGCGGTCGCAGTGCCAACCGTTGAAGCGACCCTCTGGGACGGAAGCGAACGGATCAAGACAGCCCGGATGCTCCCGGCCAAATCGAATGATAAGCTCCAGCCCGGCGCCGAGACTGTCGTGACATTACAAAGCACTGTGGACAATCCTCGCAAATGGTCCGCCGAAAAGCCGAATCTCTACACCGTTGTGCTGCACAGCAAAGATGCAGCCGGCAAGACCATCGAAACCCTTTCGTGCAAAACCGGATTCCGCAAAGTCGAAATCAAGGACAGTCGTCTGTGGGTCAACGGCGTACCCATCCTGCTCAAAGGCGTGAATCGCCACGAGCACGATCCCGACACCGGTCACTACGTGACACGTGAATCGATGATTCAAGACATCCTGTTGATGAAGCGCTTCAACCTCAACACCGTGCGCACATGTCACTACCCCGACGACCCCGTCTGGTACGAGTTGTGCGACAAGTACGGCCTCTACCTGGTCGATGAAGCGAATATCGAATCGCATGGCATGGGCTACGACTTGCGTCGCACCCTCGGCAACAAACCCATCTGGGAAAAGGCCCACGTGGACCGCATGGTTCGCATGATGGAGCGTGACAAAAACCATCCCTCGGTCATCATCTGGTCGATGGGCAACGAAGCGGGTGGCGGATGTAATTTCGTCGCCACCGCCGAGGCCGCCCGCGAACTGGACGACCGCCCCATCCACTACGAGCGCCAAAACGACCTGGCTGATATCGACAGTGTCATGTACCCCCATGTCAACTGGCTGATCAACCGAGGTCGGAACGACAATGGCAAGCCCTTCTTCATGTGCGAGTACGCCCACGCGATGGGCAACGCCGTCGGCAACCTGCAGGAATACTGGGACGCCATCGAAACCTACAAGTGCCTCATCGGAGGCTGCATCTGGGACTGGGTCGACCAGGGTCTGCGGAAGAAAGATGAAAACGGCCGGGAATTCTGGGCCTATGGCGGCGATTACGGCCCGCCCGGCACGCCGTCCGACGGCAACTTCTGCATGAACGGCTTGGTCCACCCGGACCGCCGTGTCCCGCCCAAGCTGTGGGAAGTCAAAAAGGTCTACCAATACGTCGCCTTCGAGCCCGAAGACCTTGCCTCGGCCAAGGTCAACATCCGCAACAAATACGACTTCACCAACCTGGGCGAGTTCGAGCTGCAGTGGGCACTGTGTGAGGATGGCACGGCCATTCAGTCGGGGTCCGTGCAAATGCCCAAGATCGAACCCCGCGGCACCAAAATCATAAACCTGCCTGTTGAAAGACCAAAGCTGGCACCGGGCGCCGAGTACTGGCTCCGTATCAGCCTGCATCTCAAAGACAAAACCCTCTGGGCCGACGCCGGCCACGAAATCGCCTGGCAGCAGTTCACAATGCCTTATGAGGCTCCGCCCGCGCCCATGATGCAGCTTGCAGACATGCCCGACCTAAAGCTGCATGAAGAAGGTGACATTGTCCGAGTTACCGGCGAGCGGACCAATATCAAATTCAGCCGGTCAGGTGGCGGTATCCTCAACGATGGTAAGGTCATCGGCCCCAGGCTCAATGTCGAGCGGGGTTTCATCGACAACGATGACTGGCTGCGAAAGGCCTTCGACCGCGCGGGGCTCCGTGAGCTAACATACGAAACGACTGCCTTTGATGCCAGACGGCTCAGATCCAACGCCGTTCGAGTGACGATCGCATTGCGCTGCATGGGCAACGGGAACGCGGGCTTCGACCACACCTGCACGTACACCATTCTCGGCAACAATGCCGTCGTGCTCAACAATCAGATCGATCCCATCGGCCCGGTACCAAGCCTGCCCAGGCTGGGCGTGAGCATAACGCTTCCCTCGGGGTACGAGGAGCTTCACTGGTACGGTCGCGGCCCGCACGAGAACTACGTTGATCGCAAGACCAGTGCCGATGTGGGTCAGTATGAAAGCACCGTCACCGAGCAGTACGAGCCCTACGCCTTCCCTCAGGAAACAGGCAGTAAACAGGATGTTCGCTGGCTCGCACTGACGGGCGAACACCTCAACGGTGAGGCCTTGCTCGTCGTAGCTGAAGATACGATGGCATTCTCGGCTCTGCACTACACCGCCCAGGACCTCAACGCTGCCAGCCATCTCAACGAACTGACACCGCGTGAAGAAGTCATCCTCTGCCTCGACGCAGGCCAAACCGGCCTGGGCAACGCCAGTTGTGGCCCCGGCCCGCTCGATAAGTACATTCTCAAGCCCAGGCCTACGAACTTCACGTTTACTCTGTGGCCGTATAAACCTGACATGGGAGCGTTGGCCGAGGTCGCGCGGCAGACTCTTCCGCTGGTCAGCGCTCCGCAGATCAGCAGAGACGGCAACGGTGACGTCACCATAATGTGCACGACGCCGGATGCGAAGATTCACTACACGACCGATGGCTCGCAGCCGAGCGCGCAGTCTGCTATCTACAGCAAACCCATATCGCTCATCGACGGCGGGACGATCAAGGCCATTGCACTTGGCAACGATATGCTTGACGGCCCCGTCACCAGCGCCAAGTTCGACCTGCTCGTCTCGAAAGCCAAGTGGAAAGTCATATACGTCGACAGCTTCGAACCCGGCGAGGGCTACGCGCATCATGCGATCGATGAGGACCCCGGCACCTTCTGGCATACAAGCTGGAGCAGCTCGCAGGATCCGCAGCCCCACGAGATTCAGATCGACCTGGGGCTCCGGTTCGAAATGGCGGGCTTTACCTACCTGCCCCGGCAGAACCAGTCGAACGGCCGTATCCGCGAATACGAATTCTACGTAAGCGACGATCCGAAGGACTGGGGCGAGCCGGTCTCAAAGGGGCGATTTCGCAACACGACTGCTGTGCAGAAGGTGGAGTTCGACAAGCCCGTTGGCGGCCGCTATATCCGCCTGCTCTCGCGATCGGAGGTCAGCCGAGCGTACTATACATCGTGCGCCGAACTGGATATTATTGCGACCAGACGGCTCGATGATTGATCGGGCTCGAGCAGTCGCTGGATGTCACTTGGGTGGCTTAGGCGGTACACACTGCAACCACGTCGAGGCCAGCAAGTGCCCATTGTGCTGGCTAATGTCAGGGTGGGTTTGCTCATACTGGTTCTGCTTCTGTCTGAGCCGCCTCGTTCATTTTGCCCGAATCCTACCCGGTTGCGCGGACCGCCATGCTCTCGTTGTTGGGATTGACGAACACGTTGCGACAGTCGTTAGTGGGCATCCATGACGATGCTGCATTACCACTGGATCAATGGTTCATTACGCGGGAGTCTACACTCGGGGGACATCTATAGAGGTTTTTCCGAATGGGGATTCACGACAGCCAAAACTATCCGGCGTCAAGTATAAATTCCCTCTGACGACAACTATTCCTAGCGTCCTTTGATAACACCCTTCTTATAGCATAAGCCCCTCTGGGATGCCCCCCTATAATCTCATGAAAGGCTGTCTCCAATCGTTTGATCCTGTATGATGAGGGTACAAAGAAAGGAGATAGCCATGAAAAAAACAAATTCAAGTGTAGCGTGTGCAGGCATGGATGTCCATTACAAATTCAGTAATGTAACCTTTCGCGACGCCAGCGGCAAAGTGGTTTCCCGCCAGCGGCTCGATCATCCGGACCGCAAGCAGCTTCAGCAGCGTCTGCGTTGCTGGCCTGCAGGCATCCCAGTGGTAATGGAAGCGTCCTTCGGATGGGGATGGCTCAGCGACCTGCTCCAAGAAGCGGGCCAGCAGGTGCACCTGTCAAACTGCTACAAGGTGGAGCAGATGCGTAAAGCCCGCGGCTGGGTCAAGACCAATAAGAAAGACGCCGACCTGATATCCCTGCTACCCTTTGAGCCATCCGACTGGTGGAAGGTCTGGCGTGCACCGCTGGAGGTACGCAATCGCCGTGAACAGATGCGATTTCGCGGTGATCTGGTCCGCTTGCAGACGATGGCAAAGAGCCGCATTCACGCCATCTTCCACCGCCACGGGATATTCCACGAATATTCCGATCTGTTCGGTGCCCAAGGGCGAAAGTTCCTGGTCGAGCTTTGCTTGCACAATCCCGCGAAGCTACCTGCTCAGGCCCTTTTGGCTCTGCGTGGGCAGCTAAAGCTACTTGACCACCTTCGCCGCCAATTAGCCGACGTAGCCAGAGTACTTCACAAACAACTGGCAAAGACGCCCTTGACAACACGGCTGAAAACGATTCCCGGCATTGGGGTAATACTGGCCCACACGTTGGCGGCCGAGATAGGAAGGATTGAGCGGTTCCAGAATCAAAAGGCCCTGGCCAGCTACAGCCTGCTGGCGCCTCGTTCAGATGATACCGGCGAGCACCATCCCAGTGATCCTCCGCTCGGACGTCACCTTGGTTTGAGAGGCAATAAGACACTGAAATGGGCCTTTATTGAGGCCGCCCACGGTGCGGTTCGTTCGGGGGGTAAATGGCGTGCGATGTTCGACAGGGTCACCGACGGTGGCAGGAAAAATCGCAACCGTGGTTACATCAAAGTCGCTCGCCAGCTTGTCAAAGTCGTGTATGCGGTATGGGCCAAGGGTATCGATTACCACGATCTCGCGCCTGTGCGTCCTGGCCGCAAGAACAACAGGAGCAAATCTCGTTCGGAAACGGGCCAGCTCTACCACCCTATGGTCCATGCCTTGCCGGCATAGAGACCTGCCCGTACTTGGGCCGCCCGCACCGGATGAGATCGTGTGGTCGCCGCTTTGCCGGCGATGGACATGGCCAAGATCATGTGGACAAATGAATAGGTGGGCCGAACAGAGCCCTGTTCCGGTGTACGAACGAGTAACAAACCAACGAAAAAAAGATTGTTGCTCAGTGTTGTAGAAGTCATGGCTTATCCGCATTTTGCCGTGCTGAATACTTGGCGTGCGAGCAAACAAAGACAGTTGTTGCGGGACTGCAAGCATCGATAAGTTGTTGCATGACCAGAGATTGTCTGAAGAAAAGAAAAGGTCAAAAAGAGCAAAGATAATACTTGATCGTAGAGAGCCTTTCATGAATATATCCAGGCTCAAAAGTAATTTTACGCGATCTGCAGACATTTCATCGATTAGGCATGCAGGGTTCTTCCTCAGACACTGGATTTGGTTACTCACCAATTAATATGTACGTTGCTGCCCGTGCCATGTGGGATCCCAGCATTGGCTGGGAGGATACTGTCCGGCACTACTGTGAACGTTATTTTGGTGATGTAGCAAAAGAAATGGCAGCAAACCGCATTAGATTGGAAAATGAAATTTACGGCAAAAGAGGTTATTATGATCTTGCCGCCGATAAAGACAGTGTCAAGTATATTAAATCCCAGCGGTCAGGACAAATAAAGTTTTTGAAAGGTCTTATTGCTAAGACGAAAGATCCTTTGGTCAAAATGAGACTTGGGCGGGAGTTGAAACCCTGGGTTGTTTTTGGACCTAAAGCTCAGCACTGGGCGTATCCTGAATTTGACGCCAAATCTTCTGATGACAATATCCCGATGAATGTTCTTCCATTGGAACTACGCGACCCTGCCAGCTATGAACGGCCGATGCTCGCTCCTGCCGGGTCCGCCTCGAGCCAACCCTTCTACCTTTCAAATCGACAACACCACTACAATATCTTCCGGAAACCTCTCATAAGACATGGACCAATTTTCGGGCGCAAGACCAATAAATCAATCTTGCGGTCACCAACTGAAGCAACATTCACAGGGATATTTGGCTTTTTTAGTAATCTTTGAAACTCCTCATCCATTCCGGCCAATCAGTCGGCCTGACGCCACCGGCTGTGG
>Ga0180434_10010335_pt1 | contig 10019 bp, 6 predicted proteins | sample SS_ome_7_FD_132453 | JGI IMG/M metagenome (GOLD analysis project Ga0180434, IMG submission 132453) | Hypersaline lake sediment archaeal communities from the Salton Sea, California, USA - SS_1_D_2 metaG | ecosystem: Environmental > Aquatic > Non-marine Saline and Alkaline > Hypersaline > Sediment... | reverse complement strand
GCACTATCGAATGACGCGGTCAAACGACTACAAGCATATGTCGAAAACGGTGGCAATTTGGTTTGGATATGCGGCAACAACGTTGACACGGAAGCATACAACCGGATGAATGAAAAGGGTAACAGTATATTGATCCCATCCCGGTTGCTTGAGGTACGCGCCCCGTCACTCGGAGCAGATCATGATAGCTGGGGTGTTACCTTCCTCGACAAGACACATCCGGCAGTTAAAAATCTGGGCGGCCCCGCTTCACTCTACCAGTCGATACTTGTTTACAGACACATACGCCTCAGCAAGAACGACGACGTGTCCGTGTTAGCCCGGCTTAGTGACGGCGAACCAATTCTGGTGCAGCGCGATGTCGAGAACGGGTCGACAACGATGCTCGGCACGAGCGTTCATGTCGACTGGACTAATCTGCCGCTTCGCCCAATATTCACACCACTCTTTGTACAGCTGACATTTGAGCTTTTTGAAACCGAGCGACGTTCATACAACGCAGTGGCGGGCATGCCTTTGTCGATTCAACTGGAAAAAAATGCTCGCTCTTCAACCATAGAGATTCGTCCGCCAAGTGGTGAACTGATCCAGCTAAAACCAAAATCGGTTAACGGAACATTGGCAAAGAAGTTTCAGTTCAAGGAAACTCAGGACATAGGCATATATACTTTACGACTTATTGGACCATCGAAGCCGAAGCAAATATCGTTTTCGGTCAACCCAGATCCCGACGAATCAAGCCCGGAAAAGATCAACCGAAAAGATTTAGAAATCCGATTTTCGCCAGCGCCGGTCATACTTACCGAAAATCCTGAGGACCTAAGTAGTACTTTCAAATGGCTTAGAAAAGGAAAAAGTCTTCGAACACTTTTGCTTTCCTGTGTATTACTGGCGCTGGTCTTCGAGACGTTTTTTTCAAATTACCTCATCTGCGCGCGAAACGAAGAACAAATTCAAAAAGTTCCGCCCGGTATGAGGCGGCTCGCGCGAAAAGGCAAAGCTAAAAGAGCCAGCCAAACTGTCATCTAGCGTGACGACTTTGGCGGAGCAGCCGGTGGCGGTGGAGCTTCAGATCGGGACGAGGTATAGGGTGGTGGATGATGCAAGTCATCGTGCACCGGTGGTGGCGAACCTTGTAGTGATTCAGTTGATTCTTGGGCTGCCGATAAGCCAGATTCCTGCGGATTCGTAGTTTTTGCCACCACCTTTTGTGCAACTGGCTTCGTATGATGCCCTACGCTCTCGCCGTAGGTCGGCTCCGGTACAGACTGTATGATTTTTTGTATCACCCGATTCACGTCGACACCCTCGGCATCCGCATTGAAGTTCGTGAAAATTCTATGCCGAAGTACCGGGTATGCAATTTCCCGAACGTCATCCGCGATTACTGCGTAGCGCCCCCCTAAGATTGCTTTCGCTTTAGCTGCGAGAATAATATTCTGCGCCGCACGGGGCCCCGCTCCCCACGCCAGCCAGTTCTTTACAAAATCAGGACTAGTCGGCTCCTTTGGTCTGGTTGCGCGTACCAAATCAACCGCATAATCTATCATGTGCTCACTGACTGGAACCTGGCGGACGAGCTGTTGAATCCAGACGATGTCTTTGCCACACAATACGGGCCGGATATCGTGACGAGCAGATCTGGTCGTCGCAGCCACAATTTCTCGCTCTTCGCCTCGTGTAGGGTAATCGATATTGATCGAAAGCATAAAACGATCTAACTGTGCCTCCGGCAACGGATATGTTCCTTCCTGCTCGATCGGATTTTGAGTTGCCATCACAAAAAACGGCGGCTCCAGCTTATAAGTCTTGCCGGCGGCCGTCACCTCGTTTTCCTGCATCGCCTGTAGTAAAGCCGCCTGCGTTTTCGGAGGCGTCCGGTTAATCTCATCGGCCAGCACAACATTCGAAAATATCGGCCCATGGACAAACCTAAAATGTCGCTTGCCCGTCGATGCATCTTGATCGATTATTTCTGTGCCTGTTATGTCGCTGGGCATCAAGTCAGGCGTGAATTGAATTCGCCGAAATCGAATTGCCAAAGCCTGTGCGATCGTCGAAATTGTCAAGGTCTTAGCTAGGCCGGGAACACCAATTGTCAAGCAATGCCCTCTGGCAAACATGCAGATCAACATCTGCTCTATTATTTTGTCCTGACCTATGATGACCTTATGAACCTCCGAAAGCAGGGCATCCCTAGCGTGTGCAATCCGCCCAACGGCCTCTTTTGGACTCATCGTCGGAGTAACGGTCGGTTTTGTAGTCGACATAAAGATCGTCTCCTTCCATTCAAGACCCAACGTATCTACACTACTTTATGTACAGAAGCTTATCAACGGTTTGTCTAACTTCAGACGCTTTTGTGGGTTTTTTCATGCGATCATGCTCTGCGAGGAGGTCGCAAATGCGGTTGCACCACCTGATCACCCTAGTCGCTTTCTTTCTGCTCGGATGCGAGGTGCTTCAGGCGCAGCCCTTCCGAAGAGGTAGAGGCGAGTTCAACGCTAAACGAACTGTAACACTACCCTCGGACATGATTTCGTCTGTGGCGGTTGCAGAGTTCCTACACCACGGCCAAATCAACCCTGACGGCAAAAACGTGGCCGTTCTAAAGGATCGTGGCCGAAAACTGTTGCCATTGAGGATCCTACAACTTGGACCGGGTGATTTTTGTCGCCTGGCATTCCAGACCGTTAAGGGCCAAACTAATTACAAAATTTTTTACGGCGGATCGCCCCCCGATGAGGCAGTAGTTCCAAAATGGACCAACGAAGACGGCATCCTACTCGAGACACGCGAGTATCGATGGTGTAACACAAACGATCTTGAGTCGGTCCGAAATGCATTCAGTTTTGCCAATACGATAGGGACAGACTACGTGCCATCGGTTGCGCACTCCGCTAACCCTTTCGATCTGTCGCCACGCCCTTTTATGAGTCGCTACTCTGGCCTGCTTCGAATTGACAAATCAGGACGTTATGGATTCATAACGTCAAGCCGCGATTGCAGCTTTCTCTTGATCAACGACAGAATGGTCGTTGCCGCTCCCGGCATACACCGTCCGATCCGTCAAGCTAGACCCGATCTTCGAAAAGATATTGATCTTTCGGCCGGCGCACACAAGTTCGAGTACTATCACGTTGCCACAGGTTCGAAAACTATGGCCTTCATTGCTTGGAAGATAAGTCCGGCAAAAGCAAAGCCTGAAAAAATGGTCCCGATCCCGCCGGAAGTTTTTCACGCGAACATGATAGTCAGAACGACACCCGGCCCTGTCACAATGAGGACCATGAAGCTAACTCCAGACTTTGCGTTTGAAATTGCTGGAGATGTTCCGTTGCCTGATCTCGCAAAATCTTTGGTTCGGGTAACCTTTAAAAACAGATCGCCGACTGGCCTGCTGTTTAAGGCGAAGTTACGCTGGGACTTTGGAGATGGTCAGACTTCCACTGACATCAACCCCACGCACGTATATCTACATCCTGACATTTATAACGTCAAACTAGCGATCAGTCGCGGCAGCAGGACCGTCTCTATGGTGAATCGGATTTACGTCGATCGCCCTGCCGTGACCAGGCGAGACAGAAAAAGTGTTGATACCCTAGACGACTACCTGCCCTTGCTGGAAACTTATAACACTCAAACTCTCGATGCTGACTCTTTGTGCCAATTGGTCCTGTTTTACAGATGGAAATGCGACCTGCTTCTTTCAATTCAACCAGATGAAAATAAAAGACCTGCCCAAAACCATAAAAAGGTTCGAAGCAGGCCGATCGCCGAGAGAACAAAAGAAACCTCGCTCAGCGAGTTGGAAGCAAAGTCTTTTATTCAAAAGGCCGTCGATGCTGGCAAAGTTGCCTTCATAGGCAAATCGACGGCCACCGGAGACAAACCTCTATACATGCTGGCCACACTAATCGGCCCGATGGCCAGAAACACGCTTGGCGAATCTGAGCTTGCACTACAAATATGGCAAGGCGCAGCACTAAAGATATCGGACCCGGAACTCAAAGCAAACTGCCAAACCAAAGCGGCCGATATCGCCCTAAACGATCTACTAAAACCGTCCATGGCAAAATCGCTCTTAGACTCGGCCGGAACTTTTCTAGGGCAAAAGAAAACCGGAAGATCGGTCAGTCGATTTCAACGCGTTCTTGGCGACTTTTATGCAGCCGCAGACAACCGAAAAAACGCGACTGCCGCCTACAAACTCGCCGAGGAAAAACTGGAAAACGCCCTATCAAAAGTTGCATTACGAGGGGCCCACAGTCGTTCGGCTGAATGGCTCATCCAGTTGGGCAAGTGGGATCGTGCGGCAGCCGAACTCCAACACTGGGAAGAGCAATTTCCAACCGACAAACTCGAGGGACTCCTTTCGCTGACCTACGCAAAGTATTGGGCAAAAAGAGGCCAATACGATCAGGCAATCGCCCAGGCAAAACGGCTTCAAACGATCAATCCAGAATCACCTTACACCGACCAGATCTTTTTCGTAGCCGCGATGTGCGAAGCGAAACAGGGCAAAAAAGATCAGGCACTAGCCTCACTTTATTTCATAATCGAAAATCATCCGGGCAGTCCGTTGATTGCAGAAGTAAAAAGACACCTCAAAGAACTCGGGGCAGGTGAACTTGACTAGAGATAAAAACACCCATTGCTGGTAGCCAAATAACGATGGGTTTTCAATAGGCCTTTGACACCTTTTATGACGTGGCCTGAACCGTTTGAACGTCGACCACATAAAAATTCGCTCAAAGACGCAGGGCAGGCTTTTCCGCGAGATTTACTCAAACTAAAAAACAATTAACCAGCTTCGGAGCCGACCAATATGAAATCGATAGTTGTGTTAACATCAATTCTTTTGGTGCTGTTGTGTGTCGATCGGCCAGCTAAAGGGGCAAATCTAATCGTCAACATCGATAATCCAAAGGATGTGACTATGGTCGGGGTTTTCAATCGTTGGGACATCCACGGCAACCGCAGAAGGTCTGTTAATACCAGGGCGAAAATCGGCACACCAGAAGTCCACGTTATAGGAACCCAGACTGGGAAAAGTACTTGGGTTTTCGAAAATCTGCCCGAGGGCACTTACGATCTTGTCGTGATAAAGAAGGGGCGATTAAGGATCGAAGGATGGACTTATCCACCGATTATAGAATTCGATCCGTTTTTCCCCAGCGACTCTGCCGTCGAAGACAGTGTCCGAAAGTTAATCAACGACGACATAAGCAAATCGAGGTACTATGAAAACAAAGTGACCGCTCTCGAAATGGGTAGCAACAAAAAAACAGTTCGAGCCTTGGTCATGCTATTGCGAGACAAGCCAACTACTTACAGGGCCGGTGTTGGAACTCTACGTTTCGAAATCTGGCAATACACTTGGAGGTATGGTGGGTGGCAAAAACAACGCAGAACCAAAGTCCTGCACCGCATCCTCGACCAAGTAGGTATACTTCGTCAATGGACATGGGTCTGGGAACCAAGTTTCGGCGGCATCAAAGTTGGCAAACTGCTAAAAACACTCGACATCAAGATCCCAAACGAAGACCGCCAAACGGTCTCCACCCATATTGATCAACTAGCAGAATCCTCACGATCCTCGGCAAAGCCACACCCGTGCTGTTGCCCCAAAAGACTGTTACCAAAAAAAGACCGATAACCATGGCGACGACCATGGATTCCAGGTTGGATAGCTGACCGACAAAACACTGAAGGCCAACAGCAGCAGCGCAAGCCCCCTTGTCCAAAAGTATTTCGCCATTGCATCGACCGCCGGCAACATGGCAATGAGCCACAGTGGCGCGAACCAGAAAAGCCACCGAAATCCACACGTCATTCCACCGTAGTTTCGATCCTGCTCAGGGCGCATAATATAGAACACAATGCACACTACGGAGACCGTTGCAATCAATAATGCAAGCTCTCGCAAACGTCTTTCATTACATCTACGCAGCCACACAAACAGGCCCGCCAAACTCAACATCCAAATTGGTGTCAGTGAAAAGACTCCGTGGTGGCCAATCAACATATTTGCAGCATAAACGGCCCTTGACGGTTCTCCCAAATCGATCCCGACGCGATTCGTCCAATAGCTCTCAATTTGTCGACCGTTACGCTCGTATGTGTAATCGTACCAGTTGTCCTCGGCACTTCGATGCATGTACGGCGGCTTCAAGTCCTGATGCGCAATCCAGTTTGTGCCGAAAAATCCAGCAGCAATCAAAACCGCACCAGGCACAAACGACAGTAGCGTCTGTCGTGGCGCCTTTAGGCAAAGCCCAGCAGCGACGAATGCAAACAGTGCCAGCGAGGGCAACTCATTTGTGACCGCAAACGCGGAAAACAATCCGACAATAAAGAAGTAATACCAGTTGCGTTTGTCATCGAACCAGATTCTCACCAAAGCATAAACGGTGATTGTAACACTCACCGCAGCCGGGATGTGATTGTTAATAGCAACCGCATAAGTGGTCAAAAAAGTTCCGAAGACGGCCGAAGCCATCACAAAGATTCGCCCCCAATCACTCGTCCCAAAACGGTCGATTAAAACCGCTAGCAAGCCAAAAGCGACAACCAGTGGTATCACATTAACTGTCGCTAGCATGAAGTGTGCGATCTGATACGGATGAGTTTTAAGATCGGCACCTGTCAGTTTATGTATCAACCAATACTCGGCGGCCACTAGCGTTGGAAATAACGGAGGTTTACTCGAATAGAGATGGCCGCTATGTTTGACCTTATCAATCGTGTCCCAACCTGGTTCTTGAATAACCTTATCGATTGCATAGGGCACACCCTCAACTCTCATTTCTGGTTCGACCAGCGTACGGACTGTGCACCATCGGCTTCGATCATTAGCGCTCAAAAAAGGACGTCTAAGCTTTAGGTATTCCTTGATTTTCACCTCTTGACGGGCCATCTCCTCTTTGAGCTGTTTACCCTCAAACCCTTCAGATTTTAGCCCCTTCTCCTTGGCGACAATTGCCCTACGAATCCGGTGTTCTTCAAGCTTGACCAAGTCAACCGAATCAACCGCCAGAATACGTCCGATCATCGCGCCAAGGCCGACTGTAATGAGTATCCAATAAATTTTGCGACGGAGTGAATCTCGTTGATCCTCGATAGGATGTGCCATTATTTTGCCTCACTGGTCGGCCTGTTTTTTTGTGCGTCCCATCCAATTCGTTGAGCGATAGAATACGAGTCACCGTTTTGTTGATTGTACGCAGTAAACAATTCCGCTAAGAAACCTATCGACATCAACTGGCCGCCCAGTAACAAAAAGCCTATCGAATATAGGAGGGCTGGTCTTTGATGTAGCGGTGTGAGCTCAAAGCCAGGAAAAACCTGTGCACAAATCCAATACATGGCCAGGTAAAGAAGACCTGTTAATCCGAGCAAAAACGATAACAACCCGACTGTGCCCAAAGCGTGTTGAGGACGCTGTCCGAAACCAGTAAGAAATTTGACCGTTAGCAGATCCAAAAACCCCTTCACAATACGGGTAACACCATATTTGGAGTGACCGTATGGCCGGGGCCGGTGTTCAATGACAATCTCACCAACTCGAAAACCTCTAGCGGCAGCGAGCACCGGCACAAAACGGTGTAGCTCACCGTAGAGTTTGACCTCGTCGAATATCTCGCGCCGATAGCACTTCATGCCGCAGTTGTGGTCGTGCAACTTTACACCGGTTAGGCGGCTTACAGTTGCATTGAACACTCTAGATGGCAACACCTTATGCCAAGGGTCATGACGGACTTTTTTCCAGCCGCTGACAACATCCATGTTTTCTTCCATTTTGGCAAGGAACCGCGGGATCTCTTTCGGATCGTCTTGCAAATCAGCATCTAGCGTTATTATCAAATCGCCACGGGCAGCAGAAAATCCGGCACTGAGCCCTGCCGCCTTGCCGAAATTGCGTCTAAACTTCAATCCACGTACTCTAGCATCTGCTTCGGTTAGCCGCTCAATCACCTCCCATGACCCATCGGTCGAACCATCGTCGACAAATATGATTTCCATTTCGTAACATTCAGCCTCAGCCACGTCGGCGAGCTGTCTGTGTAACTCTTCGAGACTCTCGACCTCGTTGTAAACTGGAACAACCGCGGACAGCATAATGCGACCTCCAATTCAAAGCTACTATGGTCAAAGGGCAACCAAATCTTTGCCGGGGTTCACAACCAGACAACTAAACTCGCATCGATCTGGTTAAACACAAACTCAAAGCGCGGGTGGGCTGTGCAAGCTGGAAGGCTAGGTCTCCGTGGAGGATACTTTTGAGTCTCTTGCAAGACCGAAGTAGAGTATACCAGAAATGAGCAACTCGACCAAAAGCCAAACTATCCTGAGCAACAAAGCGCTCACCAGCGCAACAACACCACCAAACTGAGGGGCCATCAACTCAGTTAACACCAGCTCTCTAACTACCGCTCCGCCAGGAATCAACGACAAAAATCCGGCCACCATCGCCAAAGATACACTAGCGACGTACCGGTGTATTTCGGCCAACAGCTCTAAATTTTCTACTCCGAGCGATTTCAAGACGGCCCAAAGACTCAATCCCAAAAACAACCAAGCGACAGTCATTAGGAGCCATCCGGCCGACAGTAATCCAAAACCTAGCCCTTTTAGTTTTTCGGTAATTTCGGGGTCAGCCTTGCCCACACCTGCTAATCGTACAAGGTGTTTAAAGATCGGGGGCAATGTTGGGAGTCCTGCAAGAATCATCAACGCAACGGAGAGCCCAAACAAATAGACCTGATCTCGAAACGCGATGGCTAGCGTTGCTGCTGCCAAAAAAGCACCAACCGACATCATAGTTAGCGTTTCAAAAAAAACGCTAACGGCCGCCACAGAAGTACTCACCCGGTGGCCGCGAACCAATCCTGCCCGAAGGATGACGACCATTGCCTTGCCCGGAACATACTTCCCGAGATGCCCAACAAAGTACGCTCGCAACGTCTCTCCAGGCTGCGCATCTTGCCCCATCGCCTTGAGCACATAATGCCAAAACAGCCCTGCCAGCAGGAGGCCAACCGTATAAAAAATTCCAGAAACAACAAGCCATACCAATTCAACGCTCCACTCATATTCTCCCAATTGCGTCCATGCGTCGGTCAAGGTTCGGTGTACTGCCCAAATAACCGAAACGACAATCGACAATTTTAGGATCGGCATCAACCATTTGATTGCGTTTCGCCTTGATTGTGGCTCGGTTTTTTTCTGATGGGCACTTACCATAGCTCCATTTTGGTCGGCGGCCTTATGTACATCAAGATGGTAGTTGGAGAATATCGCAACTATGCTACAATACTGCGGATTGGACATCTGAAGGCCAAGGAGGCACGCGATGAGCACGAACGCGTCTGGTTTCGGCGGAATGGGTATAGCCAGGGTGGTCTCGCTGATCGTTCTGGTAGCGATTTTGCTTGTAATCGGTGGCCTATTCATCCGCTTGATGTCCAGTTTCATTCTGCCGATGTTTTTGGCAATCCTTCTAGTCACCATGTTTGGCCCCTTACACCGCTGGTTCAAGAAAAAGTGCAATGGCCACGATCGGATTGCTGCCGGGCTGACCACAACCTCAATACTTTTGATATTTCTTATTCCAATAGTCTTAATTTTTCTCGAAGCCGCGTCCGAGGGCATCCAGATTTACCAGGGGGCAACCGGCGGTTCTCTTGATATCAAAGGGCTGTCCAACGACGCAGCGAAGCTTGGGAACGATGTCTCGGAACACGTACCATTTCTCGACACAAATTTTACAGCTGAGTCGATTGAAAAATCAGTTCACGAAATTCTCCAAAAATGGCTCGCGCCACTGGCAGTCAGCACAACCCAATTTCTCGGAAGCTTTTTTGTCGGGCTGGCAATAATGGTAATATCACTTTACTATTTTCTTGCCGATGGCCCCGGCATGATACGAACTATCGTGACTCTTTTGCCACTGGACAGCCGCTATCAAGAGCAACTCTTATCAGAATTTGAACGCATGACGCGGGCTGTTGTCCTGG
>Ga0180434_10010333_pt1 | contig 10021 bp, 7 predicted proteins | sample SS_ome_7_FD_132453 | JGI IMG/M metagenome (GOLD analysis project Ga0180434, IMG submission 132453) | Hypersaline lake sediment archaeal communities from the Salton Sea, California, USA - SS_1_D_2 metaG | ecosystem: Environmental > Aquatic > Non-marine Saline and Alkaline > Hypersaline > Sediment... | reverse complement strand
GATTGATTTTTGAACCTTTTTCCCCCATTTAGACGATCTCTCGCTCGCTGTACCACATGTACTATCTTCGCTCGAGATCGCCAAACTGGAGAAAAAATCCCAAAAATTCTTCGCAATCTTTTCTCTCAAAATATTGAGTATCAACAAATTGACTCGAAGCGCTTTTGGTGGTTTTGTTCTAGTTGTTCGATCTCGAGCGAAGATAGTACATGTGGTACAGCGAGCGAGAGATCGGGCAAATAGGGCAAAGCCTAGCCAAAGGATTAGGAAAACTCGAATTATTCAACACAACCGATCTCGAGCGCAGACAGTACAGAGGTACGGCAAGCGAGAGATCGGACGAATGGGGGAAAAAGGTTCAAAAATCAATCACAACTTGAGTGATTCAACGCAACACTAAATTTGGAAATCTTTGTGTTGGTTGCGTGTGAGTAGGTGCGCGTGGCAAATGGCCAATGCCAAAGCATCAGCGGCATCCTCGCTCGTAAGCGTGATGCCAAGCAATCTCGATACCATACTTTTTACCTGATGCTTACTGGCAGACCCATTGCCCACAACCGCACGCTTGGCCTTAGAGGGCGCATACTCAAACACATCAATCTCGCGCAAAGTGGCAGCAAGCATCACAACCCCGCGCGCCATCCCCAACTTTAACGAACTCTGTACGTTTTTACTCACATACTGCGTCTCCACAGCAAGCGCTTGAGGCTGGTAGCGCTCCAAAAGAGCGCTCACCCCTTCGTGCATGATGCGATAACGTGTGGTGAGAGGCTGCTTTGACTTGGTGCGCAAACAGCCATAATCGACCACTCGCATGCCACGTGGCAATATGGCAATCACTCCATAGCCCGTGATGCAACTCCCTGGATCCACACCCACCACAAATTGACTCATTGATCGATGGTCTTGCCTACAAAGGCCTTAAGTTCATCAAAAGAGGTGCTCATTTTTTCATGCGCTACTTTAACCCTCTCGAGCTCCTCAATATAGTGCCTCTGCTGACTCAACTCTTTTTCTAAATGAGCACACTTGTTTTGCCACTGCTCAAGCGCCTCCTCTGCTTGCTCCATACTCTGGCGCCCTGTCGATTTGAGCTTCTCTTCCTGCATTTTCTGTAAATTAATATGATGCTCTAGGTGCGCCACTGCCTCTTGTTTGTGACTTACCTTTTCTTGCAGCTCTACAATCTGGATTTTTTGCTTTTCTGCCAAATCATGCAGGATAGCCGCCTCCTTCACCTTTTTAGCAAAATGCGTTTGCCCCTTTCGTATCTCAAGGTCTCGCTCATGAATTTGATGCAGAGCCTCAGCCACCTTGGGCTCCAGCTCACAAAGTTTTTGCTCCGCTTCCCTATACTCTCGGTTTTTTTGATTGTTGATCATTTGCACGCTATCTAGTTGCTCCTGCAAATCCTGCAACAGTTGCTCTTTACTTTGAATCAGACGCTCCTTGCCCTCTAAAGCTTGCATACTCTGATCTCTTTGTTGCGCCGTAGCTTGCAATTGAGCTGTAAATTCTTCCTGGCGTATCCGCAACCTCTCTGTGTACTCCTCGTGCACAGCTGCAACATCTGTTTGGCTTAATTTTTCATGGGCAGATTGCAGCTGGCTCGCTAATTTTTGATTTGCAAAATCCAACTCAGCTAACTGGCGCGAAAGATCTGCATGCTCTTTTTGGCTCTGCTGGATCACTTTTTGGTGCTCTGCTTTTTCATCTGAAAATTTTTGCCGCAGCTCCTCATATTGCGTTTCATGGCGAGCAGCCAGCTGATCGTAACTACTTTGTTGCGCCGTAGCATGCGATAATTTTTCTTGCAACTCTTTGCACTGTTGCTCCAGCGCCTTTTGTTGACTCAAAGCCTCAGCTACCTTTTCAACGAGTCTATTTTTTTCCTTTTCCCATGATTTTTCTCTTTGATTTGCCTGCTCTTTTAACTGCTCGATCTCACCTGTGGCATCGGTCAACTCCTTTAGCATCTTTTTTAAGGCAGGCTTTACCTTTTCAAGTTGCGCTTGCAAGGTCTCATTTACTTGCTGACTCTCTTGCAAGGAGCTTTGCAGTTGCGTGTGCTCCTCCGCCAAAACCAAGTACTCTAACTTGTCATGAAACTTCTTTTTCAATGGGTGCTTTTCAAGCTGTTTTTTAATTTCAGCAACGCTATTTTTTTCTGTTAACACCGATTTCATCAGCTTTGTAAACTCTTTTTCAGATAGACTCATTCTTTCTTATAAAAGAAATCCGAATAAAGAAAAAGTAGCCTCTGATATATTGGGGCCATGCAACAAGAATACAAAAACATCCTAGTACGCGCTCCCAACTGGCTAGGTGATTGCGTCATGGCAACACCTCTGCTTACAGATCTGCGGGCACGCTTTGCCAAAGCTAAAATCACCGTGATGTGCAAAAAACCGCTCGCTCCCCTCTTTTTTTCAAATCCCGCAGTCGACGAACTCTTTACCTTTGAAACCCCCAACTCCTTTTTTAGACGCCTCAGCCAACGCCACTTGATCGAGCGCATCCGACAGGGACGTTATGACCTGGGCATCCTTTTAACCAACTCCTTTTCATCCGCATGGTGGTTTTCTCGAGGTCGCATCAAAAGACGCCTAGGCTTTGCAGCAGATGGACGCTCGCTGCTTTTAACAGATCCCATTCAATTTCCCGCCTGCCGCGGCAAAGAGCACCTGGTCAAAACCTACAAACGCATTTTAGCCCCCCTTGAGATCGAAATCAGCCAAACCGATCCCGAACTCTTTGTCTTAGAGCAAGAGCGTAGCGCCATAGAGCAATTACTCAAACAATACCAGATCCCCAAAAAAGCCCTGCTCATTGGCATCAACCCCACAGCTGCCTACGGCCCGGCAAAATGTTGGCCAAAAGAGCGCTTCTTGGCTCTAAGCAAACGACTGCTCGCTAAAGATCAAAATATTTATATTCTTTTTTTTGGGGATAAAAGCGGCCAGAAGCTCTGCGCCTCTATCGCCAATCAGCTGCCAGAGCGCGCCGTCAACCTGGCAGGACGCACCTCCCTGCGAGAACTCATTGGACTCATTCAAAGATGTAATCTTTTTTTAACAAATGACAGTGGGCCGATGCACATTGCAGCAGCCCTCAAAACCCCTCTAATTGCCCTATTTGGCTCTACAAGCGATGTAGCAACAGGCCCCTATCAACATGGCCAAGTGCTGCATAAACATGTAGAGTGCTCCCCCTGCTATAAACGGGTCTGTCCTATTGACTTTCGTTGTATGAAACAAATTTTAGTAGAAGAGGTATATAACGAGATAATAAAGAATATTTAACATTTAAAATTAACAAAAACAAGTGTATACTATTTAATTATGAGTTGTTTATCTCTTACACCAGTTCAGTATGCCGGTCTAACAAATTATGAAAAGCCTTCATATGCTTTTTTATCCTCTGTAGTTGCCGTAATTGCCATTATTGCCCTAGATGCAATTGCCACTGATGTCCTAGCCGATGCATACAGTGCAGAGATGGCGCAAAATCTTACACTTTATGCCATCATTCCTCTTTCTGTTGTGGGTTTGCTACCAGGTATTTTACAAAACACACAACAAATTGATGCCGCCTACCGAGTAAAAGAGGCCCATCCAGCTCGCACAGAAGTGTATGAAAATAGGCATATAAATTTTATTGCCAAAAAGCAACTTCGCAACACCCGTAATGTCCTCTGTTTAATCGCGTGTGTGACGGCGGTTGCTCTATTTGCGATGGGAAAAATTGATTTGGAAACAACCTGGAAGATTAGTCAATGGGCGGTTGCCATCTACCTGATCTTAGCTGGCCTTACCAGCTGTTGTATTTGTGACGGCCTCCCAAGAGAACACCCTGTTGAGCTTGCTCCTAACACCACCGTTGCGCACTACTAACCTCAACTTTGGGTTTAACCTCCTGATTATTAAGTTATAGTCATTTTCGAAAAATATATTATAGTCGTTTAAATTTACATTGAGAAAAAACCTATTGGATAATTCAGCGTGCTCTAGCAATCTAAATTTCAGGTTAGTAACAGCTTTTTTTAATCTCTCTGTGTTCTCTGTGCGCTCGGTGGTTGATTTTTGCGGGGTTCTTGCACGTGATTGAAAATGAAATATATGAAAAGAAAACCACCGAGCGCACAGAGAACACAGAGAGAGATTTTATAGTCGTTTAAGTTTTGACTCTATATCTTCTTGATTATAAGCAAATTGCTATCTATTGAGAACACAAAATCAGTACATTCGGAGAAACATGTTAACCATGTGGATTTTCAACCATCGTGCCCGTGCCCGATTTTTACATGTGGTACAGCGAGCGACAGATCGGACGAATAGGGCAAAGCCTCGCCAAATGATTAGGAAAAGTTGGGTTATTCAACACACTCCTAACCACGCCACTCAACGTATGGATAGCCACAGTCTTCACTAACGGCTTGGTTTGTCACATCTCCCAAACAGACATTTAATCCCTCTAAAAAATGAGGATCCTGAGCAAAAGCCTTTGCATACCCCTTATGTGCCAAACGAATTACAAAAGGAGCAATCGCATTAGAGAGCGCCTCAGTAGAGGTACGTGCATAAGCTGCAGGCATGTTGGTTACGCAAAAATGGAGCACCTGATGTACTTGATAGATGGGATCCGAAAAGGTTGTCGGGCGTGAGGTCTCAGAGCATCCACCCTGATCAATGGCAACATCTACAAAAACACTACCGGGCTCCATCCGGGCAATCATCGCCTCAGAGATTAACTTGGGTGCCTTTTTGCCAGGCAATAAAACAGCACCCACGACCAAATCGGCAGAGGCAATCGACTCCTCAATCGCTGAAGGGGTTGAGTAAAGCGTTTTCAACCTTGGTCCCCACAGATCATCGAGTTCGCGCAAACGATCGAGCCGCTTTTCTAAAATGGTTACATCCGCACCAAAGCCGAGTGCCATTCTGGCAACCTGCGTGCCAACAACACCCCCACCGATCACCTTAACTCTTGCAGGGGCAACGCCCGGCACCCCACCCAACAATAGACCTTTGCCTCCGTAGGCAATCTGCATGGCAGAGGCCCCCGCCTGAAGCGCTACGCGCCCCGCCACTTCGCTCATGGGAGTTAAAAGGGGCAAGCGCCCCTCATCATCTGTAATAGTCTCGTAGGCAATGGCGATCACCTTGCGCTCGACCAAGTGCTTTAAAAGCTCTGGCTCTGCAGCTAGATGCAAGTAACAAAAGAGGATTTGGTTTTTACGCAAAAGAGGATATTCGGTTTTTTGCGGCTCCTTAACCTTTACAATCAACTCGGCCTCATAGACAGATGCCAGATCGGGTACAATCTTGGCTCCAGCTTTGATATAGAGCTCATCGGTAAAGCCAATTTTTACACCGGCATTGCTCTGCACCAAAAGCGTATGACCTTGATCTACTAAGATCTTCACAATCGATGGCGTTAACCCCACTCGATATTCATGATTTTTTACTTCGCGTGGGACACCTATGATCATCGTTTTACCTCATTTTCAAAAGATAAAGATAATAACTTAGAGACGCCTTTTTCTTCCATCGAAACTCCAACCAAAAGATCTGCCATCGCCATTGTTTTTTGATTGTGTGTCACCACCAAAAATTGTGTCTGATCCGTATATTGCTGCAAAAGGGCGGTAAAGCGACCAATATTAGATTCGTCCAAAGGGGCATCCACCTCATCCAAAACACAAAAAGGGGCAGGTTTTACAGCAAAAAAGGCAAACAAGAGTGCTAAGGCAGTCAAACACCTCTCCCCTCCTGAAAGCAAAGAGAGGGTGCGCATTTTTTTGCCTGGTGGCTTTGCTAAAATCTCAACACCGGCATCAAAAATGTCAGTTTGATCACTCAATTTTAGATCCGCTTCGCCTCCGTCAAAAAGGAGCGCAAAATGTTTCTTAAAATGAGCTCTTACCTTTGCAAAGTGCTCTTTAAATTGTTTGCGACTCTGGCTATCCAACTCTTTGATCAACTTTTCAAGTTCATCTTTTGCACTTTGCAGATCCTCTAGTTGATCATCTAAAAACTTAAACTGCTCTTGCTCTTTTTCAAGAGCTTCAATTGAGGCAAAATTGATCGAGCCCCCTTTAGATAGGTGGTACTCTTTTGCTGCCAACTCCTTTTGGATTTTCTCAAGATCCCAAACCAAGTACTCCTTTAGATCATCGATCGTAGCAGACTCCTGCATCTGACTCTCAATTGTTTCCAACTGCGCCAAATCATGCGCCGACTGAAGTTCTAACTCATGCAAGGTGGCAAGAGCCTGCTGAGACTCCTTTTCAAGGCGAGCAAGCGCACCCTGTAAAGCCAATCTGTTTGCCTCCAACTCTTTGATTTTTACATCAAAAGTCTCTGTTTTTTCTGCAAAGAGGCGATGCTCCTGTACAAGCGTTTCACCACTGCTCTCTCCTTGAGAAAATTCAACTGCGCACTTCTGGGCAGCACTCAACAAATGGCTCTTTTCTTCTGCAAGCGTTGCCTTTTTGTTCTCATGCTCACCTAACATTGTTTGCAGAGCTGCCAATTGCGCCCCGACCTGTTGCTCTTTTTGAAATGCCTCTTGGTGCTCTCGATTTGTTTGTAAAAAGAGGGTGCGCGCCGACTCCTTTTTGCGCTCTACTGCCTCGAGCACCTCTTGGCACTCCGCTACTTTGATTGACCATTGCTCTACCTTTAAACAAGCGGCTTGATGCTCTTTTTGCACCCTTTGCAGTGCACTCTGCCTCTCTTTTTGCGCCACCAATAGAGACTCTTTTTTAGCCTCCAAAACAGATAGCGATTGCTGGCACTCCTCGATTTGTTGTTCTGCGCGCTTTAACAAAAGACTCTCTTGCAAATGAGACATCTCCAAAATACGCCGCTTTTCATCAATTTTTTGTCTGCGTCTCTCCAAAGTTGTTTGATCTGCCACCCATTTGTCGATGGTTGCATCCAACTCTTTTTGTTGTTTGACCAGCTGGGCGATCTTTTTTGTAATCGCATCAAGCTCTTTTTTTTGCAAAACGAGACTCTGCTCTCTTAAAGTTCCCTCTTTTTTCTTCTCGATAAGGTGCTCAAGGCAAACAAGGGAAAAATTGCGCAGCTTCTCTTTTTTGGCAAAATCTGTCACCACAGATAGATCCTCTTGCGTACGTACTAAAAGAGCACTCTCATAGCCTGCCTCAGAAAAAAAATAGTCAGCAAGACTCTCCACCTTGCCATAAAGCTTCCCCTTTTTTTTGCTAGCCTCCTTTAAAAGAGCCTTGGCCCCTTGCGAAAAGCCCTCTTGGGTTTCATGCAAATGAACCAAGATCTTTTTTCGTGCCGCAAGCTCTGTTATCTGCGAGGCACACGCCTGTCGCACCTCTTGCTGCTGTGCCAATTTGCTTTTAAGATCGAGGTGCTCCTTTTCAACCGCCTGCTGCTCCTGCTTGCTGCTTTGCATTTGCGAGGCTAAGGCCTCAAGATCTTTGCGTTTTTCTGCAACTAACTGGTTAAATGCCTCTTGCTTGGCCATCACCTCTTGCAAGGAGATCTCGACCTCTTCTAGATTCTTTGCACCTTGCTCTACCTCTCCCTCTTTGGCGTGCAGCCGGATCACAGCCTCTTTTTCACTTTCGCCATTTTCCAAATGTACCTTTAGAATCTGCTTTTGCTGCTCTTTTGTCTCGGCAAGCAATTGGTCGTGCTCAGACTCTCTCTCCTGTACTCCTTGAAATTGGTGACCCAGGGCATCACTTTTGCTCTTTAGCTCTCTATGTTGCTCCTTCTTTTGGGCAACCTCTTGGCAATTGATCACAAACTGTTTTTCACGCAACTCCATCTCTTGCTGCAAGCGAGTCGCTCTTTGCGCAAACTCCTCCTCTCGCTTTTTCAACTCTTTTTGCTCAATTGCATGAATTTGTAGCTGATTCTTCTTTTCTAGCAGCTCCTTTTCGTGAGTTTGCAACGCTTGCTTTTGCACGCTGCACTCTCCATCCACCTTTCTTTTTTCTTCGGTTTTTTGTGCAAGCAGAGTCGTTTGCTCTGTGCGCGCTTGCTTTAAGAGGACAATCTTGTCAAATTTTTCTTGGTTTTTAGCAACCAAACTCTCTTTTTGTTTATGCAACAGTGCTTGTTGCAATAAAGCGGCTTTTTTTTGATTGCTCCGATGCGCCTTTGCAACCGATGCCTGCTTCTTTAAAATCACCAGCTGCTTTTGGCTCTCTTGGTGTGTATCTTGCAAGCGCAAAAAATTCAGACGCACCTCACCCAATTTTCGCCTTGTCTCATGCTTTCTTTGTAAAAAACGACCAATGCCTGCCGCCTCATCAAAAATCTTGCGCCTCTCTGTTGGTGCCAGGTAGATGATTTGATCCAGCTTGCCCTGCTCAAAAATAGCCAGTGTATTTTTGCCTACACCCGAACCCATCAAAAGCAGTTGGATCTCCTTTAAACGAACAGGCTTTTTATTTAGAAAATACTCCGAGTTTTGATCACGTGTTAAGCGCCGTATAATTGTAAGCTCATCAAAGGGGGTATTTAACTCCGCCTGTACATCAGAAAAGGTAACAGAGACCTCGGTGAGATTGAGGGCAGCGCGCGTCTTGGTGCCCGAAAAGAGCACATCCTCCATACTCTGGCCGCGCAATTTACCCGATTGCTCCCCCATCGCCCAACGAAAGGCATCGACAATATTGGACTTGCCACATCCATTGGGCCCCACAACTGCCACAACAGAGCCATCAAAGGAGATGGTGGTCTTTTGGGCAAATGATTTAAATCCAAACATGGTAATTTTTTTTAACTGCACGATCTTTACGTCTCCAAGTCGATAATCCCTAGCAAATTAACCATCTCTATGGCACTGAGTGCTCCATTTGCACCAATATTGCGTCCTTGTTCCTGACTACGCGCCTCCGCTTGTTCAACCGTCTCTGTGGTTAAAACCGAAAAAACAATCGGCAGTTGCGTCTCCAGCGATGTTTGCAAAATCCCTGCTGCTGCCTGGTCGGCTACATACTCAAAATGAGCTGTCTCCCCCCGAATGACCGTGCCGATGCAGAGAATCGCATCATACTTTTTGCTCTTGGCCAACCGCTGCGCCACAAGAGGCAACTCAAAGGCACCAGGTACCCAAAAAAGAGAGAGTGCATCCTCTGCAACTCCATGGCGCTCAAATGTCTTTAAGGCCCCGCTCAATAAGCGCTGGCAAATCGCTAAATTAAAACGCGAAACAACCAAGGCAAAGGTTGCCGCTTTGCCATCCAATGTGCCTCTATATTCCTGCATTGAGCGCCTCCTCATCTAACAAATGGCCCATTTTTTCAGCCTTTGTCCGTAAATACTTTAGATTTTCTTTGGTTGCATGCAAAGGCAGGGCCACACGCTCTGTAATTTTGAGCCCATAGCCGATAAGCCCCCCATACTTTGCGGGGTTGTTAGTCAAAAGACGAATCGTAGAGAGGCCCAAATCCACCAAGATCTGTGCCCCAATGCCATACTCGCGCGAATCGACAGGCAAACCAAGCATCACATTGGCATCGACCGTATCATACCCCTCATCTTGCAACGAGTAGGCGCGAATTTTGTGTCCCAAACCGATGCCACGCCCCTCCTGACCGCGCAGGTAGACAACAACCCCCTTGCCCTCGGTGGCAATTGCCTTAAGAGAGGCATGCAATTGCGAACCGCAGTCGCAACGGCGTGAGGCAAAAATATCACCTGTCAAACACTCGGAGTGCACGCGCACCAAGACATCCTCTTGCTCTGCAATCTCTCCCTTGACAAGCGCCAGGTGTTGCACACCATCTAATTTCGAATGGTAGGCATAAACAGTAAACTCTCCAAATTCTGTGGGCAAATGCGCCTTGGACAGACGCGTGACAAGCTTCTCTTGCCTTGCGCGGTATCGGATCAAATCTGCAATCGAGATCATCTCAAGGCGATGTGTTTTGGCAAACGTTTCTAATTGCTCAAGGCGTGCCATCGAGCGATCCTCATTGACAATTTCGCACAAAACACCCGCTGATTCCAAGCCAGCCATCTGCATC
>Ga0180434_10010331_pt1 | contig 10022 bp, 11 predicted proteins | sample SS_ome_7_FD_132453 | JGI IMG/M metagenome (GOLD analysis project Ga0180434, IMG submission 132453) | Hypersaline lake sediment archaeal communities from the Salton Sea, California, USA - SS_1_D_2 metaG | ecosystem: Environmental > Aquatic > Non-marine Saline and Alkaline > Hypersaline >... | reverse complement strand
CGGAAGGAGGACGTTTGCAACAATTGTACAAACACGATCAACAAGTCAAATACGATTTGGATCAAGCAGCACAACAACGAGACATTGTGTTGAATATGGAACCACGCAAAATGAAATAAACAACATACTAGACTTTTAAATTTATTTATATATAAAAATGGAATTAATTTTTTATATTGATTGTGTTGAGTCGAATTTGTTATTACACCATGTTTAACAAATTCTCAATAAGAATATATGGGCGAATCGACAGGGAATTAAAAAAAATTAAACAAAAGTTTCCACTTGTTATTTCTAGTGAAGATATGACAGTGTTTGTTGTAACACGTTATAGTGATGTACGACAAGGAAAGGCTATAACTATGATGATGAACTTGCCGTCTGGGTGGCCTTTTAAAGCACCGATTGTGCAAGTTGCAGGATATCAAGTATCAATGATCAAAGATTGGCACGTTCAAATGAATTTGGTAGATATTTTTTCACATTTGTTGAAAGATGTAAAAGCTGCTGAACGGGATCCTTTATTTCGGGCTGGTGAACCTTACGAACAAGGCGAATGGTTTACCGTACAAAATTCACCCACTCCTGTGGTTATTGGAAAGTATTACTCTTGTCATATTTGCAGTAATTTAGCCAAAAGTGCATGCGCATGTTGTAAAACACCGTTGTGTTCCCAAAAATGCCAAAAACAGTTGCATCAATAAAAACACATTGGATTTTAAGAACGTATGAAATAAATATCTGAACTATTTAAGTCATAGCGTGCAATTTTCATTAAAATGGAATCTGCCACAAAACGTGTGAGAACACACGACTTTCAAAACGATGAAGAAGCAGAAGCTTATATAGACTCCTTGCTCTTCGGGAAGCCCCAATTGCCCTTGGAAATATGGGTTAAAATCCTTAGTAGTAACCCAGCGTTGTCGGTACAAGATATCCAACGCATGTGTCGCGTCAATTCGTTATTTAAGGAACTGTGCGACACGGGCATTATATGGGATGAAATTTTTAAAAGACAGTTCGGGTTGAGGGCTTTTCGTGATGCGCGTACACAAATGCCAGACGATTCGTTAGCACGACTCTTTACAATACGATTTATGAAAATTATGAGTCCGCAGTCCGGCGATGGACGAAGTTATATGTGGAAATTAGACTCACCGAATAAGGGGAAATTGCAATTTCAATTTGAAGCATCTGAGATAACGAATTTTGGGGATGGCAACGATTATCGAGAAATTCAAATGGATTTTCTTGCAAAATCATATGGACCAAAAGATTTTGAATTTGTACAACAATTTGCACGCGATTTAATCGATCATACATTTATTGATCGGTTTCCAATAATTTGGCAAGATGGTGGTATATACGTCGCTTGGTCATTTAAAGCCTTTGTTGATTCGGATTTTGAACAGCCAAATTTTGAACAATGGATTGTTTATTATTTGTTTAAACACAAATATTACAGAAAAGGCGGCGGAGAGTATGTTGTGCGTAAGATGCAATTAGGTCAATGTGTAATATGTGACGAGATTGCCGAGTACGTCTGTGGAAAATGTAAAGACCAGTTATATTGTGGACAAGAATGTGCTCAGAAAGACTGGGAACGTGAGCATTATAAATCATGTAACAAATAAATTATTGTTCATTGTAACATTAGACGTGACCTCTTTATCAGAGAGCCTGGTCGAGACCCTCTTTTTATCTATTCAATATTTAGCGACGAAAAAATCTGGGCCATTCGCTTATTTGTAATCCCAATGTGTTTGTCACAATGTTCTTCGATCCAATGTTCAATTTGACAAGGCAACCCACAATAAAAAGCGCCTTTGCATGGACATTGATATGTTGCATTCAACCCACACGATACACATTGTTGTTGTATACCCGTATTATAATAATTAACATTATACCAATGCGTCCAAAACAACATGGATTTGTATGTAATTAAAATACCCCGACCGCGTCCATAATCTATCAGTCCCAATTCATTGGCTTTTTTTAAAATCTCCTCCATACGACGATATGGTCGAGGGATGTATGCACTTTCTGCTGTTTTCATGAGCGTATCCACTTCACGATAAATATAATCCATACTATACATGGTGACAGAATGCATCAACAATGATATTTTGCTTAATCGAGGTGTTTCGGGATGCATAATACTCCATAACCAATACGTTGGTGGTCTCACAATGAACATTTGTGTATAGGCCTTATGTATGCGTTTTCTAGAGGTTGCTGTAATCATCATGACTACGGGATGGTTTGGAAGTTGTCTATGCCGTAACATGGATACATTGTACAACCTTTCTATGTTGCCATAAGGGATAAACGAGAAATATTCGTCAAAAACACGTCTCATGGATTCATACTGATTCCAAAATGATTCGTTTTGTGATGCTTTCCATACAAGTTCCTTCATCTCATCAGTCACATTCCACTGAAACTCCAAAAATGGCATACTTTTTTCTAATGCATTTACAAACTCAGTCTTGTCCATATCTTTTGATAACGTCAATGCATCCGATCCATTAATAACAAAATCGGCAAATTCTTGTTGCCCTGTGTACTCCACGAGCTGATGTTCCAACAGTTCGTTAATAGGCCAACGCATATTAAGTCTTACTACAGGATATGGATAAAACGCTTTAGGAACGCGCATATAAAACTTGATCGTTTCTTTGGAATCAATATCCTGCATAACCAAGTTGGTTGCTATTGTTTTTGTTGTTTCATAATAGGAAAATATTACATACACGCCTCTGTATGGTACAATAAAATCCTCCAATATAACGTCATTGTTTTCTTCCAAATTTTGAAGAAAATCCTCTTCCAATGTTTCGTTCCTGTAAACTGCTGAAATGGTTTGCTCCGTCATGTTGACAAAATTCAATTTATATTCACCAGTGATCCGGTTTTTTTTCCGCATATACATTGACATTTGTTTGACTCTCAAACCAAGGGCAGGTTCAAGAATTTTAGATTTTAGATTGTCCATAGGCTTCAAAAGTCGTTTATCTACGATTTCGCCATTTAACACGTGATATTGTAAAATGCATTTTTTGCAATACCCACTTTGCTTTACTAAAGTAATAGCATTTTGCGGAGTGGTTCTATGATAAACGATGAGTATATAAGCGCCTTTGTACGGTACTACATAATTTTCAAATGAAATGTTTCGATAAGTATCCTTTTCCATGACATTTTGTTTAAACGATTGTATATCAATTTCGTGTAATTTCCCAACCATGTTGGTTAATTTAAAGGTGGGGAATTTCTTATAACTCGAATCCATGTAGATTGCTTTCAATGTTTGATCTAACCCGGAGTGGTAAGGATGTTCTTTGTGCGAAACAATTTCATTATTTACAACATGATATATGGAATAAAACCGTGTAACAGGTACTAAATCTTCCATATTATACTTATTTATGATATTATAAAATTTATACCAACTTATATATATAATATAAAATATCTTTATTCCCTGTCTTTTAAATTCTTGATGCGCTCACTCAATTCTGCATCTTCTTGTTTCAATGATCCCGTGGGTGCGTGTTGCATATCATTTCCAATTTGAACGCCAATTTCATCCAGGACTTCACTCAAGACGCCTTGAATCATCTCGTCTTCGTCCGACGCTTGTGCATCATCAATGACATCGTCCATCATGTTTTGTTTCATTTCCAAAAAGGAGGTTTGTTTTTCAAACTCGCGCATAATCAGAGACATTTGTTTGGTGTTGATGCGTCGATTCATGCGGTGCATGGCAATGGTGGCTTGTCGCATGGCATTTTCCATGGTGGCCACACTATTGAGTTGTCGTATTTGCATGCGTAACCCGTCGAGCTTACTTTTGGTATCATACATGGAATCAATGTTGTGACGAATGCGCACCAAATTCTTGGTCACCGTGGTGGCTGCTTTCATGCGTCCTTGTTGTGCCAATTGTTTAATTTCAACCAATAATCGACGCTCCTCCGTTTGCAATCGATTGCGCTCGCGTTCCAACTCACGAATGCTTTTGCGCAGTGCCGCCCGACTCTCTTTCAATTGTTGCTCGGGAGTCAATCCCGCAGTAAAAAGATTTCCCATAAATTAAATGATTTATTTTACTCCATTAAAAAATCTTTTGACAAGGGGGTCGTAACCAACCATGTTTACACAATATGCGCTTTCCATGTATCACATTTCTTCCAACAACCTAAAGTATAGAAAGACATATGTCACGTGTGGTACCTGTGGAGGGTTTGGACCCAATGACGCGTTTGTCCAGTGTGAGTTTTGTGACTCTTGGACGTGTCCAGACGCATGTGGGTACAATTGCGGGTATTGTGGGGAGCATTTTATGTGCAACATATGCAGAGACAACGACAAGTTGTACGAGCAGATCTGGAGACGGTGTCAAGAATGCGATGAAGGCGGTTGTGTGTCTTGTTTGATTACAACGTTGTGTGAACACTGTGATGGAGAGAATAAGTTGTATTTGGACAATGAGTCCTATAAAACACAATAAACAAATGCACAAATTATAATGTAAAGCATGAAGTCGTTGGCGTTGTTGTTGTTATGTGTCTTATTTTTTGTATCATCCACTGCCACTGAATACCAGCTGGTATTGCATGATCGCGCAAATGAAACGGACTTGTTTCATTGGGGACTTTCAACGGATCGCCATCACATTACCTACACTGGAGATCATGGATTGCAATATTTAGAGAGGCGTGGTGTCTCCTACACATTATTGCATACACACGCGCGTAAACATACCTATTATGGGTACACGAGTCACAATGCATTGGAATCCATGTTTGGAGCATTGGCTCGGCAACATTCCGACTTTGTATCCACGTTTGTGATTGGACACTCGGTCAAAGGTCGCTCCTTGGTGGGATTGCGGATTGGGACGCATCGCAACGGCACGGTACCTCAAGTGCGTTACATTGGCAACATGCATGGAGATGAAATTGTGGGGCGAGAAATGATCATCAAGTTTGCCAAGTATGTGATTGGACAATACACAGAGGGAGACTCACATATGGTCCAATTGGTGCATTCGACTGATTTGTGGTTGCTTCCCACCATGAATCCAGACGGGTTTGAAATGGGCAGACGCACCAATGCCCACGGGTATGATTTGAATCGCAACTTTCCCGATCGTTTTTATGGTGCTCCGCGTCACATTCAACCCGAGGTGCAAGCTGTAATGGATTGGTCCCAGCGTGAACACTTTGTTTTGTCAGCCAATTTTCATGGAGGTGATCTGGTGGCCAATTATCCCTACGATGGCAATCGTAATCATCAAAGTGGACAATATACGGCTACGCCCGATGACGCATTGATGCAGGATTTGGCCAAGACGTATGCCCTTGCGCATCGTAAGATGCACTTGTCTCATCGGTTTCCTTCTGGGATCACCAATGGTGCTGCGTGGTATGTCATTTACGGATCCTTACAAGACTGGAATTACGTACACACGTCTGACATTCCATTGACCATGGAGTTGTCACATCCCAAGTCACCTGCTGCCAGCACACTCAATGCCTATTGGACTGACAATCGTGACGCCATACTTGCCTTTGTGTCGCGTGTGCACGGCACCAGTGTGTGGGGCAAGGCTGCTCCCGGTCAAGACATTTATGTTCAAGAAATCAATCATGTCGTTCGTGCCAATTCAGCGGGTTATTATTGGCGACTGTTGCCCTCGCAAGGTGGTACATATCACCTCAATGGACACAAAGTGGTGGTTTCGCCGAACGTGGCGACACAATTTAATTTGTCATAAAAGACCATAGGGGTTTAAATTTTTTATTTTTCATTTTTTCATGTCGTATTGTCTCGTATTGCCATGCCTTGAACATCAAGTGTCACACGTCAACGTTTCATTGGTGAAATCCAACGTGTTGCGTTCCGATCAAACGTATTTGGATTTGGTGGGACACAACATTGTTCACATTCATAAACTGGTTTTGTTTGACCAAGAATATTGGATCTTATCGGCTCAAAATACATCGTTTCGTTCATCACTGCCCATCAACAACTTTGGCACCTACATGATGAAATACAATGGCACGGATGCGGTCCTGTATGGCAACGCGGTCGTGGTGAGACCCAACTTTGGTGGGCTGTCCTATCGTGATTTGATTTTATTTCAACATCATTTGGATTGTATTGTACATATAAAGGACCAAGAAGAAGAGGACGAACCCACGTGGGAATTGTAAATAAAATGTGTTTGTATTTAGTGTGTTCTTTTCTTCTCTACATTGGCAACCTTGACCACCACAGGTACCAATTGAAACATACAATTCAATTTATCCTGTTTCCATCCCACTTGATGCATGCCACGTAAAAATTCATCATCAACCGCATAATGGACCTCTTCGCCCAACTCCTTCAAGTATTGTTGATTGGGTGTGGCAGGTTCGAACAACATGCCGCGGTGTCGACGTGCAATTTGGGTACCCAAGTTTGCATGTTCTGGTAAGGTCTTGAGTCCAGTTGTGGCTGGAACTGCAAATCCCAAGGGCTGATTGTCCATATTAAAGACTGTGATGCCATTGTATGGATTACTGGTCACATAATTGCGTTGTCTGGCCTCTGTGACGGGTCTCACATGGTGATATACTGCCACGGCAGGTTGACCCGCGTACAATATGGATTGAATGGATGAAATGCTTTGTTGTATGCCGTCTCGTTCACGCGTGGGTTCTGCCAAATAGGGTTTTCCCATGAAACGTGTGGGTGCATACGCGTGATGATCCACATCTTTATCAATTTTGACACCCATTTGGAATGCCAATTCAGCTGCAATGCGTTTGGCATTTCGTCTGGCCAACAATTGCACATAGGCCAAACGTGGATCTTCCACCAGCTCTCCAAACGTCATGTCATTTGGATCGTTCAGAATGGCTGCTTTGAGTTCTTGTGTGGCCTTTGGTGCACCTGCTCTGACGGCAATGTAATATTTGGCATCGCGTTGATTGGGTAACATTTTTTTGTAAATGCCAGCAAATGCGTGTTCTTGTCCCAATTCGGGTGCCCAGCGTTCCACATCTTCGTTGGTTTCCACATTTCGGTGGTGTAAAGAGGGTGCTGTGTCACTGTATTGCGCGACGTGTGATTCAATAATCTGTTGAACTCGTGCATTGTCAAAATCTGTATCCTTGTATCCCTCTGGTTTATTCTCATTGTCCTTGATGGGTGTGACCACCAAGTACTGAAAGGCATTGGGCAATGCATCGGGTTTCACCTTGGCATCTGGGTGATAAATGTGCAATGTACCCTTGGGTAAATCTTCATCGTCCAATGTGGCGTTGCTATTGATGTACGAAACCAACTTGATTAAATGGCCTGGTTCCGAGTAATCTTCCAGACGCGCTTGATGCACCACTGGAATTTCTCCTTCGATTGCACAACGCATGTTGCGTCCATCATGAATTTGATCAAAACGCTCTTTTAAAGTGGCACTCATACTCGCTCACTATAATTATCAATTGAGTCTTTCTTCTCTTTAATACTTTTAGAGTCTTAACATCTTCTTTTTTATTCACAGGGTACTCGACCCTCTATTTCTTCCATGGCCAATTGGAAACACGCGGCCCTCGCTCCATAAAAGATTCCCGATACACGTGTGTTTCGCGGAGTAGTCCATTCCAAACCGTATGTATTGGCCCGTTTGCGCTTTCGAAAGGTCGCGTTTCCACACGCAATGCTCTGTTCCCGATAGACGGTGACATCTTGACTCATAATTTTGGGTGCTGGATTGATCATCACAAGTGTATCGTGGGTTCCTCGCAAGTAGGTGGCACACACTCTGTATTGTGTTTTGTTCACCAATTGCAAATGGTGCATACACAAACACAAGTGCGGCCCATTGAGCAGGTGTGTTTCAAATGCCTCTTGTACCCACTCGAGTTCTAGTTCCGTTTGATTTGTCCAGGGCTGTGATGTGGTATCGTGTGGGTGTGATGTGGGTGGTCGAAGTTCAATGGCGTGCATGTTCCACAATTGGTGTTGTATGTGTGGTATGTGGGATTCCTGATACAAAATGGTCATGGCATACGGCAATAGGACCAAGACCAGCAGCACCGGTGTGAAATGATCTAAATTCCATTTGGGTTTCAAATACACGGTTTTTCGTACAATCATAAGACTGCAAGAGTTAAATGAATCATTCACTTTCACTCTTGTCACTGCGGGACTTGAAACAACGTTTATCACGATGGCAAGGCAGACGTGACAAAAAACAGCACGTGCGTCCCGTCAAGTATCGCTTTACACAGTGGTATCCTGGTTTGAATTACACCTTGGTCAAACCCACCAAAAAGGTTTTTGAGTCTCTCGCGTGCATTTACGATGCATTTCAAAAGCAACAATTGTCGTGTGACCACTTGAGTGAGTATTGTCACGTCGACGACGCCATTGCGCGTGGCAATCGCAATGAACCTCGCTATACTGCAGTGTTTCAATTGCGTGACGGTACGCTGATACAACCACAGCAGTCTCATTATCGGCAGTGTTATCGCAATTCGGGTCGCACCGACCGTCAGCGTGCCCATGACATGTTGTCGGATGAGACGCCATATTGGTGTTGTGTATACTTGGATCGAATTCAAAGTGAACAAAAATCGAAAAAAAAATACACCGAACAACAAAAACGGAAAAAAAGACAAAGGGTCGTGTGAATGAAATCCTGTTCATCCTCTTCCCCACGTGTGCCTTTACGATTGTTGCTTCCATTCAATAAACATGTGGTGGATTGTGAATACTTTTTTGAAGTTGAACAACACCAACGCATCAATTTTCAGAAACAAGTCGGTTCCAGTCTAGAAATGGGTGTGTCTGAAAATCATTTGCTCTTTAAACAAAACACACTTCAAACCTGCATACGTCGCTTTGGTCCCACCATGGACTTGTTGCGTGTATCAGACGTGCATAAGAATAAAAAGTTGAAACAACAACAAACACGCAAGAAACGTCGTCAACTCAACGTGAGTCCCGAACACATCTTGACATCACCCGTCAAAGACATTCGCCTAAATACCTTTAAACGGAGTTTTGACGACATGACACACTTTATGAATGAAATTGACGAAATGAATCGGGTCAACAAACGCGTGCGCCGTGAACTGAAAGCATATAAAGATCCGTTGCGGGTTAATCAGAACCCTTTACGGGTCCAACAGAACCCGTTACGGGTCCAACAGGACCCTTTACGGGTCCAAAATAAATAATCAATGGAGTCAAAAGAAACAATTGCCCTTTCCTTGAAGCGTTTGCATTATGCGTTGTTGACCAACGGGTTGCTTTCCAAACAAAAAGACGCGTCCCATGTGTGTAGTCACCATGTGTGTCAACCAATTGATGAAGTCACTTTGATCAAACGACAATTGTTAACGGGACCACCCGTCACCACATTTGTATACATGTGTCGTTTTGGGTATTATCACGTGTGTACAGAGCGCATGTGTCATGGGGTACAACGGTTTGGTAGTTGTCCCATTAGTGGTAAAAGTTTTGTGCATCATCAAGCCATCAGTTCGTACGATAAGAATGACAGTCGTACCTACAGCAACATACAAGTGGTGCACGGTGTCAATACGTACCCGTTCAGATCTCAGGATCAACCGCGCGTTTCCAAGCGTCAAAAATTGACCAATAGCAACATTAATATTTTTGAAGCGGAAGCAGACGTCAGGGAAGAAGAACCCGTGTGTCAAGAGGTCGATGATGTGGTGGTCAACACAGCACAACCCGTTCAGAAACAAAAGCGTCGTATGCTATATCATCGTGTGCAACACATTGTCTTTAATCTCTTGTATGGATCCATACGAAAACGATTGAATCGTGAACATCAAGACAAACAAGCGGAAATCAAAGAAATGCAATGGTCGCGCTACAAACAACAGTGTGGAAAAGATGGTATACTAAATGTCATCCAAGGCATGATCATTGAATCCAATTGTACGCAACCAGACCCTTTTCAGATTCTAGAGTACAACCACACGCACGAACAGTAT
>Ga0180434_10010328_pt1 | contig 10025 bp, 5 predicted proteins | sample SS_ome_7_FD_132453 | JGI IMG/M metagenome (GOLD analysis project Ga0180434, IMG submission 132453) | Hypersaline lake sediment archaeal communities from the Salton Sea, California, USA - SS_1_D_2 metaG | ecosystem: Environmental > Aquatic > Non-marine Saline and Alkaline > Hypersaline > Sediment... | reverse complement strand
GTGCGCGAACTTGCATCGACTCCCCCTTGGGACGACGCGGAAGCAAGATTGATGGCCAAGAACTGGCTAAGGACAGCTCTCAAGTCTGCGTCCGCGCAGGCACTGAGCGATGACCCTTGCGAATGGCCACCGGGTGTCTTGATGGCGGTTCAGTACCTGCATGATCGTTATGCTATTCCACAAACGCCGAGTATCATGAGTGGTGGTTTGGGACTGTGGGCAAAGCGTATACTAGATATCACGGACCGTATTGACAGTTTGCGAGAAGGTCTGCTGGAGTCGGTTGGGCGCTGAAAAGAGCGGAGTTCCGGTGACGCGCAACTTATCTCCGCCGATTGACGGTCGCACGCGCCCTACGACGGCCTCGGCCGGCGCATCCGGAAAACCGTGGCGGGCGATCCCGATATCACGTACGATTATTACTATTCCGGCTACCAGGTCGTCGAGGTGCGGAAGGACGGTGACGCGGACCCGTACGAGCAATACGTCTGGGGCCTGCGATACATCCATTCGCCCGTCTGCCGCTGGCGCGACGCGGACACCGACGGCGCCAGCATCCAGACCCTGTATTACACCAACGACGCGAACTTCAACGTGACCGCCCTCGTGGAGACGGACGGGGACGTGGCCGAACGCTACACCTACGACCCGTACGGGAAGCGGACGATCTACGATGACGACTGGTCGGACGAAGTGGCCTGGGCGAATTCGGAGAAGAACGAGGTCCTCTTCACCGGCCACCGCCTGGACACCGAAACGGGCCTGTACTATTGCCTGGCCCGCCACTACCACCCGACGATGGGCAGGTGGCTGTGGCGCGATCCGCTTAAGCATGGGCCCGGAATGCACCGCTACCAATATGTCCGTTCTAATACGCTTCGATTCACCGACCCCCTCGGATTGGCCTCCACCCCTCCCCCGGGCCCTATGTCGCATTTCTTTGCTGTGCCAGTTGGCTTCGAGGCAGTTCTCATGAAGGACCTCCATGATTTATGTCCTTGCTTTTCGTACACAAATGCTCTGGTTGAGAAGAAGTTCTGGGATGGAAACAAAACGTACCGTATTATAAAATATCAGAAGATCAGCATCAGCAAGGTCCCGACAGATGCCAAAGAGAAAGCCAGATTCTGCTGCTGTTACTATCGGAACCTGCCAGGATGCAATGTGGTCCTGGCATACGGCATTCGAGGTGGCTACGAGGAGAGGGGGGTGCGTAACAGGGGCAGAATGTGGCCTGAGAATTTCCCCATTAAAGAGTACTCAGAGGAAGTCTGGCTGGATCAGGGAGATGCTCCTAGCGGCCATGGCCCGTTCGCACGTATTGGACACTTGCCTAAGAACCCGAGGGGTCTTGGCCAAGAAATATACCATGGCGTGACGGGCTACATTGAGGCCGAGGCGGAGCCCGAGACCGAAACCTATAATTGGGCCATGGACGGCAACCCTAACAGCCCGCTTCCCTACAAAAATACAAGCATTGAACAATACAATCGCATCTATAGCGCAGCAAATGAGCTCCTCACCGATCGAGCCGGCTGCGAACAAGTCATGGGTACTGAGGAGGCCAAGTCGCAGGAAAACTATAACAAGGCCACCGCAGCCAAGGCAAAGTACGACGCGATGCATAAGAAGATAATGGACAACATCAAGGAGAACGTAGGCAAAGATATTCTAGAGTTCCGGGGACAGGATATGGAACTCAATTGACGGTCGGTGCGGAAAATGGTATTGTGTCCAGGGTGCCCGGGAGTTCCGGGGGGAGTTCCGGGGGGAGTTCCGGGGACGTGGTACGGAATAACACGGACTGACGCAATAGTGCTACGAAGAGCCGGCACAGGTCCGACCGACGCCCTCGACCACGTCCATCGGCGAGGCGGGCGGCAGCGAGAACGACGAACCCGAGGACCTCCAGCCCGGCCGGCAATACGTCTGGGAGTTCGGGAGTTCCGGGGAGGGAGTTCCGGGGACGTGGTACGGAATAACACGGACTGATGCAATGGTGCCACCAAGAGCCGGCACAGGTCCGACCGACGCCCTCGTCCGCCGCGACACCAACGCCGACGCCGACGACCTCTGCGACGACCAGACCCTCTACGCCGTCGGCGACGCCAACTTCAACACCACCGCCCTCATCGACACCGACGGCACCGTCCAGGAACGCTACGTCTACGACCCCTATCCGTATATGTGGGGCATGCGGTACGTCCACGCTCGCGTCAGGGCGGCGTGATCTCGCCCGTCGGGTCCCACAGGTCTTCCCACGTCTGGCCGTCTTTCCACAGGAAGACCTGGCCCTTGATGAGGCGGCAGCCCCTGTCGATGCCGGCGATGGCCTCCATCTCCTCGTCCGTCAGCGGGTCGGCGACGGTGCACCGCAGGTTCGACAAATACTCATTGCGATGAATTGAAAAGGGGATCGGCACCTGGCCGCGCTGCACCGCCCACTTCACGCACACCACCGCCGGGTGGACGCCCAGCCGCTCGGCGATGCCCGCGATGACCGGGTCCCGGATGTCGACGGTGTCGGCCTCGGTCTTGTCGCGGTCCGGCCGCGTGGGCGACCCGATGGGGCAGAACCCGATCGGCACGACGCCGCTGTCCGCCACGAAGCGGAAGAACTCGGGCTGCTGGAAGTGCGGGTGCAGTTCCATCTCGTTGCAGGCGGGCCGGATGCGGGCGTCGGCCAGCACCCGCCGCAGTTTCGGAATCGTCATGTTGCTCGTGCCGATGTGGCGCACCAGGCCGAGGTCCACCAGGCGCTCCATCTGCCGCCACGTTTTCATGTACTTCTCATGAATATATGGCTTGGCATTTGGGGCCCGCGACGTCACGTCGCACCCCGGCGCGTGGTAGTTCGGGAACGGCCAGTGCACCAGGTACAGGTCCAGGTAGTCCAGGCCGAGGTCGGCGAGCGACTTCCGGCAGGCCGGGACGACGTCCTCCTCGGCGTGCTTGTCGTTCCAGAGTTTCGAGGTGATCCACAGGTCCTCGCGCGGAATGAGGCCGGACTCGAGAATCGTCCGAAACGACTTGCCGACCAGGTGCTCGTTGCCGTACACGGCCGCGCAGTCGAAGTGCCGGTAGCCGACGCTGGCCGCACCCAGCACCGCCTTGGCGATGTCCTCGCCGGAGAAGCGGTCGGAGCCGAACGTGCCCAGGCCGACGGCCGGCATCGTCGCCCCCGTATGCAGCGTGCGCGTGGGGACGCGCGCAGGGTCCACGCCGTCGTCGGCCAGGGTGAACGGGGCGGATGCGTTCTCTGCCATGGGGGACCTCTCTGTTGATTCGGGGAAGCGGTTGCCCGCGACCACCGCGGCCGCCGCGAGCCGTATTCTAAACCGAACGGGCGGGCGGGCAAGCGCGAATCGCTTCAGCCACACAGCCCGGGAGGGAGAAACCGCGGCGGGTACGGAGACCCGCCGCGCGGCATGTCTTTCCTTGTTGCCCCGCCCTACTTGCCGGAGGCCAGCGCGCCATCCGTGCCCGAGAGGCGGCTGACGAACACCACCACGCCGCCCGGCAGCGGCTGATCGCCGAGCATCGGCCGGGCCTCGGCCCGGAACGTCCGCCAGGCCTCGCCGCCCGCGCGGCGGCACGCCAGGGCCGTCAGCACGACCCGGTCGGCCCCCCGGACGCCGCCGGCCCCTTGCCGGACCATCCGGACGAGGGCCTTCGCGTCGGCCTTGTCGGCGGGCAGCAGCAGCGCCGCCGCCACCGCGTGCACGTCGCCCGGCTTCGCGTCGGCGGGCTTCTCCGTCACCAGCGGCGTGACTTTGGCGAGCAGGTCGGAATCATCCGGCATCGCCATGGCTGCATAGATGGCCGCCAACGCAAGGCCGTCATCGTCGCGGTTCTTCTCGAGCGCATCGGCGACGGCCCGGGCGGCGGGCGCCGACGCCCGGCGGGCCTCGGCCGCGAGGGACGCCAGTTCCTTCTCCTTCGGCAGGGCCTTGGCGGCCTCGGCGATGGCCCAGAGCGACCGCAGCGGGATGCCGGCGGCCGTGCGGACCGCGCCGCCCTTTTCGTCGGCGGTCTCGACCTTCAGCAGGTCGGCCGTCTCGGGCCGCTTCCAGGCCGCCTGGAGATACGTCAAGGCCTCCAGGTCGAGCGTTCCGGCGGCCGCGTCGGCCAGGAGCCGCCAACTGTACTCCGCCAGCGACGCGGCCGTGCGGACCTTCTCGCGATACGCTTGCATGGCCTGGAGGGCGTGGCGCCGCTGCCCGGCCCTGGCGCTGGTCATCTTATGGAGATGCGCAAACTCGTCGGGGACGGCGGCGGCCGGGTCGGCGAGGTCGGCCAGCAGTTTCGCCGTCCGCCCGTGCCGCTTCGCGTCGCCGAAGACGAGGATCTGCCCGGAGCCGTACCAGACGACGGCGTCGTCCGGGGCCCCCAGGTGCGTGCGGACGGCCGAAAGGAAGACGTCGGCGTCCTTGCGGATGGCGTCGATGCGTTTCTGATGGTCCTTGATCTCGCCGATCTCCTTCGCCGACAGGCCCGCGATGAGGCGCACGTCGTACACCCACGGCGAGGCGACGGGGCTGCGCCGGGCGGAGCCGACACGGATGGTCCCGCCCTCCGGCCACCACGACAGCCGCTCCGGCAGGCACAGCCAGTCCAGGGCCTGGGCGACGGTGGCCCGGCGAAGGTCGAGGTACGTCACGCGCACGTCGCGCTGCCGCGTGAGGTCGGCGGCGTCGGCCACGCTGCCCGGCACCACCTGGACGGGCAGGGCCTTGGGGCCGGCGGCCTTGCCGACGGCGGCGCAGGCCTCATGCATCGCCATATTGCGAATAAGGAGGTCGAGCCGCGCGTCGAGGGCCGGCAGGGCCTTCGTCCACGCCTCCAGGAGTTTGGTGTTGATGTCGTCGATGGCCGCCAGGGCCTTCTCCGTGGCCTGGCCGTTGGGCCGTCGGATCGCCGCGCAGGCGTCGTCGAGCAGGCAGGCGTGGGCGAACCGGGCGCGGGCGGCCGGTAGGTCGCCGGCCTTCTGCAGCGCCTCGGCATCCTGGAGGGCCTTCTCGACGGCCTTGACGAGGGCGGCGGCCCCTTCCTTCGTGACCGCCGGGGCATAGCCGCCGTAGGCCAGGGAAGCCATGTCCTTATCGAGCCCTTCCGCGGCCGGTTCCATGGCCCAGGCGCCCCTCTCTCTGAGGAGGCGGTCGGCGGCGGGCGCGGTCGAGGCGCTCGGCATGAGGGCGAGGGGGGGCGGACCGGCCGGGGCCTTCGCCGCGGCCATCTGCTTGCCGAACTGGGCCAGTCCGCGGCGGTTGGAGGGTCGGGCGTACCCGGCCCTCTTGCCGTCGGCCATGCGGCCATACCCGCCGGCGCGGCCTCCGGCGGCGTACCCGTACGAGGCGTTGCCCCGCTGCATCTCGGGCGCCGTGAAGGCGCCACCCGGCTTGGCCGGCATGCTGAAAGACGTGACCGGTCCGGTCGCCAGGACGGCCTCTTTCTCCACCTCGTCGTCATACTCGCTGCCGAAGAAGCCTGTGTAGTCCGTGCCCTCGGGAATCGGCACGGGCACGAGCATGCGTCGCGGCGGGCGGGCGGGCTGGAGCATCCGGCCGAGTTGGCTTTCGTCGACCGCCACGAAACTCGTGTACTGGCTCATCAGGCGGTACTCCAGGGCCACCTGCGTGACGGCCTCTTCCACCTCCGGGCTGCCGGCATAATAAGTTGTGTGCATGAGTTCTTCGATCTTCTGGCGGGCCCAGACCTTGGCGAGCACGTCGTGCCGCGTGTCGCGGGCGGGCAGATGGACGTCCAGCGGCCAGGCGGCCGGCTCGCCCTCCACGTTGCCGCGCACGGTGACCGTGGCCGGGGCCGCGCCGGGATTGTACCGGCCGAAGAGGACGATCGGCCGCCCCGCCCAGAGTTCCGGAATGCGGGCGGGGTAGGTTTCCCACACGTTCAGGCCGTCCCAGTCGATGGTCACGTCGGCCAACTGGGCCCGCTGGATGCGGTACATGATTTCCTGGGCCAGGGGGAGGGCGTCCTCGTTCAGGCCGAGGACCTTGGCCATGCCGCCGCCCTGCCGGGCCACGCCGTCGATGAGCATCCGGTTCACGCTCTGGCCGATGCCGATGCACCAGAATCGGATGTGGTCGCCCGAGCGGCGGCCGACCTCGGCGATGATCTCCGCCTCGTTGCCGATATAGCCGTCCGTCAACATGATGACGATGCGGACCCGCTTCGGGTCGAGCGGGTCGTTGATGGCCATCTTCACGCCCTTGAGCATCTCGGTGCCGCCGCTGCCGCGAAGGCCCTCGGTTACCTTCAGGGCATTGGCGATGTTCGTTTCGGAGCACGGCACGGGCCGCTCGAAGAGTTTCTGCGAGTTGCCCGCGAAGGTGATGACCTGGAGGGTGTCCTGCGGCCGGGTGAGTTTCAGCAGGTGCTGCATCGCCGCGCGGACCTTGGCGGTCGGCTGGCCGCGCATCGACCCCGATACGTCGATCAGGAACGAGAGTTCGCGGGGCGGGCTCTGCTTCAGCCGCTCGTCCTCCCGCGGCTGGACCATCAGCATGAAGTACCCCGCGCCGGCGGCGTCGGTGTGGGCCAGCATCGCCATCTCGGGCTTGGCGCCGACGACGGCGTACTTCAGGACGAAGTCCTTGTTCGGAATCGAATCGGCCGGGGCGATCTCGACGCCGGCGCGGCTGGCGCCCTCGCGGTTCATCGTGACCTTGTGGTTGGGCGACGCCAGGTCCTGGATCGGCACGCCCGCGTCCAGTCGGAGCGACAGGCGGATATCGTGCCCGGTCCGGTAGCCGGGCTTCAGGACGGGCGGCGTGATGCGCGAGGCGTCGGGCACGCGGTCGGTATCGGGCGCCCAGCCGGTGCCGGTCGGGTCGCGGCCGGCGCCCGGTTTCGCTTTGGACGGCGCCTTGGAATCCCGGAAGTCCGCGGGCGAAGCGGGTTCGGCCTCGCCGCCCTTTCGTGCCTCCTCGAGCGTGCCGACCTTGCCCTTCAGTTCCTCGGGCACCGGCGGCACGGGCGAGACCGAGTTGCCGGGGATGTACCGCGGCCCGACGACCATCGGGAAGTGGAACGTGTAGACGCCCATGTCGTATTCGAGGACATCGACATACGAGATCTCGATGCGGACCTCCTGGCCCGGCTCGATGTTGCCGACCGACTGCGTGAAGATGTTCGGCCGTTCCTGCTCCAGCAGGGCCGCCGTCGCACCCTGCCGAAGGGCCGCCTCGTAAATCTCGCGGGCCTCCAGGCGGCGCTTGATGATGCCGACGATGCGCTTCTCGCCCAGGACCATCGTCATGTCGTCCACGGCCGCCTGGTGCGGCAGCGGAAAGACGTAGACGGCCTCGATCTTCTCGTCCAGCGGGTTGTAGAAGACCTGCGTGACGGTGACGCGGGCGATGAAGCCGGCGATGTCGGCCGAGACGTCGGTGTGCTTCAGCGGACACTCGACGACCTCGCCGCCCTTCTTCACGACCCGCAGGGCGCCCTGCGTGACCTCTTCCTGGAGGCTCGCCAGCGGGTCGACGGGTTCGGTCTCAACCGCGCGGGCGGCGCCGGCGGTGAAGAGCAGGGCGGCCGTCAGGCAGGTGAGAGACACGGATGCGCGCCTAGACATGGGAGTTCCTCCGCGGCCGGCCGCCTTGACCGGGGCGCCGGCCATCGATTCCACCTTCTTGGACGGGGAAGCGGCGGCGAGGTTCCGCGATTTCCGGCGGGCGAGCGGCAACAACAAGACGGCCTTAACGCAGAGAACGCGGAGAACGACGGAGAACCTGGAAACGGCAAAGGCAACGGCCACGGCCAAACGGCCTCAACATAGAGAGAACGGAGAGGGAAACGGAAACTGAGGCACGGCAACGACACAACATCTGGCCGCCGGGCTCGTCCGGCGCGCCGCAAAACGCGCGGCGGGTACGGAGACCCGCCGCGCGGAAACGTCCTGCGTTCGGCCCGACGTCAGACCTTGATCTCGAACCCTTTCCGCCAGCCGCGGTCCTGGCCGGTCCAGACGGCCTTGGCCTCGTCGGTGGCGGTGGCGCCCTTGAGGGTTTCGGTCTCGGGGTCGATTTCGAGCATGGCCCCCAGTTGGATCTCGGCCTTGGCCGGGTCGATCTGGTTGGCCTCGAGGTGGGCGTGGAACTCGTCGATGACGTCGGCCCATGGCTTCAGGTCGACCTGGGCGACGGCTTCCTTGCGGCTGTAGCGCCGGCCGAGGCGGTACGAGACGTTGCCGACGTGGCACCAGGCGGCGGAGTAGTGGCCCTGGAGGATGTCGGCGTTGAGGTCGTCGCGGCGGCGAGAGCGGACGGCCTTGATGAAGTTCTCGGCGTGGCCGCCGCCCGCGTTGCCGCTGAACCCCTTGATCTTCTTGCCTTCCGGGTCGTAGGCGGCGCCGCCGCCGCGGCCGCCGGCGTAGTACCCATTCTCGCATTCAATAATGAGGAAGCCTCGGCTGCGGCGTTTCTGGTACACGTCGCCGCGCTTCTCGCCGGCCTTGAACGGCAGGTTGTGGACGTCGAAGATGACGGGCACGTCGCCGGTGTCGATGTAGGCGAAGTGGGTGTTGGGCGTATCGCCGCCGTCGTCCCAGGCCAGCCGGCCGCCGCCCGCAATGCACCGCAGCGGCAGGCCGATCCGGTCGCGGAAGACGACGTTGCGGCAGTCGTCGGTGATGTGCGGGCCCCAGTTGCCCATCTCGCCGTTGCCCGTGTTCCAGTCCCAGTGCCAGTCGTACTGGAGTTTCTTGCGGTAGACGGGTTCGTCCTTGGCGGGTCCGAGCCACAGGTTGTAGTCGATGGAATCGGGAATCTCGAGCGGCGTGTCGCGTTTGCCGATGCCGCTGCGAAGGCCGTAGCGGTTCAGCCGGACGTACCGGATCTTGCCCAGCGTGCCGCCGTCCAGGAACGCCTTGATCTCGGCCTGCATCGGGTCCGACCGCTGCTGCATGCCGGCCTGGACGATGCGGTCGTGTTTGCGGGCGGCCTCGACCATCTGGCGGCCTTCCCAGACGCTCCACGAGACGGGCTTCTCGACGTAGACGTCCTTGCCGGCCTGGCAGGCCCAGACGGCCGCCAGCGCGTGCCAGTGGTTGCATGTGGATATGCAGACGGCATGGATGTCCTTGTCGTCGAGCAGTTCGCGCATGTCCTTGACGGCCTTGGCGTCGGGGTGTTTCTTCTTGTTCGAGCCGAGGCGGCTTTCGTCGGGGTCGGCCAGGCCGGCCACGCGCACGCCCTTGATCTTCGAGAACCACTTGACCGAGCCCGAGCCGCGCCCGCCCAGGCCGATGAAGCCCATGTTGATGGTGTCGTTGGCCCCCAGGACGCGCGACGCACTGAGCGCCGTCGCGGCCCCCGCAGCCATCGTGCCCTTGAGAAAACGCCGACGGGTTAGACGGGTCATGATTGCCTCCTGCTCCGGGTTCCGTTATGCGATGGATCGTTCCAGGCCAAACGGCCGCGCTCCTGGTGGGCGGACGCCGCCGCTGTGGCCCGAAGGTTAAACGCGCCGCGGGCGGTCGCGTGACGCCGATTCCGCCAACCAGACTCGCTCGCCCGTCCGGCGATTCACCGGCGACCGGCCGATGCAGCCGCGCGACCGGCCCCCCACCATACGTTCCGAGGCCGCGGCGCACAAGCGTATTCGCTCCGCCGGGCCGCCCCGGAAGGGGACCATTCCACTTTGCCGAAACCGCCCGCGGTCCTTTCGCGGCGACGCGGGCCCGAAACTGCTTGCCTCGCCCGTCGGCCGGGCCTAGACTGGCCGCACGATGCGTGTTGCGCGGCGGGTCTCCGTACCCGCCGCGCCCGGCCGACGCCCAGCAAGGAGCCCCTCATGCCCGAGGACATGATGAAAACCCTCTACGCCGAACGCTTCACGCGGTACACCACGGCCCTTCGCAACGGCAAGCCCGACAAGGTGCCCATCCGCCCGTTCGTGGCCGAGTTCACCGCCACGTACGCCGGCATGACCTGCCAGGAGGTGACCCAGGACTACGAGCTGGCCTTCGCCGCCGCGCGCAAGTGCGCCGCCGACTTCGATTG
>Ga0180434_10010325_pt1 | contig 10028 bp, 10 predicted proteins | sample SS_ome_7_FD_132453 | JGI IMG/M metagenome (GOLD analysis project Ga0180434, IMG submission 132453) | Hypersaline lake sediment archaeal communities from the Salton Sea, California, USA - SS_1_D_2 metaG | ecosystem: Environmental > Aquatic > Non-marine Saline and Alkaline > Hypersaline >... | reverse complement strand
TTTCGGTTGCTCTTCACCCCCTCGCCTTGTGCCCCCCCCACCTTGTCACCCCGTCACCTTGTCACCCCGTCACCTTCGGGCCGCTACAGCATATCGGGGATGCCCGTGATCAGGTCGTTGGAGTAGCGGACGATTTGCATGATCAGCCATGGCAGGGCGAGGCTCAGCGCCAGGACCATGGCCACGATCTTCGGGACGAAGGAGATCGTCTGCTCCTGAATCTGCGTCAGCGCCTGGAGCAGCCCGATCAACAGGCCGACGACCATCCCGACGACGAGCACCGGCGAGCCGATCAGCAGGGCCGTCCAGATGGCCTCGCGGCCGAGTTGAATTGCGTCGGTGGGATCCATGGGAGTGGGGAGCTGAGGGTTTAGGGTTGAGAGTTGAGAGTTCGCGGTTCAGAGTTGCGGTTGATGGCTGCGGACGGGAGGAAGAACGCCCGGGGCGGTTGGTTGCCGAGCCGGGGCGCCGCTGGCTTTCGCCGGAACGTCACGTGAACGGCTGGAAGCTCTCCATCAGCATGCCCACGACCAGGTGCCAGCCGTCCAGAAGGACGAACAGGAGAAGCTTGAACGGCAGCGAGATCATCGCCGGCGGGAGCATCATCATCCCCATGGAGACCGTCACGCTGGCGATCACCATGTCGACGATCAGGAAGGGAAGGTAGATCTGGAAACCGATCAAAAACGCGGTCTTCAGCTCGCTGAGCATGAACGCGGGCAGCAGGACCTGGAGCGGCACGTCTTCCGCGGCGAGGCCCTCGTCGTCCGACTCCGGCGGGTCGGGCAGATAGCTCATGAACAGGTACACGTCGTCGGCGTTGCCGCACCGCTCGATCTGGAGGACCATGAACCGCCGGATGGGGACGACGCCCGCCCTCCACGCCTCGTCCAGACTGATCTCGTGATGGGTATAGGGGTGGATGGCCTCGTCGTACACCTGCTTCCACGCCGGAGCCATGATGAGCAAGGTCAGAAACAGGGCCATCGACGTGATCACCTGGCTCGGCGGAAGCTGCTGCGTGCCGAGGGCCTGGCGCAAAAGGCCTAGCACGACCACGATCCGCACGAAGCACGTGGTCATCAGAAGCACGGCCGGGGCCAGACTGAGCACGGTCAGAAGCAGCATCACCTGGAGCGTCGCTCTGAGCCCCTCCGGACTGGCCCACTCCTGGGGACCCCCGCTGAGACGTTCGGGCACCTGGATGGAGAGCGGCTGGTTGGGCAGATCCTGGGCCGTCGCCGGACGGAACAGGCTCAAGCCCACCAAAAGCACCGCCAACCAGGCCAGGAGCCGGCGCGGGCGGCCGGTCCGCCAGCGGGCCAGGACCGCCTTGGGGCGCGCGTCGCGCGTCGTCGAATCAGACATCGCGGCCCTCCCGTCCTGCAGAACGCCCGCCGGGAACTCCCGCGACGGTCCGATGCACGTCCCCCTCCTCCCGGGCCGGCGGCCCGGTCCCGCCGGGCGCCGCAAACTGCTGGAGCACCTGGCGGAAGGCGGCCGTCGCGCTGCCGGGCTGCGCCTGGCGGCAAAGGCCGGCCAGCCGATTCACCTCGTCCGGATCCGTGATCTCGGTGAGGGTCTCCACACCCGTCGGACTGAGCGAAACCAGAAGCAGCTTGCTCCCACACCGGACCAGGTGGACCTGGGCCTTCCCGGCCAGGGCGGCACGGCCGAGCACCTCCACCACGTCGCTCGGCAACACCACGGACCCACCCGGCACCGTCCGCCGCATGGCCCAGGCAACCACCAGAAACAACCCCAGCACGACCGCCAGACTGCTGGCCACCGTGACCCACGACGTCGGACCGGCCGCCCGGGTCGCGTCGGGGCCGCCTTGTCGGCCGGATTGTCGGGGCGGAGAGAGACGCAGGGGAGCGTCGTCGCCGGGCGGCGGGAGCGTGGCCGGCTCCGCCTCGTCGGGTGGTTTCTCCCCGGCATCAGGACGTCGTCCGCGATTTCCCGGCTCGGCGGCGTTGCCCGAGAGCATGGGCGACTCGAACGCGGCGCGCTTCACCCCATCCGACGGGGGGCCCAGCTCCGCCGACAACCGCTGGCTCGCCGCTTCGACTGCGCGGGCGTCGTCCAGGCGGCCGTGCGTGGCCACCGAAGCGCCGGGCGCAGCGGCCCGCCGGCCCATCGGTCCGGCCAGACCGACCGAGCCGGCCAGCGCCAGCATCAATCCGACGATTCCCACCGTGGGGGGCATCCATGCACTCCCGCTGGTTTTTTTCCTCAAGTCGGCCGCAGCCCGGGGTCGATATCGATTACGGAGGAGTGTGTTCCCACATGGCTCCGACGCGACGCGGGCAGCGTCCCCCGGCTCACGTCCGGGTTCCCCCCTCTATGTCTGCAAAGCAATATCCCCCGGCGGCAGGCCCTCCTGGCCGTTCGCCGCGGGTCAACCGGCGACGTTCGAGCCGGCAATCAACTCGCCCACGCGAACGCAGAAGTTGTCGTTGAGCACCAGGACTTCGCCGCGGGCGACGAGACGTTCGTTGACGTAGATATCGACCGGGTCTCCGGCCAGTTTGTCGAGCGTGACGACCGATCCCTTGCGGAGCTTGAGCACGTCTTCCAGAAACATGTCGGCCCTCCCCAGCTCGATCTTCACGTCGAGCTGGACGTCGCTGATCAGGTCGAGCGAAGCGCTCTCGGTCGAGGCGGGCTCGCCGGCGAACTCCCGGAACTCGAACGGCGCCACGCCGGGGGGGATGCGCTCGCCGGTGTCCGAGTCGATCGACTCCAGGGCCCTCTCCGCCTGATTGAGCAGATACTCGATGTCGGCCTGGCCCATTGTGCTTTCCGCGGCGCTGGACTGCGCCGCGGCCTTGGGGGTCGCGGAAGCCTTTTCTGGCGGGGCGGGCGACGCCTGGGCGGGCGACGACCCGCCGCCGGCCTGGTTGAGCAGCCGGTCGATGTCCTCTTGTTGCAGTCCGTCGTCCGTGCCGGTCCGCTCCGCCGAATCCGAGGCCCCAGACGCCTCATTCGTCGGGGCCGAACCGCCGCTTGCGCCTTGGCCACCCGAGCTCAACAGGGCCTCGATGTCGCTCTGACTGAGCGGGTCTTCCGACGAGGCGCCGGACGGCGAGGGCGCCGGCTCCGCTTCGTCCGGCGCTTGCTTCGGTTCGTCGGGCGCGGCCTCTTTCGAGGCCTGACGCTGTTGGAGCAGTTGCTCGATCTCATCCTGGTTGACGAGTTCGTCGGCCATCGGAATCCGTTCCTGGCTTGAGTCCCCCGTGTGGTCGGGGCGTCCGTCCCGTGGACCTATGCCCTTGCCGGCAACGAAGTGCTAGCACTGCCGGCTACTGTTCGATGAAGGAAAACTCGCTGAATACGACCGCTTGAAGAAGCGGCTTGCCGAGAATCCGGTTAGTTTTCTCCAAAATCTTCCTTTTGATCAACCCCAACCCGGCGTCGGTGAGCTCCGAAAGCTCGCAGCCGCGCACGGTCACGATTACCTGGTCGCGGACGCGGTGGGTGTTCTCTTGCCATGCCAGGTCGAACTTCTCCCGGTCGTCGGGATGGATGGTTCCGTACAGATGGAAGTCGATCCGCAGCGTCGTGTTGGAGCGCGGCTGGAAGGAAACGACGTGAAACTGTCCCAGGTCGACCTCCGTCTGCTCTTCCAGCTCCACGTCGGTCGGCGCTTCCGCCGGCAACAGCGGGTCGGCCTCCGCGTCCCCAACAACCCCGGCCATCGCCGCGGTCTGCGAAGGGCTGGGGATCACCAGATAGGCGACGAGACACTCCGCGGCCACCACGCCCCCGACGAACGCCAGGACGAGGAGTCTGGACAGGATCGACGATCGGCGTTCGACCGGAGCCGCTGCTTGCTCGGCCGCATTTTCTTCCGGCGCGGGGGCGACTTGCTCGGCCATAGGATCGAGAGAACGTGTGAAGGAACTGCCTGACTACTCTTTGTGGGGGGGGGCTAACCTGCTTGGGAGGACTCCATGGTTGGCCCATGCTCCGGTGCCTCCCGCTCGCCCGACCCGGCCGGTCGACCGACGAATTGGCGGGTCGGGGGCACGCAATTCCCCTCAATCAATATATAGCCCAGTTTTCTCTGTCACTCCTGCCCCACCGCCGCCTCAGATAGTACGGCATGGAAGCGAGCTGCATGTCGCAAACCCTTGTAATGTCAGCACTTGCGCATCTGAAGTCGTTTTCAGGGCGGGTTGCCGGCAGGAAGCCGTTTCGGTTGTTTCGTCTCGTTCGCCTCCGGGTCCTCGGCCAGCGAGTCGAGCATGAAGATCTCCACCCGCGCGTTTTTCTTTCGCAGCATCTCGTCGTAGCCGAGATGCAATGGCTCGTTCTCGCCGGCCACGCCGAACTGGATCCTCTTGGGGTCGACTCCCAGCCGAACCAGGTAGTCCATCACCTGGGAGCATCGGGCGTAGGCCAGGTCCCAGTGATTTCGGTACGGGGAGCCAAGCCCGAGGGGCCGGGTCGACGTATGGCCGCGGATTTCGATCTTCTGGGGCTTGCCGCCGATGACGCGGGCGATGGCCTGAAGCGTCGTCTCGCTCGGTTCGGACAGGCGGCTGCTTCCTTCGTCGAAGAAGACGACGCCTCCCTGGGTGGAGTCGTCGGAGGGCCGGATCGCCGTGACGCGAGGGTGGTCGCCCACCGGCGCCTGAACCTTGTCGCCGCCGTTCATGGTGTTCTGCCGCTTGGCCCGGCCCAGGCTGGGCAGCCGGTTGAGGGCCGAGGTGGTGGCGGGCAGCCGGCCGGGCATGAGGCTCAAGGCGGCCGTCTCGTGGCCGAACTGCCGGCGCAGCGATTCGAGCAGGGCGAAGCTCTCCTCCTGCTTGACTTCGCTCATGGAGAACAACAGCACGAAAAAGGTGAGCAAAAGCGACATCATGTCGCCGAAGGTGACCACCCATTCCGCGATCCCGGCTTCTTCTTCCTCGGCGGCGATAGCCATCGGATCAGGCAGCCTCCTGGGGTTTGGCCCTCATTTTCGGCGGCACGAAGGTCGTGAGCTTCTGCTGGATGACGCGGGGGTTCTCGCCCGACTGGATGGCCATGATGCCCCGAACCACCACCTCCATGACCAGGAGCTCGGACTTGTTGATGGCGGCCAGCTTCTCGGCACACGGCAGGAAGAACACGTTGGCCGCGATGGCGCCGTAGAGGGTGGTAATCAGGGCCACGGCCATTCCGGGGCCGAGGGCATCGGGATCGCTGAGGTTTCCCAGCATGATGATCAACCCCATCAGGGTCCCGATCATGCCGAATGCCGGGGCGAAACGCCCCATCTGGTCCAGGACCTTCTTTCCGTTCTTATGCCGGCTGGCGACGGCCTCCATTTCCGTCCGCAAGATGTCTTCGATGACTTCGGGGCGGGTGCCGTCGACGGCCATTTGGATCCCCAACACGATGAACCCGTTGGAGATATCCTCCGCTCGGCTTTCCAGGGCGAGCAGTCCGTCGCGCCGGGCGGTCTCCGCCAGCGACACGAGCTGCTCGATCAGGCTCGAAAGGTCGTCCGGCTTGTTGAAAAACACGTTCTTCATCACCCGGCCCAGGTTCAGCAGGCTTTTCAGCGGAAAACAGACCAGCACGGCCGCGATCGAGCCCCCGATCACCACCATCAAGGAGGGGTAGTCGATGAACGCCCCGAACGATGCCCCCGGAGCGATGGCGATCGAGATCACCAACAGGGAGATCCCGAGCAACAGGCCCACGACGCTGGCGATATCCACTGTTCGGACTTCCTGTTGATTTTTGCATTGCCAGTGATCGGCCGACGTGGACCGGGGCCTTGTGCGCCGGGCTTCCGTTGGAAGCCCTCCGTTCATTGGCTATGCAAGGCTCAATAACTCGAATGCTCTGGTCTGCCGGGGACGCGTGCCCGCACGGCCTAACCGGACGCGGCGTCGTGCCTTGGGGTCTCTGCCGGCGAGGGCAGCAGGTGCTTCGCCTGCTGATACGTGACCGCGCGGCGGAGGACCTCGTCCATCGATTCGGCCACCACGATCCGCTCACCCGTGGTGAGGGTGATGAACGGGTCGGGACGCTGCTCGACGTACTGGATCAGGTCGGCATTCAGGACGAACGCCCCCCCCCCCAGGCGGGTTAGCTTAATCATCGTGGTTTGGATGCTGGCGGGAGCCGGAGGGCGCACGGCCCGGCCTGCTTCTGCAGCGGCCCTCGGAAACCCTACGTTCGGATCGGCTTGGGTCAACGACCCAGCAACAGCAGTTCATCGATCATCTCCTGGGCGGTGGTGATCACGCGGGTGTTGCCGCGGTACATGGTCGAGGCGAGGATCAGGTCGATCAGGTTGCCGCTGATGTCGGTATTGGAGAGCTCGATGGCGCCGGCGACGATCTCGCCGATGCCCTGCTGGCCGGGGTCCCCCTCCACGGGCAGGCCGGAGTTCACTCCCGCCGCATAGAGGTTCTCTCCCCGTTGTTCCAGGGCGGTTGGGTTGGCGAAGCGGGCCAGTCGGATTTGTCCGAGATCTCGGGTCACGCCGTTGGAGAAGGTGCCGCGGATGATGCCGCTCTCGTCGATGGCGAAGGCGGTCAGGTTCCCCGGCCCACAGCCGTCCTGTCGCGAGACGGCCCAGTAGCTGGCTTCGTCCTGCGTGGCGGCCAGGCCGGTGATCGCCGAGAAATCGATTTCGAAGGTCAGGGGCGAGGTGCTGGACACGTTTCGCCGGTCGATCGACACGCTGGTTTCGGAGGCGTCGGTGAGATTGCCCGTTCCGTCGAACGTCAGCAAGCCGGTGCCGACGTCGATCTCGACCCCCGATTCGGGATCGTTGTCCGCGGAGTCGGCGAACCAGCGATAGACGGTGTTCGAGCTGTCGCGCGACTCGAGCACGGCCGTCATCCGCACGTTCAGGGGGATCCCCAACGTATCGTAGACGAGGAAGTCGGTGACCGCGCTTTCCCCCACGGCCGACTGGATCGAGTTGAACGAGAGGTCCACGTTCCTCGTGCCGCTGTCGGTGACCATTTGAATCGAATCCGGGTCGATATCGATGGCGTTCCCGACGCCGTTGTTCCCGGTCAGCAGGATGCAGCCGTCGGACGTGACCTTTCCTCCCGGGGACGAGCCGGAGCCGGAATCGATGGGGATGTCGTCGCCCTGCTGGATGCCGAGGGCCTCTTCCATGAAGAGGTACAGGTCGAGGACGGTGGTCTCATCCGTGATCTCGAATTCCTTGGCGGCCAGCGTCCGCTCGCCCTTCTCGCCCGTGAACTGGAGCGTTCCTTCCTCGAAGAGCTGCTCGTAACTGGAGCCCTCGCGTTTGAGCACGTCGACCAGCCGGGTGCTGTCGACGATTTTCGGGCCGTCGAGGTCGATCGTCCCATAGTCCGGATTGGTGGGGTCCGAGATGTCGTCATCGCTCAGTTTGTCCGTCAGCGTGACGTCGCTCGTGACGTCGTTGATCTCCCCGAGGTAGTAGAAGGTCGAGTCGTCGTCGGAGAGGCAGCGGTAAATCCGCCGGACCGTCCACCCGTCGGCCGGGTCGGCCGTCGGCAAGTCGTCCAGGATGATGCGGCCGTTGGAGGCGTTCTGCGAGCTGCTCAGAGGGCTGGGCCGGCTTTCCGTCCCGTTGCCGGGGCCGCCCGCCGCCGTGGCGAACGTGACGTAGTAGGTGTAGTTCCCCGTCAGGCAGTCGGTGTTCAGCTCGGCGCCCAGCGCGGCGTCGCCCGTGGTGTCGGCATACGTATCGACGCCGAGAGACAGATCGAGGTCGTCGAGGTAGTAGAAATCGCTTCCATCCCCCTCCGTTCGGTAGATGCGGACGTGCGAATAGCTGTCGGGCGGCATCGGATCGATGGGGATGTCCTGCAGATCGACTTGATTCTGGCCGGGCCCGAGGGAGACCGGGACGATTTCGGAAATCGTGCCTTCGTCCTGCTCGCCGGGGCCCGAATAAGGGCCGTTGGCGTACAGGAAGCGGTACTGGTAGACGGCCCCCGGGTCGAGCGAACCGCCGACCGCGCCGGTTCCGGAGGTGGACTCGGCGATCACGTCGGGAGCGATGGACTGCAGGGTCTCCAGCGCGGTGGTGGGGGCCGTGTATTGGGCGTCCCCCAGGACGTCGCTTTGGATCCGCTCGGCCGTGTCCGCCACGTCGCCCGTCGGCGAAAGGTTCCCTTCCATGTACGCGTTTTCGGTGGCTTCGGCCACGGCCGAGGCGCCCACGGAGATCTCGATCGGCACCAGCTCGGTCCGCTGGATTTCGAAGTCGTCGTTGATGCCGTAGCCCAACACGCGGTTGCCCGAGATGGTGACCAGCTCGTTCGCCGAGTTCATCTCGAAGATCCCGTTCCGCGTGTAGAGGTGCTCGCCGGTCGAGCCCTGAACGATGAAGAACCCGTCGCCTTGAATGGCCAGGTCGGTGGCGCTGGAGCTGACTTCGAGGGTCCCCTGGCTGAAGTCCGGCGCGATGTCGGCGACCATCGTCCCCAGTCCGATTTGCTTGGGGTTGGCCCCGCCGGAGTTCTCCGTGGGGGCCGACCCCAAGCTCATCGTCTGCATGAATTGAGTGGAGAAGATGGCGGCGGACGCCTTGAACCCGACCGTGTTGGAGTTGGCCAGGTTGTTGCCCACCACGTCGATCGTCGTCTCGGCGGCGTTCAGCCCGGTGAGGGCGGTGCTCAGTGCGGATTGAAGTCCCATCGCGGGTTTCCTTATGGCTTGGGATTGACGGAACCCTCTAGGATTACTTCCCTACGCAACGGAGGATCCGCCGAACAATTGTCTCCTCGAATCGCGTCGCGGCGACCGGCGGACCAACGCTCGGCGTCGGGGCAAGCCGCCCTCCTCCCACAAGAGACGCGGGAGCCTACCCTTCCTCCCCTCCTCTCGTCGCTTCCTTCGATCCCGTTTCCGTGTACGTGTCCAGCAGCGACGCGTCCAGCACTTCGGAGATGTCCTCCAGGTCGCAAGTGTGCTCGGCGATGTAGACCTTGATCCGGCCGTCTTCCACGGCGACGCCGTTCACGTAGCCGGCGATTTCCCCGCTCTCCTCGGTTTCGCCCACGGCCAGCCGGCCGATCATGCTGTTGGCCGACGCGAGGTTCTGTGCCAGGACGACCGATTCGAGGTTCGTGCTCAGCGATTCCAGCGTATCGCTCAGGTCCATGTTCGACTGGAGCTCCCAGATCTGGCCGAGCTGTTCGCAGATCTCCGAGTTGCTCATCGGCTCCATGGGGTCCTGGTTCTGAATCTCGGTGACCAGCAGCTCGAGAAACGTGTCGGAATCGAGCGAGGCGGCCAGGTCCGCTGTGGTCGCGTAGGTCGAGCTGCCCGTGCCGGTGCCCGTTACGGAAGAAGTGGTTGACATGACTCGTTGTCCCTTTCCATCGACGGCGGCCGAGGAGCTTTCGTCCCCGCCCGCCTCGGTTGGCGACGGGTCGCTCAGATGACGACGTCGAGTTGGTTTCCCTGTCCGGGTTGTCTTGCGGGTCGGGATTCGGGCGGGCCGTCCGCGTCGACCTCCTGCGGCACGCCGCGAGGGGAAGAGCCGCGGTCCGAATCGTCGCGCGGTTGCGGTTGGTCGCCCGGGCCTTGCGGCGTGCCGCCCGACGATCGATCGCCCAGATCGACCTCGAACCGACCCACCTTGATGTCCTGCTCGGCCAGACGGTCGCGGAGCGCGGGGAGATGGTCGAGGAGCATGGTTCGGGCGGAATCGGTCTCGACCTCGAGTCGGGCGGTCATCGTGCCGTGGCGGACCGCGACCTCCAAGCGCAGCGACCCGAGCTCCGGCGGATGGAGCCGCAGGCGGATGCTGCCGCCGCGGTCGCCCAGCGCCTCGAACGCCCGGGCCACCCGCTGCACGAAGCGGACCCGGTCGCTCTGGCCGACGTCCGATCCCCGTTGGGTCGCGCCCGACGACGTCCCCCGGACGGACGGCGTCGAACCGACGCGCGTCGTCGCGGGCTTTTCGACCCCCGAGGCATCGATCGGCGCCGAGGCGGGACTGGGGGTGCTTCCCCCTTCCAACCGGATCTCGTCCGGGGCGTCGTGCTGCGAAGTCGCGCTGGCGGCGT
>Ga0180434_10010323_pt1 | contig 10030 bp, 8 predicted proteins | sample SS_ome_7_FD_132453 | JGI IMG/M metagenome (GOLD analysis project Ga0180434, IMG submission 132453) | Hypersaline lake sediment archaeal communities from the Salton Sea, California, USA - SS_1_D_2 metaG | ecosystem: Environmental > Aquatic > Non-marine Saline and Alkaline > Hypersaline > Sediment... | reverse complement strand
TATATTGGAATCTTGGGCTAGGCAGGGAAATAGGTGATGTTCAGTCTGATCAAGAAGGGCTTGATACCATGACAGAGTTGGGTGAAAATATGGCCTGGCTGATGATGAAAACCAGGGATTGAGTTTAACAATTAAAATCTAGAATCAACCAAAGACCGGATCAGAGCATCTGGTCTTTTTAAAATATAAAGTATGTGCTAGAAATACGAAGAATATATGCGATTAATGCCAATATATCTTATTAATCAACCTCCAAGGATTGATTCTGCTAGTAATAGGCTATGTTTAAGCTTGATCAACATCGTGAAGCAGGGCATAATAAACTTAGCACTCAATCAGGAAGAGTGCTAATATTAACCTAATATTTGGGAGGTGCAGCCATGAAAGATCTGGTGAGAAGAAATAATAGCGGAGAGATGGAGCGTATCCGCTCCGGCATTGATCAGGTTTTCGCCGATGCGTTCTTTCGCAGTTGGCCATCTTCAAGTCAGGGAACATTTCCACAGGTAGATCTCTATAACTCTGAAAGTGCCCTGGTTGCCCTGGTTAATCTTCCCGGTGTTGAAATTGATGATGTTGAAATAACTGCAAACAACGATACTCTTACGCTATCCGGTGAAGTTAAATTACAGGGTGGAGAAGGAGAGCTGCTCTGGCAGGAGAGAACTGGCGGTAATTTTTATCGCAGCTTCAAACTGCCGGTGCCGATCAAAGCAGATCAGGTTGATGCTACTTTCAAAGCCGGTGTATTAAAGATCGAAATGCCGAAAATCGATGAGCTGAAGAGCCGCACGATTAAGATTAAAGAATCAAAATAAGCTTTAATGAAACCGGTTAAACTGTATAAAAGACCAGGTAGGATAAAGATCCAATTCCTGGTCTTTTTATTTGTTTGTCCTCCCTCCAAATTTACGGTAAGATTAGCTCAATAGAACTCAGGTTTTTAAAGCGAAAATAATTGTGATTGGAGATAAGATGATGGAAATCGGACTCGTTGGGTTGGGAAAGATGGGCTTGGCCCTGGCTCTTAATATGAGAGACAAAGGGCACCAGGTTGCAGTGCTTAGTCGCAGCCCTGCAAAAGCAAAAGCAGCGAGTAAAGATGGGTTAATTGGCACGGTAGAGCTCTCATCTTTTATCACACATTTCCAGGGACGCCGGTTGATCTGGTTAATGGTGCCAGCCGGAGATCCTGTTGATCAAATGATTGGTCAAATAATCCCGCTGCTGGAAAAAGGCGATATTATCATTGATGGTGGGAACTCGCACTACCGGGACTCACTCCGCCGAGCAGAAATGACTAATCATGCAGGGATTGAATATGTTGATATCGGAATTAGCGGGGGTCCGGAAGGAGCCCGCGACGGAGCCTGCATGATGGTTGGTGCCAGTGAAAGTATCTATTTGTTCTTAGAACCTTTATTGAAGGATCTCTGTGTTGAAAACGGCTGCCTGCATGCCGGCCCAACCGGTGCTGGACATTTTATAAAAATGGTTCATAATGGCATTGAGTATGGCATGCTGCAGGCGATTGCCGAAGGGTTTGAACTGATGGATGCCGGACCTTATGAGCTTGACTATCAGGCGATTGCCAAGCTTTGGAACAACGGATCGGTGATTCGCAGCTGGCTGATCGAACTGACTGCGAAGCTTTTTGCCAAGGATCCTCACCTGCAAAAGCTGAAAGGGGTAATCGGATCTTCAGGAACCGGACTCTGGACAGTTGAGGAGGCTTTATCCCGTCAGGTTCCGCTGCCGGTTATCAGCCAAGCGCTCTTTACCCGTTATCGTTCGGGACAGGATGATCCTTTTTCAGCTCGCCTGATTGCCGGGTTGCGCCAGGAATTTGGTGGCCATGCAGTTGAAAAAGCCTAATGTTTAAAGAGAGGATGTCAGATTTGACTGCAGAAAAGGTTACTCTTCTGATTTTTGGGGGTACCGGTGATTTAGCTTACCGCAAACTTGCCCCGGCAATCTACAATCTGCACATTAATCATTTGCTGCCTGATCATTTTAATTTAATCGGAATAGGGCGTAGAGAAAAAACCACTGAAAGTTACCGGAAAGATCTGGCTTCGGCAATCAAGAACTATTCTGCTCAGAGCTGGAAAGAAGAGCGGTGGCCGGATTTGGCTGCCAGGATCGAATACTTGAGCTGTGATTTAACCGAAGAATCAGGATATACCACTCTAAAAAATGAATTGGCAGTGCGTGCAGCAGATGATCTGGTTCACAATTACCTATTTTACCTGGCGGTTGCCCCTCAGCTGTTTGAAAATATTGCCTCTAACCTTGGTCGAAGTCAACTTTCCCTTTCATCCATGGGTTGGCGCCGGATCATGATTGAAAAACCATTTGGCTCTGATCTGTCAACTGCCGACAGGCTTAACAAGGTCCTCTGTTCCGCTTTTGCCGATCAGAATATATACCGGGTGGATCATTACCTGGGCAAGGAGATGCTTCAGAATATCCTGGTGATTCGTTTTGCTAATGCAGTTTTCGAACCGCTTTGGAATCACCACTACATTGAACAGGTGCAAATTACCGCTGCGGAAACTGAAGGGATTGGCGATCGTGGTCGCTATTATGATCATTCAGGTGCAATGCGTGATATGATCCAAAGTCACTTACTGCAGATCCTGGCTGTAGTAGCCATAGAACCACCGGAAAGCCTGAATGCCGATGCTTTACGCCGGGGTAAAATAGAACTCATGGAATCGATTAGCCTCTGGCCGGAGCAAGGGCCCGGCAGCAAATTGGTTTTGGGACAATATCAGGGCTATCGGCAGGAAAAAGATGTTAAACCGGACTCAAATACCGAAACCTATGCTGCTCTGAACCTGGCCATTAACAATCAGCGCTGGCAGGGGGTGCCTTTTTACCTGCGGACCGGTAAACAGTTGCAGGAAAAACAGGCCAAGGTTGTAATCCAGTTTAAAAATCCCCATTTAGTCAGTCCGTGGATCAACAGGATGGAACAAAAAATAAACGGTGGATTATTACCGAACATTTTAACCCTGAAAATTCAGCCCAATGAAGGGGTCGTCTTCCAGTTCAATATTAAGAAGCCGGCCACAATTGATCAGATAGTACCCGTGGATATGGATTTTTGTCAACCCTGTGCATTTTTGATTAACACCCCCGAGGCTTATGAAAAGCTGCTGGCAGATGCGATTCGTGGTGACCTTTCAAGGTTCAGCAGCTGGGACGAAATTGAAAAGGCATGGACTCTCATTGATCGCTTATACCAGGGTAAGCCGGGAGAAGAGCAAAAACTGTACTTTTACGACCCGGGTAGCTGGGGTCCGCAGGAAGCAGAAAAGATCTTTCAAAAAGCAGGCCTTAATTGGTGGAACTAGGCGTCAACAGAGTTAATATCTGGCCTAAGGAGAGGGAAAATGATTCTCTATGATATTTCTTCAGTTATAGCCCCGGATATGCCGGTTTACAAGAATCGGGATGAAAAAAGACCACGATTTGTAACCAGCAAAAATTTTTCCAGCAGCCCGGTTTATGAAGGCCGGCTTGATTTTGACCTGCACAGCGGAACTCACATCGATTTGCCCCTGCATCTCTTCCCGGAAGGCGATAATTCTGATTCCTGGAACTGCACACACAGTTTTACCCGTAGTTATCTCCTTGATTTCAGCAGGATTAAAGGCGATCGGATTACTGCAGGTGAGTTGGAAGATAAAACCCGGGATCTTAAAATGGATTGGCATCAATCATTTGATCGGACTGGCTTTACAATCTTGCTGAAAACCGTCAACTCCAAGCTGGATAAGTTTAATTTTTCGTTTGTCTTTCTTGATCACAGTGGCGCCAACTTCCTGGCCAGGCAAAATGTTACCGGTGTCGGGATCGATGCTTTAGGGATTGAACGTGATCAGCCTGGGCATCCAACGCATAAAGCGCTTCTTAAATCAGGCATTTGGATTCTTGAAGGATTACGCTTAGATGGTGTGCCCGAAGGTGAATATATCTTAGCCCTGCTGCCACTAAAAATCAGCGGTGTCGAGGCGCTGCCTGCCCGAGCTGTGCTATTGAGTCCGGATAGCATGCCGCCAATTTACCGGTAAAGGACGCAATAACAGATGGAACTTACCCTGACCCACCTGGTGGGAATTATCCTGGCCATCGGTTAGTTTTTGGCATTGGCATTTATGCTGGTAAAAATGTGCACAATGCTGAAGATTTTTCAGTCAGCGGTCGCCAGGCGGGTTCCTTCCTGGTAATGGGGACGATCCTCGGTACCCTGGTAGGCGGCGCATCAACAATCGGTACTGCCCAGCTGGCCTATCTCTATGGGTTCTCAGCCTGGTGGTTTACCCTGGGCGGAGGGATCGGCTGTCTATTCATTGCGTTATTCATGGTTAAGCCGATGCGTAATACCCGTTTTGAGACGCTGCCCCGTTTTATCTCAGCAAGTTATGGTCCTACAGCCGGGATTATGGCAGCCCTTTTTGTTTCACTGGGTATGTTTATCAATATAGTACCACAAATATTTTCTTCCATGGCACTGCTTGCTTCGATGTTTTCCATGGAACTGCAATTGGCAGCTTTCCTTGCTGTTTTCTTCACAGTTTTTTATGTGATTTTTGGGGGAGCATGGGGTACCGGACTGATGGGGCTGACCAAGATTTTATTAACCTGTGCCGGAATGATTACAGCCGGTTTACTGGCCCTGAATCTGGCAGGTGGAGCAGTTGGCCTCACCGATTTTTTCCCATCGCAACCCTGGTTTAACCTTTTTGGTCGGGGGCTCAATACTGACTTGGCGGCCGCTTTTGCCCTGATGGTTGGAGTGATGTCCAGCCAAATCTATTTTCAGGGTATATTTTCCAGTCGTGATCTCCCCGCGGCCCGGGGAGGAGCGTTGCTTAGCGCCATCCTGGCCCCGTTGATCGGAATGGGTGGCATTCTGGTTGGTCTTTTTATGCGGATGCGTTATCCTGATATCAACCCTGCTCAAGCTCTGCCCCTTTTTGTGCTCAATCACCTGCCGGCCTGGTTTGCCGGAATTGTATTGGCAACCCTGCTTCTGGCTTCGATTGGCACCGCTGCCGGATTAACCCTCGGTGTAAGTACAATGTTGAACCGCGATATTTACTTAAGGCTGAAACCCGGTGCAGACGATACAAAAATACTTCTGGTTTTCCGCTGCCTGATAATTGCTGTCATGGTTCTAGCCCTGGTGGTAGTATTGGCTGCTGATCAGAATGTATTAATTTTAAGCTGGAGCTACTTGTCGCTCGGTTTGCGCGGGGCAACAGTCTTTTTCCCTCTACTTTCAGTGATCTTTTTAAAGGGAAAAATTTCGCCGGTGGCAGGAACTCTTTCAGTCATTCTCGGTCCTTCGATCGTGATTGCCGGTACCCTGATCAAAATCAATTTAAATCCCCTTTATCCTGGATTGGCTGCCGGTTTTTTGATTCTCTTCTTTGATTATCTACGGAACCGCGGCAAACAATATGCCGAGCTGGAGTAAATATCAGCAGGGAAGGAGCTGGAGAGATGAACAGTTTAAAAAACATGGCCGGTGGAAACCGGATCGTAATCACCGTAATTGGTCCGGATCGGGTAGGAATCATCGCTGCGGTTACGGTTATCCTGGCTGACAAAGGGGTCAATATCCTTGATATCAGTCAGACGATTATGCAGGAATTTTTCGTGATGGTCCTGGTGGCCGATATGACTGAAGCAAAGGTTGATCTGGTCACCTTAAAGGATCTACTGGCCCAAAAAGGTGAAGAGCTAAAGCTGCGCATTGATACCCAGCATGAAGATATTTTTAATTTCATGCACCGTATTTAGGGGGGATTAGACTTGCTAACGATCGAGGAAATTCTGGAAACGATCAAGATGGTTCAGGAAGAAAATCTCGATATTCGGACGATTACTATGGGGATCAGCCTGCGTGACTGCAGCGATCCCGATCACCGGGCCGCCTGCCGTAAGATTTATGAAAAAGTAACCCGATTGGCTGGAAACCTGGTTAAAACAGGTGATGAAATTGCCCGCGAATACGGTTTGCCCATAGTCAATAAACGGATAGCAGTGACCCCGATTGCCCTGATTGCCGAAGCAAGTGCAGTCGATGATTATTGCTGCTATGCCGAAACGCTCGAGCGGGCAGCTGAGACAGTAGGGGTGAATTTTATAGGCGGTTTTTCCACCCTAGTGCATAAAGGTTTTACCGGTGGCGATCGCCTCCTAATCGAATCAATTCCGCAGGCTTTAAGTTCAACCGAAAGGGTTTGTGCTTCGATCAATGTGGCGACAACCCGGGTGGGCATCAACATGGATGCCATTTTATTAACCAGCCGAATGATCAAGGAAACGGCCAGGCTAACCGGCGCGCAGGATAGTATCGGCTGTGCAAAGCTGGTGGTTTTTGCCAATGTGCCGGAGGACAATCCTTTTATGGCCGGCGCTTTTCACGGGGTAGGTGAACCGGATTGTGTAATCAATACCGGGGTCAGCGGCCCCGGTGTGGTCAGAAGTGCGGTAAAACGGGTTGGTGAAGCCGATCTTGGTGAACTTTCGGAAACGATTAAAAAAATGGCTTTCAAGATTACCAGAATGGGTGAGTTGGTGGGAAGAGCGGCAGCGAAAAAGCTGGGGGTGCCTTTTGGTATTGTCGACCTTTCCCTGGCCCCTACTCCTGCTGTGGGAGACAGTGTGGCTGAAATCCTCCAGGAGATGGGACTCGAGCGCTGTGGTGCTCCCGGTTCTACAGCCGCACTGGCCCTGCTAAACGATGCAGTAAAAAAAGGTGGAGCGATGGCCTCATCGTACGTAGGGGGATTATCGGGTGCTTTTATCCCAGTCAGTGAGGATGCCGGCATGATTGCTGCGGTTGACGATGGAGCCTTAAATATCGAAAAACTGGAAGCAATGACCGCGGTCTGCTCAGTCGGACTTGATATGATTGCTATTCCCGGTGACACCCCGGTGGAAACCATTGCCGCGATCATAGCCGATGAGGCGGCAATCGGGGTTTTTAATAATAAAACTACCGCGGTGCGTATAATTCCGGCCGAGGGGAAAAAAGCAGGTGATCGGGTTGAATTCGGCGGCTTACTGGGGAGGGCTCCGGTAATGGCCGTGAACCGTTTTTCCGCTTCAAAGTTTGTCAACCGCGGTGGTCGTATCCCGGCTCCGATCCACAGTTTGCGCAATTAATCTTTATAATCAGTATCAATATCAAAGGAATTGCCTGATGAAAGTCGAATTAATTTGGCAAGGATAAGCTTGAAGAGGGCCGAATTGATTATAATGGAGGTCTGCCCATGTGTGATACGATGGTTGCCCTTGGTAATGCTACTCGCAGTGGTAAGGTGATTTTTGCTAAAAACAGCGACCGCCAGCCCAATGAACCGCTCCTGACCATTAAAGTGCCGCGCAAAAAATATCAACCGGGATCAAAGCTGAAATGCACCTACATCGAAATCGATCAAGTTGAAGAAACTTATGCCGCCCTGCTCTTGAAACCCTCCTGGATGTGGGGTGCCGAAATGGGCGGTAACGAATTTGGCCTGCATATCGGCAATGAAGCAGTTTTTACCCGTGAGAAGCAGGGGCCGGAAGCGCTGCTCGGTATGGATATGCTGCGCCTGGCGCTGGAACGCTGCAAAACAGCGTTAGAAGCGCTCGAGCTTTTGTTAGAATTGCTAGAGCGCTACGGGCAGGGTGGTAACTGTGGCTACGAGAAAAAATTTTATTACCATAACTCTTTCCTGATTGCTGATCCCGAGGAAGCCTGGGTACTGGAGACGGCCGGTAAATATTGGGCTGCTGAACAAGTAAAAACAGTTAGAACGATCTCGAATCGTTTGAGCATTAGAAAACAATTTGACCGGGCCCACCCGGATTTGATTAAACATGCAGTAGATAAAAAATGGTGCAGATCTGAGGCTGATTTCGAGTTTGCCCGCTGCTACAGTGATCCTCTGATTACCCGCTTCAGCGGCTCGGCTCGGCGTGTCGGCAGCAGCAGTTGTGCACTGGAAGCTGAAAAAGGCAGCATTACGATGCAAACCATGCGCTCTATTCTGCGTTCGCACGAAAAAGGTCTCGAAGGCAAACAGTTCAGCCGGCATTCACTGAAAAGTGTCTGCATGCATGGAGGCTTCCTGTTTGGTGATCACACCACCGGTAGTTACATCGCTGAGATCGATCGTCCCCGAACCACCTACCTGCTCACCGGTTGTTCCACCCCCTGTTTAGCTCTTTACAAGCCGTATTGGCTGATTGAAAGCGAAAGTTTAAGTTTTAATGAAGGGCGGCAACAGGATGCCCTGGTATTTTGGCTGAAGCGGGAAGCGCTTCACCGTGCGGTAATTGAAAATCGGCTTGCTGATTTGGAAGGTTACCTGGAAGAACGTAATAAAATTGAAGCCGATATCGTTGAAACGCTTGAAAAACTTCAGGTTGAGAGTGCATCAGAGGAAGAACTTGCCTTGATCATCGCGCGTTTTCTTCAGGCGGAAGAAGAACTACTGTCAAAAACGATGGCTAAGATCAAGCAAGATGCCAGGCCGCCGAAAATCAAAGGCAACCTTTTCTTTCGGGCATATTGGAAAAAGCAAAATAAAAATTTACATAAAGGAGCGTAACCAGAATATGCAGATCTTTAAAGGAAAGGTTGTAACCTGTGATCAGGCAAATACCGTCTCCAATTACCTGGTTGAAGATGAGGGGATAATTGCTTTTGTCGGAGATGAATTGCCACCTGTCTACGGAAAATCACCAGCTGTGATTGATCTTGGCGAGATGGCGATCATACCGGCCTTTGGTGACGGCCACATCCATTTTTCCAACTGGGCACTTTTTAATTCAACTTTTGATGTCAGGGGAGCAGCGAGTATTGCCGATATCGGTCCGATGATCAAAGATTATGCCGAACGGGAACCAAAGATCAAGGTGCTGTTCGGTTTTGGACATTCAGCCAATGCGGTTGCCGAAAACAGGCTGATTACCAGGACTGAGATCGATGCTGCGGTGAAAAACAGGCCGGTTTACCTGGTCTGTTATGATGGCCACTCCGCTGTGGCTAACACGGCAGCGATCGGATTGATGCCGAAAGAAATACGTTTTCTGAACGGATTTGACTTAGAAAGTGGTCAGATTTTTCACGAGGCTTTCCTGGCCGCAACCGATTTTATTTCCTCGAAGATACCGCCACTTAAGCTGGCTCGATATATGATCAATGGCATGGACACATTAGCAGATTACGGGGTAGGACTGATCCATACAGTTGAAGGAGTTGGATATCCCCGGGATTTGGATGTTGACTTGGTTCGCTTCATGGCGAAGAGTTCTCAGCTTCAGTTTCGCATATATTTTCAAACCATGGATGTTGACAAAGTTCTGAGAAGAAAATTACCCCGTGTTGGCGGTTGTTTTGCCTGCGCGCTGGACGGTTGTTTCGGGGCCAGAGATGCCGCCCTGCTGGAACCCTACAGCGATGATCAAAATTACCAAGGGATTCTTTTTTACAGCGATCAGCAGGTGAAAAACTTTGTGATGCAGGCTAACCGAGCCGGTCTGCAGGTGCAGTTACACTGCATCGGCGATGCGGCAGTAGTCCAGGCGGTCATGGCGATTGAGGCGGCCCTGGAAGACTTTCCCCGGACCAATCATCGCCATACCCTGATTCACGCCTGCTTGATTCCGGAGCAGACTCTGCAAAAAATTGCCGAACTTGGCATTATTATTACCTTGCAGCCCGGATTTCTTGTTTCTCCCCTGGAACCTTTGGATTACATGGAAAAATTAATTGGCAACCGGGCTGCTGATATTTCACCGCTCAGGACAATGCTTGATCTGGGAATTATGGTCAGCGGTGGCTCTGACGGACCGGTTACAATGCCTAATCCAATTGATGGCCTCTTTGGGGCCTGTAATCACAATGTTGCCGGGCAATCGGTTACTGTTCAGGAAGCCTTGAGGATGTACACCTATAATATTGCCTACACCTCTTTTGACGAAAAGGGAAGGGGTAGTCTCGAAAAAGGTAAAACTGCCG
>Ga0180434_10010318_pt1 | contig 10030 bp, 12 predicted proteins | sample SS_ome_7_FD_132453 | JGI IMG/M metagenome (GOLD analysis project Ga0180434, IMG submission 132453) | Hypersaline lake sediment archaeal communities from the Salton Sea, California, USA - SS_1_D_2 metaG | ecosystem: Environmental > Aquatic > Non-marine Saline and Alkaline > Hypersaline >... | reverse complement strand
GCTATAGGGATGTAAAGCATTATAAGCGGCGTAAAAGATGGCTGACATAGCTCGTACTTCTTTTCCATAATTCTTGCCTTTCTTTATTCCCTACCAGGATTTTTTTGACAAGAAATTTGTTTTTCCACAACAAATATCTTGGTTTAGTATTATTTTTTCAAAGATTAAATCGAAAGGCCCTTACAGATGATTTTTCTTATTAGAACCCTCTTATATCGATAAAAAATAGAGGGGTTAACGCAAGCATGATTTCTAATCGACTGTTAGCTTTTTATACCTATAATTACAAGCAAAAGCTATAATAAGGCCTGGTTTACAAAAAATTTCATTTATTTAAGCTAATCATTGTTTGAGCATGACAGTTTTATATTAATCCTGGATAGAAGGGTAAAATGAGGAAGATAAGCACAAAAGGGCTGCGTTGGCTGAAGGGATTTCACCTAATTGCTGTTTCCTGCTGGATTGGCGGTGCAGTTGCCTTGTTATTGCTTTATTTTGCAAAGAATGGTGTAACGGATGGCGGGGTTTTATACGGAATTAACAGGAGCATCCACCATGTTGACATGGCGGTAATTGTAATTCCAGGGGCATATGGCTGTCTGGCAACCGGCTTAATGTATGGGATATTTAGCAACTGGGGATTTTTTAAGCATAACTGGTTGATATTCAAATGGATTGTTACTATTGCCGCAATTCTTTTTGGCACCTTTTTTCTTGGCCCATGGGAAAGCAATATGATGGAGATTTCAGGTAAACTGGGAATATTGTCTTTGGGCGACAAGGACTATTTATATAATGAAAAAATGAACTTTATTTTTGGCTGCCTGCAGGTATTTGTTCTTTTAATTACCGTGTTTGTCTCTATCTTTAAACCATGGAAAAGACGAAAATTAAAGGATTAAGGAAATATTCCGCGAAATTAGCTACCAGGTGATTGTTTTTATCTTATTTCCTGTTGCGGCTTGGGAACCTTATTCCATAGCCTGTAGTCATTGTCAGGTATTACCTGAAGATTATTCATTCTAAACCTTTGTTTGTTGAGCTTATAGTCTTCCCAGAACTGTGGATTTATTTGGTATGTTTCCTTGGTGCCGGGATCGTACACACGTTCAAATCCCAATATAGCATCACTGCGTTTCTCTGCCATGATATCGTATTTTTTATTTCGATTTTGCCAGCCATTCATAATCAAGTCCGATGTCTCTTGTAACGTCTGGCTAGTCCTCATAACTTGCTGAAATGCTGCATTGGAAGCCTGAATGCACTGGTTAATATATGCTGGATCGATCTTAAAGCTGCCTATGGATTTTACCAATATAGGCAAAATTTTCGAAAACTGGCTTTTTCCCGCAGTGACCCCGCTAACCATAAACCCGTACCCATTACCACCTCCAGGTCCCCCGGTAAAAGGCATAAATGGTGCAACTGTACATAGAAACATTCCTTCTCCTACCTTTGCCTGTTTAGTAAATAAGGCCCATATCATCTCTATTTTTCCACCCTGAATCTTTGAAGGCCGTTGAGTTGTGGAGATTGCCTTGAAATTTTCAAGCCTTGGAGCCTGCGGCATAAACTGCTGTGCTATTCGGGTAGAGGCTATCTCTGAGAAGTGAAGCATAAAATTCTCGGGCGTTAATGGGTTTATTACGGGCATTTCTATCCAGGCTACAGGATAGCCCCCCATGTTCATGTAGTTCCAGTCTATCTGTTTTTGCTCCTGGCTCATGTAGACTGGACCAATGCTTCCGAAAAAGAATACCTGATTAAGCTTGTTTTCTCTATCGCGGGCTACAAAGGCTAACTCCCCGCATTGGCCTGCGGTATATATATTCCAGGTCGCAGGGATTTGTATTGTGTAAACCCCTCCGTCGTAATTGGAAAGGGGCAAGTCAAATGAGTTTGCCTGTGGTGCCACCAGCGAGATAGCAATTATGACAAAAAATAGCGTTGATTTACCTTTCATATTGACTCTCCTTTACCTGTTTTCACAATACTAATTTTAATGCCTATCAGGGTGAATTCGCTTTTGATTTTTTAAACCTTCAGCTTTTTCATTATCTCATAGGGGCAAAATTTAGCCGCCCGGAATTGATAGCCGTGTCAATTCCTATTACGTCCCTTTCTTTTTGTAACAACCCTTCTTTGGGTCATTTTATAAGAAAAGCTTCCGTAAAATAGAAAAGAAAGATATATTACCGGAGAAAATCTATAGCCTGCCTTTAAACCAGGTTTTGTTTGCTAAGACTACAGATGTTTCCACCTGTCGGTCTGGAATCGACCAGTAATTGCTGAGAAGGCGATTTTTCTCCTCCTCTGAAACCAGTCGATACCCGTTTTTCTCATAAAAAGAGATTGCCCATGAAACGGCTGCCCAGGTTCCAATAAGAATGGGTTTCTTTGTCATACCCTCCAAATGCTTAAGCAGCCTTGTACCAATACCCATTCCCTGGGCTTTTGTCTGCACGTAGGCATGGCGAATAAGCGCAACGTCTCTTTTGTCCTGGATTCCCATCACACCGGCTAGCTTTCCATGGTGTTCTAATCCCCAGAAAATAACACCATCGTCAATTTCACGAATCAGTTCCTCAAGGGGCATATATGGTTCATGCCGGCGGTCTTCTGGGATAACCCCTTTATATGCTTCGGCAGAATCGTTAATAATCTTGAATATTGAATGAAGATCTGATTCTAAACATTTACGTATCATCTTTATCCTCAATATCTTCATACGCTTCATGTGAAAATCGGGGGGTGCACATAGCTAAAAAGATCAAGTCTTCTGATCCGATATTGGTAATTCGCTGAGGACACATCTGCGGGATGAGGATAATGTCGCCAGGATTTACTTCCTGTGCAGGCAATTTTCCAAGCTCTACCCCCCCCCTTACCGCTAAGGATATAATAGCGCTCGGCAGTGCCCCTGAGCCTGTGCCGGCGAGTGGTAACTCCAGGTTTAACTCTCGCCCTGGCGATCGATGCATCCGGGTCGTCAGGCGTGTTGGGCAATTCGGTAATATAGCAATTTTCGGTAGCATAGTACTCATAGCTTTGATTTTGCCGTTTAATACACTCTCTCATCTGCTTCTCCTTTCAGCGTAAAAGGCGTGAGGTAAACATAACCTCGTGCAGGAATAAAAATAGTTTTTCTAATGGAGCCAAGATACTAAACAGCGATTTGCGGACCACTGGGCTGACAGGCGCTTCGTTTGCGTCAAATAGCAGTTTAGGTCTATCTCTCGTCCTGTATGGCCGAGCCTACCCTCCAGCGCGGATCTTGCGCCCAAGCATTGTTACACTTCGAAGCGTAAACGTACAAAAACGCACATTTCCCCCGGCCCTAAAAAAGGTTATTGGGTGCGAGTTCTGGTTAGGCGTTCGTTATTATTCTGGGGTGATTCATCAATAGGTATATTACTATTTAGCCCTCCAATATTTCAAGAGCAGGGTCAGGCTGTAGAGTCCGCTGAGAAACATGATTGCATCCTCATAAACCCCATACTTGGGGATTTGTATAAACGGTGGAAAGGGAATTGCCCATAAAAGCAGCAGGATATATGCTATTTTGTCCACTCGCGGCAAAGCGGTTGTTAAGAAAAGCAAGCCAAGGGCTGTTGTTGGGCAGGGGAAGGTGCCGGGAACGATGAGCCTTGGAAAATCATGTCCCAGCGCGATACCGAACAAAGGATAGCAGAACACCAGCGTTATTAATGTTATGGTAGTATACCTTATCCATCCATTTGCCGGGAGGGAAAACTGCATCTTATGTCTGAATAGATCAAGTGCAAACAGCGCGGACACGATGATGAATAGGGAACCAAAGAAATAATTTCCATAACTCTCGCCGGTAATGTCGCCGGCGAGCGTTAAAAAGAACACAATACCATTCCAGGCAAATGCAATAGATAAATAGAGTTTGGTCAGCCAGCTCTGGACCTTACCGGGCTTGATAAAAAGCCACCCGGTAAGCAGAATTGCAGCGATGTAGAAAACTGCCTGGGCAGGCCAGATTTGAGCACCATAGCCTTCTATAATGCTCCACCACTGTTGCGCATCTATCATTTTTAGTTTCTCCTTTTTTATTTATGGGTTTTCTCAGAACACAATGAAGCCCAAAGCCTCCATGCTTCTTCCTGATATTGAGGGTTGTGGTTGAAACCGCCATGTCCTTCCTTGCCAATTTGAAGAATATCAACGCTTCCTCCCAGCTGCTCAATTATGGGCTTGGATTCCCTCATGTTTTCACCCTGGCTCCGATCCTTCTTACCTCCCCAGAGATAGAAATGTTGGCCACGTAATGGCTTGTCGCCAAATTTTCCAGAGGCTAGGTCCCGCATGATTGGTAAATTTTCCCCAATACCGCCTGAAGCGGCTATAAACAAAGCAAACCATTTTTGTCCTTCATTTTTATCTAAATGTGCGAAAACAGCGCATTGAGTGCTAGAGCGGCTGAAACCCAGCCATGCACATTCTGTCTTTTGAATGCTGTAGAGGCGATCCAGGTACTTGATACCGCTGACAATCAGACGATAGGTCTGTCTTGCATCTTTGATGTATTTATACTTGCCTTTCTTTTTTAAGCCATATTTCCCGCTTGGCCAGCCCCATTGGACCGAAAGGATTCCAAAATGATGTTTTTTCGCGGAATCCAAGAAATTTGCAAGATGGTGGTAGGCATTGCCGTTGGTGCCGTGCAAAACAACAAACAGTCGATGACTGGGGAGATCTCGGAAATTCTCGGGAAGCCAATAGACTAAGAATGGTTTTTGTCCTTCCATTACGAGTGTTTTGGCACCTGCGTCAGTCACCCGCTGGTACATTTCAGGATCGCTTTTCGCGATTCCGGCAAGATCCATGTGGGATTCACGAAACTGGCCTGCATGGAGTAAGGGGGTAACATGAATACTCAACATCATAATTACCCATATGAATACTAATGTCCTTATCCTTTTCATTTGATATCACTACCTCCTGATACTGATAGTCACGTACATAAGATTACAAGATTTATGTATGAAAAACACGTGTAATTTTACCTATACCTGCCCCTTTCTTTAAAGACAATTCTCAGGAAGAAAAGAACGCATATGCTTATGTACATGGCCTTTGCCTGATACGCTATTAAATATAGCACGTTACATTATTTTTATGGGTATTTTTTTAGGACAGCATTATTAAAGATGAGTCAACGGCAGGCCTGACCCATCAGAACCACAATACCAGGTGCTTTTAGGCCTTGTAGCTTCGTTTTTAACCCCAAGATGTAAACTTCAAGAGAAACTCCCCCGCATGGCATCGGTAGGTACTATGCAAGAGGTGTCCCGGAATATCGTGTCTTTTTGCTCGTGCCATGAATTTTTCGTTTATCATTCTCTTTTTGACTGCAAAAGTAACGATATAGCCCCAAAATGAGACCATAATATTTCCATAGGTTCAAGGAGTTTAATCACTTAGCTTGGCCCGACCGCCATTTGGTTCCGCGCAAGTAATGAATGGAAAAATCCGATGTGCAGACGGAAGTGGGGTTCTTATCCCTTCGACCATTTCATCACCTGATCTCAATAGCGAAACACTGCTGCAAGAAGAGCATGATCGGGTACCTGTTCTGGCTCTAAAGCGTAGACCGTTCCCCCGTTCAGAATGGACTGGATAGCAGCCAAGTCAAGCAAATCCTCGTCACCGGGTTCAGGGGTCTGATGCACGTGGACTGTATTCGTGCTTGGGTCAAAATTGCCCCACACCTGAACACCGAGGGCAACAAACAATACATCCACCCGGCCTTGATGCGCTGCCAGAACAGCCTCCCTGACATCGGATGTGGTTTGCCCGGTGCCGGAAAATTGGAGGTACCGAGCGGCCGCTTCTTCTTGTGCTTGCATAAAGAGGGGCTGCACGAGCGGCCAGGCTTGGGCATGGAGTTCTTCCGGCCTAAGCTCCTCTGGGCTGCCCGGAATTCCTTCCTCTACGAGATGAGGATACGAGTTTGCCTCTTTGTACAGTGGGAAGAGGTATTCAACGCCTGCCAGTACGATAGGCGATTGCCTGTCTGCAAGCAGGTTGGGTAGCTCGTCGTCAATCTTGTGGAACCAACGTAGAATCCTGCTTTTGTCTTCGTCACTTGGGTCGTGCCCGTGGAACATCGCTGCACGATCCCCAGCTCTCGCCGATGATGTACCAGTATGGAACTGTAACTGTTTGTCAAAACGCTCATATTGAAGTGCCTCAGTCATGCTTTGAGGCATACTTTCCAGATCGATCTCATCCACTGTGTTCCGTGTGCCTTCCAGCAGCCTGACTTGATTCTGGCTAAGCGCCAGGATGTAAAAGTGGCCGTCGCTAGCGAAGAACGGAAGTAACGGCTTGAGATGAAAACGGTGCGAGATCATGGCCAGCTCTTCGAACGGGAGAGGCAGGCGATAGGAGTGAAACTCCTCTGATGTAAAAAATACCACCAAACCGTGGCTCTGGTTTCGCCAAAAGCCCGAGTCCTGCAATAGACGCTGAGCGGGCTTTAGTATTTCCCGCACGTCCGGGGAGCCCAGACCCTTGGCCAGCAAACGTTCCTCCACCTCTCGGAGCAAATTTTTGAAGCGAATGGGATCCTGTTCGGTTTCTCGACCTGCTTGATGAGCTGGCATAAACAGCGAGACATGCCAGCCAGAACCTCCGACCAGGAAGGTTTTTAATTCCGTCATAGTTATTACGTCCATAGAAAAAATCTCCTTTTATGTTTGCTATTTCAAATACAGGGAAAAGCAGGCTAACGTTTTGGGTAGCAGGAGTTGACGCGATTGTTAGGCAATTCTACTTACTGGAGCTAAATTCCTTTTCTGACTTTTCCCAGGCATCCTTAAGGGCCTTATATGCATCAGAGAATCCTTTTTTCATGTGGTTCCAGGCATCGGCTGAACTGGCTTTCATGCTGCCATACCATTCGGCCACTTTGTTTCGCTGCTTGCGAAGGGCCTTAAGATTTTCACGGGCTTCCTTGCGCGCGGCCTCGTTCATTTTGTCCCAGTTATTGTCAATTCTCGCCTCTAGCACGTCGATACGTTTATCCAAATTTATCAGGCCATCTTTTGCTTTTTTAACTGCCTCATCCCTTTTGTCGGCAGTATATGAGCCGATGGTTTGGAGCAAATCCTGAGTTTCTTTTTTAACTTCTTGGATTGAAGTGTTGGCGTTCTCTGTTTGAGCATAGCACAGTGGAGTAAAACCAAGTATACCGATCAACATCAATGCACAGATGTGTGATTTCATTTGTAGCCTCCTTAATTGTTTGTTGCGATCACGTATGATGTCTACTTGAATCTCGAAGCAGCTGACTTCAATGCATTAGCGAGAGAGTTCCACGCACTATCAATACCTGCTTTAAGGTCCTCCCATGCATCGTCTCCAGAACTCTGGTTCATCTGGAAGCTGTGCACCATGCCATACTGCAACTACCCACACGACATCGGCTTTAGTTTTATAAAAAAATTGGTATGGGGATAAGGTTACCTCCCGGTAAGGGAGCCCTGGAACCTCCGGTATGACTCTTCCGGACTCAGGAAAACCCTCTAATCTTTGCAAGGCTCTCTCGGCTCGATTTCGAAAACTGACAGCCGCTGATGGTTTGTCCCGTCGGATATATACGAGGGCAGACAGAAATTGAACTCGGGCAGTAGGAGTAAAGCGGATCTTCACAAGGGTTCCTTGACTAACAGTGAATCAGCATCAGCAAGAACCACATCCAGATCATATCCCTCGCCTATTGCTATTTCCCTGTCCCTCTTGGCTAAAAGGTGCAGGTGCTCCTTATCGTGTTCAGATTTCTCATACGCCTCAATGCCGATTAATACGGCTGCTGCCTGCTCCTTTGCGTAATGACAATTGGCTCCTTGCTTTCTCGTAATTGCTTTAAACCTTAGCAGTATCCTGCCGCAAATCGCTTACCGGAAGGATATTCATAAGCTTTCCCATTGTGTACCTTTTGTTGTACTTTTATATGTACCATCAAATGGCGTATAAAGCAAATAGTTGCTTGAATGCTGTTGCAATAATATGAGTCCCCCAAACGCCCTGCACAGGGGCAGCGTGGTTTATAGGCTGTCATCTGCAGCAGAGTTGTTGGGTTGTTAGAATTTTCATATTGACACGTATTGCACAGTATGTTAGTAATACCGTATTACCTGTATTTTCAGTAAGGGGGATGCAATGCAAATAACAATTAGTAAACTTACAAAAAAATATCAAGCAACGGTTCCTGAAGCAATAAGAAGAAAACTTAATCTTAAAGCAGGGGATGTAATTGCTTTTGAAATAGATAATGAAACAATAAAACTCCGAAAGGCTCAACCTATTGATATTGAATTCAGCTCCGCTCTTATACCCACTTTAAGTGAGTGGGAATCAGAAAACGATGAGGAAGCATACAATGACTTATGAACCATTTGACGTCGTTGTGGTGCCATTTCCTTTTACAGATTCTTCAAGAACTAAACGCCGACCAGCTCTTGTGTTGTCACAAAAAAATTATTTTAGTGCTCTAATAGAACACTCAGTGCTGGCAATGATAACAAGCCAAGAAAATGAACCATGGCCATTGGATGTTGCAATTAAGGGTAAAAAACAATCTGGATTAAGTGCCCCCTCTGTTGTAAGAATGAAATTATTTACACTCGATAATCGATTTATCCTCAGAAAAACTGGTCATCTGCCAAAATCTGACCAAATGCAAGTAAAGCAAAACCTAAAAAAGATATTTAATTATCTATAAATCACAAATCCAACGCATTGCTCACCGAAGAGGGCCGCCTTTTGGCCCGAATCCGGTGAAGCAAAAGGTTGGCTTGCTAATAAATGCAGGTATCCAGTAGGGACAATACTTTAGACAGCAGCTCATCATCGCCGCATTCGATTCTTTTGGCACGACGAGGATGGAAATCAACAGATTTAACTTGCTCAACCAGAATAAAGCCGGTTAGCTCACTGCCTTTGGGTATAGGGATGTGAAAAGGAAAACCACGCTCCGTGCTCGTAACCGGGCATACAATAGCCAAACCTTTGCTTCGATTAAACAAATCCTTGCTGACAACTAGAGCAGGAGGTCGTCCTTTTTGCTCATAGCCGGATTGCGGATCCAATGTGATCGCGATGATGTCCCCTTGCTTAGGGACATAAGCAGTCATTTACCAGGCCTCCTTGCCAACAGGCTCACCCCAGTCGACTTCCCCTTTTTGGTAATTTTCGGGAATACGCTCGACAAGATCCTTGAGACTGTACTTGCCGCGTATCTTTTTGGCAGGTCTGACAATCATGATCCCGTCTCTTACACCGATGTCTACCTTATCACCGACTCCAAGCTGTGCATCTGTGAGTAAATTTTTTGTCAGACGGAGTCCTGGGCTATTCCCCCATTTCTGAATTTTTGCAAGCATTTGTCTGCCTCCTTATGTATATCCGAAGTATAGCTATTTCAATTGGAACTGCCAAGGTTCTTTCTATGCCAACAAATAGTATCCACCAATTGTTGTTTATATTACACCCACAAGGATAATTATCACGATAAGTTTTTAACTATATCAATACGTTGGTGATATCCGAAAAAGCTCCTTATAAGCCTCTAAATGTCCTTAAATAGTAGTATCCCGTCAGGGGTAGGGGTTTTAGTGTTATGATTATAAGAAAGGTTAAATATGATACAACAACCAGTGGAGCTCCACGGGCAAGCCCGTGGCACCACTTGGTTTCGCCGATTCGCTTCGCGAATGGCAGGGCTTAGTGGTGCGACATCCCGACTATAGGCGCATTCATCCACGGCTAAAGCCGTGGCTTTCTGCGGTCGGGGCAAAGTTGTTCGATCAGATTACGGGAAAAATCGGGCTCAAACATTATTCCATCAGGACAGAACAGGTATATGTTTACTGGGTTAAAGGCTTTATTCTGTTTCATGGAAAGGAGCATCCAAAGATGCTTGGAAAGGGTTATATCGAAGGCTTTCTGTCTGACCGCATCCACCTCGTGATTAGAACTCTTGCACGCCATTTTTTAT
>Ga0180434_10010317_pt1 | contig 10031 bp, 11 predicted proteins | sample SS_ome_7_FD_132453 | JGI IMG/M metagenome (GOLD analysis project Ga0180434, IMG submission 132453) | Hypersaline lake sediment archaeal communities from the Salton Sea, California, USA - SS_1_D_2 metaG | ecosystem: Environmental > Aquatic > Non-marine Saline and Alkaline > Hypersaline >... | reverse complement strand
TATCGACCTATTCCCGAATTCTGGGGGGATGATTTCAGAAGGAGAAAAAAATGAGAAAAAGACAACAAACGAGACTTGTACACGAAGGGAACTTGGTTGCAGAAGTTGATGTAGACATGATTGATACGGATGAGGGGTGGTCGCCTTACCTGTCGCTTGAGGATGCTTACAAACTTGACGATGTTCGGGATGCGCTGCGCAGAGGAGATGTTGAAACGGCGACGAGGCTTGGCAGGGTCTTTAAGTTGACACCCGTATTTTCGTCAGCCACGACGGGGAATAAATTGCTTCAGCCGGATCATGCCTAGCGGCATCGATGGTTTTCGTTGACTTAACGCATTTTGTTTGCCGTCCGCTGCTGTCTGTCCAACTCTTTGCTCTTTCCCTTAAGCTCGATGCTCTCCACTCCGCTCATGAACCCATTAACTCACGAACTTATGAACCGGCCTTCTGCCGACCTGGTTCTTTCCTTGCACCGTGGGCCTCGCGCCGTACACCGTTCTTACTGATTACTGAGGGCAGGCACGGTGGACTGCCCTACTGATTTCCGATTCTCTCATAGAGCCGCTCCGTATTTTCCCGGCGGCAAAGCTCTGTGCCTTCCGTCATGACCGCTTCGGCCCCCGCAGCCACGCCGAAGCGAACTGCATCCGGTATATTCCACCCCCTCTTTAGAGCTGTCATGATCCTCGCCACCATGCTGTCACCAGCCCCCACCTTGCTCTTTATGGGAACGGTCGGGGCTCTTACCCTGTCGACACCCTGGTATAAAAATGCTCGGGTAGGCCCAAAGGCAAGCTCCCGCTTGCGATGTCCTTCGTAGGGTCGGCCACGCTCACTCTTCAAAGAGCAGGAGCAGAGCAAAAACCGCACTGAACATCAGCAACAGCGTAATCACCCCGATGGCCCAGAGCGGGGTACTTCGCACCCCTTCTTCTACCAATTTCTTTAGTGCGTTACGATAGCTCAAAAACCCGAGCGCATAAATGATTCCCCCCGTAAGAATCAACGCCATCCCCAGGATGCGGGCAATCCACGGCGATTCCACCGAACCGAGCAGCTTTGCAATTGCGAGGCCTGCCGCCATGGCGGAAATGCCTGTCCGCCCCCAGGCGGCGAATGTGCGTTCTTTGGCCAGGAGGGTGCGCTCATGGGCCCAGTCCGTACGATGCTCCGCCATGTCATGCTTGGAATTATTGGACATGTCCCCCCTCGTTTCTCAGTGCTTTCGGCAAGCACGTGTCATACAACAATGCCTGAGATATTGAATAGATTCCCTCTACTACATAAAGACGCCAAAGGGAATACACAATCGCCCGTATTCTTTTCGCTCCCAATCCATAGTAGATAAAGAAAAAATCGGGCTAATGACCCTTTGAAATACCCTGGAGATTGCCGAAGTGCAACAGGCCGGTGAAGGGGCGTGGGAGGATCTCAAGCACGGGCTTGACAATTCCTGGGAAATCCTGAACGCAGCCTTTGTAACGGCCAAATCCAGGTTCGAGCAGGAAGACAAAGAAGCATGAAGCACCGCTCAGCCGCCGCTTGGGAGCATGTAAAGAAGGTTTTTTTGGATAGCTATGAGGCCCTTTCGTAAGCCTATGACAAGGCGGTGAAAGAATTTTAGGTAATAGTTGTATTCGATATGCAAGGAGGGTAATATGGGGATAGAAATCGGTGGCCTTTTGGGCCTCATCATTTTAGTCGCGGATGTCTGGGCTATTGTGAAGACTGTCGGAAGTTCGGCGTCCACAGGTGGAAAGGTATTTTGGATCGTTCTCATTCTGATTCTTCCTGTTTTGGGATTGATTATCTGGCTTGTTGCGGGACCGCGCACGCAAAACAAACGCCCTTGACCGCTGAGATCGCCTAAATGCCGGCGAAACTGCTCGCCCTTGATTGCCGATATTGGGGTTCCGGGCACATCCCTACCACGGGTTCTATTATCTAAAAGGGGTTGAACCCGTGAGTGTGAGTGGATATGCCAGGAGTTTATCTGGTGAATTTTTCTTGAAACGGCGTAGGCTCCAAACCACCTACATCCTTAAATCAAAGTTGAATACCAAGGGGGCAATTGTCGCCCCGAATCAAAGGAGATATTATTATGAAGAAGAACGATAACCGTAAACCCACAACAACCGACGCCGGGATCCCTGTATCCAGCGACGAGTATTCGCTCACCGTGGGGCCCGACGGACCCATCCTGCTGCAGGACCACTACCTCGTCGAGCAGATGGCCAACTTCAACCGAGAGATGATTCCGGACCGCCAGCCCCATGCGAAGGGCTCGGGGGCCTTTGGACACTTCGAGGCGACTCAGGACGTCACCGACTACACCAAAGCCGCCCTTTTCCAGCCGGGCACGAAGACCGACGTGCTGGCACGGTTTTCCACGGTGGCCGGAGAGAGCGGCAGTCCCGACACCTGGCGGGACGTGCGCGGCTTTGCCCTCAAGTTTTACACCACCGAAGGCAACTACGACATGGTGGGGAACAACACGCCGGTGTTCTTCGTGCGCGATCCCATGAAGTTCCAGCACTTCATTCATTCGCAGAAGCGTCGTGCGGACAGCGGGCTGCGGGACCACGACATGCAGTGGGACTTCTGGACCCTGTCCCCCGAGTCGGCCCATCAGGTCACCATCCTGATGAGCGACCGCGGCGTTCCCCGGAGCTATCGGCACATGAACGGCTACACAAGCCACACCTACATGTGGGTCAATGCCAAAGGCGAGCGCTTCTGGGTGAAATACCACTTCAAGACCGAACAGGGCATCGATTTCCTCACCCAGGAGGAGGCCGACCGGATTGCCGGCGAAGACGCCGATTACCACCGGCGTGACCTGTTTGAAGCGATCAGGCGTGGGGACTACCCCAGTTGGACGCTCAAGGTGCAAATAATGCCGTTCGCGGAAGCCGATACCTACCGGTTTAACCCATTCGACCTGACCAAGGTGTGGCCGCACGGTGACTACCCGCCCCACGAGGTCGGCCGGCTGACGCTGGACCGCAACCCGACCGATTTCCACACCGAAATCGAGCAGGCCGCCTTCGAACCGAACAACCTCGTGCCCGGAATCGGGGCCAGCCCGGACAAGATGCTGCTGGCCCGCCTGATTTCTTACGCCGACGCCCACCGGGCCCGCCTGGGCGTTAACTACAAGCAGATCCCGGTCAACCGGCCGAAGAGCCCGGTGCACAACTACAGCAAAGGCGGGGCAATGCGGGTCCAGAGCGTGTCCGACCCCGTGTACGCACCGAACTCGAAAGGCGGTCCGCAGGCCGACGCTGAGCGCTATCCCGAGATTGCGATCTGGAATGCCGGCGGCGAGTTCATCCGCGCCGCCTACACCCTGCGCAAGGACGATGACGACTTCGGGCAGCCCGGCACCCTGGTGCGCAAGGTCATGGACGACGCGCAACGCGACCGGCTGGTGTCCAACGTGGTAGGGCATCTCAAGAAAGGCGTGTCCGAGCCCGTGCTGGAGCGTGCCTTGGAATACTGGCGCAAAATCGACAAGGAAATCGGCGACCGCATCGCCAAGGGTGTGAACGGCGCCTGATCGCTCGGGAACCAGTCTCAAGCGGGGTTTCGAAAATTTTTGGGAAATCCTGAAAGCAGCCTTTGTAAAGGCCAAATCCAGGTTCGAACAGGAAGAAAAGGAAGTATGAAGCACCGCTCAGCCAACGCTTGGGAACATGTAAAGAAGGGTTTTTTGGATAGCTATGAGGCCCTTTCGGAAGCCTATGACAAGGCGGTGAAGGAATTTTAGACCGACCTTTCGTGGGGCACCGCCCGATTCTCGGCGTTGTTTCGTTCTATTGATCATAGGGAAAAAGAGGTGGGTTTTCCCGCGGGGTAGAATTCCGGGGTGAGTTGTGTCCAAGCAAGCAGCCGGTCTCAGCTATGCTGTTCGTTTCTCGGTCCTGAGAAAGTATTTCGGACAGCTTTGCCTGGTGATCGCCGCCCTGACGCTTATGCCTGCGGCAGTCTCACTGATCTCTGGCCAGACGCATATCACTTTTCGATACGCGATTGTCATTGCCGCAATGGCAGGGGCCGGCGGATTCCTTGGAAGAATGTATGGTCCTCGGGAGGTGCAGGTCAACGAAGCCCTGGTTTTGGTGGCTTTCATGTTCCTTTTTACACCGCTGGTGATGTCTTTTCCTATGATGGGTTCCGGATTGCCTTTTTCCGATGCCCTCTTTGAGGCCATCTCCGCCGCCACCACCACCGGTCTCAGCACGGTGACCGGCTTGGAAAGCATGCCCGAGACATTCCTTTTCGCTCGTGCCTGGATGCAGTGGTATGGCGGCCTGGGAATCGTCGTTTTTTCCCTCGCCCTCCTGTTCCGCCCGGGAACGACGGCCAAGAGGCTCGCTGTCACCGAAGCCAGGGAAGAGGATCTGGTGGGCGGTACAAAGGCCCACGCACGACGCGTGCTCATCGTGTATGCCGTTCTGACCGGGACGGGCATCTTGTTGTTATTGATCGTGGGGGTCGGATTCTTTGACGCTTTGCTTTACACGATGGCATCGGTCTCCACGGGAGGTTTTGCTCCTCATGATACCAGTCTTGCCGCACTGGACGGTCCGGGAATTCAATCCTCGGTTATCTTGGTCTGTCTGGCGGGTGCGGTCCCTTTGATTTTTTATTACAGGCTGTACAAGAAGAGCCGGCGACCGGTCTCCGATGTTCTGCAATTGCGCGGCCTGCTTATCATAGGTGGGTCGGTGAGTCTATTGCTTGGTTTTTGCATGGTTTCAACACAACACTTTGGATGGATGCAGGCGCTACATCATGCTCCGATTCTTGCTTTTTCAGCCCAAACAACAGCGGGATTTTCGAGCATGGAGCTTTCACAGCTCCCCGCTGCCGCCAAGCTCGTGCTGATTATGAGCATGGCTGTAGGAGGGGGCATCGGCTCCACCGCCGGCGGTTTCAAGATCTTGCGGCTTCTGATGATTATAAGTCTTTTGCGCGTGTTGCTCAGGCGGGCCTGCGTTGCCATGCATGCCGTCGTTGAACCGCGAATAGCCGGCCGGCGCATGGAGGAGACGGAGATCCAGGAAGCCCTTCTCCTTGTTCTGCTCTTTGTAGCCGTGATCATTTTTTCATGGCTGCCTTTCCTGTTTATGGGTTATCATCCGCTGGATTCCCTTTTCGAAGTGGTTTCGGCCACAGGGACAGTGGGACTTTCGGCAGGGGTGGTCACCGCTGAGATGCCGTTCTTTCTCAAGGCGATCTTTTGCATGGACATGCTCCTGGGAAGGCTGGAGATTTTTGCTTGGCTGGTCATGGTATACCCCAGGACATGGATCGGAAGGAGGTTGTCTTAGGTCATGAGAATTGCTTTTGTGGGTGCCGGGGAAGTCGCGGTGAGGACCGCCGAATTGTTGATAGAACGAGGCCATGAGGTGGTTGTCATCGAAAATGACCAGGAAAAGATCGATGATCTCTCGGATAAACTGGACTGCAGTTTTCTCCACGGGGACGGGAGCAAACCCGCAATCCTTCGTGAAGTGGGCCCGGAGCAAACCGACGTGCTGTTCTGCCTGACCGACAGCGACCAAGTCAATCTGATCTCGAGTTTGGTCGGACGATCTTTAGGCTTCAAACGGGTGATCCCGAGCATCCAGGACCCTGAATTTGAGGGAATCTGCTGGGAACTGGACCTTAAAGATACCATTTTGCCGTCGAGAACGGTCAGCCGGTATCTGGCCGACATGGTGGAAGGCGTGGATATCCTCGAGCTCTCTACGGTGATTAAGGGAGAGGCAAGGTTTTTTACCTTTACCGTGGATAAAGAGAAAGGAAAGAGCGTCGCCGATCTTGATCTTCCGAAAAATACCAGGCTCATTTGTTATTATCGCGACGGCCGGTTCTTTCTCGCGGATGACACCACTAAGCTTCGCAAGGGAGATGAGATGGTCGTCCTGGCCCATAGTGAAGCCATCGGGGAATTGAGAGAAAGATGGAACCCAAAACAGGCAAACGATGACGAGTCTTAACAAGGAGGGATGGTTCGGTATTTTGCAACCAGAAACGCTTAACCCCGAACCGCTCAACCTTGGGTCTATTTAAGAAGGAAACCATGAAAGAAAAGGAGAGCGACATTGGTGAAGAGCTGAGAAAAGCACCGGCATCACTTAATTCACAAATCAAAATGTGAGCGCCTACCATTTTGTCGCGACCCCAAGATCCTGCGCCCACATTTTCCTTGACCCCCAAGGGCCAATCCCCTAAATTCGGGAATTGAAAAAGGGAACTTCTTACCACTCTAATAAGAGAGGAGGAAAGGATGATGGGAAAGAAAGGATTCATGGCGTTTGCTCTATTTGTTTTTGTTATCTTCACCAGTCTTCCACACACCACCGCGGCACCGCTGAAGCCGGGGGAGCCGATTGTGATCGGCGTTCCAACCGCCTTAGGTTCCATCGAGGGGCGAGACGGTTGGATGGCGATCCAGATGGCAGTAGAGGAGATCAACGCAAAAGGGGGTGTGCAGGTAGGCGATGCAAAACACCCCCTCAAGGCCTACTCCATCGATACAAGAGAGCATGAGCCCGGAATACCCGTGCAGGACGCATTGACGGCGACGGAGAAGCTCATCCTGGAGAGAAAACCTCATGCCATCGCATTGGGTAACTTCCGATCCGAGGTCTTGCTTGCCTCAATGGACCTCATGGCCAAGTATAAACTTCCGTACATTTGTTCGATTGCCATGACGCCGTTGTTCCAGAAAAAGGTCTTGGAAGCATACGATAAGTATAAATACTGCTTTCGGAATTGCCTTAACGCACCCTACCTTGTGATGTATTTGCAGGGGGTGATGGATTTCGTAAACAAAGAGTATGGTTTCAGCAAGGCATACATAATTGTGCAGGATACACTATGGGCCCAGGGTACGGGCAAAGGCCTTGACAAATGGTATAAAAAAAACGGCTGGGAAGTGGGAAGCTTCGATGCTTACGCCTTGGGGGCCAGCGACTTCTCTCCGTCCCTGATCAAGGCCAGGGCCCAAAAAACCCAGGTGATCGTCCCTATCTTTGACATGCCTCAAAGCGGCATTCTGCTTAAACAAGCGCGGGCGATGCAGATTCCGGCCCTTCTTGCAGGGTTCATCAGTCCTGTTGCGCCTGAAAACGCCTGGAAGGTATTTGAAGGAGAGGTGGACGGAATGATTAATGTGATATTCGAAATCGGACCTGTTCCCGTGAAAGCAGTGCCCGATTCGGTTGCTTTCAACGAGAATTTCAGCAAAAGATGGGGAAACGAAGCCAGGATGAACCTGTCCGGCCATGGTCCGGGACCTAGCTACGACTCGATCTATATCTTTGCCGATGCATTTGAGCGTGCCAAGACGGTTGAGCCGGATGCCGTGGTCAAGGCGCTCGAACAGACCGACATGTCGGGTGTCGTTGGAAGGATCAAGTTCGGCAAAGACCATCAAGTAATCTATGGTTTTGACCCCAAAGAGACGGCCCTGGCCTGCGCCATCCAGTGGGTGAAGCCCGGGAAAAGAGAGGTCGTTTTCCCTGAGGCCGTGGCAGAAAGCAAGATCGCGCTTCCGCCTTACATGAAATAATACTCGAGCTGGATTCTCAGGGCGATCTTATGTGAGAAGATCGCCCTGTTATTCGTTGCACATCCATGTTACCAAGCATCCTTATTTATGGCTTGATCAACAGCGTCAGCTTGGCCCTGATCGCCATCGGCTTCAGCATCACCTTCGGCATCAGCGGGGTGGCTAATTTTGCCTATGGAGGTTTTTATCTCCTCAGTGGATTTCTTGTCTGGATGCTACTCAACTACCTGAAATTCCCGCTTCTTCTGGCCATCATAACCACCATCGGTGTCGTCGGGCTTTTGGGCTTTGTCACTTACTGGGTCATCCTTTTGCGGGTTCGCGGGATACCCCTATCCGAAGTGATTGCGACGTTCGCGCTGGGAGTTGGGATACTGGAGTTATTCCGCTGGTTGGGGTTTGTGACCTATGAGTTCACGCTTCCCTATTTTAAGAAGGGCATGGTGATGATTGCCGGGGTGCCCGTTGACTATCAACGCCTCTTTATGATTGCCATAGGACTGGCATTGGTTCTTTTCCTATACTTTTTTACACACTACACACGCATCGGGTTGGCCTTTAGAGGGATCGCCCAGAACGAGCGCACGGCGATCTCGCTGGGGATCAAATCGGATTTGACGGCAGCCCTTAGTCTCGCCCTTGGTTCGGCCATGGCTTCTGTTGCTGCCGTTGTGATTCTTCCGCTGGGAATCATCTCCATCAATCAGGGATACGAGGTATTGCTGATCGCCGTCGCCGTGGGGATTGTGGGAGGATTAGAGAGCGTCCCGGGAATTTTGGTGGCGAGTCTGATCCTCGGGTATGCGCAGGTTCTGACCGGGATTTACTTGAAGCCCGAATGGATGACGGTCGTCTATCTGGCAGCGATCGTCTTGGTTCTTGCGATCAAGCCCTCCGGCCTTTTTGGTAAGTTTAAGGAACTGGAGGAAAGAGTCTGACGAATTCGGGATACGGGTGCGGGATCGATGAAATACAGGAAAGAGAGACTGGATCGGGGAATCAAGGCGAGATGCGAAGACATTTTCGCCCTTTCATCCTACAGGGAGATATTCTATCTGTCACTCCCTCGCCTCTTGCCTGTCATCATCCTGCTCGCGCTTCCTTTATTGAATCCTGTGATTGGAATGTATTGGGAAAAAGTCTTGATGATCACCTGTGTCATCGCACTGCTTGCGCTGAGCTGGGATCTGATGGCCTCTGTGGGATTGATCTCATTAGGGCAGGCCCTTTTCTTTGGCGCAGGGGCTTATGGTGCCGGTTTTTTAAACCATGCCTTTAAATTGCCCCCCATTTTGAGCATCCCTTTGGGCACGCTTGGGGGCGCATTGTTCTGCACGTTCTTGCTTCTACCTGTGATGAGACTTAGAGGGGTCTACTTCGCCATCGTCACCCTCACCCTGCCGTTGCTCCTAGCCCGATTTATTGAGACAACAAAAATTCTCGGAGGAACCGAGGGGATGAGTGCCCTTTCTCCATTCCCCAGCATATGGGTTGAAATGTATGTACCTGTTTTCGCGCTTCTTGTGTGTCTTTTTGGTTTTCGAAGATTAATTAACGAGGATTATGGGCTGGTGCTTCAAGGGATACGCGATAACGATCGAGCGGTCATGAGCGGAGCGATCAATATCTACTGGTTCAAGGCTCAGGCGGTGTTTTTGGCCGGCTTGGCAGGGGCATTTGCCGGCGCCTTCATGACTCATTACAACCAGGTGGTGGGAATGGCTGCCTTTGCCATGGATTATTCCATTTTGCCTTTAACCGCCGCCGTGCTGGGCGGTGTAGGAACCTTTGCCGGTCCGGCAATAGGCGCATTCATCCTGATTCCGCTTTCTGAAGTTCTCCGTGCCGTTGGAACGTTGAGAGTGGTTTTCTACTCGGCCATTCTCATCATCTGTGTGGTGGGTTTGCCGGAAGGTGTTTTTCACTATCTGAGAAGGAAGTATCACCAATTCGAAAGGATGGTCGAAGTGGGATGATCCGCTTTGGGTCGATGTGACGGACGACGAACCCCGTTAAAGAGGATGAACGCCAAGAATCGAGGTTTGGATTAAATTCAAAATTGATGACCCCGTAAAAAGTTAGAAAGTGCCCTTTTCTGTATTTCCGGCGCAGGTCGCCGTCCGGGAAAAACAAGAATTTCAGCGCCCCGACGTTCGCGGGCGTGACGACTCCGACGGCTCTTTAGGAGGCCGTCAAAATTCGTAGCCCGCAACTCAAATTTTCAATCATTCAATTGTATTTTAACGTTCAATCCTCATCTAAAAACGGCACGGGCATTCTTGCTGAGTGGTTGTGCGGGCTTTTTTTCGAAACAAATGGATAAAAATATTTTAAGCGTTGAGAACCTGAGTAAGAATTTTGGTGGAGTGGCAGCCATCGTCCGGGTGAGTTTTTCTCTGCAGGAAGGAGAGCTTCTCGGGATCATCGGCCCAAACGGCTCGGG